>Ga0179591_1232327_pt1 | contig 10375 bp, 10 predicted proteins | sample CZOMad2_1_08_16f_FD_182891 | JGI IMG/M metagenome (GOLD analysis project Ga0179591, IMG submission 182891) | Vadose zone soil fungal communities from Angelo Coast Range Reserve, California, USA - CZOMad2_1_08_16fungal (PacBio error correction) | ecosystem: Environmental > Terrestrial > Soil >...
CATGCAAGGTGGGGGGGAAAGAAACCGAACATTCAAAAATCGTGGGACGTCAATGAACATGACGAACATCAGCTAAAAGACCAGGCTCGGGTGGTGAAGGGAGGGAGAAGGGGTTTGAATAAAAGAACTCAGAAAACCAAAAAAGGGGGGGGGGCAAAAGTGCAAAGGAAATAGCGACCGGGAAGCAGGGGTTTCAGCGGCAAAAATTACTCACAGAATGAAACCGGGAAAAATATGTGGGATCAACGACGAAACCAGGGGGGGGGGGGAGAAAAAGAAAACCCTCCCGGTGGGGCCACTTGAAAAAATTACGCCGATGCGTTGAAAGGGTAAAACGGCGCGGCATTTATAAGATCAAAAAAAGACAAGGGGCACCTTAAGGGGGAAAAGGGGGTCAAAAAAAAAAAGGTGATGGAGAAAGATTCATGTACGGGGAAACCTGCGGCGCGCACGACGCAAGACACTAGAGGCGTGTCACCGCTGGGAGGGTGCACGCAGATCGAGCCATCAAAACACAAAAAACCACAAAAAAACCCGAAACAAAAAACACAAAACAAAAAAACCCCAAACAGAAGGCTGGCCTTTATTGGTGGGTATTCCGTTGAACTGTTCATCAGGAAAAAAGGGGATCAATCAAAACAAAAAGTCAAACGCCCATACGAAAAAATGCAGACTTAAGGAAAAACAACTGTCAGTCGGGGTAAAAAGGCGCAGTACGCCAGGTATATGTGCGCCATGTGGGTAGTTGTCTGGGCGGGGGGAAAAGGTTTGGGGGGGAAAAAAAAAAAAAGTAAGCGCGGAGGCGCGTGCATTATGGTTGCGTATTTGAAAACTCATGCAAGAGGTATGTGTCAATGCACGATCAAGGGGGGGTGGGCGTGTTGGGGGGGGGGGGGTGTGTGTGGGGGGGGGGGGGAATTGAAAAAAAGCGAAGAGCGGCGTATTTGTACAATTAGGAAGGAGATCTGGTGTAACACGGAATTAGCAAGGAGTAAAGTGAATTTATGGCACGTGGGGTCTTTGTTTAAGGGTCCTTTAACTGCTAAAATGGCTCGTCTTTGGAGGGGGGCGGGGGGGAGGGAACTTCTGGGGGGGGGGGAAAAAAGCCCAAAACTGCAAGGGGGATACATCAACGGGCATTCCTTGGGGCATCATGAAAAAAAAAAAAAAAAAAAAAAAAAAAAACTTCGGAAATATACTCACGAAGTCGGTATTCTGGCGCTTGGTACCAACTGGGGGATTGGGAGCGATACTGTGGCAGGTGCATGCAAAGCGCTGTTTGGGTCAGGTTCCGGTAGGCATTAAACAAAACGGTTGTTCTGCCCAGTATGCCCACATACACGCAAAAAGGGAAGAGGGGGGGGCGAGTCAGGGGAGGGCTCGTCCAAGCAATTACTTTCACCATCCCATGCTGCAGGTTCTTAGGGGGGGGGGACAAGTGGGACAGGCCCGAGTGCGCGTAACGAGCATGTCGTTGTGGGGGGGAGGAAAAGGAGGTCACATACAGGGGAATAGCTAAAAAAAAAAACAAAGGAGGGATCCCTCAAGCAAAAGCAGCAATCAGTCTGTCAAAAGAAGGAAAAACGATGGGGGGGCACACTTAAAACTAACGCAAAACTATGAAAAAGAAAGGGGGAGGGGAGGGAGATTGGTCTAAGCTGGACGGGCGCAGGGGGGTAATAAAATCCAAAAGAAATAAAAAAAAAAAAAAAATAGCGTAGACTAGGACCCGAGTGTTCCCGAGGCCTATTCGCTGTCTATTTCGAAGAACAACTGCATCGGGAAGTTGAAAACTCGAGACACGGGGTCCAAACTGCACTGAAGTATTCCAAACAAAAAAAAAAAGAAGGTCTGGGGGTTGGGGTTAGAAAATGTGGGGGAAGCGGAAAAGGGAAACACTGGTCACCTGTGCAATCGATCTAGTTCAAGAAACATGGATGCAAAGAAAAAAAAACTTAAAGCAAAGGGGCTGAGGGTCCATTCGAAGTTGTATTGGGTCTTTGTGTTTTGGAAACCTAGCCAATAGCACCCAGGAAATAACCACGACTTGGGAATTTGCGGAAATTCACGCTTGCTACTCATGAAAACGGACTGAAGAGGGTGTAGGGAACGTGCATTGCACAGAGTAGTGGTAACTCGATTTGATGGCTTCTGAAGGCGAAGTCAGATTGAGCTACACACAAAAAAAAAGGACCCACGGGAAAAACGGAGCATCAAAAAACGGGTGTTTGCACGAGGGATGAATAAAAGGTACAAGCGGGGCCTAGTAAAGAAAACAGAAAGGGAAAAATAGAAAAAAAACTACAAGTGCATCATAGCTCCCGACATTTTTGGGACGCCGACAAAAGGAAACAAGAAGAGCAGGGCCGATCAGATTCTAGGGGGGTGCAAAAACAAACATCGTCTTGGTATTAATTTTCAAACGCCAATGGTGGGGGCAAGATGCAGAAAATAGGGAAGGGCAATCGGGATATGCCGAGTATTTTAGAGTGGCTAATCGGGTCAGGGGGGAAAAGTACTAACATAAGGGAAGAAAGAAAAAAAGGGGGGGGGACAAAAAAAAGAAGGACAAAACCAAACACCCACAACTTAACAGTCAGACGGTTCCGGAAATTGCTTTATGTCGCCTATGGCACAACGGGCCATTGGGGACAAAAAAAAAAAAAAAAAAAAAAACGGAGGAGGAAAAGGAAGGGATATCGACATAAAGCAAATCGCGAAACGGACTTACTGAAGGTGGGGGGGACTGGGAAAGGGGTGGGATTGCGGGGTCATGCAGGTGGTGAAGGGGGTGAAACAAAACAAAACTTAAAGCGAGGAAAAAAAAGAAATAGCTTGGGCGGAAAAGTCGTCAGGCGGCGGTGGGCAAAACTGTTGGGGGGGGGGGGGTGGGTGCTGGAGGGGGGCCGTTTATAAATAACGATCGAGAACTTTTGCAGCCAACACCTGGGCTCCATGCGAGCTCCTAATAAGTCCCGCTTCTGCTTTATTCCGGCGAAAAATGCGGGGGGGGGTGAGAAGAGTTGAAGGCCGGGGGGGGTGGTAATGGGTCGGCAACGACATCGAAGATGTATTGGGGGTTATTATCTCTCGCTCGTCAGAAAACTGCCACGGGTTGCAGGGAGGAAAGGGTCAATAGTGCAGAAAGACGGACGCGTGGAGGGGTGCGTGTGGTGGTGTGGGGGGGGGGGGGGGTGGTGTGGGGGGGTTTGTGGGGTGGGCTGATCTAACGACTGCTCGCTAACCAGTATAAAACCCATGAATCGGACCAGTCGAAGAGGGTGGGGACTGAGAGCTACACGCTTTCTCGGGGACATATTCCATAAGCTGAGGGGTGTGGAAAAAAAAGTCAATGTCAATTCAAGGCCACTAAGCCCCGACTGAATCGGAAAGGGGTGCGGAACTTCACGTAAATTTGCAAAAAGGATGGTGTATGAATCGACAAGCAAATACAAGAAAAAAATGGGCCGACAGGGAAGAAAATCGGTTGGGGGACAAAGCTTGATCAGCAAGGGTCGCCCGTTCCCGACGTTGCATAAATTGTCTAAACATTGGGACGGGGGGGCGGTTGTAATGTCTCGAACCGCATAGCACAGTGTGGCTGCGGAAACTCGGAGATCCGTTGGTGAAGCGCCGTGGGGCGTGTGGGAGTTCCTAGGGGGCAGGGACTGTTACAAAAATCAGCAAAACAGAGAGTTACAGGGGATCTGATTAATCTCAACGGCCGTCCTGCGACATAATCAAATACGCAAAAAATCAGTCGATCAAAAGTGAAGCACCTGCAACACATCCGGGGAGGGGGGATATTGAAGGTGGATTAAAAAATGGTCCTATTATACTATTCGGACGAACAACCTGGCGCGTCCTACTTAAAGGGGGTGCGAAGAAAAAGAAAAGTTATCCCAAGGGGGAGAGGAAAAAAGAAAAGATGAAAATTCGGCGGTGACAATAAAGATACGGCTGCGTGGGCGCCGATCCTGGGCAGAACCGGTGGTACTGACGAGAAACAAAAGGGGACAAAAAAGGGTGAGTTATGGCGTTGAAAAAACTTATGAAAAGAGTAACGAATAACTTGCTAAGTTACCTACCAATAATGCGGACGCCGTATATTCCCCAGGGAAACAAGGCCTAGGACCCGGTAAAGGCCACTCCTGGGGTGAATAGAAGTAGTCCAGGATAAAAAGAACAAAACGTTCGAGCAAACGGCCATTCTGTTAAAGGCGGAAGCCCAACTATCTAACAAAAGGTGACTCACACGAAAAATGTTCTATATTATATTAGGAAACATGGGGGCAATCCCATCCTTTCTTCGTCTAAATTTCTAACAGCACCACAGTGCAGTTTTTCAACAAAGGTGGCAGCGAATAAAAGAAGAGTTGGTTGATACTAACCGGCACAGAAGGTCATACATGAAGCAAAACCCAACCATAATGCGACTGACAATTGTTGTGGCTGGCTCAATGGGAAAAACTCAGACCCGTTCGCACATAATCACAACCCATGAGCGTGAGTCGGGCGTTTACAATCGTCGTCAATCGGGCGCAGTATTCCGATCGGTCAAAAAAAAGTGGAAAACAATAAGTCAAAGGTGGGTTATGTCCTTCGGCAAACGTCGAAAGGGCCTGGAAGGTTAATATTTTGTTTTAAAGAGGGGGCAAGAAAGCGACCTTCATCATGCACCCGAAAAAGCTACACCAAAAGCATAATGGGTCAACAGTCTCTCGTTGATGTCTCAGTCAGGAAACGAGAGCAAAAGAAAGCTCCAAAAAGTAGGAAGCAGGGTAGGAGGACGCGCAGAATGTCATTTCAAGGAAAAGACAGTCCGGCGAATCCCAAGCGGACTGAAATTGTCCAATGACACAAAAAGGTCGACTCGAGAAATAAAGGGAGTCGGCCATTGTAAGAACAGGCATTCTGACGGGAATCACGGACTGGCGCTTATTCCATTTTCGGCCCGGGGAGAAAGAAGCCGACGCAAAGAAAACTATAAAAAGGGCTAAAGGAAGGAGGGGGCATGATTTTTCGTAAAAATCAGGTCTTGCAGAGTCGATTCTTGGATTGGGGTGAAAGGGGGATTGGGGAAGGGTCGGAATGGGCTGATATTGCCAAGGTCAGGTCAATCGATGAACGGCACCACGAGAAACAAAAAGAGTGGGGGTCGGCTTATATTAGAACAAGGGCGTAGGGAACAGTATCACGCTTCCTTGATAACGATAAAAGTGTGATGGATAAACAAAAGAACGTCCAGGCAAAAGGGGGGGGGGGGGTGGTTATATTTGGGGGGGCGTTAATTTTATTGCAGACTCACCTTATCCAAGAAACACTCCAGAACCGCAGTAAATCCGGGACTGCATCACAGAACAAGAATAGGTCACGCGGTAATGCTGCCATGCTAAAAGATCGGCGAAGAGTCAACAACCGTGGACGAGAATAAGGTAATGTTGCACGCGTCCGTTAGATTCGTAGGAGGTGCTCCTTGCTTTTCTCTTGATGTCTAGGCAAAAGGGCACAGAGGGGAGGGTGAAGAAAAAAACCAAAAACAGAGAAAAAAAAAAGGGGACACCAAACAGTAGCGGGTACAGTACAAAGGTGGTTCACCCGGGCTGCGTACATGTGTAATCGTATCGCGTATGTTGGAAAGCTAGATAGGGGCCAATTAGGGAAAAAAAAACGGTCCGAACAACATGGGAAAAAGAGAAAAATGAAATCACAATAAAAAAAAATAGCGACAGGCACGATCACCAATGTTGGGTCGATCAACATCAGAGACATTACCATAAGAACATCCGGCCAAGACTAAGCGGTGAAAGACGTCACGGACAACGACGGGACGGGTGTGGGATCACGTGGAGCGGCCCTCGCCGCACATTGCTCCGAGAGTAAGTGGGTGGTGCGGAAAGTCAGACAGCGATACTTTAGGATCTGGCTGCGACCAAAAAAGCACGTACTGCGGAAAAAATAATACGGGTTCGGCAAGAGATGTCTGCCGGAAACCCCAAATTGACGTCGAGACCATTGAGACGGCGGTGTCGGCGTGGTCGGTGGTTCCTTCTTGGAAATTTATTTAAGTGAGTCGAAAAAACGTTCAGGGCAACAATAAGACGTGAAGTGTTTGGGGGGGGACGCAAAAGGGGAAATGTAATACCGTACAATCTTATAACGCGCAAACTTAAACATCATCGTTAAGTGGTTCGGGGGCAGATCACCAATTTCGCAAAAACAAACCCTACGCCAAAAAAGCCATTGACAATGAAATGGCACGTGTAAAAGGGCCCAATAGTGCCTAGTCGCGCATAGAAGGTATGGAACGTACGATAAATTGTAAATACCTGTCGAACATAACATTGACAGAGGATTTAACTATAATTTGCACCGGCACGCCGAGAAGATTCAGCAACTGGTGATGGGGGCACCCACGTGGATCACAAAAAAAAAGACGGCATCTGCATCTGTGAGGTACTGTGCGACCCCGGGCAAAAGAAGGAAAAACCTAGTCGAACAAACTTAAAAAGAAAAGACAAAACAGCTCAAACGTTTCGAAAAGTGTGCGGGTCCTGAATTGTCAGCTAAGGAAAAATAAAACTTAAAAAAAAACCTGGAAAAAACTTGTAAGTACAGAACTTACCCCTCCTTTACTGCCGGCCAATACATAGTCGTAAAACCGAACTTTTTTCCGGATCTAGCGACCGCAGTGCCTGGTAGCAGAAATTGAAAAGGTGGGGGGGAAAAAAAGGTTGCTACACTTGATGGGATGGACTGTGATCCAACAAAACAAGCACAAACTAAGTATGGATGAAAAGATATACGCATTGGGTGGGGGAAACAAACTCTAAAAGGAAAAACTAAGAAATCAGCTCTATAAGGTTGAGTTTGGCGTCGACTGTTAAGACATCCGGCGCATGGGGGGCACGGCAGTGAAGAGAAGGTCTAAGAAATCTGCAGACGGTCAGAAAAGTTGAGCGTATAAGTTCGGGCTACGAAATTGCATAAGGAATGCAGATGCAGAATGTTGATAACTTAAAAAAAAAGGTGGGGGGGGGAGGGGGGGGGAGGGGGGGGGGGGGGGGGGGGGGGGGGGGAGGGGGGGTTGTGGGGGTTGTCATACCACAATCGGTTATAAGCACATTATCGACGTAAATCCTATGGCTGATTGGCCTGCAAGCGCAAAAGAGACTTACGACGTGGGTGTCAGGATGAAGGAAAACCAATACTCTTGGGATGACGAACGGGGGGGGTGTCAGGTTAACCCTTAACAACGTTACCATAAGCCACTTGGGGTAAAACGCAATTTCGAGAACATGGTGTCACAAAAAAAACACGGGGAAATTTACTTAACGACGCGGCGTACGACCGCGGCGACTAGGACAAATGGCGATTCTAGGAGGGGAATCGCGAAAAGGGAACGAACCACATGAACTTAAAAAAAGATCTTGAATTCCGCGGTCAAGGTGATATGTGAGCTCGGGTGACGCGGTGCGACAAAAGCGCGACCCTATGTACCGGAGGCTAAGAAGAGCAGGAAACCCGAGTAGCAAGATGTGTCGCGGGTTCAGTAACCTTATGCTCGTTGGTTGCATTAGTACCCTGTAATGTAATCTGCAGGGGAGGACGCAAAAAATAAAAAAAAGGACAGGTTAAAAAATGCTGAAAAAGGTAAGGGCTGGTGAATGTTGAAATTGGCGAATTAGCGCACGACGGTAGGAAAATTCAAATCTACTGTTTACCAGTGGAAACAGCGGTCGGGTGCGTCAATGGAAAATTGGGGGGGAAAGAGGGGCAGCGAAGCGTCACGGAGATTGAAAACAGGGTAAACACATGTGACGGAAAAAGGAGCGGTGTCCGGAAAAAGAAAGCTACGACGCCTGCTAAGCCATCTTCATAGGTTAAATACACGGTCAACTAAAAAAAACTCAGAAATTCAACACACTTTCAAAAAATACACGTAAGCGTTAGCCGGATTTACTTTGCTGTGCGTGGGGAAGACCCGGGTAGGTGGACAATGTGGTTAGAATGGGGGTGAAACAAGTAAAAAACAAAAAAAAAAAAAGGAAAAGGAAAAACAAAAAAAAAAAAAAAAAAAAAAAACGAAAAAGCAACGGTTTAAACCTCGCGCGTCCGTGGAGTTAGATGCTACGTTTCTCAAAAACCCCAATTAAGCTGGCGATTCGACGTTTATCTGTTTCCGTTAAATTTACTGACCAGCAAGGGAAAAACATAAAAAATTCAGAGTGGTTTAGAAAGTGGTCGATCGAGCAAGCCTTGTTGGGGCATATCAGCCCATGCCCATGGGGGAAAACGCTCAAAAAAGAAATCCTTCGAGGGGTTGAACAAGACTGCCTAAACTATCGTTCTGGAGGGGGGGGCCCGGATCGCGCACATTGGGGTGGTCCTGCTGCGAACATAACAACGGAGTGGATTTTACCAAGAAATAAAAGGGGGAGGTTCTTCGACAACGGCCGATTATCCCACTCTAGATACCGCCCAAAGCTCTTATCCATTGATGTGCAGGAATTAAAGAAAAATAAAAAAACGATTAAAAACGGACTGCGGCGAGACAGCAAAAAGACTACTGTTGCGACAAGGAGCGGTCTCGACAAAACGCACATAAAAAAACAAGAGCTGCACGTATGGGGTAGAGAAAGGGGGTATTTAAGCTTAAGCTGGCAAGTACTGAATGACCAACACTCAACAACTCTTGTTGGCAATTATTAAATCAACAAACAGCCAACCACAAGTAGAGAAAAAAAAAAAGGCAACAGGGGGTTAAGGCTCTGTTGTTGCCAACCGGTAGCTCGGGAATACTGCTCGCGGTTAAGTCACATGGGGGGGTGTCAAATGAAAAGAAAAAAAAGGGGGGGGGGTGGTGGAAACGGAGAGACCATCGGCCAAGGAGGCACTACTGTTTTGAGAAAAATATGACCGATGTCGGGTCAGGATGTAGTCACAAACAAATTGAAACATGAGATCGACAGGTAAAAACTTTCGCCAAGGGAACTCGAAAAAATCTGAGGAAAGAGGAGATCCTGTTGCCAACAAATAATTAGACCATTTACGGCAGGCGCCGTGCGGGGTCTTGCGCGATTATGGGGCATAAAAAAAAAAAATGCACGAAATAAAAGCAAAAAGGAATAATCTCTTTCCACCAACCGAGCGTCGGGCGAAACCGTCGGCACTCGCCCCAGAAGAAAGAATAACAAAAAAAAAACCAAACACAACACTAACAAAAAAAAAAAAAACAAAAACCGCAACAACCCCCACCAAAAAAAAAAAACAAAACGAAGGCAACAAGAAAAAAGAAAGAGAAGAGACACACCACCCCAAACCCACCGGTGTGATTGGTTCCTGGAAAATACATCTCGCGCGGGTCAGGCCTTTCTTTCTGTGATGCAATTTTTCCAGTTTATGGTGTGCGCACAGAGTTTGAAAATATGGAGGGGAGGGTCAAAAAAAGGGGTACTTCGAAAGGGGGGGTAAGAGGAAAGGACAGAAAAACAACCGGACTGATGTGTCAGCTTACTTCTCGGCCGTGCGGCCTATTCTTTTTAATTTTGGGTACGGAAAAAAGATCAAACGGTAAAGGGCGGGAGGTGTGGGGCGGGGGGGGGGGGGGGGGGGGGGGGGGGGGGGGGGGGAGGGTGGGGGGGGGGGGGGGGGGGGGGAGGTGGGCGGGGGGGGGGGGGGGGGGGGGGCGTCCGGTAGTATCTGCAATGATGAACATAGTCATTACTCGAAAGCCGACAGGTCTCGCAACAAGCATGGCGACTAACGAAAAAAGAGATTGTGTGGGAGAGGAGAGAAGGGGGGATTATGCGGCGGCGGCACGTTTTTTCAGAGTCACGACATCTAAGCATTCAGGCAGGGGGGGAAAAAAAAAGAAAAAAGATGCGCAAAAAAACGAAAAGATGGAGAACGGCCAAGGCCACGGGCAAAAGAAACTGACCGTTCCCGTGCTGAGAGATTCAAAGAAACGAAGGGTTAGGGGAAAGTGAGTCGGGGCTGGTTCCAAAATGTGGGAAGTGATCATAATAAAACGGTTTGAAAATGCCCTGGTAAAAACCACCCCGCTCGAAGCGGCTGCCAAACAAGAGGGATGAGGAAGGGTGGCTCAAAAATGACACCCTTACACAAAGGGTAATTGCAAAGTCCAAGTGGCTAGCACGCGAGCAAGGGCGTGGGCGGGGGAAAAAAAGGGGACAAAGGGGAAAAAGGGATAACGCCAGAAAAGAGACAAGAAGAGAAAAAGTTGGAGCTATAAAAAAGTCCGCGCGGTATCATACGTCGATGAGGCAGCGGCGGACGACCCATTACCACCAGACGCGAAAAAAAAAAAACTCGGGACTTGTGGTGACACAAAATAGTAAAAAAAAGGAGTCCT
>Ga0179591_1255241_pt1 | contig 10374 bp, 6 predicted proteins | sample CZOMad2_1_08_16f_FD_182891 | JGI IMG/M metagenome (GOLD analysis project Ga0179591, IMG submission 182891) | Vadose zone soil fungal communities from Angelo Coast Range Reserve, California, USA - CZOMad2_1_08_16fungal (PacBio error correction) | ecosystem: Environmental > Terrestrial > Soil >...
GGCGGAAGGGGAAAGGGCCCGTCCCTCTCAGAAAGGAAAGGCACTCTAATTTACATGATGTGTAAAAGGTCTCGTCATAAAGCAAGGAAGAGGGAGCGCAGTAAATCGGAGCGAAAGGGAGGGTTTTCACTAATCTACTCCAGAAGAGGAATAGGACGCAGGATCCCTCGATCAAGACGGGGGCTTGGTGAAAAAGGCCTGGTCTTGAAAAGGGCCTCGCGGGCCCCGCCTCGCGAGCTAGGAGAACCCGAAACGCGCTTGCATGGACAATGTCTTCAATAATTTGCCGGCCGAGCACTCATTTGTTTACCAAGTGGAAAGCAAGAAACTAATCGAATACGACGGATTTGAAAGGTTCAAGTGATCAGGGGTTCCGGAGCTTTGAGGGGACCTGAGTGCCAAGCCCCCCGCTCCGGTCGAGGCAAAAAAAACCGCCTCCCACGACCTGAGAAAATCCGAGGAAAGTGACAGAGTCGGGAGGAGGGTGAAGGCAAAAAACAAATCCACCGCGAGAAAAGAAACATGTACGACCTAGGATAAAAATCCTTGTGAATCAAGGAATCAGGACCAGGGTAGCCTGGATAGAACACAACTCCAAAATCCCAGGGCTAACCAAAAGAATTTGTAGCACTATCGGTTGAAAACAATAAGACAAGTTTGAGGAGCTGGAAGAAATCAAAGAAAATTTCACGTAGCGGTGCTCAGGCTGGGTCCTTCAGGGGATTAGCTGAAACGAGAGGGTTCCGAGACAAGAACACTAAGAAAAAAAAGAAAACGCGGGGAAGAAGCGGGCTACATGGTGATTAAAAAATTGGGTCCCACTTGACCCCGGAAGAATGGGGTTGCAAAGGAAATGGCAAAACATCAGAACGCCTCATGAAATCACCACTCGCGAACCTTGAATCACCTGGGATTAACTGGAAAATAAGAATCACAAATTGTCGAGACATTAAGTCACGCCAATTCCAATGGAAAATTTCGGATCGCTCTTCCAAAATCGGGTAAAGATGCAGTAGGGATTGCAGTCTGGCGGGGGCAAAGGATTGTCCAGAGAGGGGGGGAGGGGGGAAGGACCGTCCAACCTGATTGAAAAAAAAACAGAGGGGCGGAGCCAATCACACTATTCTCACGAATTGGGGACTCAATCTAAATTCCCATCGGGTCAGGGATCTAGGAAGGGGGCAAAACCTTAGTAAAAGACAATCCTTTCGATTAAAATGAAAGACATGCATCCGTTTCGTGGATATAACTAGGAAAGAACGGGAAAGGTGAGACGCCGCATTCGAAAGGAGCCCATGGCGAGGCGATCTCGTGGTAGAAAGACCCAGTTGCCGCACTGCCGGAGAGCTCAGAAAGAGGTCTGCAAATCGGACATAAACTGCACAAGCCGTCGCCAAACCGCGCTGGAATCGGAGTCAAAATACAAAGCCCGGCCGAACAAAGAGGGCAGCGCGGATCTGCCTTACTACCGGAAAAATGAGCCGCGTATTCGTCACGTATTGCTCTTCAATCTGGCCCACGAGGAGTAGCATAATCACTTTTGTTTGGTTCGAAGGACTTCAGGAAGTCGAAAAAAATCAAAAAAAAAACTGGTCAGCCCGAGGCAAGACAGGTGTAAAAAGACGTGTGCCAATATAGAGATAAAAAACAAAAACACCGAGGAGAAAATAGAGATATTAATCACACCCCGATGTGGTGACAGGGACGAATTGAAAGGCGTTGATACGGCGCGAAAACTTAAAGGGCCTCTCCGAAAACAATGACGGCAGGAAAAATGAAGAGGGCAATACTTTACGAAAAAAACAGGGAAGTCGGCCTGAAGAAGACCACTGCTGGAGAAGGGTAAGGGGCCAGAAGTGCGCTCTGTGTATGAGGGAATTGTCCCGCGCGGGTGTTCCGCGTACTCGAAGATTCTGTAGCTCAACCCAGGTCCGCGGGCAGATCAACTGTGGGAGAGGGCTAAACACCCTGGTCGAAAGAGGTAAAGACGGCGGTCTCACCAAAAAGGGCTTGTAAGTTGGATTCCAACAAAACTGAAAAAGGGAGAAAAAGGGATGACGTCAGGAAACGGATTTATCAAAAAATTGGAAGGCAGTCCACCGACTGGAAAAAAAAAAAGGAATTATCCATTACTAAACTGGGGCGATGGGAAAGGGAACCAGGGGGCAAGGTGGGTGAATGGAGAATTCGTGCCAATTTTGCTAAGACCCTCAAGTGTGACCAGGCGAAGCAGGGTTTGAATTTCACAATGGGCATGAAAGGATGGAAGACGGGAGAAAATCGAAAGTTTCATCAAAAATGCACGCACAGAAACAAAAAAAATAGACAAAAAAAAAAAATGAAAATAACAAAATCACCCCCCCCCCTACCAGAACACTGCCTGAGCCAACATCTTCCCACACCAGCCCCCGGTCCGCACAGCCCCGAATTTGTCATATTGCATATCCAGAAAAGAAATGGGGGGGGGGGGGTCAACTCCCTTTACTGTTAAAGTACTGGATAGTGCTCGCGACCAGTGTATGAGAGATCATTTCCTAAACTTTAATATGAAAAGGGCCTGGCCGCAGAGGGTAAGGGGGACACAGAGGCTGATTTGAAAGTTGCTTGAAGTATGGTAAGGGGCCAAGGAGGAGGGGTACAAGTGGGAATCTCGAAAAATCACCATCGCGGAGGCCCCGGTGTGGCGGCTGCGGCTTACTAGAAACGTTTTAGGGGGTTCTTAATAACCCTCGAGAAAGAAAGGGGAAACAGCTAACTCCCCGTGAATCACAGGGGGGGGGGCTGCTAAATGTTTGAGGGGGGATACTCTACTCAAAGAAGGCCAAGAAGGGCCTTGAGGGGACAAAAGTGGAAACAAAAGCGGGTTGAACGTTGGGGGGTTGTTCGTTGTGGGGCACCCTAGCCATGACTAAAGGATTTCCTGGAGAGAACTTCAAACAATGAGGGAGTTGTAAAGCCATTTAGGGGGCGTAACGGAGTGTTAGTATACCTGATTTGGTGCAGGACAGACCAATAAAAGAGGGGTTACCCAATGGAGGAAAGGGGGGAAGTGAGAAGAATTTGTCAGGCGGGAGGGAGGCGCGTCGGTGCCCAGGAAGAGCGGATTGAAATAACGATTGGGGGAATAATAAAAAACACTCCTAGGGGAGAAAAATGCACTGATGTAGGCGATTTAAGTGAAAGGGTAACTAATGAGTGCACGAAAATCACTTCCGAATAGATATGGATAAGACAGGGTAATTTAGCGCTGGGCCGGCATTAAAAATCGCGGAAGGAAAGAAGCTGGAAGAAAGAGAGAGGAACGATGCCCGAATTTGAAAAAAACTGCTCCCTCGGAGCCAGGCTTCGTGAAAAGAAGCAGAGAGTGAGTTGAAAAAAAAAGACCGTATAAAGATCGACAAGAGCTACCTCGGCATGCTTCTGACGATGCAAAAAAAAAATTAGAGAAAACGTCATCGCGAATAGAATGGGCACTCAGGATATTGGGAACATCGCCCATCCAATTGGAACTAAAAAAAAGAGTCTTCGAGAAGAAACAAAACAACGTGGAAGAGGGTTTGTGGTCGTCTCAAGGGAAAGGGGATGTCCCTTCTACGTGAAAAGCACCTTTATTCGCTCGATTTACGTTATGGAGCAAAAAAACTGGAAAAAAAAGGCCGAGGGGATCAGTGGTAGAGCAGTATAAGAGAGAAAAGGATTTGTTGCAACAGCCAAAGGGCTTCTCTCAGAGGAAATATACTCCTGCTAGGAGAGGGACCTTTTATTTTGCAAATTCATTAAGGTGAAAGAGGGATTGGGGACCTAAGGGATCGCGTGCAAACAAAAACGATCAGAGCGAGGGCCAGCCAGGTGGAGCCCCGAAAAAGGAGGAAATGAAGTCTTATAGTTCCGCAGGGGGAAAGAGGGACCCCTTAGCAAGCAAGAATCTAAATCGAAAATAAGGGGGAAATTACAGATTAACTGTGAGCCTGGTATTGCAACTGGGGGATTATGAAAGGCAGGGGCCCACCCCCGATCATTGAAAAGGCCCCGCAATGCCGTATCCGGTCAAGAAAAAAGATTTCGCGCGTCATAGAGTAAAGGGGAAACCACCGGAGGTCAGGGGAGGGTTGAAGCAAAACAAATCCCACCGCGATACAAATACGTGAGTACAACTCCCTCAGAGAAATACCTTTGAAACAAAAAGCTCAGGCGAGGAGTCCTGGCGAGGAACACACACAAGGCCGCGACACCTAACAACACCCCGCTGTACAAAGGGCAACCAAGGACTATGTCTGCGCAGTAATGAGAACTGGACCAAAAGGGAAAGTCTCAGCGGTCCTTCACTGTGAAGGCGGTTCAACTGAATAGGGGTTCCGGAATACCAAGAAAATCAGGCAGAAGACTGAAAACTCTGGGGGATAAACAGCGCTCCGGTGATGGGGTGATAGCTGCCCACTGCGGGTCCAATCCGACCGCAAAGGTCCAAATCCTGACAATACACCTACTCGAGCCAGCCTTTACATAGAAAAGGGTGAACTTGGAACAAGGCAATTCTGGCGCGCGCATGATAAGAACACGGCCCGCAAGGCAAACTGATTGAAAGCTGGGGTCATCGGAATCTGCAGCGCTTGTCCAAAAAGGGGAGAACGCCATAAGAAATTGGATTTGGAATGGAAAAGCAGCACAAAAGGGGAAAAAAAGTGGGTGGGCCACCAACATTCTCAGAGCGGGGGAAATGTAAGACAAGACGTTAATTCACCTATTGGGCAGTTAGGCAAACCTGAATTCTTCAAAAAGGGAGTCCAATGAATGACCCCAAAATGGCCGTTTCTGAGAAGACAAGGAATACTGCAACGGGAAAAAAAAAAACGCCGTATAAGGGAAACAAGGTGCGAACGATATACTTTTGGAGTGCCCTCTCCCCGGGGGTGCGCCCTCGCTTCGCGCCCACATAAGAGACAAATCCTTCGAGGGTACTCGTCCACCACCGGTAAGGGGAAGGTAGGGCTAAAGATACGGGAAAAACACACTTCTTGAAGTCGCGTGGATCACTCGGAAAAAAAAGGGATTCAGGACGTACCTTGTACCTCTAGCATCGATTACCAGTCGTATTGCTGAAAAGTGTCGCGTAACAGAATCACTTTGTTGTACAAAAAGGGAGACTGCTTAAATTTCGAGGGCGCCAGGTATCAACGCCGTAGCAAGGCCTATACTGATTAAAAAGGCCACCGGTGTGCTGCCGGAGAGAGAACAAACGGAGTAGAGGGAAGTAGGAGAAAACCACGATGTTGAACAAGTGAAGTGAATCGCGTTGAAATACGGCGACTGATGATCAGAAAAACAAAGGAGATGCTTAGCAGCACGATTAAGAAAGCTGGGAGACGATCGGCGACAGAAAGGTAAGTAATGAAGATAAGTCTGGAAAAAGCTCACGAAAGGTCGCGGATCGGTATCTTACACACCGAAAGTACGGGTTTTACTAATCTCTCGAGAGGGTAAAGCTGCCGAGATTGCTGGGAAGAAAGCGGCCAGGATCAAGTGGGAGAGAAATCGACAAAAAGAATCACGTGAAAGGGATCTTAGTGAAAGATCGGCGGAGGAGAGAAGGTGGATGATAAGAAACGGCCATCAGGGGGGATTTTATCAAGTCGAAACGGAGGAATCAAACGGAAATGGGCCCTTCCGTCTCTCTCATCGGATGACAACCCATAGGGAATTTACCAGGTGAGTAAAGGAATATTGAGGGAAAGGAGTGGTGACAAGGGGGGATCCGGCCCCGCCCGGTTCCGGAAAGAGAACGTGGTGTCACAATCAATGCGGTCGGAATACGACTAACAAAAAGAAGCAAAAGAAGATCGAACACCCTCTAACCCACCCCAATGGGTCATCAGGAGAACGACGACTGGAAAGGGGTGTGGGGGAGTAAATTTGAATACGGGAACTATTGCGCTCGACAGAAACGACCTTTGTGAGGCTACCAGTATATGAAAAGAGGAAGTGATAGATGTATGGAATATTCGTCACTGGGGGCAAGTACTGGAGGATGTTCCACTGGGTAAAGTGGGAAAGCTAAAAAAAACCAAATCGGGCACGGAGCGTTGGGCGCTCATTCAAAGAATGCGGGTCCTTGGGACGGACCCTTCGCTCAGTTACGAGAGTCCCCGTGGAAAGGAAAAAAGAGCACGACCGTTCACTTGGTACGTAACTTCCTCAAAAAAAGAGAGCACAGAAGTTCTGCAAAAACGTGTTTGAAAGAGTCCGTTTGGGTGGGATCTGAAAGGAGATTTAGGGACCTGCGACAGGATACCGATCAAAGGATAAAAATATTGATTTGTGGGAACCAATTGGGGCACGGAACTGAAATTGGGGGGGGTGGCGCTGTGTTGTGTTTTCGCAAACCAGGAAAGACCGCGGTGGACAAGGTGGGATCCGTGGAGAGAGCTTGAAAGGGAAAGGGGACCCGTACGGCAAATTGGCAGACACTGCGACGAAAAACGGCGTGGCACAACCTCTTGGGAATAAAATAAAAACAGAAAGGAAAGGGAAATTACCATTCTCACCAAATAAGAATGAAAAGATGGGACTGCGTGCTTGGCCACTGTAAGGCATGATGGGACTAGCAGCTAAAAAGAAGAACAGTTGTCATTGCCAATCGCTTGGGGAACCGGGCAGAACGCGGAACGTCGAAGGCGTTGAAAACACTGAGCACTGTAAAGACGATCGAGAGGCAATGGACCTTAATTTTGCAAAAAAATAAAAAATCAGGGCCATGCTAGATTGCCTCTAAATTTTCTGGAGCCGGGTGACCCCACTGTCGGATTACGAATGAGAAGGAGGAAGAACCGAAGAAGAAACGGGGGAAAGGCTTTATGAGAGGCATACCTACTTAAAGGTGGGTTCGCGAACATGAATAAAGTTGAAGAAGGGGGAAAAACAAGAAGGGAACAAACGCACAAAGCCGACCCACAAAATGATGAACCACTCAATAGAGGAGGAAAAGAAGAGGTTTGTTCGTCGGCGGAAGTGACTGCGAGGGAAAAAAACCTTATCTCGGAAAATGTCCAAGAAGGAAGTCAGGTAACTGTAGAAGGGACAAGTTTATTTCATAAATCAGTTCATAAACATGGCCGAGGACTCAGTTGGGGGAAGAAAAATCGTAATCGAAGGCTTTGGGTTTGACTTCCAAAAGAACTCGAGAAATATTGGACGAAAGCGAACGAGAGGTCAAAAAGTGGTCTTTTGCAAAATTCATGGGAAAATCCTGTCACTGGAAATAAAGAGCTGTCCCCCATCGCGAGAAGGTAGCGCTTCAAGGACGGCTAAGGGAAATGATAGGAATTCAGGAGGGATCGATGGTTTGAAGTGTCCCAGGAATCAGAAGAGATCGGGAAATACGAGCGGAGGCAGATTCTGGTTGACAGTAAGGGAAATTACACTTTTTGGTTAGGGGAAGCACTTATGCCAAGCCAAAGGGAGGCGCGGCGAAAATAGGGGCCAGACCGATCCTGTACCGCTAAAAGCTCAAAGAGGCAATAGATCACGGGTAACCCCTTCTGTAGTGAAAAGGGAAAAAAAGCAAACAATCACACCTCTTAGACCTACAACAATAAGGGCCCAACTCTCGGCGCGACAAAAGAATCGAGAAGGCTCTGCAAACGAAAATCCTTAGGACTGTCAAGGAGAAAAGCCAAGAAGAAAAGGAAAGATTGGTAAAAAGGAAGAACTCTGCGCTTGAAGAAGGAAGAAATTCAATTCAACGGTAGTTCGGTGCAGCGGGTGTCCTTCCCGGGTAAGAAGGAGGAAAAGGGCCGTCGAAGACACGAAGTAAAACGGCAGCGCCTCCCCGGAAGAGGGAGCAGCGCCAAGGTGGATTTTTCTCATATAAACTGGGACGCCTCATGGAGGCAAATCAAAAACCGCAAAACCAATCAGACCTCTGACGATACCTAAGACAAGAACTGGAAAAAGTTGGGTGGGAAAGACAACCGGTCTGACTGTTCCGCCACCGGAAAGGAAATCACACGGATCAACAACAGTGAAGAGAGAGGGACGCTGCCCTGGTGCAGAATAGTTTAAAATCTGCCTTCGGAGGCCGGAGGATTATCATCTTCCAGACGCCTTGGGGAAAGGCCAACCGGGGAAAGTCGACCGGAGGAAACGTCGTGGCGGAGAAAAATGGTCACCCTAATTCTCAACATCGGAAGGGAGAAAGAAGGGAAACTTCCCTAGAGAGAAATGAATGGATCTGCAAGCGGATAAATCCGTTTCCGGGGGTTGCAAACGAACCAGCTGGGCCAGGGGCGGATATCCAACTTGCATCATAACGTGATGTGAGGACTAAGAATAGCCACGCATGAAAATTTGCAAATATCAGGGGGGACTTGCTCCACCAGTTTCAGCACCGGACAAAAGAAGTTGGTCGCATCGACATAAAGGCAGTAGGGGGAGTACGCGTCACGCGCGGAAAGGTCGGGGCTCATACACGAAAAGAGCACACTTCTTGAATCGAGTTTAGATCCAGAATGCTCTTAGGAGGGGGAGAAGTCGCGCGTGCGTCCAAGTGGGCTCAGATCTTGCCAGAATCACTTTGGGGCTTAGTCTTCCTCGCGCGTCCGGGGGAACCCGACGGCATACTGAAAGGGTCCCAATCGGGGTTGTGGGCCAAAAATTCCGTCTCAAAAAAAAAACAACAACGGAGAGAGAGGGGCCCACACCCAGTGGCCAAGTGGGAGACATTATTCCGGGGAGGGGGCGTTGATACGGAGCGCGAACGGAAGTCCTCTCCAGAGTGGACTACACAGCACATGAATAAAAATAAGATCGCTCGAAAGAGTCAAGGTAGGATGAAGACCAAAGGGGATCCAGGGATACAATCAGTAAAGAAGTGTGGGGCCGCGCTCGGTGGCTAGGTCCAGAAGCGTGGTTGACGCCTCGGATAGTTATTCGCTGCCGAACTGTCTGGCGCGATCTAAAGGGACCAGGGGCAAGAAACAGGATTCGCGAAGGCCCTGGAACAGCGTGAAGAAGGGGGAGCACAAAAGACCGGCTGATGAAGCAATTTGGATCGACAAGCGGCCAGCCTGGTGCGGTACTTCAATGAAAAAAACCTGAAGAAGGAAGGTGGGGGGGGCCCTCCCTCTCCTCAGGTTGATCCTGACCGACTAGGGGGAATTTGCAGGGAGTGAATAAATTTGCACCAAAGAGGGGGAGAGAATGCGTTGGTGCAACCCAAGTTGCTCGCCCCGCCCGGTGCCGGGCAGGAGAGAAGGGTAATGCCCCAAATGCTGCGGGAGGTGGAAACGGAAGAAAATAGCTAGACAAGAAGGATTGAAACTTCTATCAACTCGACAACAACCCACCCACCAAGGGGGATCCAGACGGAAAAGGGTGTGCTCCAAGGTAATCTTGGCGTACGGCATGAGAGGAAGACCTGTAGTAGATTTCCTCCTAAAATGGAAAGGCAGGCTAATTGTGGTTGAAAAAAGATGTGATGGTCATTTCTTTCAGTTGAAGTAAAAGTCTTCTGGGTTGGGCCAAGCTGAGAAAAAAAAAAAGGAGATCTTGCCGCGGAGTTGGGGAGAGGGGACACGGGGCCGAGAGGAAGGGGGAGTGAGCACCGACGAGAAAGTTGGAACCGCGAAATGGTCCCCTGTACAAAACGCTGAGCAACCTGTCGAAGGAAAAAAAATTTGAGAATTTGAAGGTCTGCGGAATCAAAGAACTGGACGGAACGCAAGAGGGGACGGTGGCAACGGAGAAATGAAAAAGGTCCTGGTAGTGTCGTCGGAACAAAATGTTCCTCGCCAGGAACTAAGTTCAAATATTAAAGGAGGGAGGGTTGTCCGCGCAGTAGGTTCTCGTAAAGACCTGGGGGGACGGTGGATGTGGTGCAAAAAAACGCGGGTTGCACAAAGGATCCTTGTTAAATGACGGGGGGGATTTTCAAGGTCGTGTACCGAGGGGCCTGGTAATAAAAAAAAAGGGTAGAAATACACTTGTGGAAAATAAAAACCGGGAAAGAAGAACATGATCACCAAAAGGAAAAACGCCAAGTATGTACGATGATCTGTCGGCTTGTCCAGAAATTCAAACATTGCTCCTCCTGCAGAGATAAGACATGTAAACATTGCCAGCGCTGGCGAAACAATATCGTCGAGCGAGAGATGAAGGATTGAGAGCTTAAATGCCTCGAAGTTGTGCAAAAAAGGAAAGATCGAAGGCGGGGAGAGTTAACTCGAATTGGGCCGATAGTGGTGTTGAACCCACGATGTCGATTTAAAAGACAAACCAAGAGACCAGGCCAAATTGTCTTTATGACGTAAGCCGCTAAATCAACTGTACGCAGCAGGGTGGCATGGAAATACAGAGGAAGGGAATCGCACTAGAAAAAAA
>Ga0179591_1273785_pt1 | contig 10374 bp, 10 predicted proteins | sample CZOMad2_1_08_16f_FD_182891 | JGI IMG/M metagenome (GOLD analysis project Ga0179591, IMG submission 182891) | Vadose zone soil fungal communities from Angelo Coast Range Reserve, California, USA - CZOMad2_1_08_16fungal (PacBio error correction) | ecosystem: Environmental > Terrestrial > Soil >...
AATCGTTCAACTATTCCCTGGAGCAAACAGTTTTTCGTTTGGGAACATGAATCAAGCAAGGAACTTGCCCGTCTCGACAGTTACACTCAAAAAAGGGCCCGAATCACCAATGAAAGTTAAAGCGTAAGTTAGAGGGGGGTGGCGGAGGCTGCGGAGCGTCGAGGATACAATTAATGTTCGAAGAAGGGTTTACTCAAGATAGGAGACGCTATCTCTTATGCTCGTGCAAGAAGAGGAGGAGTCAGGAGGAATCATGGGAAATAGGGCTTTTCCTGCGAAGAAAGAAGGTACTCGGTCACATGTGTCAAGGTGGGGAGGAGGAGAAACGTAATGGGGGATAAACCTCAAGTCGACTCGTGAGACTGAAAATGGAGGTTCAAAGCACGAGGGGGAGATACGAAATCATCACTGTTTCAAACGTAGCAACATTACGAAGGAGAAAGGCAGCAGGGGGAAACTCTCCCACTACCAAAGTATGAACGTTCTCACGGCCATCACGGAGCTTAGACGCCAACGGGGTAGGGCCCAGGGACCCCTGGTCGTGTTTAAAAATAGAAAGAGACTATTGGGGGAGAACATTTCAAAAAAAATTGAAAAAAACTTAGCGATCGTTGTGACGGCACAAGAGGGTAGAGACGAACATAATTCCTACCCGCCGGATTCAACGGAGAGAAAAATCAGACCACCCACCAGTCAATATCCCAAAGAAACCATGAAGAGGTCGGGCAATCGATCTAGCCCAGTAACTCCAGAGGAGAAAAGAAGGCGATCCTGGCTACCTCGCTGCTGTGTAAAGGACGGCCTCTGTATCCCGTTCAAGAAGAATGGAAGGAGGGGACAGCGTTACGACGTCCAAGGGCGCGGGGGAAGAGGAGCGTTGATGCGCTGGGGGGCTTCCCAGCGAAAAAAAAGAGATGCTCAGAATCGATCAAGACGGACAAAGGGAGGAGCGAAACGTTCTACTGTCAAGGGGGTGGGGACAATCCCAAGGGCGGACTCGGGGAGGACGGAAGGAGCTCGGTCGACCCGTTTAACGATCAGTCGTAAGAAAAAAACTGGCCCGAAGAGGGGAGAGGGAAGGTCCGTGGCTCTGCTAAAGGAGTAACATCCTATGCACGCAAGCTGGGGCCAGCGGGGAGCTTTACGGACGCTTGCAAGCAGAGGCGATCAGCAACATCTTTCTTTTTTACGACCTTGGCAACCTCCCAACAGAAAGACGGAAAAAAAGGTGCCTCCGTCCAGATCGCAGCGCAAGAAACCTTTGGGAACAGCAAGGAGACGCTCTAGTCTCGAAAACGTCATAGCAAGAACCGCCGGGGGGAAGGAAGTCAAGCAGGCATGGACGCTCGCGCCGCTGCAGAAAACTTAATATAGAGCGGGGGGGCGAAGACGGGCTCAGACTACGCTACGACGGGAAACAAGCACCACGAGGCGCCAACTCCCCGAGTTGATGGGGCTTATATTGGCAGGAAGTTGAGTCGACTACATCGAGCGTCGCAACGATTGGGGAACGAGTAAAGCAGGGATGAGTCCTACCATGACGAGTAGCAGCGTTATCTTTAAGGAGAAATAAGGAAGGAGAGGAGCGTCGGGAGCGCCACCGATGAATGGGAGGCTAGCAGAGGGGAGGCGACGGCGACTACATCATCCACTTAGACGAGGCGCGCCGATCCACTGACAAGAATCCCTGAAAGGGAAAGTTGGATGAGAGTCTGGGGGATGAGGCCGCGGGACGAAGAAAACGCTCTTCAAGAAAATGGACAGGTAGACCGGACGGAATGGGCCATTAAGGAAAACATCACCTCTATGCTTGAGAAAAACTCCGGGGATCGAAAGGGGAAAAAGAGTCAACCCCGGAGCCACGGACGGAAGGAAAGAACAGACTAGAAACCGCAAACCTCAAGAAAGACAAAAAAAGGAAGACAACCATCGGGACAGGGGGTGAACTCTTAGCTCTACACTAGCCGCTTTCCTCGGGGTCACATGGGAAGGAGAAAAGAAGGGTGGGGCAACAGATCTTTCTCGGGTGCAGTCTGGAGGGGGCTAAAAAACGGAGTTGAACTCCACCTTGAGTAAGAGTCGCGAAGACCAGGGAAGTCTAACCTATGGATTCGTGAGAACGGCAAGGGGCGTCGAAAAAATGCTGCCTATGGGTCCGCGAGAATCAGAGCCACTCACCTGAAAAGCACGAAAGGCTAATGGTCTTCCTCTACCTCGACCCCAGAGCGAGTACCGCACGACAATGGTCACCTCAGCATGGGTACATGCCGGAGCTGCTGGCCACAAAAAAGAAAATCAGCCAGAAAGTGGACCAGCTCGACATTCAAATCTTTAAGTGGAAAGCATAGAACGATCGGTGAGTGACTCTGGATGAACCTTTCTGCTGAACCCTCGGAAGGCCATGCGAACTGGCCGATAGTCAGGGACGCCTCAAGAGGGGGGAGCATCACAGGACTCGCCCATCCGGAGTAAAAATTGGAGAACAAAAAGAGATCGGGGAGGCAGGGCAAACGGGAATCGGGGGTCTTTTCGCGAAGATATGACGCGCCTTGGCATGCGAGAAAGGGGGATAGTCATCGGAGGGGGGAGAAATCCTACCTCTCACAAACACCCAACTTATAAAGAACACAAGAATTCCCTTATCAGGCTCGACGAGCGGAACGTCTCCGCATAACCGGAAGATGGCTATTCAGGATGCCAGGATCCCCGGGGAGGGAAGAAGCTCGTCCTGTTCTCCCAAGAGGGCCAACCAAAAGCTTGCGCGGGGACCCTTTGGGCGCCACGATGGGCAAAGAGACTATCGCCGGCGCAAACGGCGGAACTGGATTCGAGGGAAGACGACCGGCGAAGACAAAACGAAGCGCTATTCACCTCTGTCAAACTTTGGGGGGGGCTCCGTACTCACGGTCTCTCTTTAACAAGCTCGGAAATGACGGTTGGTGGGACGGGGGAAAAGAATAGGCAGGTGCATGGTAGATCAGCAGGGAAAAGGGGGCGGGTGGGGAGTAAAGAGGGGGTGGTATTGGGGGCTAGACACCTTCGTAGGTTCGTGAAGGGGTGGAACGGGGGGAGAAGGCGGAGAGTAGACGATCAGAAAAAACAGAGGTAGTCGACTCGGAGTGGGGTCCCCAGGCTATCCCTACCTCCTCGGTGTCGAAAGAAAGAGAAAAAGCGGGCGCCACGGCAAGGGGGGTCAAAACATAAAGGAGTTTCTCCAAAACCGCTCCGGAATATCTGGTGACGATAAGTTTCTCCTTCATTTGGAACGACTGCGCGAGCTTGCTAGAGCTAGTCAAAAGACGCATAAGGGGGATTTGGAACCCGCGGTTGTTCATGGGTAGGCCTTATTTGTGCGGTGGTCTTGCTGAATGAAGGAGGGGGGACTCCGTGCTGCCGGGGAGGGAACCGTATTCAGAATCCCACCTGAGGGGGAGGGAAATCACTATCCACGGGGTGTCGAAGGGTCCCCCTGGCCTGAGACCTGTCAACGGACTAGGGCGACCTAGGGGTTCGTAACGGCCGCGAGAACCAAGAAAAGCGGAACCGAACGGCGTTCAAGGGGACGAGGAAAAGGTCTTGTACTTTAGAACGAGATTGATCTTAGCGTGGGATGGATTCTAACTGCGGCAGCAGGAGGCGAGGAACGACAAAATAATGGAACCCGCTCCCATCCAGCCGCACACGAAAGGAAGTGGCTGGAAGCAGCTAAATACACTACTACAGCGAGGACTACTCGATAAGGGTATAAGAGACAGCTAGGGCTCGGACTCAGAGGGAGAACAAGATATGATTTATAACGTCCGACTGTATCGATACCCAAACCGGGGGAGGGGAGGGGCGGAAGATTTTTACGGTGACTTTGAGGGTAGGTTAGAGGCCCCGTAAACTGGACTGATGCCCCAGAAGGAGATATAATAAATCTCTCTGAAAGGGAATGCGCCCTCTTGATCGACAGAGTCTGCGGGGGCATGTGAAGGGAGAAAGGAATCGAAAGGTCGAGGAAACCTGGAAAGGGCTGGACGATACCTCCCTGACTGAATTCATGGCGGGGAAGGTGAAGCCGTCGAACCTCACGTACTTGAGAGACATATAGGATGACGTCCACAAAGAGGGTGCAGAATCGGCTGTTCCACGCGGACTATTATAATGGAGGCAGGCTAGCAACGGAAGCGATCTGGGGCATGAGCGAACTCTATCTAGGAAACAGTCAGGCTGCCGGAGGAAAGAGGGGACCAAGGGGGGGAAGTTACCACAAATTGAAAAGAGGGAATCCTTCTCGACTTGCGAAGAAAAACCAGAGAGAGGGGTAATCTCACACTAACATCTCACTGGATAAAAAGAGAAGGGGACTATCGAAGAGTAAGAGGGGGGCCACAGGATTGTTACCGGTATCAAATCAGAGAAGGTGAGCAATAGTGCGTAACGGACGCTGGGCTTTCTGATACATTAGGGGAGCGAGCGATTACGACTACCAAGGAACGACCTTGGATGAGGGGGTCAATTGGCATGGTTAGTGGTGGGAAGATTGTTCTTGCAGCACGGCGCTCTGCAGCTCGGCGACATGGGCGCGCCGACCAATACCGGGTGACTCAGGAACAAAACGAGCGAAATTCCTGTGAGGCTGAAGGGGGGGGAAGGATATCCAACCTCTTAGGTATCGAGAACATGGGGGTAACATCAAGGGAAAAAAATGGTGTTCTCAGTCTGTGAGGTGCCGGGAGCACGAAGCTCTTCAGCAGAGGGTATGGGAACATTATAGGGCGGGCCGGCGCAAACGGTAATAAACCAGATTAGAAGGGGGCGGGTAGAGAACACGCTTTTCAGGCCCGCCACCGTATTCGAAGGAGGTAGAGGTGGGTTCGAAAAAAAGTAGCAGGAAAACGCCGGCTAACCCCAGACATAATAAAAACGTTGGACAACAGATTTCGAAGCACAACGGGAGGGGGGCCCAGATGATAAGAAGCAGGTAACCACTTTCTTTACGCCACAGACAAAACGACAGGGGACGAGCTAATCAGCTAGGTATCATCTGCGAACCGGGACGCAGAGGAAAGGGGGGGAGAAGAACCGCCTCGAAAATTCGGAGTAAAAGGAACGTAAGGGAAAATGAAGCTAAAAACAAAAAGGAGAAAAAATCTAATGGGCTGGCGCAGAAAAGGCACCTGCTTTCCGTGAAAAAGAAAAAAGGGGGGAAACGGAAAGAGCAAGCTTAAAAGGCATCTCATTAAACAACCGAGGGAGATATGACTCTGGTAAAAAAGGCAGATTTCGAGACTGTGCTGGTTACCGGAAGAAAAAAGCCATGGACTTCTGGGCCCATCAATGGAGACCGTCCAACCACAGCGTGATCAATGTCAATGAGGTGCGTCCGCGATTTCGAGGGCGGTGCGGCGGCGGGACGTCGCACGCCGGAGACTAAGGAACGGTCGAGGATCAATCGGGGCGTCTCGGGCGGAAACTCTTAGGACTCGGGGGGGAGAAGAGAACCGGGAGAGATTGACGTGTACGGCTGGAAAAACTAGAACGGGGGGGGGCAAACTACCGGACGAAACGGAGTCAGGGTGGGGTCGCCAAGTGATAGGGAAGGGGAAAACGGGCTGCTAACCTCACCGGGTCCTCCTAAGGAAAAAAAAAGGGACAGAGGCCGAGGATGGCCTAAATAAGCATAGTTTGTGCGGGAAAATAAGCGGGGCCCGGCGACGAATCCTCGTAAATAACGCCAAGGCTAAAGAGAGGAGACAAAGGGCACAAGCCCACCCGGCATTCAAAGAGGAAACATTAGTGGGGGGGGATAACTCCTGTCAGGAGTTAGGAAACAAAACCAAGTGGAAGACATTTAAAAGACTTAGCGAGAGTGGACGAAGCAAAGGAAGGGCGGCGGGAACTTTATGGCCTAGCTGCATATCCGGCTTTGGCAAGGAGAAGAAGCCATAAGGCCCGATACCTCCAGAAACCTCTTTAGTCGCAAGCGCTCGAGACCTCGTCCGGCCCCAGGAGGAAGGAAAAGGAAACGGCAGGCACTGGGGCCAAGCAAAAAAGCTGTTGAACAAATAACGAGTAGATCGGTACCCAGGTCTCAATAGGGCCTGCTTACCCTTCGGGGAGTCAAGCGCTGACAGCCGGAAGGGGAGAAGCTGCTGCGTCTCTCATCAAATTGGGTCTACAATCACGTCGGGAATCGACACTGGAAAACTGAATGGGAGGGGGACTGGGTCACCTTTTTCGGCAGGCGTTAGCCGGCAGAGGAGAGAATTCGAATAGGGATCAGTAGAGGAGAGCCGCAACATAATCTATCTCATCTCAAAGGGGGGGTTTCTAAAGTAAGGAGGGAATCTAATCCGATTAGCGAGAGTGCTCATCGGTTGGCGACGCTCTTCCCTATGACGCATCTTTGCTGGGTTCCTCGGCTGACAACTATGAAAAGAAGACTCAGAAGGTTGCCTCCTATGCGGCCGCCTTCCGGGGCGCTACGGAGAAGACTCTCGTCTCCCAAGGAAGCCTCCTCTCCGAGCAGTATCAAGCAAGGCCGTCGTCGCGAGCGCGAGAGGGAGTCGGGGGGACGTCGTTGTCAGAGACCATTAAGTGGGAAAAAACGGCATCTACGGGGGAACATCCTACAAAAGGACCAACATCGGCGACAATCAAACATGCTTTGCTTTCGGAGCCGTGCCGGGCCAGGGAGGGCGAGCAAGATCGGGAGAAATCGAGGCAAGGAGATACTATCTACAAAAAGGAAGAGCCGGTTAGGAGGTCGCGGGGACTCGAAAAATAAGGCCGAGCGGGAAAAAGCGGGTCTTCCGGTCCTGGATTTGGTCGAGGAAGAGCTTCGGGAAGTCCGTTTAAACAAAGATCCTGAGAAAGCGCCGCCCGAGCCGGAGAGGCAAAGAAGTACTAATCGGGGAAAAGACTTCAGACTTGGGGGAAATCTCGTAGGGGGGGTGGGAAACGCAGTGATCGCAGGGCGCCTTACAGGTACGGCCGTCAAATACCAAGGAGAGACAGACCGAGGAGCATAAATCCTCTCAGGTGATAGAGGAAGGGAAACAAGAAGGCGGTCCGGGAACACGTCTACGTCAAAGACGCAGACGTACTGAAGAAATCACTCCCCCTCCTTAGAAAAGGACACCGGGAGGAAAATAAGACACAGGGGAAAGGTGAGAGGATCTCTCCTCCCTCGTTACATGCGGAGAAAAAAAAAATACAAGAGGTGATGGCGCAGTAAAGGGACGTAAACCTCAAGTGGCAAGCCACCTTGAAGGGGATAGAGAATACCTTTGGGCGACACCGGGCGGCGCGGCTGTCCCGTCTTCTAACGGAAGAGCGGTGTCGCGATCGGAATAAGCGCCGACGCGAAAAAAGCACCGGCAAAGAAGGACTCCCTCCGGTCGTCTGCCAAACACGCACCTTACACGGAAAACTCCTGACGCCCTGCTAACATGTACGGGCCGGGGCATTGAGGGCCACGACAAGCCTCATCCTCACGTCCAGCGCGAGTGTGGCCGAGGGGGCAGGGTGAGACGCGGATCAAGTAAATCAAGCACGTCGTTATTAATGCATCCAAGAAAGAAAACTCATCCTTATAAGGCGCCCGGACGAGCGTAGCTTAAGAACAAGGAGCCTCACGTACCAGAGGCCCTCGTACGACCGAAAGCGAAAGGCAAGACGGGGACGAAAGAGATATCCGCGAGGTTGAGGAGGAAGGTTGTGGGGGGGAAACGCCGACACTTCCTCAGGAATCGCTCAGAAAACAAAAAAAAGAGGATAGTCAAATATAAGTGCCTGAAAAAGGCGATAAAAAGGAAAAAAGGAAAGGACCGTCAGGGATTTAAAGCAAACCGGCTCCCTGTGCATTCCGACTAGCGAGGCACCGGTGAGACAAGAGGGAATCAACGCAGGTTCTGCTTTTCCCTGAAGGAAACACGATTGGGCGGGGAAGAAAACAGGCGACGTCGGACGAAAGGAGAGGGGCAAGCCGCCACGAAGTTAATCGGCGCTAATTCGCCGAGAGTGGCCCGGGAGCGACGTCGGCGCTGGCCCCGCGGCGGGGTGAGATGGAAATCTCGCATGGGATGCTCGGAAAGTCGCACAAGTGTCGGTGCGTTTATCGAGGGGAGGGTGGGGAAGAGGCTGAGAGAATCTTGCGGGGCGGGAGGGAGGGGGAAGAAGACGAGTACCCCGACTTCGGGAGAAAAAAAAGGCCGGACCGTTCGTGGGGACGCGGGCGAAGAAGAAGCTTGGTACGAGCTCCCTGTCTTCTGCTCTTCTTCTAGAGAAAGGAAAGGTTAGTTCAAAAATTGAAACAGCTAAGAGCCCGTCAATCTGGGTGCGACTGTGGGCTACTCCATGGGACGAAAGGGAAAAAGGGGAGATCCACTGCGATCTCCCTATCACAGCTGACGCGCCCCGCCGTGTGAATGGGCAAGTCCGGAGCTTTTGGGGGAAGGTAAAAGGAACTTTATCAAAAATGAACTGAAAGTGGAGCAGGTGAGAAGGGGGAAGTTGACCCTTCTTTTCTATCCCCTTCGCGAGGATAAGAGGTCTCGAAATGGTAACGGCCCCAAGCACCCGAACTGTACCGGCGAAAGGTACCAGAAAGAGCGCGTTCGAAAAACGGGGACTGCGCTCAGACGCCGCTAAGGCCGCACGCTGGCTTGAGCTGTTCGGGGTCGTAGGGGCGCGTAAGGGGGGGAGAGGGACAGGACTCTCAAGTTCTACGGTGATCGAACGAGGAGAAATGAGCTTCTCGAAGACACATCAAGGAAAGGCCGCGACCCTCGCTACCGCCGGCCTCATTGGGGGAAGGGGAAGAGAAGAGAACACCCCAAACAGAAAGGGGGAATATCTAAAGCTATCAAAGGTTATACGCACTGGCCACGAGAGATGGAAAGAGGGGAGGGCGCCCCGCTCGCTATGGTAAGACGGATGAAACCCCAAGCGGGCTTGGAGACTAATGGGACGTTGCGTTGACGTCGTAGAAGGAGAGCCACGGAGAATGTAACCAAAGAGGAAACGATGCCCCCGCGACGAACGCGGCCGCCGCGCAGAGGAGAGAGGCGATTGAATCGTCAGCGTCGGGAGGCTAGTGACGGAGAAAGTAAGCTTCTCCGGAACCCTTTACAGGCCGTCTCTTGGCCGGAGGCAAAAACTAAAGGCTGTTGAGTAAATTTGGAAATCTTCGCCCCCTCATCTATGCGGATCCATCGCTTCGCTGGAAGAAAATCCATGAAGCTCTTGTGCCACTAGTGCAGCGATTGGCCTTCGGCTTCAGATTCACAAGAAAAGGAGCGCAACGTGGAAACCGAGCCAGGTATATGGGGCAGGAAACCGCAAACTCTAAGAAAATAAATTCTCGCGAAGGGAGCCAAGAAGGACCACGTGGGGGGGATTGAAAAAAAAGGGGGAAGTCCTTCTGCCTATCGAGGGATTAGAACACACATGGATCGCGCGTAAAAAATCGCACAGCGCACAGCGCACTTGGACTGATGAGGAAGTCGGAAGAGGCCCCGGGCCGATTGAAGGGGGAAAAATGATCTCGAAGGAGCAAGCAAAGGCTAGGAGGAGGGAAGAAGGGCTCGAAGGATACGTTGGGGAGATCTATTGCGAAAAACTAAACCGAGTGGAGGAGGATGGTCGGGTCTTTTTTCATATGCATTTTGTACGAAGGACTCTAAGGTCACCAGGAGTCTCCTGCATCGGATCATCGCGAAAAAACACTAAGGGGTTCTCGGCCACGAGCGCTATAGGAAGGAAGAGAGGGGAACATGTGACTATCCAACCCTCGGGGTCGAGAAATATGATTTAACACGAAGGGGGCCAACTAGGAAATCCTGCAGGGGGGGGGGGAGAAGTAGGTGAGGGAATGGGCACGAATCTCATAGCGTCTGTAGGGTGGGGGGGAGGAGGAGATCGCACGAGCCTTCGGACAAACACATCTCAAGGGGGGGGGGGGTATCGAAAAAGCTGGACGGAGGGAAAGACAAAAGGGGTGTAAGAACAGGAGGAAAAGGTAGGGGTGCTTCCATTCACAGTATCCGACGCGGGCGAAAAAAAAAAGAAGGAGGAATAAAAGTTACCTGCAGGGGGCTGCACCCGTTAGTTACACATGATCAGAAGGAAGGGTGGGCGTCGAACGGGCTGTTCGGCCAACTGACTATACCGCGTCTAGAGGCGGGTGAAAAGTCCTCATATGGGGCACGAAAACCTGACTTATCGCCTCGAAAATGATCGAAAACAATCAGAGCACTTCGAGAGAGGAACGGGGGGGGACTACTTTACTATAGGCGGAAGGGGGGGGAGGGGGATCGTGATTTACTTACAGACTCCATTCTTGTGGATAAGGGGAAAAAGACCCCGTGCGGGATTGAAAATGAAGGA
>Ga0179591_1277137_pt1 | contig 10374 bp, 22 predicted proteins | sample CZOMad2_1_08_16f_FD_182891 | JGI IMG/M metagenome (GOLD analysis project Ga0179591, IMG submission 182891) | Vadose zone soil fungal communities from Angelo Coast Range Reserve, California, USA - CZOMad2_1_08_16fungal (PacBio error correction) | ecosystem: Environmental > Terrestrial > Soil >...
AAGGGTGAAGACGGTTGGGTTACCTGGGTTGGGAATAAAATGCAGGATTAAAGGAGGGGGGGTGAAGGAATGGGTCAAAAATTCTTTGATTTGAGAAAGGGGTGGTTTGGGGGTGATATTGGGGGGGGGGGGGGAAAAAAATAATGTCGCCAATCCTTCATTTATAATTAGGATTGTAAACTTTGGGAAAATAGTCGTTTAGTGCTAGTGGGGTTGCAAAAAAAAGGAAGAGGACGAACTAAAACCGGGACGATCTCCGTCAGTAGGGGAGGCTTAACTTGGGTTTTCGTCAGTCTTAAGTTCTGGGGTGGCTTAGGAAATCAAAAGGAGGAGAAAAGAGGGGGGCCTTCGAAAGAAAAAAGAAGGACCCCTGTGATTTAGTAAGAGGAGGGGGAGTATGAGTTGGGGGCAATACGTGGACCGGAAAGGCGAGAACGCTTCGCGAGGGGAAAGAACAACCCCCTCAACGGTTATTTCGGCGGAAGCAACCGGGGAAAAAGGGATCTTCGGTTTTACATTTTTGGGTATATCAGTGTTTAACGGGAGCCATCTGCAGTTAATAGGCAGGGAGGGGGGGGGGGAGGGGGGGGATTTCGGTTGTGGGGAGGGGGGAGAGGCAGGACTATCGGCTGGGGGTGAAATATCAAGGGATGGACAAAAATGCAGGGTATTATGGTTTTAAAGGGTGGTTTCGGGGGTGGAAGGGTGCGGAAGGGAGTTATTCAAGAAGGGAAGGGGGGGAATGGGGGGGGAAGAAGGGTAGGAAAAGGTAGGAACACAGCCGATAGGAAAAGAGGGGAAAGGGGTGGGTGGGGGGGAGGTAGAGGGGTTGGATTCCATTGGGTGATTTGTCCACATTCCGTAAAAAAAAAGAACAATTTGCGTAAGGGGGGGGGGTAGTAAGGATTGGGGGGGGGGATCCATGAGGGGTGACTGGTAAGAAAAAGGGAGAACAGTTTGACCTGACTTTGACGTTTAACAACATTGAATTGCAGGACATCGGGGGGGGGGAAAAAAGGAAAAGGAAGGGGAGGTAGTAGGGGACTGGGCTTAGGAGGGGGTGTTTGCAAAGTGGAGATCCCGGAGAAGGCTGGTTGCTTGAAACCGCGCGACGGGCCAAAAAGACCCGAATACGGGGGGAGTCGTGGTGAAAGCAAAGACGGACCAATCATCCAAAGTGTCGGGGGTTGGGGGTTTTGGGGTGTTCAAAAAAAAAAAAGAAAGGCTAGTTGCCTTATAAAAAGGGAGGGGGGCGATTTGACGCAGGTGGGGGAAAAGGACTCAGGTAAAAAGTTTCAACTGAATCAAGGGATGGGAAAGGCACTATAGCGGGGAGAATTAAAGAAGAAAGGGGAAAAAGGGAAAAGTAGGACTTCTCCTATTCCTTTGGATGCTTAGAGACGGAAAAGACTCAGGGCCGGGGTCAAATAGCGTTAGTTCGGTATAGGAGCTGGAAAGTGTCGCTGAAAGGGGCTCAGGTTGCAATGGGAGGAAAAGGAAACGTATTGAGAGGAAGTGAACGAGAGGGGGTGGGGTGTTTGGTGTGGGTGGTTGGGGGGGGGTGTGAAGACAATCGGGAGGGTCAAAGAAAGGGGTGATAGCAAGTTAAAGAAATATAAGAATTCGGGGGGGAGGGGGGGCCGTATCGGGCACACGAAACATGTTTGTTTTGGAAGGGATGGACTCGTAGTAAAAGGGTGGAACCCATGCTATAGAGGGGAGGATGCGGGAAACTAGTCAAAGGAGGACGTCAAACTTGGGGAGCCAAGAGAAGTAAAAAAAGTACGGATCAGTCTTCCTTCTAACCTTTGTTCAACGAACTGGCAATGCCGGAAAGAAAGAATGGCCCGTAATGTCCGCAGCGTAGCCCAACAAAACCCCAACACCCCCCCCCCAAAAAAAAACGGAAAGGCAAACCCGGGTGGAAGAAATCAAAGGTACTGTGTCGTTTGGTGGGGCTCAAGATTGTCGTGGGGGAAAAGGGGTGTTGAAAAGGGCATGCAAAGGAAAAGGGGAAATCTGGAACGGGGGGTAGGGGGGGGAACCCGCGTTGGTTCACGGTTATGACGGGGAAAAAAAGGGGTACAGAAGTTGGGAAGCAAAAAACAAATAAAGGAGAAAGGGGGACTGGGAAGAAAAAAGAGGGGGGGGGGTGTTGTCGTTCCTCGGTGATTGAGAGGCTAAAAGAAAAAATTCTTGACAGGCAGAGCGGTAAGAATAGAAAAGAGTGGGGTGTCAATTGAGGGGGAACTAGAAAGTTGTGGGGGGGAAAAAGGGGGGGGGGGGGGGTGCACTTGTGTGGTCACACACAACGTAAACAATATGAAAAGCTTGTTATTGGAGGAACCGAATTCACCAACAAAAAGAATGGAACAGGGAAGGAAATGACAAAGTAACCATAATGGCAAATGTAAATAGAAAAAGGGAAATTCGTTTTCTTTTACATATGGGTACTACAGAGGCCTCGCCACAAGGCAGGCACACAAAACGGAGGGGGGAAGAGAGAGGGGAGCGGTGGAGAGGCAGAAAAAAAAAAGAACGAAAAAATCACAGAGAAAAAAAAAGAAGGGGCAAAAAAGCGGGCAAAGCAAGGGAAAAGCGGCAGCTCCTCTCAAAAAAAGCTGTTAGGAAGATAAAAGCTGTCATGAACGGTCAAAAGTGTGTGGGGGGCGATGGTGGCGAGGGGGAAGACTGGGCGGGGAATGTTTTGGGAGGCTGCGGGATGGCGTCAGAAAAACGAGTCCATCGAAGATTTAAAAAAGCTTTGTGTTTCGGGATGCCTTGGTGCTAAAGAAAGACATGTAAGTAACCCTATAAAAAAGAGAGCATGTTGGAAAAGAAGGGGCCGACCTGGGGGGGGGGAAAAGTCCAGGAAAGCAAGGGAATGAGTGAAGGGGAAAAGGGGGGGGGAATCGAAACAAATCTTTACAACGCTCTCAACAGAATATTGGGGGGGGGGGGAAAAAAGGGGTGAAAAAAAAGAAAAACAGTCGCAAAAAGGAAAGAGTTAAAAATAAAATAAGATATACAAAAGCTGTACTCCTCTCTTGTAAAGAAAGTTCTTGATTAAGCAGATACTCAATCAAACGGGAGAAAAAAAGGTTAAAAAAAAAAGAGTGAAGCTTAAACAGGAAAAGGGGAACTATGGGCCCCTGGGTCCGGTTTCGGCGGGTCCAGGGGGAGAGAAAAGTAAACCCGGAAAAACGGATAACAAGGAAACCCGGGGGGAGAAAACCTACACGGGGAATATCAAGAAGTATCGGGCCTGGGGAACCTAAAACACTTTGGGAACAAATACCATAGATGAGAACCAATCCGCAACCAAGCGGGCAGGAAGGGGGTATTAAAAAATGGTGAAAGTGAAACAGGCACGGAAAAAGGAAGGCAACATATAGGGGGGGGACGAAAAGGGAAAGGGAAGGAAAACAAGTTTGGGTGTTAGGATATTGGGACCCAAGGTAGGGTTGACGGGCGAAGGGAGGGACTGAGTGAAAAGAATGGGGACAGCGCAATCTATACTAACAAGAGGGGGAAACCTAGAACAGGATACAAGTTAAAAAAAAAAAAAGGGGGGGAGAGCAGTCAACAGTACTGAAAAGGACGAAGGTGGTCATTGGGGCATGTAATGCAGATCACCATCCTACTGGAACGAAGATGCACAAAAAAACAACAACAACAACAACAAAACGCTCAGGGAAAGGGGGGGAACAATGCACATCGGAGTAGGAAGACCTAAGGAACAATGGCAATTAAAGAGAAACACGAAAAAATCATAAAAAGGGGAACTAAAGGGGGGAAACGGGGTACTAGAAGAGTCTAATCCCGCCGCTGTAAACTCTTAGAAGTGCCTTTAGGAAGGGGGCAATTTAAAAAACTCGAATTCAGAAAGCGAAACAATAGGGAAATCGAAAAAGGATCCCCAAGTAAAGGTTGGAACCAGTGGTAAAAATATCTCAGAAATTACCATCTCGCTAAAGCAATTGAGGAAAGGATACAAACAACTACAAAGAAGGGGGGGGGGGATAGGGTCGGAGTAACAAGTAGAGTTTCAAACAAGAAAACCATTAGTGGTTGACTAGAAGTGGGAATCAAAAAACACTGATAAGGGAAAGAGACGAAGGAAAAAAACAGGAAGGAAAATTCAAAGAAAGAAAAGAAAGGGGGAAAGGGGAAAAAGGGGGTCCTGAAAGGGATCTCCTTAACAAACAATTGTTTACGCAATCATTTCAACTACTTACAGAGGGGAACTTGTCTTAAACCAACACCGCAACATGGGCAAAACAATTCGAAACCCACATACCCGCCATTGGGGGTTAAGAATTAACACCCTCTTCAACAAATGGAAGACAGAAAGCAAAAAACAGGGCAACAAATAAAAGAGTGGGTGACGATGAGGAGGGTGAAATTCGAAGCCGCAAGGGGGGGAACTAAAACAAAACCCGAAAAGTAGACCAAACCAGAAGGGAATACTTCAATAAAAAAAAAAAAAAAGACAAAAAACCAATTCACCTCAAAAAAAAAACCAGAAAGAAAAGGGGGGTACTTTGTGGCCTAGGTGAATATAAGCAAAAGGGAGAAGGAGCAACAGACGGAGTAGGCGAAAGAAAAGGAGAAAAAAATGCCCACAAAAAGAAAAGCCCAAATCTAGAAACAGATGGAAAAAAGGGGAATGGTGTAGAGAGACCCTTCGGGCGAATGATCAGGTCATGAGAAGGAAAAAATAAACTGCAAGAAAGGACCTCGGAACGGATAAGGAATTGGCATAGGGGGGGGGAAAAACTTCATAAAACTACCCATCTATGGAACTGAACGGGGGAGGTTAGATTGGAGGGGCTTTCAGCAAGAAAAAAGGGAACGAATAATGGCATGAGAGGAAGGAAGGAAAAAAAAGAAACAGGGGGGGAAAAAAAAAACGCAATAATATCAATCCGTAAAGAAGGAGATCGTTTTGGCAGAAAAAAGGACGAGTCCCTGGGGGACAAAGGAGAACGGAGACGACTGAAAAAGGGAAGCCGCTGGGGAACGAAGGGGAGGTGGGGCAAAAAGACAACCAACACCATAACCAAACACTGGGGGAAATAAATAGGTGGCAATTGAAAGGAAAAAAGAAATGATCATTCAAGAGGGTGAAAAAAATTGCAAAAAAGAACGCGAAGAATACGCTCTCAAAAAAAAAAGTGAGAAAGATCTCTAATGGACCGGTTGTAAGGTGGGGAAACCATCGGGTAACGACGAGGGGGATGATCAAAAGGAGGGTGGGGGAGTATGTCAAAAAACATGTCTCAACAGAGTTTTTTGTCTTGGTGGAGAAGGGTGGGTGGACAATGTCATTGCCAAGCACGGCGGAGGGGGCCATAAGGTTAGGATTGGACGGGTGGCCATAGTGGGGAAGGGGGGGGGGGGGTGCGAGGTTGTCACAAAAAAAATGAATACGACGTCGGAGAAAAAAGGAGACTTCGTCAACGTGATAGTGTTCTTATGGAGTAAAAGGGGGGGGTCTGGGGTTCTTAGGTCAATCAGCAATGAGTAACGAGGGGCTGCGAAGCAAGGAAAAAACAACCTGTGAGGAATCAAATCGATGGGAGGGGGAGACGTTTTAAAATGAGGGGGTTCAATATCAGCCGTCCAGTTCAATCCTGGAAACGAGGGTCATTTCTGAGGAGGAGACCTGATGATCATGACTAAAAGGGTGAAGTTTTAAGGGGGGGGAAAAAGCCTTGTAACGGGCCCGCGGAAGGGAAGGGAGTGTGGAGTAGGGGCGTGGTTGGGGGGGGGGGGGGGGGGAAAGGGATGGAACTTTCTCCTACTAGGTTGGGATAGGCAAAAATACACTATCAACTAGTGGGCAAAAGGGTAAATAAAAGGGGGCAGTTGGGGAAAGGGGGAAGAAAGGGGGGAGGGGGGGTATTCCCTCGGAATGGGGATATTTGAGGGGGATTGGAAAGGTCATTCAAAAAAATGCGAATCACATCATCGACAAACAGTTGTGTGAGATTCTGGGGGGACCAGGGGGGTCAATTGGGGTTTGGGGGTGGAAAGGGGGGAACATGGCGTAAAAACAAGGGAGGGAAGGGGGGGGGTCTGCGGGTGTGTTTGAGAAGGGGAGGTGGGAGGTTAGGAAGGAAGAGGGAAATAATTTGCAATGAATGTGCAAGTTTAACAGTTGGTGTAAAAGTGAAATCGGTGTAAAAAAGGGCAAAATCGGGGAGGGGGGGAGGGAGGGAAACTTTCTTGAGGGGGGGGGATATGACAAACCAGGGGATAAACAGGTTTTGGTCCCAGAAAGAAACTGCAACAGCCTAAATAATCCCCAGGGGGCTTTCACTTGTAAAGGCAAGAAGGGAAAAAGGGCCATATCAGAAAGGGTCTTTGGGAGGGGGTGGGGGAGGAAAAAAGACGGCCCTTGCTAATGTTGGCCGTCTGGCTTGGCTGGGGCCGGTTATAGAGAGGGAATCATACAAAGGGGAAAAACCACCAACAAAAAAAAAAAAAAAAAAAAAACTAAGCCCCGGGGGGAAAGATTAGAATCATCGATCGAGATGGCACTCAATTGGGACAGGCAGAGGTTCCATGAGAAAGGAAAGCATTGGGTGAATAGAGGGATCTCGGGGAAAAAAAGAAAAAGGAGGGTGCATAGCGGTGTAGGGGTACTAGAAAGGGAGGAAAATTTGGAACCAAAAAACCACACAAACAACACCTTTGTGTCTGGAGACGCGAGAGTTGCAGGGCCTAACTGAAAAAGGTGTGTTGGGTGGGGGGGGGTTGTGGGGGGGGTGGGGTGGGTGGGTTACAACTTCGTTCAGGACATGGGGGGGATAGCCTGTACAAACGGCAAGGAGGACAAAGAGGAGAGTACGGAAGGTGGGTGTCCTTGGGGAGCGGTTCCACTGGGGAAAAGGGGGGTGGATATCATGAAGATTGGCCAAAGACTCAGAAAAACTGCGCGTCAAGAGTCAATTGGCTAAAGAAGGTCATACCAAAAAGTAAACGTAAGCGGGCTGGCGTCAGGGGAACTTTTCGCAGCAAGAAAATGATCTCTACCTTTCCGGCAGCAGGACACGGAGAAAGGGGGGTCCTCAGAAGTGGGGGGGGGACATTTCGATTGTTTCAGAAAAAAATCGATGGCATCCAAAGGGGGGGGGGAAAAAGGGTGGGAGGGGCGGTCACTGGGGGGATGAAAGGGAGGGGGGTGTAACCCGCTTGTTTTGGTGCAAATTGTTGTAGCAATTTGGGGGGACGGTAGGGAAAAGGATTTTGGGGAAACTCCGAAAAAAGGAAAACGAAGGGGTTCCACGTGTGACTGTGGGAAGATACAGGGATGTTTTGGGTAAATTGGAAAAAGGATTTCAAACGAGTCTACAGTCACAGAAAATGAGAAGGGGACAAGGCATAGCTTATATAGAGCAAGAGTTGTAGAGGATTGGGAGGGGGGAAAGTTTAACGAGGGGAAAGGTGTGGGCACTAAGGGGTAAAACGGAGGGGGGGGGAAACGCGAACCCCTATGTAATGGGAGACCCGCGTTGTTACTCTTGTGCTGTCCCTGAGTCCACCAACAACGTGAGGGAATCCTTCTTCGAAAAAAACTTTACAGGAGCTTTCAAAAAAAAAGTAAGGAAACAGAGAACTAGACCAAGGGAGAAGCGAATTGGGACAGATTAGGTTTCCGACAGAGGCTAGCCCCCTACAACCAAACACAAACGAAGGTCCATCTAGAGGGCGTGGGGGGAGAGGCAACAACAAAAGAAAAAAGAAAGAGAAAACCCAGAAGCGCGAACAACACAGTGAAAGAAAGTGAAGCGGCCTATAATCACCACCACAAAAAGGAAGTAAAGAGGAGAGCCGCTGAAAGGGGGGGGGGGCGGCTGGGAACAGGGGTTTGACAGGAGGAGGGGAGGGGTGGCAGGGAAAAAAAGGTTGGAGGTGTGCCGTTAACGCGCTGACGGAATCGCAAAAAAAAACGAGCGGACTGGCAAAAGACGGTGGGGGGATCTTCCTTGTGCTCATCATCTGATTCCGATGGGGAGTCACTTCTAAAAGGGGACCGAATGGGAAAAATGGGACGGAAATGGGTATTTAGGGGGTGGGAAAAGGAAGGGGACAGGAATAAGTAGTGACAGAAGACGGGTGGTTTGGGGAAAGAAGGAGCAAGGAAGATTCACAGCCGTTTGGGTCCGTCAAGTGGGCACAAGGAAAACAACTTAAAAAAAAAAGGGAATAGATGCACAAAAAAGAAGAGAATAGAAAAAAAGGGGGGAATTCATAAAGAGGCATGTCAGGTTCTTGGGGAGTGTAGAAAGAGTACAAAATCTGAACCTCATTTAAAAAAACCATGTCTAAGGGAACACCTTCCAAAGTGTGAACTGTCAACAAGGGGGGAAAAGGTGGGGTCAAGGGGAGGTCCAAGGATAAAGTACCCAGGACAAAAGACAAACTTAGAAAAAAGGAAACAGTGGACCACAGGACCCTGTCAAGTCAATGAAAAATGGGAATCAGTCCACTGGCACAAAAGGGGAGGAAAAAAGGGGGGGGGAAAAAAAACCACAACCCTCGAGTGAGTAACCCCTCAAGAAAAAAACGCCATGAAACAGATAGGAATTTGATGAGGCTAAGGGGTAAAGATTAAGGGAAAAAAAGTATTGCGAATTGGGTGAGCGGAAAAAAAGGAGAGAAAAGGACGTGGTGTTTAGGGGAGATTGGGAAGAAAAAGGGAGGGCGCTCTCCAGTATTGTTCTGATTCTAGGAATCAGCAAGATACGAAACAAGGTACTGACCGAAAAGGAATACAAGTAAAACAAAACATGTTATCCCTGTAGGAACGATAAAGGAAGACTAAATTAAAGGTGGTCTAGGGAAATATATAAAATTCCTAAATAAAAAAATACTGAAACAAACACCAAAAAAACAACACAAAAAAAAGAGAGGGTCAAGACCATAAGAGATTAGACCTAAGGAACATGTGAAAAGGTAAGCGGATCTCCTCTCCAACCTAAGCCAATATACACCCCTGCACTGCGGCATAGGGAATTAGCTAAACTGGGGACCCATGATCAGAGGAGGACCTGCTGACTGGAAAAGTGAAGAACGCGAAAGAAAGAAGAAAAAAAAAAGATGATGCGGCAAGGGTCCACAAGGGAGTCAAAAGGGCACAGGTATAACTATCTCGAAAATAAAAGAGGACACTCTCTAAAAAGGGAAAAGGCACAGTGAGAGGAAATCCAAACCGAAAAAACAATGGAGAAAAAAAAGGTAAATCCTGTCAAGATTGCCTTTCAAGAACACATGGATTAGTGAGGATGTGGAAAAAAGGAAATGGGAAAAAAAAACAGACGTACAGGGGGGAAGCAGCACAACAAAAAAAAAGAAAAAAAAGGACGAAGGAAGATTGGGGGGAAGTTTACAACGATGAAATGAATCTACCAATGGGAAAAAAGAGACACAATTCATTGAAAGTGGACAGAGACGGGGGAAAAGAATCAACCAGGCACCCAAGAACACAACAAATGTAGGGATAAACAAACCACACCTAAAAACAAATGTATTTTCGAGGTGGGGACGGAGAACCACAATGGGAAACAAAGAAATATAAAAAAAAAGAAACCGAAGTGGGGGTGTTTCCTTCTGAGATTGATTCTCACATTTGAAAAAGACACGGAAAAAAACCGAAAATATGCACCAGAACAGGGGAAAATAGGGGAAATGTAGCGCACCAGGAGAAAACCAACTCAAAAACGAAGAAGGGGGAAAAGGTGGGGGGGCAAGGATTTGTGGCAGGCACGGGAAAGACCAGGCAACACAGACGAGTAGTCGAGAGGGAGCAAATTCAAAAAGCTCCAAGCAAGAATGTCTATAAAGATTGGAGATTTACAGGGGGGGGGTCACAGAAACAAACCCTTAAAAAGATCAGGAAGGGGAAGAAGGAGAAAGAACGAACCTTCGCAGGGAGTGGGAAGCAATAGAGGGAGAGAGGAAAAGGAAAAAGTGGGGTCACCTTCAAAAAATGAAAACCCAGATGGGAAACGAAAGACAAGTTGATTGGAAAAGAGGGGGGGAAATGGCAGGGGAAAGGGAAAACTTTGTAAGAATGAAGGTAAGGAGAAAAAGAACAAACAGGGGGACAGTCAAAGAAAACGAAAATCAAAGAAGAATTGAACTAGGATTAGTTGAAAGGGTCTAGACGTCGGAGTCAAATGTTGGAAACAAATCGAAAGAACTACATAGAAAAAAAGGTATCCGGAAAGGGAGGTAAGAAGGAGGGTCATACAGATTACAAAATATCCCCAATAAAAAAAATTGGCAAAAAAAGAATGACAAAAGTAACCTGACAAACATGGGATCACTGAAACGAGAAGGAACCAAGGGGGGCCCCAAAGGGAA
>Ga0179591_1311317_pt1 | contig 10374 bp, 3 predicted proteins | sample CZOMad2_1_08_16f_FD_182891 | JGI IMG/M metagenome (GOLD analysis project Ga0179591, IMG submission 182891) | Vadose zone soil fungal communities from Angelo Coast Range Reserve, California, USA - CZOMad2_1_08_16fungal (PacBio error correction) | ecosystem: Environmental > Terrestrial > Soil >...
CGCCCTTGTGCCCCTCGGGTTCCTCTCAGCGGGGCCGGGGGGGGCGTGCGGTCGGAGTGTCCCTGGTGGGAGAGGCTCTAAACAGCTTTCGGGTGCGGTCGAAGTGATGTGGTCGCACTCCTCAATTGAAATTCTCGGGCTCGAAGAGTGGCTCTCCTAGATAGGAGGCCTCGTCCGCCCACTGCAGATCGATCTGGGAAGGATCTCCGGCTCAGAATAGTCGGACGCACTTAGGACGAGCGTTTTATAGGGGGCGCGCCTCCTGAAAATAAAGAGACCGCGTTTGGTTTTTTTGAAAATACGGAAAAAAGAAAAAAGAGGAAACGCAAGCGAAGCAACTGTCTTTCTGCAGCTGAAACTAAAGGCCCGCCAGCGTGCCGGCAGGGTTTACATAATGAGAGCAACACGGATAGGAAGGCTAGATCCAGGGGATCGTATCAAAAGTTACCTCACCTTATCGTAGAAAGAGGAGTCGGGGTTGTATTGAAGTATAATCTCAGAAATGTAGAGGAAAGTCAGCATTTAATAGAAAAGAAACAATTAATGTGAAGCGCGACTCGAAAAACTGGGAAGAAATTAAAAGAACGGTGTTCTCCATCTTAGCTTTCTAAAGTCAGGAACGTAGAGCGGGTATCGGCTGGCCCTACCCAAGGAACTACAGGGAGGAAACAAATCGTAAACGACCACCCTCCACCTTAAATCCTAGGTGGGAAAGAAGCTGATCATCGAGCAGCGAAAGGTAGAAGGAAGAATTGTTTGCAACATGGGCTCTGGGTTCTTCACTGGAGTAGGCGCTCTAGGTTGCGCAAAAGGAGGCCATACCGTTATTATCCCCTTCTTCAACCAATCTTTTTAAAACTAGCCGTCTTGCGATCAGTGCCGGGGTCAGAGGGAATCCCCACCCACTCGCCGGAGGCTGGTAAACCTAGATCTGTCTGATATCCCGGGAGTTAAATCCGCAATTGGCAAGTCGGGCTGTAATCTCGCAAAGTAGTAATACCTCTTCTGGAGTAAAGCGATGAACCCTCATTTCTAATAGAGCCTCCTACGGGTTGTTGCGCTAGCTTCCATTAGTTCCCCGTACGTCTACCTCATTGGATCTATGAATTAACTGAGTTTCCTCTGCCGTGACTCGCTGGTTCCTCTGTCCACCTCTTATATTCCGCATGAGATGTGAGGTGGTAGGGAAAGTTTTCTAGACGCCGATCTTTTAGGAAAAAAAGTAGTACTGCTTGTACTTAAAGCTAAGAACCCAAAGGGAAATCTATCAATTGTATACCCCCACGAACCCTCCTTGGGTGTCGAAAGGGGACCGGGGTTAGAACCTTGGGGAAGGAAGAAGTCTTGAAAAACAAAACCCTAAGTGGCCGTAAAGTAAGTAAAATTCAGGTTCTTCTCTTCATATAGGCAATTTTCTATTTTTCCCCGAGACGAAGGAGATAAGGAGACAGCAAGGCTTTTGCTTTCCACTCTTAATCTCCCTTCTTCCCGGAAGGGCCTTCCTCCTAAAGACTCCAAAAGAGGAAAGGGAAGCTTGCTACCTCAATCGCTTCACTTTTAAAAAACTTCATGAGGTCTCTTTCGAGGCTCACTGAGAGCACGAAGACGGTTGCAGGCTCCGACATAACGCCGGGGAGTCGAAATTCCACGGGGAGCGGAAATATGGCGGCAGCCTGCTTGCCGTATGGCAGGGCTTGTGCGGCGACCGTACTCGTAGGGACTAGTTAGAAGTAGGGGAGACAAACCAAAAGAGGCGTCCGCCGCCGACCTCCAGCACGAGAGTCACTCAACTGGGCTACATCAGCACGGCACAAAAGCGGCCCCGAATCCAGGGAAAACGTCACGCCGGACGCGAGCAACAGCTCCTGCAGGGCGAGCCTAAAAAATTGTTCCCACATAGAAGGGAGCGCAGAGAATAAAAGGGCCAAAAAAGAGCCCAACGAAAACTTGTCGAAGAGCAATAATCCCACTACGCGGAGCTGCAACCGCTGAATACTTACCGCAGGAACGCAAAAAGGGAAGGCAGGAATTGTGGCAAGCGACAGCTCGGGTCACGCGGCGGGAAACCGAGGTAAACCAACCCAACCCCGCAGAACGGCATGGGTGGGGTCCAAAGTTTCATCCGCCCCCGAAGAAAAGGGGGCCTGGGCCCGAAAAAAAAGGTCGGCGCCCAGTACGCCCTGTAGCCCGCGCAGAGGAGCCCGTCGGCGACGTTTCCCCGGGAACAATGCTGGGAAAAAGGGAGCGTGTAAGAAGGACGCTGCCGAAAGGTAGACGCAAAGAAGGCGCAAAAAACAGACCGAGGGTGCCCAAAGGTCGGCGGCGGGGAGGTCAGGAACGTGATTCAAAAAAAAGGGGGCGTCCTTTTCCTGCCAATCTCCTTTCAATCGGTACATTGTCGAGGCGGGCGGGAAAGATATGGGACAAGCGTGGGCAAAAAAATCGAACTTCGAGGGGATCAAGTTTCCCAGAGAACTCTCAAGCCGTCCGGTCCACACTATGGGAGGCGACGAAGGGGTGTCGGCACTCGGAGGTGATGAGTACGACTGCGTCGAGAACCCTTACTTACCCTGCCGAGTCAACTTGTTAGTCGAGACGTCGGATTTGAACACCGGAGTCCCGATTTCCAGGGAAAGGGGAGTCAGCAAACAGGAGGACAAACTACGCCCCGGCCAACAAGGACTGGCGAGCCGGAAGGGAGAAGCCCTCATCCGGGGCTAGCCGCTCCAGACGTGATCGTCCAATGGATCGAGAGGGCACCAAATCGAAAAGTCACCGTCCCGCCCGGAGACCCCATGCGTCCATAGCTGTAAAGGGCAGACTCGGAGGCTCCAACCGAAACCCTGGAGAGATAATCCCCTATGCCTCTGGCAGTAACCCTAACATCAAGGGAAAAAAAAAATCCATCGAAAGACAAGCGCGAGGAAAGCGTCTCAGATGGTGAATCCAAGGAGACGCGTGAACTAGGAACGTAACACGAACGAGCACTACAAGCAAACAACAACTGAAGCGAAGAGAGATGATGGCCAATTGACTCTATGGATCCCCTTAAAATAGCCAGGGCGAAGAAAAAACGATTTGAACTAGCGCTTTCTAGACTACTTGAATGGAGTTCTAACCCAGGGAAGACGAGGCTTTCTCCAGCGACCAGTTTGTCGCGGGAGAACCAAGGAGATGGCAGCGGAGAGCCGAGAGATCGCGCCGGATACGGCGAAGATTCTCCAAGGAAAGACTAGCTGATCCAAAAGGAAGGGAGGTCGACGATCGAATGGAAGGGGTCAATAGGGCTGAGCCTCCGCGGAGACGGGGTCCTACTCATAAGAAAGTCAGCCGCCGGGGGTGGTCTCGTGATCCGGGATGCCCTCTTAAGGAAACTAAATCGCCCTGGAGACGGACTGCAAAAAAGCTAAGTCCTTACAGTAAAAGACTCAACCTTAACCGGTCTTGATGGGAGAACAGGGAGGCGAACAGGAGGTAAAGAACCGAAGAATAGAAGTGGACTTAAGCGGAAGAACGGGCATCCTCTGATGGGGTTAACTTCTAGAGGGCCGGGTGTACGGCGACGGCGGAGAAGAGCAAACGTACAGACAAAAGAAAGGACATGGCCGCACGACCTACAGCAGTTGCCAGCTGTCTGAGGCAAGGCGGGCAACTCTTCTCAACCGATTTCCACGACCTGGAACAAAATGAGACCGCGGTCCGCGAAATAGATCGAAAGGGTGTATGCAAATGCGAAGTAGGCCCTTCTTACAGGCTCATCGTATTTGGAAAAAACCCGACCCTGGGGCTCTGACGTCGTAACTTTCTCTGGGCTCAAAGGGGAGTCCGGGATCAAGAAGGATGGGGAGGTCTCATTTCAAGGACCTCCCGGAGACCGACTTGAGGGGAGGAAAAAAGCCAAGACCTGAATGTTATCTTCGGGTGAAATAACTAGGGAGGACCGCAAGAAAGGGATGAACGAGCGGGAGGCTTCCCAGCGGACAAGTATGGACTTCGCTCCCACGGGTTAGGGACAGCGGATAGAAGCTAAAAAGGACGTTTGAGGTACCAGGCATCTTAAGAAAAAAACTTGCTTGTAATCACGGGCAGGGAGACTCTGAATTCCCCTGAAAGGCGGGGGTTAAAACCGTAAACTCGAGCCGCGAAAAGAAGTAGCGGTATATCCGGGTCGCTCATTTCTTGGGAATCGAGGCGCGGGAGGGGTGGAGGCACGCTGGCCCAGTAACCCATACTGTGGGCTTTCCGATCCCTTGAAGGGGGGGGGAGGTCGACTTTCTTGAGAAGTTCTGAAATTTTCACCCGAGAACGAAGGACGAAGAGCTAGACGTACCAACCGGAAACTCAAGCCGTGAGCCTTCCCTGAAAAAAAAGAAGGTCAGTCCGAGTCTAATAAGACCTCTACCGGGGGGATTCAGGGGACCCGGGGGGGGCATTACGGCAGAGATAGACGGATCGCAGGGAGGCTCGTCCTACAGAAAAAAGCAACGTTCGGGGAAGTTTCCTTGAAGTCAAGTTGCGTCTCGATCGGAACATAGGGGGGTTCCTGAAGCAAGGTGGACAGGCAGGGATGAGAATATCAAAGCTTCCAAAAAGCTGTGAACTAGGCTAATCAGGATGTCTCTTTCTGCAGAAAAAAGGAAAAGCACAATCGTCCAAGGAGGAAACGAATGGGGAAAGGGGAAGGTAAGCTCATGGACTGGTTGTAACAATATAACGGCTTTCTCAAAAAAACTTTTTAAACCCGTAAAGAAAAGAAAAAAACAAAAGGAGGGCTAGTCCGGTTTATGAACCCTTTGAAAGACTACTTCTGAAGGTTAGAATGGAAAAAAACAGTATCTTATGCCCTAGCGGGCGAACGCATTAGTAGTGAAAGGGGAAAGATAATCCCATGCGAATAAGGTTAATTCCGCGACGATGGAAGGGGGCCACGGCTCTTGACTCGGCAAGCAAAGGAGTTAGTACTCTATACAAACGAGGAGAGTCCGGCTCTCTCTGACAAAATCTCTTCTGAAAGGCCCTAAGTGATTAACACACAACATTCTTTATACTAAGCCTTTCTAAAATTCATTTTGAGTTTCGATATATTGGCCCTTGGGCTCTAGGCTATAGTAAAGGATCCTTACTCTCCAAAGAAAAGCCTAACCTCCGATAGAAGGTCTGTGGAAAAAAAAGTTTTAGAAGCACTAAGGGAAATAACTAAACGGAAGGTTGGGTAAGGGGTTGCAAGCCAGAAAACTTAAAATAATCAGACTCGCCTTCTAAGAGGGGAAGAAAGAAGGATAAGACTCCTAGTCAAAGTTGTTGTAAAGAGAAGGGAAAAAGCGAGAGAAAGACGGGATTCTCTATCCGAAGAATCGGAGAAACCGAATTAATTCTCCGGGTAGGGCCTTTTAAGAAAAGAAAAAAACCCCGGGGGTCAGCGGATGGAAACCGGAGAAAGGCTCTCCCCGGAGATTACGGAAGGTAAGCCATCATCCTGGGGGAACTGGGGAGTCAACAAAAAAGGAGGATTAAGGAGAGAGGAGAAGATTCCAGCGAGCAAGAGAGACTTACGAGGGGACTAACGTACTTCACGGAGACGTTAATATCAGTTACAGAATATAAAGAAGGCAAAGCGTCGGGACAGTAAGATGAAAGCGAAAAAATTCTAAAAAAGGATGACTCTCTGGAGGAGAGATCAGAAGCAAGGGAAGCATATCGGTAAGGCGATGAAGAGGATTTAATTTTCTATCGGCTGAAAGTGGTACGCGGCGCGTTCACCGTGGGATCCGACGTCTATAGGTATTAACGTCTTCTGGAATGACCCACATCTACACCGCAGCTGGGAGAGAGGCGTTCTAATACCAAACCTCTCTACGATAGCGGAAAACCGAATCTTAGCTAAGCTCCCGGCTAGAAGACTATCCAGGCGCGAGGAGCAAAAGAAAGATTCTCAGAGGTACGCTTTTCGGTAATCGAAGCCAAGAGGGGAAGAAATAATGCCTCTAAGAGGTTAACGCGCAAATCTCGGTGGTGCTACTATTTTACGGAGGGAATAAACGCAGTGAGCCGATAACGAAATCCTCGGCCCTACATAGTATCAGCATACCTCAAGTCGAATGCAGTGAAATAGGTGTCCGGTCGGACTCAGAGGGTTATATACTTTTATAAGAGGTGGAGCTAGCCGGAACAAGCAACTTAGTAGTCCCTCAATGTTAGCCAGGAGGAGGTAACTCCTTGGTGGGGGCTGGTCTTCATCACCTTGGAAAGGGGAAGGCCCGTAACATGTTCTTTGAAGACGGAACGACGCCTCCTGTAACCATTTACGGGAGCGGACGCTGAAGGAATCAAGTGCCATATTTCCCTAAGCGGGGAAAGGAAGAGGGTAAGAGTAAAAAAAAAGAGGGAAGAAAAAGATGGGTGGGAAAGTCGAAATGGGTGCAGTCCAAAAAGAGGTCAAACCTTGAAGAGCCACCTATTAAACAGTCCAATAAACAAAAAAGGGGGAAAGGGCGCTAGGAACTACCTATCCGCTCATCATCAAAGAAGAGCTACTGAAGTCTCCGTCATCTTATCACGAACCGCTGGAGAACTCGTCGCCGTATAGAGTTAAAGTTGATCAGGAAGGAGCAGATGGACCTAGAGTCAGTGGACCTCCGAGAGAGTCGGCGACGTAGTCCCCAGTCATTTAATAACAAGGAAAGTCGAAAGCCTCAACCTCTACCTCCCATCTCTCTTAAAGTTTCAGGACAAGGGAAAAAGGCGGGAGGGTGAAAAGAACGCGAATCGATATTAACTTCCCGTCTGGAACTAGAGACCTGATCATCTTCCTGATGGAGGATTGAGAAGGGGGACGTTTCCGTAGGGAAAAAGAGATCAAGGTATCATTCCTAACAATCCCTTCTTCCCTGGTAAAAGAAACGCCCCCGGGAAAGGGGTTTCCGGAACAGGGTAAAGAAGTGGGGCCGGCAAGTCAGGAAGCAGAATAAAATTCCTTCTTGGTGTCTAGGAGATCGTAAAGCCAAACCGTCAATCAAGAAGGAGGGAAGAGGAAACAAAAAAAAACAAACCTCTGTGTCGTTTCCGTCCGCATAATGCGTCTCCAGAGTGCACCCTGCCATCCAAAAGCTAAGGTGAAAATTCCCTGGGGGGACAGAGAGAAAGGGGAGAAGAGGAAATTCTAAAACGTCCGTGCAAATGCTGCAAAGTGGCTATGGAGGACATCCTGCGTCCCTTACACGTTACTATACAAGTCCGGGCAGGGGAGGAGGAAGGTGGGAAAAGTGATCCCGCCTATTAACGAATAGCCGTCGCCAAAGAATACTGTCAAACTTGATTAAGGCTTTCGTCCTCTATTCGTGTCTGTTCACAGAGGAAGACTGCAAGGGCGGGGACCGTTGTAAGGAACGACATTTACGATAACGAAGGTCCACCCAAGCTTCTGGAGTATGTTGCTTAAAGACTAGGTCTTGCGTATAAAAGGAAATAGGAGGGCAAAGCAATGAAAAGGCCAACTACCGAAACGGCGGCGCCACTTGTGAGGGGACTGAAAAAATAGCGTAACGAAACTCTTGCCTATTACTGAAAGAGGAAAAACGAAAGGGAATACTACACAGTAGAAAAAGCGGCGAGCTTGCTTGTCAGAAGGAAGGCAACATCACGGAGGTCTATAAGAGGTCAAATTCCCTATGAGCCAAAATTAACACAGGACGTAATAGGCAAAGAGTCGGACAGGAGAAAAGCTACCTCGCAGAGGAATGCGACGCGAATCCTTCCGCGCTGCCAGCGAATTGCTAGAAACCAGATGAGGGGGGTCCCGTCAATGTAGGTAAACTCAACCCCTTCTGTAATCGAGCCCTTCCCCGAGGGGGGGGCAAGCCTAGAGAGAGGAAGGATGATCGAGTAAAGAACTGCCACTAATAGCGCTCAAAACAAAAACGTTTTACGAAGGAAAGAGAGGAGGGGGGGTGGCATTTCTCCTAGCGGATCTATAAGCTTAAGAGGAAACCTCCGCTTCAAAGCTTATGAAAGGAGAAACCCGGACGTGATGAGGGTTCGAAATACACTGGAAACGAGTCGAGGACTAAAGCAGGTATAGGCGAACGAAATGAAATGGCAGAGGGGGCTAGAGGGTTGTTGAAACTCGACCCTCTCGGAGACTTCTAATATCGACCACTAACCTCTCGCTGGAAAGGCTTAGCGACAATACAGTAGAGCCTTAAAAGCCTCCAGTGAGGGGAACATTAAGAGCCACGAAATCTGAGGGACCTCCGAAAGGAGTAGTGGGAAGAGAGGACACTTTTTCCTTCTCATCCTTCTATATAACCTAAAAGACTTTTTCAGCTTCAGGGAGAAAGACGCCGCAACGTCACTACCTAAAAAGGGCACAGAAGTGAGGGACGGGGGGAGGCGTCCAGGGCATTTCGCCGCAATGAAGTCAGAACATCAGGAATACCATCCTTCTGGCCCAAAGCAAGCCTCAAGGGGGGGACCCAGGGGTGTCCAAGTTGCTTCTGGGACAGAGAAAGGCGCAAGGCGACTAGGCAAAGTCCAACTCGCCTCCGAACACAACTAGGGAAGGGAACAAGTCAATAAGCCGGCGGGAGGCCGACTCGGCGGAAAACCTCAAGTTAAACGAACTAAGCCGCCCTACGGAAGCTCCTTACATTATGGGAGTAAATTTTGCACTGAGACGGCTCGTCATTCTCCCGCGACCACTATGGGCCGTTTCACGGACCGCGTGGGGGGCAAGATTCACCCGCCGAAGAGGTCCCTTCTCTTTGCCATTCTGAGGGAAACCTCTTTTGGCGGAGAGAGCAGGCAGATCGCAGCGACGACGTCAGGGGGAGGAAGAAACCAGAAAGCCGTCCGGGTGCTAGGGAGTGTAATCAACTAGGCGGCCAAGGAAATACCGCAAGACGACGATTGACAGACAGGCTCTGCGGATCTACCGTACCGTTGGCGGCCCCCAAAAGCGCCCTTCTTCTGCCTTGAAGGGGGGATTGGGTGAAACAACTCAAGTGCCTGGGGAAAGTGCGCGGGTTTCGAAAAGCTGAAATGCAGGATCTAAGGGAAAGAAAGTCTGCTCCTCAGGATGCATACTATGAGCGGAAGGGAAGACCGACCGTTCCAGTTGAGAGAGAGGCGCGGGGAAGGGTTTAGGTTCCCCAGTGCTTTTACGAAAAAGATGTAGGGCCTATATCTTTGACTTTGCCAAGAGGGAGGGTCGGGTTGGAGATGTCCCGAAGGGACTGACAAAGAACTGCGCCAGACCGATCGGAGGACCCTGTCCCCTCACAGCATCGCAGAGAGAAATTAGGCTCGGCATCCCTCCCCGGAGGAGGAGGAACCTACGGGGTCGGGACCGGGAGGCTCCCTGAGCCGGCGAAAAAGTATAGTTTAACAACGTGAAAACAATTCTAGTAGACAAGCGACATTCACCGTTCTGGTTCACGTTGTCCTTGCAGGACCTTCAATCAGGGATCACTGGAGAGAACTGGGACCGAAAAGCAGGGCGACTCATGAGAACACTACTTCCGCCCCGCGGCGAAGAACTTCCGATGCTGAGGGCGGAGCTTCAAATGCACTTTGAAGAAACGGACTCAAAAGGGTAGGGAGGGGGTTAACGAGCGAGTCAAGGAGTGAATACTTACGGTCTCCATGGACAAGGGGTCTGACCACGTCGACCCTACAACAGGGGAGGCTCGCCGGGGGGTTTATCACCCTGTAGGAGAAATAAATGCTTCGGGCTTCGTCAGAAATAGGCGAAAGTAGGTACGCGACCTGCTCAGCCTCGAACGTACCTATCACGGCTTCGAAAAGAGTATCGGAGACTATGGGGAACCGGGGGGCAACGAGAGGGAAGTCCCTAGGGTCAAACGGCGTGGACCCCCATAGCTAAAAGAAGATCTGGAACGACCGCGCGGAGCAAAAAGAGAGGGAAAGAGGGAGAAACTCGGGCCGCTTTAAAGCAGAAAGAGGCCTTTCCGAATAAATTTGCTCTCACTTCAGACTTCCAAGAACGGGAGGAGGCGGCGATCGTAACGGGGGAGCGCGATCCGATAGGAGGAACAGGGCCCGCGTGGGTTGTATTTACCCCTCCAATCTGTAGCCAAAAGGAAGGGGGGGGTGCTGGGGTTAGTGACGAAGACTTATACGAAGAGAATCTCCTTATTCTCGAAACGTCTTTATCAGAACCTGCCAAAAAGGTTGAATAATCTGAAGAGAGAGCAGTGATGATCGAATCGGATAGCAAGGCTGTCATCTCAGAGATAAGGTTCCTGGAGGGGGGACTTGAGACTCAGGGAACCGTTTCGTGGGTAGGCTGTTATAAAGCTACGGCATCTGCCACTTACGAGTGACTCAGGGCATCCACTAGAAAAGGGAGCGCCTTGG
>Ga0179591_1321449_pt1 | contig 10374 bp, 12 predicted proteins | sample CZOMad2_1_08_16f_FD_182891 | JGI IMG/M metagenome (GOLD analysis project Ga0179591, IMG submission 182891) | Vadose zone soil fungal communities from Angelo Coast Range Reserve, California, USA - CZOMad2_1_08_16fungal (PacBio error correction) | ecosystem: Environmental > Terrestrial > Soil >...
AACAACGTGGGCATTCGACCACTAAAAAGAAACAGAAGAAATCTCGGGTTGAGGGGAAAAACACGAGACTTTCAATCCTTAGAGAGTTGAGCGTATCAAGGTCAACGTCAAAAAATAGCCCTCCTGGCTAAGAAGAGGGGACAATGGGAACGCGGTGTCACAATATCCAGCTAACAGGCAAGGGGTCGAAAAAAGGAAAAAGGCTGTTGGACGATGTGCACGCGGGGGTGTCGGGGGGGGGTGACAAAATGGCTACGTTTTAGCAATCAAGGAAAGAGTGGGAGGGGCTCTTGCAAGAAAGGCAGGTCGAAGAGTGTTTTGTGAAAAAACGACCTCAAGAGTAGCCTGACCGGTAATAAAGATTCAAAAGGCATAGCACTCATCCCCAGGTACCAACGAACAGTCGGTGTGAGCAACTGTAAATGATTGTGCGGAACGGTTACCCGGATCTTCTACCCCTCAGCGCAGTGCAGAAAAGGCGCAAGCGGGGCAAGCAACGATTCTTCTGTACAAAAAAGAAGGGAATGCGGGCGCAACTCAGACGACCAGCCATTGGGAAGTGCCGGGGGAAAGAGAAGAAAAAGGAAAGGCCGGTCTCGGGGTATTTTTATCACAAAACCTTGAGGGGGACAAAGGGGCAGGTCCAGAGTGATCACCAGCACGTTCTAAAAAGGTCTTGAACGTGGCCAAAAGAAGCCCAGCACTTGCCGTTGGAGTTAGCCTTCAGTTTTGGGTCGGCAACTTTCGGAAAGATGCCGAGGGGGAAAGGGAGAAAAGCGAGCGAGAGTCACCTGTTGAGGAAATTAAAGGAGAAAAAAGCGGATAAAAATCGTTGAGAAGAAGAAAAGGTTGGGATTGGGAAGGACGTAGACCGTCCCTTAAGGTAGGCGCGGGACTTTTTTTGAACACATGAGGAAAGTGCAAGGGCAGTCTTTATTCCGGGGAAAAGGGGACGAGGGTACTTTCACCGAACATGGCAAAACATAGGAAAGGTGGAGGAATGAACGGATACTTGACTGCCGGGGGCGTGGGACGGGAATGGGAGTCGTTGTTGACGCAGAAAAGGAAAGTTGGCAAGCGGGAAAGCGCTTCCTAGTCGGCTTTAATCGTCTGCGACGGATAAGGGCTGGAGTACAAAGAAGAGGCGCGTCCCGATCACGCTGCAGGAACCGATGTAAGCGAAGACTCCTACTGAGGAAACGACGATGCGAGTGGAGTTGAGTAAGCCCCGCGACCCACGCTGATCATCTCAGAACGAAGAAGAGAAAAGGAGGTTGGCCAGCCGATCGGGCACCGATGAGGGGGAATCCCTCAGGGTAGTCCGTATGTTAAACGCGTTTGACGGAAGAGGGTTTATACGTGTCAGCTACATACCTCTGGTGTCGGGTTAACGCGGGGAAAGAACAAGAGGCCCGCTTGCGTTCTAAAATACAATACAAGCAGCGGCCAGCTGCTGGCAAGGATTTTGGGGGTCTCGTAGAGGGCGGCGGGCGATGTCTGGAAAATCTGAGAACGACTGTGGATGAAATAACTGCTTCGCGAGAACCTCACCGACTGTATCGTCACCGATTGTAAGTCAGCTCAGAATGGCGCAGCTACTTATCAAACTGGAAAGTAATTTCTACGTAGAGATGAAGGGAAAACTCGGGCCGCTACGTGGTTTGGGAATCAAGCAAGCAGGGAATCTCCATCCTCCTCCGAAAAAAAAAGGGACCGCTATTGGGGGGCCGCCCCTGAGAAACAAGCCTGAACACGAAAAATGGCCGCCAGTGTGCATTTGATAACGAAACTTAGGCTAAAACCACGAAGTCGCAACCAACGGCAGAACAACACACGGTTACGGCCGCGGGAAAATGAAACGATAGACTGGGAGACCTCAAGGCGTCAAGTGGTCACGCGTACGCCGCCGCAGCATCGAATTCAGATCCTTGCAGCCGCGCAGTAGGAAAGAAGAATACTTCGGGCCGGAATTGTCGAAAAGGGAAAGAAGGTGGACAAGCGACTACTGCACACGATCCACAAGGAAAGAAAACAACAACGACACGATAAAGGATATAGATAAGGGGGGGGGAGAAGGCAAAGGAGTGCCGATGCTCACAGTGCGACCATGGGGAAGTCATAGCGGAAAGAAAAGAACGCGTATTAGCTTTCACGGAGATTCCAAGGTGAAATCTCTAGGTGCGTTCTTACAGACGTGTTAAAAACGGGGAAGAAACCGTGAAGGTCGTCGACAAGATGACAGATGCGAAAGCACCGGGCCGTCACAAACGGTCGCGGTTGACGTTTGTCAGGCAGTGTAAACTGCGAAAGTCGGGGGAGGGGGGGGGGGACCCGCGCAGGTCGGCAGCGTTCACCAGCACACGGCGCACTCAGTCGTGTTGCACAGTGGGCTGATCAGGTGAGCGCAACCAAAACGCCAAGGATAGCTTGTGGGGGAGAAAGGATGGCGATCAGGGGGACACCTTCGAGAGTGCCCCCCCGAGGGAAGCCTTGGAAGCTTAAGAAATTGGAAGGGCAGTGATCAGGTAAAAAAAGGGGAAGAACAGTGAGCGCCCTAAACCCTAAAACGACGATCGAGGAGGTCCGCTGGGAAAAGTAGGTTGAATGTCCAGCAGTCGACGAAAAAGGAAACGCACGCAACGCCAGCTAAGAGCGAAACCACACCTCTTAGAGAGGAGCGCCCTATTCAATGAAGGCTGGGGGGGAAAAGAGAAGAGGGCCCTGCGGCGGGGGGCCGGCGAAAAAACCACGTACCCCAGAAGGAAAAGGCGTCACCACGTGAAGACACCACGCCGATACCCGTCTTGAACTCCTAGGCACTACAACAACTCTGCTTTACCAAGATAGGTTCCTTAGGAGGGAAAGCCCGATGTTCGACGGGGAGTAAAGGGACGTTGCCTGCTGGTGGGCTTCGATAAGCAATAATCTGGGGTCTAGGCTGTCACATCCTCCATCGCTTACCTGCAAGCGGAATACGGGACACGAGGAAGGGGAACGGGGGGAGCTGACTACGAGAAGAATTGGAGGCCCGGAGACGGTCGCAGAGGCTAACGTTCCCTGAAGTCACGCGAAAAAAAGTGATCCACTTCTGCGGAACAAGCGCTTCAAACGGCCCGATCCAGAAGCCGACATATCTCGCAAAGACATTTCGATTCGGGCAAACACACGGGGAAAGAGGAGAACAAATATCGCATTGGACCCAGAACTCAAATCAATAAACAGAACATTACAGTGCAGGGAAATCAGTTCCCACTAAATCTAACTGCTCTGAAAGGACGAGAGTAAAAATGACACCCGAGCACAGAAAACCCAGTGGGCATCCGATGGTGTATCGTTAATAACTTCAAGGGTAAAAATGGCACAAAGAGGGAATCCTCGCGAAGCCACGAGGGCACATAGAGAAGAGGATGGGAAACTTCGAAAGACCGTACAAAATACCATCGTACTAACTCCGAAAACGTACGGGATGCTGGCGCGCTTAAGAAGGCCTGAGGTTAATAACTTGCTTACTGCCGACTCAAAAACCTGAAATGGGGGGTGGAAAAAGGGGTGCAATCACCAATCCCAGCATTCGCCTCTTTCCGCTGACGGTCCTGAAAGGACTGGGGTCTGAACTCCATAGGGGGGGGGGGAAACGGACAATGAAAGATCGTCGTTAACTCAATCGGGGGGGGGACCAGGGGAGATTTTGCGAGTTGCTCTCGTCAGGGCGCCGAAGAAGGGAAATCTAAGATGCCGTAGACTACGAAGGGAGGCTGCTACCCGGGCGATGATGGCTAGGGCCCTGGGGAACGGTTTCCCGACAGAGTCGCAAATAGAAGGGGGGAGGCGCCTGCCCATTCAACAACGGCACGCGTGAAAATCACAAGAAGATGGCCAGCACTCCAGCACATGACCGAAGAGCGGGGACGACTCCGGGGACAAAGCAAACCAAGGTCGGTGGGGAATCGGCAACAAATCTAAGATCGACCTGGGGCTGGTAAAGAGAGAAGGTGGAGTACACGCACTCCGGGAGGGCGCAGTGCACGCATCTCGCGGCACAAGAGGTGGGGGTCGTCTTAGTTTGTGCCAGGTGACCTGGCAAAAAAATAACGTCTCCAAGGAGGACCAAGGGGGGAAAGATCGGGGTGAGGACCGCACCGAGTTCGGCGCGAAGGGGAGGAGGACATTTAGAAGTGTTAACACGGGCTTCAAGCGAGCAAAAACAACTGAGGATTAAAAAGATAGTCAACCCGGCTAGAGCTTCGACCACGACGTTATCAGCAGGAAAAAAGCGAGGGGGGAGTCGTCCACTATCTGGGAACAAGTCTTCAGGGGCATTTCCTTCCCAGTTCAACACGCAGCCAAATCGCTGCGGGAAAGGAGGCTGCGTGTTCTACCGGAAAACGGTGGGTTTCACCGATAACCATACCGACGCGGCAGGCTCTGGTGCCTGCACCCAGGGGGTGAGGGTGTGTCGGAAGGGGGGCAACGCATAGGTTCTTCCATCTGCGGTTCGGTAGCGGATTTAAATGAGTCACCGGTCAGCGAAAGGGGGGGGGACAGGGGACTAGCCCTCAGGGTTGGAGAAGGTAACTCTAGGAAAAGCATAGAAAGCAATCAAGAATAGCCCCCCTTCTATTGTTGCGCCTGGGCAAGGGGGGGGGGGGCGAACAGTAACTACCTCAGCACTGGGGGGAGGGCCGGAAGAGCAATCTACAGGCATTCGAACGAAACCTCCAATGGCGGCTAAAAACTGCGAAGAAAAAGGAGGAAGGGCCAACCGTTAAATGGGGCCGGCATAATGGATATACAAATGATGGCAAGTTCAGTTCTCCTGGGAACAAGACATTTCACCATTAGCTTGCCGTGGCGAAAACAAGAAGGAGGGGCCTCCCTTGGGAAGGTCGGGGGAGCAAGCAATTTTTTGTCTTAAAGGCGCCGCGAAAGGAGACGAAGTTTCCGCGTGACCGGGCATGAGCGCAGAGGAGGAGAGAATCGGGGCGTTGGGAAACTTGAAGTTCTCAACTCTACGAAAAAGAGGAGAACCGGGGCGTTTTTTCGGGGGGTCCTTCGTGGGGGGGGAATGCTGCTCCGTTTGCGGATCGCTTCCGTGGTTCCATGAATTAACGGAAGGAAGCAGAGGGTTGGAAGTTCCTCTGACATACGGGGAAGTCAACCCGTGCTGGTCCGCGCTAGAAAAGCGGGCGCGGATCGCCTACTGCAGAAAAAGGCTCGTCCTTTCCGCGTGTGGAGAAGAGGAGTCCGGGTTGCACAGGTAAGCCGATTGGAATCTCGCCGAGGGAGGGGGGGACGGACGAGAATCGGCTCATCTGAGACGACGTGGAAAGAAACCCCGCCGTGCGCGCCCGAGTCCGAGAGAAAAATAGGGGGAGGCTGGACTAGTCTGGGAGCGCTGGAGGTGATAGCTAGTCATAAACCGCGCAGGCCAATAGAAAAAAACTGCGCACAACAGTGCAGTGGGCCGTGTTGGGGCGTTAGAATTTACACGGGAGTAAAACCCACGTTGGAGGAAGGACGTGCCGCGGCTAAAAGGGTTTATCCGGTCAAAAGTGGAGATGGTTCCGAGGCAGACCGAGGGGGAGGGAGAACGAGGGTGTTGTAAAGCAAGCCTAAGTGAGTTGAACGGCGAAGCTCCGACGATCTGGGACATCAAAGGCTTGCTGAGAAAAGCGTGTGGGCCGTCATCTGGCGCGCAGTCAGGTGCGAGAGAGGGGAAGGCCGTCGAACCAGGGCGGAAGAGAAGAAATCGAAGAAAGCACCGTTCAAGATCTTCGCCGTGCAGTCGCAACTGGAAAATCGAAAGGAAAAGATGAAAGGCTTTGAAGAGGCGCTGCAGCAAAAGATTGTCGGGGGGGCACTCGAAGAGAAGAAGTTAAAGAAGCTATAATCCTCGCCTCACACGCGGGAAGAAGGGGGGTGTTGGCCGCACCTTGGAGCCAGAACACAAGAGGGCTCCAAAATGGGGAGGGTGACAGGCCAGATAAAAAAAAAAGGGGCGTCCAGACACCGATCGCTGTAACAGGAGAAACCAAGAAACCGAGACCTGGTTCGGGCCTCTGATTGTCAAGAGAGGGTAAAATGGAGAGACAAAAGCCGGTCAATTTTGAAAAAGTATAACCATGAAGTCGAACACTTGGGACGACGCCGCGCGGAAAAGAAAACGTTCGAGCCATGGAAAAAGGAAGGAATGGTGAACAACGTACTGCGCCGGAACCTAAAGGAGCTCATCTCAACAAAAAAAAAACGTAGGAAGGGGGAAGACTGATATCCTGCTCATTAGTCCCAGAGGGCGAACCGGGCGAAAAATGGGAAAGAAGAATGGCTCAAAAGGAGAACGATTCTGCTTTCACGACGAGGGCGGGCCTGAATTCCTCTCGTGAGCTTTGACCACCGAGACTCCGTTATGTCGTCCCAGAGGATCGACGGGGGGAGGGAAGGGGGAAAGAACGCAAATCAACCCCATAGACAGGTGGGAAAGGGGGGGGCTGACTTTGCCTGTGTTCGGGTGGGCCGCCTCCAGGGAGGAGGAAAAAAGAGCAACAAAAACGGTGGGTGGCTTGGGGCAGTAGGAGCCAAAGCACGACTAGGGGATTTTGTTACTTCGCTAGATGGCGATCGGGTAGGACAAAAGAGGAGTACGGCCCACCACGAGCTCACTCGTGTGAAGGCCGGTTGCGGAAAAAAGTGCCTTAAAAGTGGCATTTCTACCGGGCGGCCAGTTGGGAGGGACAGGCCCCAGATCGAAGGAGCCTGACAGTAAGTCCGGCAGATAGGACGGGACATTCATAAAAAGGGTTGAACCCGCCTTATTCCATCATCGACACCGAAGGGAGGATGGCAGAAGGCCCCACGAGTAGACTTAAAAGAAGAAGGGCCGACGCTAGCGGCATCGGGAAAGCTGTTTCCTGCGGCCAGCCCACCCAGAGACGCGAACCAAGCGGGAGGGAGCAAACCTTTCATCCCAAGAAGGCACCTCGTTTAAGGAAGGCCGGAAGGTCTTCAAAAAAAAACTCTCCCGGGGCCCAACGCTCGGTGACGGTAGGAAGAAAATGTTTTACGGTACTGTAGCGCTGAACGGGATGGTCTCGGGCCTTTAATCACTTCAAAACGGGGGAAAAGAGGACAGAGTCCATCCGGCAGCGCGGACGCTGGCAACTAAAAGCACGAAGCGTTGGGAAAAACCAGGGAAAAAAACGCGCCGAAGTACATCAAGAAAACGGCCCTAGAGGCGACGGCCGGATAGAAGGAAAGCGGGAAAAACCACAAGTCCCCCCCCACCCACAGGAAACGCATCTTCCCGGAGCAGTGGCTCCGAAAAACCAAGCAATTGAGTAATAGGTTCGAGAAAATCTTGGCAGGTGAGGCAGGAAAAAGGGAGGTGGGGAACCAGTAACTAAAATCAATGATCAGTGCAGGAACCAAGCAACACGGCCGAGTAACTAATTGGGACGAATTCTAAGGATCACACGACACGCCGCCGGAAGAAGAGGGAGAAATGCTATAACGTCCATTAGATCACCGCGGGGAACCGATCGCGAGATTCATTCACTAAGGCACACGTCATCTGCGTCCAGTCAACGTCGGAACAAGCAAGGAAAAAAATAGGTGAAGACAACTGAAAAGTGGGGTTCGCGCTGGAAAAAGCCATACCGACTGGGGGGGAACGTGGCCGACCGGCTGACTGAAAACAGTGGAAAAGAAGGTTGGGGATAAACACAGACCCCTGAGGAAACTGCCGCGACCAACGGCACAGGGAAAGACAGAAACCTGTCTTGGCGTCTTCGTTTCGCAGCATGGATTGGGGGTAAGAAATCGAACCGAGACGCTTCCGGCATCGAAAGGAGCAGGTTGTAATTTCAAGCGCTGGGCCCAGGCATCAAAATCAAAGGGAAACAGGGGAAAGAACAAACGAAGGTATGGACGGTAAAAGGGAGAGAAGTGACATGGTAGGAAAGGTATAAAAAACAGGGGAAAGAGGAAATCCGAGTGAGAATGTCAGTGCACCACAGCGACAGGAACTGTCCAATCACCCCTGGCCTCAGCAGAAGCACATGGATGGGGAAGAAAGGACGAAAACGGGTAAACCTCCGACAAAAGTTGGGACTCTGCAAACAGCGGAGCTACATCGGCAAGGGGTAGGGACCGGGTGTCAGGTCACTCCTTCCTGAAAGGGGAGAAGAGGAACGGAGCAGGGGGAGTAGGTGTGGGAAGGGGGGACCGGAGGAGCATAACAATACTTATCCTTACCGATGTTTGGAAGAACGCGACCAGGGGCAGGTGCAGGGCGCGCAAAGGCGGCGAACGTAGGCTCACACTGGAAGTCACACACAACCGTAGAGTGAATTGAAGCCCGTTTCTAGGATCTACCATGCTAAATCTTCGCCTGGCTGCAGAAAAAACCGGTGCGTCAAGATCGTCAGATAGTGGGATCCAGGATAAGGGACCAGTAAAAGCCCATCGAGCGGGAAGAGAAGAGGGAGGAGAAAAAGACGGACGGCGGTGACGCACACGTCAGCAAAACCATGTTCAATATTCACGGAGGTTGCCGGGAGGAAAAAAAAAAAAACCCCCCGAGGGGGGGGTCAAGCGGTTCAAAGATTTTCGCCATCCGGCTGGAGCGGCTGAAAGGACGCACCGGGTGCCGGGTCCCTGGGCAACGACCCTAGGTATTTGGGGAGAATTGACGGTAATACCTTCTGAACAGGGCATAGCCAATCAGAAAGAAAAAAAGAATCCCTGTCGAGTTGGAGTTTTGAAAAGTGGCCTGGGCGAACAGAGGAAATCAGACAAACCCTCCGAAAAAAGGCTGCCGAATCTTCACCAGGAGAGGTAGAGGAAAAAAAAAGACAGGAAAAACGTTAAAAAACAACCAAAAGGCAGGAAATGAGAACTTCAGGAAATGCGGGGGATTTTGGAATGTAAAAACCCTTTCGGGAAGGTTGCATGTCCAAAGTCAGCCACACTTCGGAACCCGTCTTGTAAGTGCGTGGAATCACCTCCATCCCTGACGTTGCGGTAAAGGAAGGTGTAACTGCTACGAAGGGAGCCGCGAGGTCGATGTTCCATGGAAGGGAAAGGAAGAGATGAAGGGATTCCGGTTTGACTTAGGATCTGGAAAGTGAGAGAGCACCAGGAGGATCGGAAGAAAGGGCTGTTGGGAGGGGGAGCTGCATGCCTGCATGAGAACTGGGGAAAGCGGCCGTGGGCCACGTAGTCACTGTCGTGGTATTTGAGTTCATCTGGGACATGGACGACATCACCCCGGTGCTTGAAAGATAGAACTGCAGGAACTGAAAGGCACCAGTCATCCGGGAGGCTGGAAGCGTTGGGGTGGCTAAACTTGGGGGTGCCGCGAGTAATTCAGAGGGGTTCTCGCAGTCAGCGGGAAGAAGAGGGGTCGTTAATTCGGCTGAGTGTCTCTGTGCGAAAGAAACCCACAGGCCGAGGGGTACGCTGCCAGCGCTGCAATGACAGCTGGGTACTGAAAGCGGAAGTCTTCAGTGTATCGATATCTCAAAAAGAGGACACGAAGAATAAGAAAGACCGAACCTAGGTCAAAACCACAGTGCGTGGGGGAAGGTATCAACCGTAGCTTTGGGTTCACACTGAGAGCTGGTCAAAACGGGGCCCGGGGAAAAGGAGGTGTATACGGTCCCAATGAATAAAGGTGGTTACAAGCTGTGGAGAAGAAAGAGGGGTTTGGACCAGGGGGGGGAAAGACCCCTAAGAGTTGACTGCCGCATAGAAAGGCCTGGCACGATTTCACTTCAACTGGCTCGGTTTTTTGAGTAGGAGGCAGAAAGTCAGGAGGGGGGAGATGCTGGAAAGGCTGCCGTCGAAACAAACAAAAAAGGGGGTGCGGGAGAAAAAGGGACAAAGATCTCTCACTACCAAACACCACTCCTGGAATCGCGCAGGGCATGAGCAGGAGTCGCCGTTCTACATGACACCGGGCCGGAAGGAGAGGGGAAAAAGGCCTCCAATCTTGCATTTCCCTCGGGTTAAAGAGAGCGCAAGGAAGCAGTTTCCTAACGATATCGAAGCCAGCAAGAAACACACGCAGTAGATAATCATTTGGAACAGACGAAATGAATCATAAAGCATGACTGCTATAGGGTCCGACCAGTGGGAGGGAGTCCGAGCTCCTGTAGGTGCTAAACGAGCCGGTAGGGCAGAGAACCAGGAGAAACTTCACCATCGGGAAGAGAATGAGGTAAAAGGAATAAGATGCGACTGAGAGAAATAAGACTGTGTCAGACACGCGAACACCACTGAGGTCAAGACCGTGGACTCAGGCCGAGCTTAAACTTTCGATTAAGGGTCAGTTGACCATGGTCGACGTGGAAAACGGAAATGAAGGGGAGACGATCC
>Ga0179591_1235148_pt1 | contig 10373 bp, 13 predicted proteins | sample CZOMad2_1_08_16f_FD_182891 | JGI IMG/M metagenome (GOLD analysis project Ga0179591, IMG submission 182891) | Vadose zone soil fungal communities from Angelo Coast Range Reserve, California, USA - CZOMad2_1_08_16fungal (PacBio error correction) | ecosystem: Environmental > Terrestrial > Soil >...
ATTGGGAAGCTGAATGACCTTTTTGCGGGGGGTAGCAGCGTACAGAAAACTCCTTACCAAGAGCACGTCATCGTTTGCGTGAGGGAAGCTCAGGCATGAACAGGGGGGTTAGAGGTACTCATGCTGGGAGTTTTAGTACCAAGAAAAGAAGACTAGAGGGAGGAGGGGTAAAACCAGGGTGTTGGGCTATGTCAGAATTAAAAAAAGGAGGAGCGGAAAAGTAGAGTCTAGGAACACGCCCACCCCGCCGAAAGCTGTCAATTGTTGATAAAGGGAACTTGGAAAAAGGGACCGTTTTCGGGGAACGCTTGAAAAGGGTCTTGATACAGGAGAGTCGGGAACCGAGGTCATGCGGGGGAACTCGGGCCTGTAAGAGGCATCAAATCGTGACTCCAGTAACTGATATAAGCAGGAAAAAGAATATTGGTAAAAGGAACCATGATGAGGTGTAGCTATTCGCAGGGGAAAGGGCTTTTGGAACACTTCGAGTCTATGTACCGCCGCCGGGCCTGGGAAGGGAGGGGGGGAGAAGCTTCAATGATACTCGTCGGTATAACCATCGTTACGCGAAAAGTTGATATTGATAAGGGCTGTAAGCTGCGCGTGTGGGGGAAAAGGACTCAGGCTGCGTAGGGGGAGCAGAAAGAAACGGCACAGCGGGTGAGCGTGAAGCGACGCAACGCCTTGCAAATTATTGCGTTGGGGGGAGGGGGTTTGTCGAAGGGGCAGGAGGGATGGGGGTTGGAATTAGTACAGCATCAAACCACTTACGTGAGTGGGAAAAAAAAGAGGAAAAAGCTGACGGGGGGTACTATAACGTCAGGTGCGACAAAATTAAAAAACTTCGGCCAGTAAGAGAAGTGAAAGAAAAAAGAAGATCACGTACTTGCGGGGAAGGAGTATGAAAGTAGGGTTGTCTAACTGCCCGTGCGTTTAACACCCCGCGCGGAAGGAGAAGACCGAGTCAAATTTTCCGGACGGGAAGAGTTTCATTCGGGGGGCGAGTAAACAGGGGGCTCCCTGGTAGCGGAAACAAAAGACGTGAGTGGAAGCGATCTACGGGTCAAGGTGGTGAAAAAACAAATAAATATATGGTATGAAGAAAACCAAGCAAGGGAAGAGTAATATAGGACTGCGATGTAGAAACCAACACTGCGGGACCCGCGAAAGGCATAATAACGAAAAAAAAAAGTCTTTTGGCAAAAAGAGAAACTTCTTGCTTGTGGTTAAACGACCAGAGTGGGGACAAAAGAAGGGAAAACAGGTCTGTCAAAAGTGACAAAGGCAAAGTGGGGAAATAGCCAGGATCCGCGGAGTGAAAGCGCACCCGGGAAGTCAACAACAGGGGGTTGATCTGAAATCTATTTACTAGAACATCGGGTGACCGGTTGTAAAGAAACTTTAAAGGGGAAAAAAAAGGGATGAGGGGTTGGGGACATAAAGTTAAATAGGGAGGGGAGGTGGTTTGGGACTATACCATTGTGTTAACCATATCGGATAGATATAAGAATTTAAACTGGCGGGGGGGGGAGGAAGTCAATGCTGAGTAAAAGGGGACATTAAGGGGAAGGGGGGGTCGGGGGGGAAAGGTTTAGTACAGGCGGAGCAGTTTGGTCGCAAGAGTAACACCATCGGGACGGGGGAGTTTAAGGAGGAAGGCTTGGCAAACGTTGCTCTCTACAACAAGGTGGGGGGGGGAAAGGAGAGAGATTAAAAGGGGAAAGGTACCCGATGGAACTACCGGGTAGGGCTATAAATCGGACGGAAACCTGGACAATGAGAACCACTAAGGAAAGGTAATACGTAATGAAAGCGATATCACAATTGGGAAGTCCAATTCAAATCAAGGATAAGGCTGGTGAAGGAGAAAGACTGTCCATAGGAAGGGGGGTCACACAAGGGAGGCGAAAAAAAGGCCTAACAACGATATGATTAGGTCCCAAACCTTATGAAAGGAAGGTTGATCTTGAAATGGGAGGTATGGACAGAGGGGAATATTGGCAGTAAGAGGAGTTCATAGAACTGGGTGAATTGGGAGAAGGTGCTCGGAGCGATTATCTGCAAAAGTCGCGATCCCCGGTGGAATTGGGAATAAGACAGGACAGGAACATCAGACAGGGAAGGGGAAAAAAGAGGGAGGGGACAAACCGACTATATCAGGTTAGGCCCAAAAGAAGGGGGTTGGGAGGGTTTTGCGGCTATGAACCGCGGACCGTCTATTGATACAGACTGACCATAGAAGTTTATGGCCGTGGTCAAGAAGACGAAAATGACTGAGCGGGGGGAAAAAGACTCGGTTAAATTTGGATGGTGAACACACCGTGAAGATGGAAATAGATAAATCAGAACTACATGAAGGGGGCGTATTTTTTGGTTTGGCGAGAAAAAAGAGAAGATGACTACCGCCAAAGGTAAAAGCTTACAAATCCGAAAATTTGCGGTACGAGATCAAAGGAGACTAGGGGGGGGGGAAAAAGCAAGGGAAATAGACAACCCCTACTCCTTTTCAGTCCTGAGAGGAGGCTGATGTGTTAACTGGGAGTATAAACGTAAAGAAGAAAAGGGGAAAGAAGGTAAGAAAAGGGGACAAAATCACAGACAGGTTTCTCTGGAGAGAAAAAGTGGCGTGCATTCTGACTTGCTGGAGGTAAACGAAGGAAGCCAAGATCAGACATATCAACTCAATAAGAACTCAGGGGAAAAAAGAAAAAGGAGGGGAAAAACGTGGAGAGAGAGAATTTATTGAGTAAGAGAGAAGGCTGTGCGAGGGAAAATCAAAAGGAACATCAAAACGCAGGGAAAAAAGGATGTATCACTATAAATTTGGAAAAGGATTAACGAACAGTGTCACGAAAAAACGATTGGGTGAACAGGAAGAACATGTGAAGTTGAAGACAGAGAGGAGGGGAAGGAGAAGGTTTCATATACAAATCAAGTTAAAGCCTCCAGTAAAAGAGAAATAACACCATCAATCAGTGGGACGGGAACTATAGAAGGGAAGAACTGAAAAAAAAGGGGGAACCTAGACAGAAAAAGAACGGGGAAAAATCAAGGGGGAACAAACACGACGCAGATGTAACGGAAATCATCCCGTTATCATAAAGGACAACGCGTAACTGTGGGAAACGACACTGTGAAAAGGGATTAAAAAAGGGAAGACAGCAGGCAGTTACTATGAATCGAAAGCAGGAGACAAAGATAAAGACTCTAATCTGAAGAAATAAAACATCATTTCATTGAAAACCCGAGGAAAGGGGGGGTAAACGAGAGTCGAAGTGACAGGGGGAAGGTATTTAAGTAAAAGACTAGAGAGGGAAACTCCAAACTGGAATTCCGAGATTCACAAACGACGAAAAAGAGCTTTTGGGAAGGGGAGAAAAAAGAAACTTAAAAAAAAAAAAAAGGGACTGGGTGACAGCGTCAAAACAACGGAATACTATTCAGTTAGATAAGAGAGCAGAGGAGGAAAAAAAGTAAGTTGAAGGGAATAGTAAGGCATGTAAGATGTCACAAGTCCCTGGGGGCGTGGAAGGAAAAAGCGCTGAAAGAAAAGGAAAGGACATAAGCTCGTCAATCTGTAAGCTGAAGGGCAATCTTCGCATTATAACAGGAAACAAGAAAGTAGATGGGTTGGCAGAAATAAAAAAACGAAGGAGAAAAGCATATTAATGGAGAAAGAGAAGAGAATGAGGGGTGAAACTTAAGGGAGAGAGATTAAAAGGTCTTTGGGCAAAAGACACTTCGAGGCATGGCGAATGGAAAAAAATGAAGGTGTGATACCTTGCAAGGGGGCGGGGGACATTGTGGAAAAAAATGTGAGAGGGAAAAAACGGAATGGAGGACGGAGGTGGGGGGGGGACCCTGAAAGGGGCTGATGAAATCTAAGACGTAGCTGATAACTCGAAAAATGAGAGGGGGGAAAGGGACCCGCTTGAAGGGGGTTTATTTTCCTTAAAGATCAAGGGCTGGTACAGGGACACTGACAGGGGGGAGGAGCCGGAAGAGGGGGAAAAGACCTGAAGGGTGTTGATCACTAGTTGCAAAGACGTAAACAAGGGAGGGACGCGTTGAAAAGTTGAATTGGGTAGAAAAGAGAGGGACTGAATCTTTTTGGGGGAACCCGAAATTACCCAAGGAATGAGTAAAAAACGAAAACGGGAAAAAATAAGGGGAAAAGACGAAGAAAGGAGACGGAAAAAAACGTTGAAAGGTAGTTTGGGCGGGTGGGTGGGGTAGGGGTGGGGGGGAGAAGGGGGTCATGAGTGCGTGGAGTGGCTAAATAAAAGGGGTAAGGTCTTGTAACCGACCAGAAGGGGAAAACAGTTACTATGTACGAAAGAAAAGTACTGGGGGAACGGTAGCTATAACGCACCGTTGAGGCCACAACACCGGCGACGAGATGAGGGGAAAAGCAAAATCGTACTTTGCGGGAAGATAAAAAGTGAGTATTTTTATATAACCTTCTGTGGAGGGGTAACCCGAAGGGAAGACTTACAGGGGAAAAGGGGGGAATAACTGTAGAGGGTAGTCATCTATTGGCGACCAGTAGGCTACCAGGGGAAAGGGAAAACAAAAGAAAGATGCCAGTCTTTTGAAGGCGGAATTTCTTCTATTATCAAGCAAACAAGGGTGAACAGTCACGGAGAAAAATAGTTAGGGTATGAAAATAAAGGAGGGGGGAGGAAGGGAGCTCCCCTTGAACATAGGTATATAGACTGTCGCGAGGAAAAACATCGATAGAAAAAACGTCATAGACGGAAAAAAAAAAATGGAGTTGGTGGCAATAAACGAGGTCCAAATTTCTAGGGGGGGGAAGAAAGGGGTAGTGAATGTCCAGAAAGTCAGGGATCGGGGGAATTAGTGCCCTTGGGGGGGGGGAAAATATCAAGGGGATACTCTGGAACTGTTGGATAAGGCACAGAAAAACACAGGAAAAGTTTGAGAAGAGACGATTTGGTAAAAGGAAAGAGGTCCTTGTTTAGTAAATAAACTTTAAATGGTTTGAAATATTCAAAGTGATTTAGAAGGTAACGGTTGGGGGTACAATACATTTAGTTTCGGGGAGGCTTGGGGTGGGGAGAGAGGGGGTGGACGAGGGATAGGGAAGAAAGAAGGAGGAAGACGTAAGGGAGATTTGAAGGGGGAAGCATCAGAGAGGAAAAAGATAATTTAGAATTTTAGAGGGTCTCCTTTTTAGTCACTCCTTCGGGCGGGGAAAAAAGGTCCATAGTGTCAAAAAACTACGTTTCTTTCTGGGGTAGTCCGAAGGGGGAGGACAAACTGGTCCTTGTAAGGAGTATCAACAACAACAAAAGGGCAGGGACAGGGGACCCGGAAGTATAGAAACAAACGATGTTAGGACATTCGTGGGGACCATCGGAAGAAAGAAAAAAGGCCGAAGAAGAAGATAACTAGGCAGGCGACGACTGCTGAAAAGGAAATCCCACAGGTAATCGTTCTATCTCCTTCCAAGATATGGTTGCAACTAAGAAAAACAAAAGCCCTACAACGAAAAAGTTAGGTCACAAACCTAGGCAAAGTCCTTTGAACATGGTAAAAGTAAAGGGGGGTTATAAAAAGGGAAACCCTAGTCAGCAAAACGTTCTAGAAACATTGTTAAGGGGGCAGGTGCTCGGAAATGATAAAAAAACCCGTCCAAGGGTCAAACACCTGAGGAAGGGCAAGGGAAAGAAATCATGAAAGGAGTGAGAAGGTGAACAATCTTGTGGGGGGGGGGAAACACATAGCAGCATGAGCGAGTTTAGGACCAAAAAAGACGTTTTTTTGTGGTTGGATAAAATGAGGAAAAAAAAAGAGGGGAAGCGAAGGCGAGAGGAACATAGGGGCCAGGGGCCAGCCGGAACATGAAGGATCTTTTTAACTACTCGCGGTGGTACTGGGTGTCACCACACGTGACGAGGACTTGGAGAGAAATCAAAAAAAGCCCAAAAAATGCTTTTTGGGGTTGCAAGAAACATAGGGGGGGGGACGCCAACCCAAGAGGGAAGAAACTGAAAAGTTCCGAACTTTGGGGAGTAGAGTCAAATAGCGGTGGGGGAAAAGGGAAGTATATACAAAAAAGATACAAATTGGAAGCACTTACAGCAATTGACTCCTGCAAAGCAGCTGTAGCCAAAATGCGGGTAGAGGGATAGGAAAGAAACACGGGGGCAAGACTGTAGATGGGCGCGGGCGAACGTAAGTGCAAAAAGGTACTGAAACGGTTGTCCCAAGCATCGACAAAATATAGCCAGCAGATAAACCCGGAGAAAAAAAAAAATACAACAACAAAACTCAGATGACGGGGTGTCAGTCGGTCGAAAGTTCAGTAAATCGGTATGGGTTCAGTGACGGGCTGCTGCGACTGAGGAAGAAAGAAACCGGTCCCCCCACTACGCAGCTTAACTGGAATCAATATAACGGGGCAACCGCGAAAACGACAAGGGGGTTTACTACTATAAGGGGACAACGTCCAAAGAAACAGCCAGCGGGGTACTATGAAAGAAGGGGATGAAAATCAGTGAACTCTCACTCTGCACAACACCACAATCATGGTGAACTGGACACCCCTCTCTATGGTCCTCCGCTATTCATCCTTACTAAGTCCGACAGGGGGAAGGAGCAAAAGAAAAATCAAGGGGACAACACGAATCTTTAAGGGAAATACGGGGCAAAAATGAAAGGGTACGACAGTGGTTTCACGGGGCAAACGCGGGAGTAACACAAGGTCCATTGCCCAAAAATATACGACATAAAAGAAACGGTTCTCGGGTAGGGAATAAAGACAAGAAGGTTAATTGTAAAACCCCGAAGAAAGGTGCCGATATACAGGTATGGATGTATGAAAATCTCAGCTAGAAAGGAAAGTTACAGCGCCACACTGTGACAGGCAAGTTCCCCGCAGGACATGAATAAAAGTTTTCGTAGCCACTGAAAAAAGCAAAAGGAAGGGGGGACAGAGGGGCAAACCCAAAAGGGACTTTATGACGTATATGGAGAGCAACACAAACAACAAACGAGTAGGGGAAGAGAAGAGATATACGTTTACGAAAGAGTCCCGGGTTGGAAACGCTGTCCCAGAACCTTGGGTTTAAGTCTCGGAATACAGTTATAAGCTGTAATGGTTTCGTCGGCATCGAGGGGAGAAACAGTGTGGCGCAGTAAGACGGGAGGGAATTGGAATTACTGAGACTAAAAAGGTATAGCTCATAGGAAAAGGGGGGGGAGAGGGGTAAAGGAAACATGAGTTTAACAGTAGGGAAAGAGTCAGTCAAGGATAGGAAACGCCGACAGGAAGGGGGGGAAGAACCGGTGCAAAGGGCTGTGAGGGGCCGGACCAGTCGTGAAGAGTTGATCTTGACGGAAGCGGCTCGTGTGGGGGGGTCAAAGGGTGATGTTCGGAGGAAAAGCAAATCTAAAGGGACGGACTCAGAACCAGAAGAGGAAAATAAGATTTGAAAGGGATCATGGATGGGGGGTTATATGTCAGGTGCAAAGGGGGGGGTGGATCATGAACTGAGGATTCATAGTACCCCTCGGCTTGGGGGGGGCGGGGGCAAAAGATATAGTCGTAAACCAATTTTCGTTCGTAAAGGGGGGTGATTGATACAGAGAAGGGAAAACTGCGTCGGTGGTGTGGAATTTCAGGAAAAAAATCGGAAAAAAAAAAACCCGTCACCCAAAAGACCAAGGAACGGAAGAAAGGACCGAAAAATTGTCAAAAAGCGGGGAGGGGGGCGGGGTGGGTTTGGAGGTGTGGTGTGAGCATAGTGAGATTGATTGGGGGAAGGAGTTAACGAAAGCCGCATGGGGAAAGGGAAACGTATTGGAAGCGCCCAGGAAGGAATGGACGGTTGGTTCTAGAACGGAGGATGGAAACCAAACCGGAAGTAAAAGCAGGAGAGCAATCATATTCGGTAAGGGAAGGGGAAGGGATGAAATGGAGTTTTTGTACAGAAGGCCCTTGCTTTTACACCGCCGATTAAAAACGCTAACAAATTGAATGGGTCAGGGGTAGTAACTCTGTTGGAGGGGGGAACCAGGATTGCGCAACGTTTTAGCGACACAAAATCGCATGCCAAGGCTGGGTTGAGGGCGAAGTATACTGTCAAGGGTGGTTACCCAGTACAACGCATACCCTAAACTCTTACATAACTACGAGGGCCCCGCCATTAGGACTTCAAGGGACGAACCTCGACGGAAAACGAAGTTCGCGAAAACAACCAAAAAAAGGTCGGTTGGGGGGCCGAAACTCGAGCACGTTCGGGAAGTGTGGTAAAGGAAAGGGAAGAAGGTCAAACATGAAGTAAGAGGGGATAGTGACCTGCAATGTGCCATAAAAAAAAACAGGTCCGTGAAAGGGGGAAACGATAGGCGCCGGAGCAAACGGGCAATTCAACACATGGGGTCGTGCCAATCGGGAAAAGGGTGATAAGAACCGGGAAGGGACAGATGTTCAAAGTTATTGTACGAAAGGGTTACGGGGGGACCTACATTTAAAGAGGAGGGGGGACATGGGGTTTTGGCCGATAGAACAGGGGGAAGCCAAAAAAAGGAGAGAGAGGGGTGAGAGCTGGAGGCGATTACGGGTAATTTACTGTAGTAAAGTGGGGGTCCGGGTTTGAAGGGTCACACGCGCGGCAGTTTTAATAAGGAAATAAATGGGTTTCTTTAATTCTACGGGGAACATGGGAACTGGGGCGCTCTCAAAAAAAAGGAGGAGGAAGAAGAGAATAAAAGGGGCCAAGTGGACCCTGAAGAAGGAAATAGAAAAGAAACGATGGGTGGGGCTGGGCTTGCTCAAATCTGGCAGAAGGGGTCTACAATCTCCGGGAAAACAGTAAATGAAGACAGTAAGGCAGCTGCTAGACGCATTTGCCTAAACTCAGAAACATTCAAAAAGTCTATCTCCTTCAAGAGGGCATATGGAGCTCACACAATGTGCGCAACCAATACCCCGAAGGCGTGGGACAAAAGGGACAGAGAAATCAATGGGTGAAAAAAAAGATGTATTAAAGTTGATGGAACTACCAACCTAGTAAGATTTTATAACAGGGGTGGCAGGCGGGAGAGGAGGATTATTTTCAGCCCGACTGAGCAAACGGAGGATGGAAAACAGCTGCAGGGCACTAAGCAAAGTCAGTCTGGCTGATTGGCAGTGGAGGTAACCACAGAGGAAGCAACTGGGCAGTTGCCAAGAATGTTTGTGTGCGGCGATGAGAAGGCGGGGAACGTCAGGGATGGTGCGACACAGGTCTCTAAGACAGGAAACCTCCGTAAAAAAAAAACAGGTACCCTATCGTTTTATGGAAGGCGGGGTGTAAAGGTGACCACGTGAAGAAAAAAAAATATCAAAAACGGCATGCTATTTTGGGGTCGCGCACGGAAAATCTTGTCTCCGACAAGATACATAAAACAATGTAAATGACTAGACAGTACAGGAGAAAGCGCTGGGGGAAAGCGGGGGGAAGGGAGGTACACCTACTAATTCCTCCGGAGGAAGTACGAGAGGATTTTTTGTAAGGGAAAATTGCTCAGTACGCAAGGGGCAGACGGGTTCCGAACTAAAGGCCGGGGGATGGCGACCTACTAAGTGGCGTGCTTACGGAGCTTTCGTTAACTAAGGGCAAACCAAAGCCGCCATCAATCCAAAAGAAAAAATGGCAAAACACAAAAAGCGAGTTTCGAAACGGGGTCGTCGAGTCTAACTGTCTGTCCTCTTGAAGGTGTCAGACCACGAACGCATGGATCAAAGAAAAAATAAATGGGGCCCCCACACATACCAGAACCAAAACATATTATATACAACTTTTAAAATAAAGACAAGGGGGGGTAAAACGATAGCAAAAGGGGCAAAAGGGAGGTTAACACCCACTGGATCATAATATAGAATTGCATGATCAAGCCCTGTGGAAGAATCTAACGAGGGCAGAAGGAAAAAACCATCAGTCAGGGGGGAACACAACTCGATTTCCGCATGCTATAAACGGACGAAGGGGCATACTAAACTCCGAAGGGAAACCGAAAACGAAACAGCGTCGCACCGGGATAGAGAAACTGTTCAACAGTAAGAAAATGGGAACCGACAGCACGGCAAGCGTTGGATTCACACCTTGCCTTACAGCCGAAGAGGGTAGAGGACTAGAAGGGGCATGAAGGACATCCGACTAGTCGGAATACCAATCAGTGGTTCAACCCCTCAGAAATTGGACTCTGAGTCTATACCAGGGCACAGTATTTAAGGGTAATTAAATCTCAGCTAGAGGGTGTACAGAGACACTGGTTAGCGAGATAAGAAAGAAGAAAAGGACATCTTTATAAGAAGGGGGCGGTAAGCAAATGCGGTCCTGCACCCACTGAAATCTCTTAAGAAA
>Ga0179591_1257768_pt1 | contig 10373 bp, 8 predicted proteins | sample CZOMad2_1_08_16f_FD_182891 | JGI IMG/M metagenome (GOLD analysis project Ga0179591, IMG submission 182891) | Vadose zone soil fungal communities from Angelo Coast Range Reserve, California, USA - CZOMad2_1_08_16fungal (PacBio error correction) | ecosystem: Environmental > Terrestrial > Soil >...
ATGATTCGTTACTGGGAAGAAAGAAAAAACACCATTTGCGGGATTGGTAATTATATATTAAAAGACGCTAGCAGTTCGGAAAACTCATGAGGTTGATTGGGGGGGTTTCAGATCGTTCCAGCAGGGACTGTGATTTAGAGATGTTAGGGACGGAAATCTGCTGTCCCGGGTTTGGTGGGTAAAGCACAAGTGGGAAATGGGAATACTCAGGTTTGCTGGCGAAACGAAGAGCCCGAATTCTAATGAATGCTGCCTGGTGGGCTTAATGATGGGTGGCACAGGGTGGTCTCAACAACAGGCGCAAATACGATTGGGGACACGTAGTCCTCTGGAAAAAAACATACAATGGCAGTCGGGAAAAAAGATGCTTTACTGTAACTTGGGGAATAACAGAGGGCCGAGTGTTTGGTACCACTTTATCTCGGAAGTCAGAGGTCCGGTTCTTGGAAGATCATTGCGACGAAGTGTATCAATAGAACGTATTAGAGGGGTGGGACATCCGGGCTGGGTTTGGGTAAGGAAAATACTGCCTGGTCGACATCTGCGCTTAAATTTTGGTTGTTCAAGTTCAGGGCAAAAGAAGAGTGAGAGGTAAGGTCCTCAATGGGGAAGGAGCAAAGCTGCAAAGGCCTGGACCAGGACGATGGTCTATACCGTAGTCAGGCCGAACAGGGAGGGCGGTGAGAGGGGGTGGAAGATGAGAGGAACGGAATCTTGGGCGAGGGTGTTAGGCGGGGGCAGGGGGGTGGAGGAGGGGGGGAAACGTTGTCGGTGGAGGAGACAGTGGGGGGTCGTTGCTGAGCAAGGTTGGGGGGACTTATCGGATGTGGTCGCGGGGGATGGTGCACTCTAGGTTTTTTTCTTGGCTCCTTGGTGTGGCTTGGACGGAGGGGTAGTTGGGACGGGCTCATGAGTAACTGGTATTGATCTCTGCGTTCGTCGATGTGGGGTCGTTGGCCAGGACGGTGTGAACTAGACTGGGGCCTTGGGTGGCCTGGTAAGGGCGGGGGGATGCGCCTTTAGCTGATCGTGTTGTGGTTGTGTATCGGTTTTGGTTGCTTAGGATGGGGGGGCGAGATAGGGAGGACGGGGGGCGGGTAAGCAGAGGGGGGGTTGTACTCAGCTTGTGCAGGTGACATGTAAATCCGCTTGAAGGAAGATCCAGATAATGGCCGAGGGCGGGGGTTGAGACAGGAATTCTTTCTAACTGAAGCCGTAGCTCCGCGCTAATGCCCTGATGGGAGAGAAAGGGGGGTGTTCTTTGGGCATAAGGGACCTGCGAAAAAGGGGGAAAAAAAACCTAGGGGGGGTAGCTAGCAAAAAACACTAGGGAGTACAATGGAGAGAGACCAAATTCCGTCAAAGAAATACTTGTGTGTGCGTCGCCCAGTGTGGCAATGTGAACGGACAAGCCACAGAAAGGCAAAAGCGGTTCCTGGAAGGGGGATCTTTACTAGGCCGTTAGCTCGTATACTCTCTCGAATGGACGAGAACTTAAAAACTCCTATACAGGGTACTAAAAACAGGGGGGCTCATATCGCCCGATCTCGAAGGACGGGGGGAAACCTGAACACGGCCACGTATGAAGGTACGTTTCCTCGAGAAGTCGCATAACTGACTCATTGGCAGCGTCTGGAGAAGTTCATTGTAGTCGAGAAAGGTACTCGAATACAACCGAGGGCTTGGTGGGGGGTGGGCAATCAGTAAATATTCGAGTGAAAAAAAAGAAGTGAGAAACACATTCTAGCCTGCCACCAAAAAACAGAAAGGAGTGCAAAAAAAACTCCTACTTTTCGATGATAAAACAAGTTCTGTCCTGAGAATAGTAAAATTCTGACACTTACTAAGGAGAACAAGTGACAAACTCCGCGTCCGACGTAGTGAGACAAGAACCAAACCCTAGAATTATACTCACCGGAAAAAATGGGAATTTGTTATAAACCGATGTGAAAAAAACAGGAAGCAGAGGAGGACCTTTTTTAGCAAAGTAAAAGTCAAGTAACAACCAAATCAAAATGAATTATGAGAACTTCTCTTGGAAAGAACTTAGTATGGGGGGGAAAGGGCAGACCAAAAAACTTGAAGGAAAAGTTAGGATCCTAAAGAAGTCCAAGGAAGAAAGAACCTTCCCCATGAACGAAAGGTAAAACACTACAACCTCAGGTACGGCCACTAACTCTCTTGGATATAAGCCCATCATATCCATTACTGTGGGTAGTGGTAAATAAGAATATTCATCTACTGAAAAAAGGGGGGAGCGAATTCTCTGTAAAAAAATTGGGGAGAGGAAAATTCTGGAGATCACTCATTTCGAAGGAAAGTTAATTGAGTTCATTGAAAGCTATGAGAAACGTGACTCTATGACAAGGCCGAGGGACATTGGAAGACTACCATGAGGTGTGAAAAAGAAAACGGCCGAAGGTTTCGAGAAGACGTTCAGAGATAGATACGGCCGAAGAGAAGACCGTATTCATTCGATTTAATCAGGGAAGGGGGGATTGGGGCGGAGCGGAAGGGTGAAGTAAGAAGGGAAACTAAAAAAGGATTTCAAGGAAGGATAAAAATGATTTCTCCTAATCGGGGGGGAATGAAAAGATTGACAAAATTACAGTCATGAGGATAAAGAGTCTTCTTCAGCAGGGACTTGAAAATGGCGAAGTACGGAGCTGTTGTTGATAAAGAGGGAATGAAGAACCGGAAGAAAAAGGGGGAAAGGGACTGGGATATGATTGGTGAAGAGGGAGATGAGGGGGCGGGATTGGGGGCAAAAAGGGAGGCAAAACTACTGACGAAAGTCGGAGTATCCACAGGAAGGACGACCGAAAAAAAAAGCCCAAATAAGGAGTTCAGCGGTCATCCGAGGTCGAAAAGACCAGACGGTGAGGAAAGAATATGCTGCTCAGGACGATAACAGCACTCTGAGAGCATTACCCATAAGATTCTGGGAAAGGGTGGCGGGGGCATGATAGCAGAGGTCTAAACCAAAATCCTAATAATTACGGGGGGGCGATCAAGTTAAGACCATAGGAGGGGGAAAAAGAGATATATCGGAGAAGTGAGTCCAAGATGCAGATGCAGTTTATATGAAGTAAGTAGGGAAAGGCGGGACAGGGTCTCCCCAAATATTCTAAAGAAAAAAAACACCGAGGTTCGTTATCTGTGCGATACAGCGGGTAGCTGGGGCGGGAAAAAACGTTTAAGAAAGAACTATGGGGCCAGCTGGACTTTGAACAAGAGAGTAGCAAGGAGCGAAAACAACCGGTACTGGGGGACCAGTAATCTGGGTGACAGCCCACAAAAAACAAAAGAAAGGGGAAATCGAAGAAAGCAAAGCCGATGGGCAAAAAAGGACAGATTCATAATAAGGGAGAAAAAGAATGGTTCTGGCCGTAATAATGATTCCAGATAGGTTCTGATCTGGTGGGAAGGGGAATACTAAGGGAAAGAATAAGGGACGGAACTCACACCTAGAAAAAAGAACAGTCAGACGAGTCGCGGACTCTGGACTGGTTCTATGTCCAAAGGGCGGGAGGGGTCCGCGCAATGGCTAAGAGAGGGGTGGAAAATCAGAGGAATTCATCAGAAAAAACCTGCCGGCTCATAACACTATTATAATAAAATTGTGCAAGGGGGAATCTCAATCTACACGGAGGAGGAGGGTAAATATATAGTACATCTCATGAAACTAGGAAGATGGCTTCGATGCGTTGATTTCAGTAGGACGAGTGATAGGATCAGTTTCTCAATCTCGTCGATAAAGGGGGAAAGCTCTTAGATCGCAACTGAGGAAGGCAAAGGACTCTTGGGGGAGGGCCTTTTCGATTCAGGTTATTGCGTGTCGGAAGTTCGATCAAGATTGCAGAAAAAAAAACGAGTTGGGTTGTCGAATAAAGGTTCTCAAGACCTTCTTGATAACCGCAATCTTGCATGAATAAGGTGGAGGCTGATTTACTGTGCGGTCACCGCTCTTTCAAAAACTGGGGGCTGGTTTGTAGGGTGGGGGGGGGGTGCGTGGGCAAAATGCACGCGTGGTTTTGGGGGGGGGGGGGGGGGGGCGTAGGGTCGGGGGCGGGACCGGGATAGCCGGGGGGCACAGGGGGGGGAGGGCCAGAGGGTTTGAAAGGGGGCAGGCGAGGTGTGGGGGGGGGCAGGTTGTACTGGTAGGATTCAAGTCATGAATTCTGTAATCAATAACAGAGGCGCATCACGGAGTTTCTTCGGGACATGAAAGAACCGTCCAGGGTGGGCGGCGAGACGGGGGGGGCACTCTATTTCCTAGTCAAAAACTTCGGAATCAACCTCAGCGGTTGCTTTTCATATCACGATTAAATATGATTCATGTCCTCAGGTGACGTTTCTATGACGAATAGGATTATTTTTGAAAGAATTTAGGCGATCATCACGTCAGTGAGGGTCAGGAGAGAAGGGGAGGTTCCTTCCTTCACGAAAAATCTTTCAGCAAAAGGTGGGCGGGAACGGGCAACATTCCCTGTGGAGACAAAAAATTAATCCCGACTTTGGAGGGCAATATAGTCGTTCTTAAATAGTGTGATCTCTCTTCGTTAAAACCGTGTTGAGACGAAAGACCCTAAGCCGATCCTCCATCAAAATCAGATCCCACAACCTGAACGGGGGGGGAGTCCTCTCTCGGGGGAGTGGAAATCAATGGTCAAAATTAGGGAGTCGGACTTGGGTTCGGGTCGCATTTCGGGGAAAGCCTCTGTGAGGACTACCGTACGTTTGATGCTGCAGGGGGGGAGAAAGAATTCAAAAAACAATTAGGTTTGTAGAAAGGCACTGTAGGTCATCGGGGACGAAGATTGGTCAGGAGTGGAAAGGGGAGACCCCGAGGGGTCTCCAGAGCGGAAAGATCAGAGGAGATATGCTGAGGTTAGCGTAAGGAGTTACATGAGGCCTTACGAAACCCTAAGGGGGGATGATGAAGGGAATCGGGCCCGAAGACAGCATGTAGAAGAGGAGGTCGGAAGAAAGAATCTCAGGGAGAGGGGAAGGAGAAACCAAACTGCAACCGCAAGTGGATTTGGGTCAGCAGTAGGGGCATCTACTAAAGGAGGTGGAAAATAAAGTAAAGAAACGAAAGGAATCATTAGGCGGATATATGGAAACCTGACTATCGTGAAGCAATTAGTTTTGGAAACATTCTGAGAGGGATAGCGAAAGGGGACAAGGTAGATTGGGAACTTCCGTAGAGGGAAATGGGGACCACGGTGTTGGGGCATCACATGGACCTATTCCCGTCTGGGAACTAATAGAAGAAAAAGAGTCAGAATAAGGAGGGTTCCTGGAGGTCAGTGGTTCTAAAAGGAGACAACTCTGAAAGCGGAAGGGTTTAACTTCGGGGACTCGGGGGATCAAAAAGGAAAGGTTCGCGGACAAGAAAGGTCTAACGTGGTTCATAGATAAAAAGCAGAGGATTGTGTTTACCGTTGGGGCTCGGCATTCAAATAAGGGTAAAATTTTCTTACTTTGAAGATCTCAGGCCACAAGAATTGGTAAAATCCAGACAAGAACAATTTTGAAAAAAGAGGAAGGGTTGGGGGGGGGGAAGGCAATCTTGACGGGGGGGGGATCCTGAAAAAGAGGAGGACATCATATTTGGGGGGTAGTAATGGAAAAACAAAACACCGCACAGGTGGGAGTAGCTAGGACTCACGGAACAGAAAACGCGGAAACGTAGGGACAGAGGGGAAGGGGCGTAAGGTCACGATTCCTAAGGAACTCAAACAGGAGGGTGGAGCCGTCGATCCCGAGCACTCGGCGAGGCTGCTCTGAAGGAAGTATACGTAGTTTGTGAAAGGGGTAGAAGCCATTAGTAGAAGAGATAAAGATGCTCTTCTCAGGACGGGATTGAATCGGGACTGGGGGGACGGGAGGGGCCTTCTAACTTGGAAATTAAGGGTCTCAGAGAAAAAAACAACGGAGGTGAAGAAGGAAGGATAGGCAAGAGAAAAAGGGGGAGGCACTCTTCAAACCAGACCACAGTAAAGACACCAGGAAACGTCACTGATCACAAAAGCTGGGAGCTACGGCGTTAGGAAGAAAGAAGAGACTGACGTGCGAGGAAAAAAGCGATCCGGGAGAGAAGGAGAGCCTTCGCCGCAGGATGGAGAACCAAGGAAGACGGGGATGAATCCCCTGTCACGTAGGGGGCTTACATCTATAAGGGGAGAGGGAATCAATGAAAGTTGACATTTGGCGAATCTAGTGGGCATGGAGGGCGAGGGGAAAACTCTAAAACTCATTCGTTTGGTTGGGACATAATTGAATAAGAGGAAAGAGAAGATGTATTTAAAAGACCAGTGAGGTGCCAATGCCAAAAACAAAACGAGGCAAACGACCCTATGTTTCATGATACAAAATTCATTGTTATTGGAGGCTAAAAGGATCTCAGACCCGGCCGTGATGAAACCGGATGGGGAAAAACCTCACACGGGCCGAAGGTGACCACGTGCCAAACCTAATAAGGGGGGGAAAACCTCCACACTGACAAATGGATTGTTGTGAAGAAAAAAAAAAGATGCTACTGAAAAAAGAAGCGTCATCAGCCTACGCCTGTGGGGGGAAATGATCAAAGCACAAAAGGTATGACCGGTCGTTGGGAGGGAGAAGGCTAAGACTAGAATATGTGAAGGGACTAAAAAAAAAAACGGATGAAGGGCTCCGAGTTCATCAAAGGAAGGAAAAAAAGCCCAGGGCATGGAAAGGAGGACAAAGAATTATCCATCTACATATCGGAACGGGGCGGTATATACGAATCAAGAGAAAGAACGGGGGGGGGATTTTTAGTTCCGAAACCTAATGCAGCTTGGGAAGAGGAACGCTGTCGTAAACCTTCCATAAAAACTTGCGGGGGGGAAAGACGGGGTTAAAAAGCGTTCAGAGGATTTCAGAGGCTTCAAAGGGAAGAAGAAGGTGGGGAAGAGCCTTGGGGAGTAAAGAACCCTTATGGGGGAAAAAATGCATAAAGTTGAGGGGGGGGCGGAACTTCAAGTAGAAGGGTCCAGTAAGTACAGATGGAAAGATGATCTAGAATTCAGTGGGATATTCGTTAAACTTAAATGTAAAAACACGGGGGATAAGGACCTCGAACAAAGGGGGAAGTGCGCCTAGGATGAGAAAGAGGAATACAAAAAAGGGAGCATGAGGTCTTCATCAGGCGCTTATTAAAAGTAGAAAGTCCAGAAAAGGGGTGTAACTTGCGCGAACCATTAAAGCCAGTGGAGATTAATGGAGGAGAGGGGAGTCTAGGTGACTTAAGCGAAAAGGGGGCATCAAACTCGTGGCCGAAGAGATACGAATAAACATCCAGAAGAGGAGGGCAAAGTGAAGGGCCAGAAAAAAACACCAGGTGGGGAGAACGATCTGCAATAAAAAAGCCGACTATAAAAAAACAACGGACTCAAGGAAAAGAACAGAATAGTAAGCTGGGGGGAGGCGATCATATCGTGTCTCCACAAACAAAAACAAGATCCTTCTGTGAAAGACAGTTCTCCATAAAAAAAAAGGCGGCAGAAGAATATCGTAGAGATGAAAATACGAGGGAAACCGGGGATTAAGTTATGTCCGTAAGAAGATATAATCAATACAGGTCCGAAAAAGATTATGTCTAACGACCAAGGACGAGTTGTTAAATGAGGCTTCTGAAAACGGAAGCTTGAGAGGGGGACTGTAGAAGCATAGCAACTGGGTAACATTTTCCCATCGAATCTCAATTCGGGCTTTAACGAAGTACTCAAAGGGAGCTGTGGGAAAGTGGATCACAAAAGGACCAGAATCAAAACGGCATCGGAAAGTACCGGAAAGAAAGAAAAAGAGGGGCAGAAATAATATGAAAGGAAGGGGGACAGTCTGGTACGAGTCGGCCAGGAATCAGTTGGAAGTAGGACGGGATCGTACTGAGAACGACGAAGATCAGGAAGCACCGGCGAAAAACAATATCATGCTCGAATGGCCGCTCAGAAAGTTGGTCGGGGAAAGTAACCCTTTCCGAGAGGCTTTTACCTGAGAAGCGAACGGCATACAGGAATACAAATGGGTAGAGGAAACGCCAATTAATTATGGAGAGGGCGATCTAGAGAAACACAAGGCGATGTATGGGGAAAAAAGATAGAACTTCAGAAGGCATTATCATCGTGTCCTGAGCGGACGTTTAGGAGGATGGCCGGCTCTGGGAGCAGTCGCTGTTGAATCGAATGGGGCGACCGGGGTAATGGTCTACAAGCAATGGCTCGTCCACTGTCGTCGCCTTCTCTTGGGGGAGGAATGGATCTCTCGGATAGTTGAGAGGAGGAAACACGCAGGGCAAACCGTTTGGTGGGGGGGGCGGAGTACTCCACGCGACCCGCGGTAAAAAGATCAGAGGAGCCTGGAGGGCTCGCCGCATGTTCCATTTTAAGTGGGGAGGTCGATGTTCTTGGGGGTCAGGGAGAATTGCCGAATAACGGTTGAAAAATAAAGGGAAAATGGGGGGTTGGGGGGGAAACTCCTGACGTGCTACTGATGTAAAAAGAGAAGATCATGCCAGACCGCGAAACACGCTGTCGAGAAAGCATAAAGCCGGTGTAAGGTGGAAAGCAGCTGGCCGGCCGGCGCGATTAAGGAAAATTAGCAACCTGAAGTGCCGCGTTTCGATAAAAAAGAGACCTATCGATACAGGCCTGTTTGGCGGGAGTTCTCCTTTATCGGCAAAATCGGAGGTGGTGAGAAGGGATGGCGCGGTCGACAAAAGGAATATTTGCCTTGCCGACTAGGGAGTTGTGATCGGACCGAGAATCGGGACGTCATGGCTGTAGCGGGGGGGGCCAGGAAAACGGGGGGGTACACCGAAGGACGGGTCGTCTTGGACGTGGGGGGAGTTCGTCGTTAGCCAGAGTGGTTGAGGAGACCGCGGCGGGAACCGGGGAGCAGTGGGAAGCCGCTCAGTCAAGGAAAAAATCAATAACACGTCCTAAAAAGGGTGTCGTAGCTACGCGGTCATCAAGCTGGCAGCGCCGGAAGAGTTTAAGGCGGGCGAAATACCGTCAGGTAGACGAATCGTCCTTTGGGGTGAAAGGAGAAGGCATGCATTCAGGAAATCTGCCCGGCGGGAAGTGTTGATGCAACGTTTAGTCGCAACCGTGGTTTAACCTAGGGGAAAAAACCCGGTGACAAAATTAAGTCTCTAAAGCGAGGCACCCCCGGAGGTAGGAGGACAAACTACGTGAACAGGAAAGGCAATGAGCGGATCCGTACGCCCGAGAAGGGGTATAACTGGCCTCGGCGCTTCAAGTCGGGGGGAACTCGTCTTCAGGTTAATGCAGGAGACGCACTTAAAGGAGGAAGAGCACTAAGGGAACGCCAGCATCGAAGGTGGGAGAAGACAAGATGTCATGGGAAGGGGTGGGTGAAGGAAAAATAAGACAAATGGGGAGGGAACTTGGCGGGTTATTAACTCCTACTCTTGCGGACGAAGGAAGGGGGTTCAGTTGCATGCGAGTGAAGTGCTTTTGGTGATGAACATCACTGATTCCCGCGTTTGTGGGGTGGCACCAAAAAAAGTGATCGCCTTCATGTAACTAATACAGCTCCAGAGCAGTGACCTGAGGGGGGGAAGGAGTCAGTTGTCTACAGAAGAAGTCAGGAAAGGTACCTCGGTCGGGTTTTGGAAAAACTGAGGAAGAGGTTTAGAAAAATACCGTGCAGGGAGACGAATTCGGAGGGCAGTACGGTGTGGTCAAAAAATCGGGAAGACGAGCGAGTTTGTGGTTCCATGATCCGTAGGGAAGGAAGAAGGTATTGTGCTGAAGAGCCAGTGGTCACCTAGGAAAAAGAAGAAATTGGGGTAGTACATAGTAGGGGAGCTTTGACTCTCGAGGGGTTTGGGTTAAAATCTAGGGCCTGGGATCCCATACACAAGACAGAGAATAAGGTTGTCAAATAACCCGGGAAGAATTCGGGTGGAGGAGGTATAGATGACTCATGCTAACAAGCTGCAACGATTCCCGCTTTAAGGATGGGAGAAGGAACTACTTCTCCGGACAAGGACGCAATACGTGCATGTCATGATAGCTTCCGTAGTCGAAGTCAACCGCCGGCGGAGCGAGAAAGCAAGGCTCGTTTTTTCCTGGAGCCGTCAAATTCTATGAGGCGAGGAAGAAGAAGTTCGAAGAGATGAAAGGACTTTATTGACGGGGGGGTGGAAAATGGTGCCCCGACATTGTGTAAGAACAAATTGTGGAGCTATCACAAAACTGTAGTAAAGAAGAAGAGATGAACAAATCGGGGGGAAAGGGACAACGGGAGGCCTTCACACCAAATAACAATAACCGAGGCAACACATCACGTGTTTGAGAAGGCGCAAACGCTGGAGACCG
>Ga0179591_1277066_pt1 | contig 10373 bp, 10 predicted proteins | sample CZOMad2_1_08_16f_FD_182891 | JGI IMG/M metagenome (GOLD analysis project Ga0179591, IMG submission 182891) | Vadose zone soil fungal communities from Angelo Coast Range Reserve, California, USA - CZOMad2_1_08_16fungal (PacBio error correction) | ecosystem: Environmental > Terrestrial > Soil >...
TAAGTTCAAGATGAGCTGTGTTCATAAAAGTTCAAATCAGACGAGTGTCGGGAGAGACCCCGAACGGGGAGGTGCTTTGAAGAAGTGGCCGTCAGCTCTCACGGAACAGGAATTGGAGGGGCAAGTACTTAACCTACGCAGAGGGGGTCGTTTTAGATTGAATGTGAGGACTGGGGGAAAACAGGGAAACAAAGAAGTTGGGGTCAATTGTAAGCGTTGGAAGGGGAATAGGACAGGGTCATAAGGGGAAATCAGAAAGTAGGAATTATAGAGTTTTGGGAATTGTAGGAGTAAAGAATTGGAGAAAGTCCAAGCAGAGAGACCGGGGAAACGCCGGTTGGGGGGGGGGAAACTCTCTTAAGAAACGTTCACGGTAAAACGAGAAGCGTCCGGCGATTATTGGTACGGAAAGTTGGTCCCGATCGTATTCCAGTGTGGTGACCGTAAGGGCGCGAAAAGTGACAAAACGTAAATGTGGTTAATGGAAGGCAGGAATAGTGGCGGTAACATCAGTCTGGGGAGGACAGACTCGGAATGCGAACGACTGACCGAAGTCATGTTGGAAGTTAGAGAGGGAAATCCACGGAGTCCAGCCGTCCAAAAAAAGGCCAATGGTCGAGCCCGTGGGGCAAGATCGGAATGGGGTCCGGGACACGAACTAGGGCGGCCGATTTGGGGGGGGAGGCCGAAGATCAACGACACAAAGCCGGTTCAGGGAAAGGTCGTGTTCACATTCTGGCGCAGCCGGCGGGGGGAGGGGGACAGATTTGGGGCAATGGCAGGCGAGAAGGGATTCTTTTGTTCGAAAAAAATCGGCCTGTTGGGAAAGGTGGGTGGAGTCTCCGGGTGTCACTGTCAGGTGGGGGACATATAAAAAATCACCTTTTTGCCCAGAAAAGGTCTGAGTGACGCCGATTACGAAGGGCAGGGGCACACTTCGAGGGGAGTGACCGGAAAGATGATAAAAACACGAAGGAACTCAGGATCAATGATTGACTGAAAGGGAAAAGCAGACCGGCAGGGAATGTTTGAGAAAATCCGCGGTCGCCATAAGATGAAAATGGGTACTCAATGATGACGCGGACGCCCCAAACCCCATGATTGTGATTTGGACGAGGAGACGAAAGGGGGGGGTTTCGCCAATTCGTTGACCGGGGGGCGTCGTTCACGTCGGTCATCAACTGGGGGAGAAAAATCAGGCGACTAAATGCGCAAGTGTCGGCGCGAGAGACCTGAGAGCGAACAGCCCATATTTCAAATGAGCTTTGAAAAAAAATGTCTGAAGAAAAAAAAGGAAAGAGACTACCCCTAATATGGAAAAGATAGGCGTGAGATCAAAGGGTCTCTACGGGAAAGGGGGACTGGAATAGACCGGAAAAACTCTCAACGCGTGAGTTTTGTCAGGATAAGAAGTACTTTGAAAAGGGACTTGATAAAAACTAGACCTGAAAGGCAGGAAGAGGGAAGAGCCGAGAGTTTACGGTGGGTAAATATGCCGTCGGGAAGGAAAAAGATCGAGATGGATGGCCGTTACAGGAACGCGGGGCGCATTTGACCGAATAACTACAGAAGTCACCATGGGTGGGGGCTTAGACCAGGTTTCCCTCTCGGGGCGAAAAGGGTGCCGGGAGGGGATCGGGAACGTTGTTCAACGATGGATGAGCCAAGCAGAAGGGGGGGGGGAGTGTGTCAAAACGATACTTGAGGCAGGTCGCCCCTGTCACACACATTAGGAGGGAAATAGATAGAGGGGAAGGAGGGAACGCATGAGAGCCAAGATTAGCGGCGGCATCACAAGGTGAGGGGGAGAGATCTTTCACGTTCCCTCGCGAGGAAAAAAGAGGGCCACGTCGCATGGAAAAGTCCGCATGAGGGGGGGAGTCTGGGGGTCAAAAGGGTCCGTCCTTTCGAGATTCCGATCAAGGGAAGGGAGGGAAAGCGGTTAAGATGTTGGGGAATACGGGGAATTTACAACCGCCAAACTCCCGCTTTATGGATACGGTCATGCGCAAGGTTTGATGAGACGAAATGGGGTTGGGGAAAGGTTTGAATCAGCTCGAAGTAGAGGAGGCCTCACGCGAGGTATTTGGGCGGGAGGAGAGGGGGGTGGTAGGAATCTTCGCTCCCGGGACGGGGAAAGGCTCGACAAAGAAAATCCTCCGAAATTCTCTGGGGTAAAGGGGGTTCCGCGACGAAAGGGCCGCACTGCTGGAAGAATTTGCTGGAGGAGAAGAGGTCTCTCCGTCGTCGATGTAGACCCCTTCTAGAAAGGGAAGACGTGAACCAATCTAATTGGCGTATTCAAAAGGCATGCGGACAACTCGAATGGCCGTGTGGGCGAGAAGGGATCATATGGGAAAAAGAGTAGGCGACGGTCTCGCTAACAAGTGAAGACGAAGTCTCGGGTTGGTCGCGCCGAAACTGAGGTCAGCGTGGGGGTAAAGAGAGCCCTCACATCGAATTGTACGGACGGCCGAAATTAGGAGGAATCACAGCCGCCCTGCTGCTGGGAAAACGGAGAGAAGGGGGGGAAAGTATTGACGAAACATCTCGAGGAACTTCAATGAAAGGGTCAACAGTGAACGCAAAAGTCCTAGTAGAGGGCTTAATTTGGAGACAGTACAAGTCTCAAAACGAAGCAAGAAAGCTGTGCCATAATTTTTTAAAACGGAAATTAAGGATGATAGGAACCGCTCCACAATTCGCTCTCGAGGCTCGCGTCAAATCCCTGCCAAGGTATCCTTTCCTGCTCTGAGCCTGAAAAACGGGGGAAATTTTATGGTGTGTACGGGATAGACACCAGAACGCGGATGCAAGATCCGGTTCTTATTACTCCTTCGGTAAGGACGGGCCGGGGGCGTGCCAGAAGACAGCGGAGAGCACCACCGAAAGCACTGAGGGCAGGCGGATCTTCACAACCAAAGGTTCTTAATGGAGAGCGATATCATCTCTTCCCACGAGCAAGGGGACTTACAAAAAAAAAAGGGTGTGTGGGGTCCTTCCGAATACCGGGCCGCGGAAAGGTTTAAACGTCTAAGCGTCCTTAAACCGGTGGACAACCAAAAGGAGAACCGCACTGTCCGCCAGGGTTCTTTCCAGCGAGTAAATCAGCGGCGATGACTTTACTTTGGAGAGAAAGGACGCCAAGTTTTGCAGCTTTGAGGAACAGCTTAAAACGTTTTGAAACAACCGGGGAAGGGATGTCCGTGGACTGTGTTCACCAAAAGCAGCACCGCATGGAAGAAAAAAGCGGGGCTTGCGCCGGGAGTGAAAAGGGAACCAGGGGGAGAGAAAATGAAACGCGGCGGTCACCAGTCAGACCAGAGAAAATGGGAGGCAGGGAGGGGAAAAATTAAAGCGTGAGAAAGATAATTTCTTCCCAGCAGAAAAACCGTGGCTCTCACACACAACGGGAGGAATGAGGGGGGGAGGGGGGAAATGTCTTCTGGGCTGACCAGTTATAGGTTGGGGTTTTTTTGCTTCACGACCAGGTCCGCGCCTGCGACGAACATGGGCTCTTTGACTAGTTTCCTCGAGCATGTCAGAAAGTGGTTTTCCTGAAGGATGGGAGAAGGAAAAACCGGCGTTCTGTATTTGTTTTTAAAAGGCTGGGGGGCTGAGTGGGTGAACCAACGGACCCTCACGACACGTGAAAAAGGGAATGGAAGATTAGCAATACGTGCGGGTCATGCTCATTTTATGGAAAGGCGGAGGGATGGGCGGAGGAGAAGAAAATTTATAAAAACCTGGGCCAAGATACTTGGGTGCCCCGGTTTACCGAGAGAAAACGTGTGACCTAGACTTGTAAACAATTCTGACACGAAGTGAATCTTTACGGTCTTAAAGAAAGGTGGTCTCTTCGTATCCAGTGGGAAGGTCCGTAAAGGCGAATCGAGCGAACCGGACACACGGGGGGATTGAGTCGGAGAAGAAGGGCTGCTCAAAGCTGGATGCAGGCATCGCCGAGAAAAAGTCGACTACTTAAAGTGAAGAATTCATGAGAACGCTGAATTCCTCGGACTGTAAGTCAAGCCGACAAAGGGGCACAAATGTGAGCTTTTTCACGGAGAAGCCGAAGGGAGGGGGTTCATTACGGGGGCCAAAGATATGACGGTATGGGGGTGGGGAAACTCAAAGACCAAGGCCGAAAAAAGAAAGTACTTTACTTTAAAGGAGACATCAATTTGCATCTGTGGAACGGATAGTTAAAAGATCAATGCGGTAACGGTTGCGTGTCGCAAGAAGATAAAACAGTAAAGGTGGGTGGGTGAGGCTCCGAGGTTTGCTGAGGGGAAGTTTCACTTCGCGTAATAAGAACCGTTTGACCAAAAGGATTTGACACAGCCGCATGTGCAGTCGAGGCTTGCGGCTCAGAAGGGAAAAAACCCCAACGACGCATCAGGAAAGTATTTGAGCGGGCAAAAGGGGGGACTCATCCAGCACATCGATAGGTGTTTCGCGGGAAAGACACTTGGGGAAAAAGGGTACACGGGATGATCCGGGCCCCACCGGCCATGATTGAGGGGATGTTGGGACACCGGGGGTGCCTCAAAAGGAGGACTTGGGCTCTAACGTCAGGGTCGAACACTTTGCAGATAAGAAGGGGGGGCGAGAGAAATTGGACGCAGCGGCGGTCGGCGCGAAGAAAAACTGCGCTTCTCCCTGACAAATTCGGCATCGCCATCTCGGGAAGCTTCAAAAAAAGGAAGCGCTGACCCCGTCGAGATTGGAATGTTCCAGAGCCCGTGACTCGGCAGATAAGAAAAGACCGCGAAATCAGCAAGAGGGGAGGGTGAACCCTGAGACGCTTACTTCGAAGTAGGCGAACCGTCGATTTCACCCCGTTAGCGGGAGGGAAATGGGAAGGAGTAAAAACGAGAAAGGGACTGTGTATCGTGTCTTTAAAGGAAGGGGCATGGCGAACCAGGTCCGTGCCCGCGGCACGAGGGACGGAAGGCGAAGGGCCGACATTTTTATCAACATCCAATAATTGACAAGCCGGAAAGGGAGAGACCAGATTGCGCGGGTGGCGTGGTCAGGGGCAGTCACGATGGATGGAGCAGAAAGCATGGGTTTTGTCAACAAAAAAAAAGGGGGACGGGGGACGTCTCCGCCCACTGAGGACGAATCTCTCAAAAAAAGGGGGGGAGGGAAGAGAGTTCGACGCACGGGGGAAAACTCAGGGACGAAACTGACACTCATTCTGAGCGAAGCACGGAGGGGGAAACAGTTCCCTCGTACCCCAACTCAGCCCACCCGGGGAGAGAGGATGTTGCGCCGCAAAGTGCAAAGGGAATTCTTGGGAGGGGGTTGACGGGAAAAATGGTCGGAAGGTTCGCTTACAGCCGGCACACGGCCATCAAAGGGGACCTGTTGAAACCGACGGCAAACCCGGGCAACTTCAAGGAAGCATTCAAGATACGTTTCACTGCTCAGGTAGAAAAGGGGAAAAACGGGTTTGCAGCAAGCGTGGAGGGTTGTCAAAGGAGATCAGCAATTCCGGGGCAAACTCACGAGGAAGAGTTGCAGCGTTTGAATAGGAAAGAAAGGAAGTGGGGGAAAGACAACGGGACTATCGCTCTACGAATGGGAAGGGGGTAAGCGCGGGTTTGAAGCGGGGGTAGATGCCACGAAAAAAGGAAAGATGGGGGTGGCGGAGAACGCGAAAGTCTTCGAACCGAAAGGCTCGCAATTCCGAATGTCAGGGCATCGCCCAGGGGGACGTGACAACAAATGGGCAAAAAATGACACGCCTGGAAGCAAATCAACTGGGTGGGGGACGATTGGAAAAAGGGAAAATACCTTGCCAAGTGTTTCAGGGCGTACGGATTTTCTCGGCAGAACAATAAAAAGAAAACTTGCCGTGTCAAGTACCGATTGGTTGGTCCGTGGCGGCGGGGTATAATCTCGCGAAGGAGAACGCCGCCCCATAGGTGGGGAAAAGGAGAAGTCGGAACTGAAGCCGCAGCTGCAATACGAGATGCCGCGAAAATATGCAACTTAAAGACAGCTGATACTTCAACACAATTAGTTACCACACGTGGCAAAAAAAAACCATTCATTCGCGTGGGATCGTCTGCCCAAAATCCGAAGGGACAACCGCCGGGAAAGGCTGGAGAGAAGGGTAAGAAGGCCACCAACTTCTTGTCAGTCGTCGGCTTGGGAATCGGACCCTAACCCAAACTGAGCCAGCGAAGAGATCTTGCAACGCGTCCCTGACAACAAGGAAGGCCATGCCAGGCTCAGGACTAACGGAAACGAAAAGCCATTTGTAGAAGCTGTTGAAATTCAGACCGCGATGCCGTTAACCTGCGTTGCGCGCGCATGGGGTGAAGGGGGGCCAGTCAGACTTATGGGCACCGGCAAGTTCCTGGCCGCAAAAACACGGTCTTTGATTAAGGAAGGCTTCGCAGAGGGGTTACAGGGGTACGGATCTCTACAAAGGGATAAGAAAACTAGGGACGAGCGAATCCGCCGAATACGTCAAGTGTTTTACCCGTCGCGGCGACACGTCAGAGGGAAAGGTTGCAAAAACCCAAAACAGGAAGATTTGAACCCGCGATCGTGCGGGGGCGTATCAATTTGCTTGAACAAAAGATCGCAGAGCTCCCGACGGGACTTGAAGTCCTTGTGTCATCAGCCCGTCTTGGGGAGCATAGGCGGAAGGGTAGGTTTGTTTGGGGGGGTCAACACCGGGGACGGTAGTCAGCCTGGAAGGGTGGTGAAAAACCTCAACCACCTCTGAAAACGCATGAGGGAGACTTGCAAATAATTAGGTGGATGCACGAGGCAAGAGCGTCTACCAGAGGGCAGAAAATGAAAGCGGTCAGGGAAATTACGAACTTGGGACTGCACCGCCCGGCAACGATCTCAGATCATAAAAGGGAGGAACAGAGGAGATTAAGGCAAAACCCCGGCGGAGTGGACCAAGTTCGAAGGCTCAAGAAAAGATTTCAACAGCTCTCTCCGGAGAACGGAGCGTTGGATGGACGAGGGTGCCGTTAGGCATAGGAGCAGCACTGGAAAAAAGACGATGGAGGTTCCCTCCGTCAGGGTGATATTGTTAGAAGGCGTAGCTGGGGGGAACCACCGGAAGCGTCCATAACAGGGGAAAAGGAGAGGCTTCATAGAGCAAGCTGAGGGGCAGTGCGAAGTAATGCCAAGGGAAAGGTCTCTCATTTAGCGATTGAGGGGGGGGGACCGAGGGGGGGATGGTAAACGCTTCCATCGAGGACAGGGGAGAGTTGGGGCCACCAGTTTACCGATCGGAAGAAGTTTTCGAAGAGACGGGAAGACATAGCCTGAATGAATCGTTGGAGAGGAAGGGAAGTGCCTTCGTAAAGGACAGGGAGAGATATTCCGGGTAGGCAATTTAATGAAGTCACGTTTGGTGGGAGGCCGCAGAAAAGGGACTGGTTAGAGGAGAATACTGGGGGCAGCGGCCCGAATACCCATGCAAAGAAGGTCACAGGGTTGACGATTAAAGCCGGGGCTTGAAAATAAGCGTTCGTGTAGTCCAGCCTCAACGCCAACGCACCATTCACAGTAAGCTCAGGAAAGGAATATTTGGTCCAGGGGAGATTGGGGCCACGAAGATAAAGGCGGCAGAGGGGGGAGGGCAAGCAAGCCGAGGACGACAAGTTCATTTGGGAAAGTTCGTTACACATCCTCGCAGCGGGGGGCACGGAGAGGGGGAGGGTCAAGACAGCAAAAAGAATAGAATGTAAGGCGGTGTGGTCTGTCTACTCGGTACCGGTTGGTGGACGAATGTGTTGTACAGGAGAAGATGATTGAAGGGTAATCTTTCGCGGCATCACTACCTGGTTCATTGAAATCCAACAGAGAGCGAAGGGCGTGTCAACAAGGAGGGGGGCGGGGGGCAGATGATCCACAAACGACCGCCACGCAGGCTGGTTGTATCGGAGGAATTGCTCATGGCGGATATTGCGAGAAATCCGAGATAAAGAATTGAAAATCAAAGGGGGGATACGCACGGCGTAAGAACAAACACCGCCAGAATTTGGATTTGAAAGCGGACGTGTGAAGAAGCCTTCGGGGAAAAGGTGGATCAACGTTCCACTAGGTCAAGACACCTCTAAGAGGGGGCGACTCGGGTGTGGGGGGAGCGCAGTCTTTCGCCGCGGCGAAGTAAAAGCAAAAAGATCAGAAGTGCATCTGGCGACGCTCAAAAAAAAAAAAAAAAGTCCCGCCGACCCAGAGAATATTTCGGGTAGAGGCGGGGATCTAGGGTCATACGGGTAAAAAACGAAACCAATGCCGACGAAAATCATCCAGGCGGGGAGTTTCAAAGGGACGAGAGAAAACCAAAAAGGAAGAATGTCACTTTTCCGTCGAGTCCTCAGTGAAGGGGGGGGGTATCCTGAACGCGCCTGCCGGAGGTTCGGGGGGAAGAAAGAATCAGGGGGTCAATCATGTCCTTTAATTGGCCGTGCCCAACAGAGGGAGGAGAAACAGCACATGGGGCGTCAACAATCTCCAGTCCCTCTGTAATTTTTACGGAGAAAAGGGACCATCGCGCGAGGGGGCGGTCAGCAAGAGGAACGTGGGGGTAAAGGAGGTCGCCCAAGCAGAAGCTTGAAAGGTTTTTCAGCTACCGTGTTTTGCGGGGCGTCAGGATGGAGAACACTGTGACAAACGTAGGAGGAGGATATTCACTAACACAGTGGTAAAATCAATTGAAAGGAAAAGAGGGTTTAAAGTGAACAAACAGGAGGGGGACTTCGCACATCGTGACCAAGGGACCATCGAGCTTGAGCCACTCGCGCCTGATGGAACTGGGGGCGGACCGGGGTAAGGACTTTCGAAGGGGGATTTGGGTCAACACATGGTAGGGAAAGGGGAGAAGGGGCACGCGGGCCGGCGGGCAAGGCAAACAAGGTGGACAAATGCAACGAGGAAATCGACGGCACGATGTAACCGGGTCAACCCTCCGAAAGGCCATTACCATTATACGTTCATTCTCAGTGGCGGACGAAAAGTTAATGGCCTGGAAAAGAAAAAGGTGTTCTCTCGAAGTCAGCTCTATCAGGGGAAAACCAAAGTGTTTGGCCGAAATCGGTGGGTTGGGGGGGGGGGAGGGGCTCAAATTTGAATCTCGAACCCTGTATCAAAGGAATATTATAGGGTGGGAAGCGCGGGGTGGTGAGCGTCCGGGAAAGGAAGGCGAGGAACGTCTGACGGGCGACTCTCAGGTCGTCGCTCAACCGGGCCGGGGGGAGCGAGTTTCGGTCAGCCCTTCTTCGCAAGGCTGCGCAGACCGACCCGGACAATGGCGGATCACAAGCGCGCACGCTTGCATGAAAAAGTCCTGGTGTGGAAGGGGGACTTCACCTGGACCATTTTCATAGGGGGGGCTACCGTGGGAGCGAACGGAACGAGGACTCTCTGGAGGTGGAGTAATGCTCAAATTTTAATTGAGGGAGTCGCGGGAAGAACAAAAGAAATCGAGAACAAAGCATACTGGCGGGAGATTTCATTTCAAAGAATCCAGCTGGAAAATATCCGGGCGAAGTATGGGCAAAAGGTAAGAGGGCCTTCAACAAAGTCAGGGTTTCACAAGGTTACTATCGTGAAGAAAAAAAAGAACTACGGAGCGGAATGTTGTCTGATGAAAACACCACGCCAACGGCGGAGGAAAAGGCACCGGAAAGGACGTGGTGAGGGAATCTGCCCCTGGCGATCACCGCCAAGATCGAAAGTAGGAACACTTATCCTTCTGGTCTGCTACGGGAAAAAAAAGGTCATAGGACTTGGAGAGTGGAAGAAAGAACGCGGGATTTGAAAATCCTGCTCGGAAAAAGTGACAACAGAAGACTTCTTTCAGTCGGAGGTTGGATTAGGAAAGGAAAAAGAAAGAATTTCGCAAACAGCAGTTGGATCGGAAACCAACCGTATGCTAAGGGGGAGTCGCGCAGCCTGAAGGAATACAATACCTTGCCGGTCGCGAAAGGAAACTGCTTGACGACTTAACGGAGTAAGAGAACGGAGATTGTTTTTGAAAAAGCTCGTCGACAGGGACAAAGAGTAAAACACCCAAACCGGTTCACCAGCGGCGATCATTTTCTTTGACCATGGCTCAATGAATGAAGACTGTGCATCTAAGCACCTTGTCAATCAGAAACAGATGGGGAAAAAACGCGCTTCTTAGGGGGTTCACAAGCAACAACCGTTTCCTTGAGGGAGCTGGGAAAGTGGAGCAAAAGCAGATAAAACGTCACAAGGGCAGTGTGAAGGGAGTTCCCACCGTAAGAAAGGCCCGCGGATGAATCTCAACGTCACCCTCGGGCAAAGAAAAGGGCCCGGCAGAAAAGGAGCGATTACGAAGGACAGACCCCGCCTCCGACGAAGGTAAG
>Ga0179591_1303081_pt1 | contig 10373 bp, 18 predicted proteins | sample CZOMad2_1_08_16f_FD_182891 | JGI IMG/M metagenome (GOLD analysis project Ga0179591, IMG submission 182891) | Vadose zone soil fungal communities from Angelo Coast Range Reserve, California, USA - CZOMad2_1_08_16fungal (PacBio error correction) | ecosystem: Environmental > Terrestrial > Soil >...
AAAATGGTGGAAGAACGATGACTACGCCGCTACGAGACCTGACTATTTGTTGAAAGCACGAAGTATCGGTCACGAATGGCATGTCGGGGTGAATTTGGAATAAAGAAGAGAAAAAATAACTCAGTCTGGGGAGGGCGTGTAAGTGACTAGCCAAAGCAAGAAAGACGTTGAAATTGACCCAAGGAGAAATTAAAGAGAATTGATATCATCAGTCTTAAAGACGCACCGCAAGTACAAACGGAAGGGCGGAAAGAGGAAGGGAAAAACCATTAAGAATACTGTCTAAAGGAAAAGTTGGGGGATGGGTTGAATTAGGGGCGGCAACGCGCAAACGGAAGAAAAGTATGCAAATCATAACCCAAAATCTCTAACTAGCTTTGACAACAGTCCCTAAAAGCCCTCATAACATGAAAGCATAAAAAAGGAAAAAGGAAGGGGTTTCACCTAAATGGAGAGGAAATGTAAATCAGAGTCCACTTGTCGAAACTACTAATTTCCAGTCCTTCCGTTCGCAAAGGGATCGAAAAGCGGCCTTGAAAAAAATACAGTAAAGGCTGCCAGACTCAAGACGGGCCGCAAGTCCAAATTAAAGGAGGGGGGAAGGGAACATCATGCGCATAAGGGGAGAGATGGACTCGCGGCATTGCTAAAGCACACTCACTTTTGGTGGGGGTCTGGGTGGTCGAAAGTGGCAAAGGAAAAACGAACATGGCACCAGTATCGTTCCGGCAAGGAAAAGAAGGGGGAAGGGGGACGGTTGGAAACATCACATAGGAGACCGAGTAGTTCTAAGCCCGTGCAATCAAATCTGAATAACCAATGACAAGACGGGCCCTGTATCCCGTATCAGGGGGGCCTTTGGGAGACAGAGGCCGTTGATGGCGGGGAGAATGAGTGGCAAACGTGTTGGAGTTGGGTAGAAGGGGGGGATTTTTGGACAGGAAAGTATGCTAATACCTTGGGGGGGTGTAACAGAGAGAACAGGGGGTTATTTCGAATTATGCAATATAGAAAACCCCCTTGCAAAGACAATCAGCCGCGTTGAGTAGAAGAAGGACAGTTGAAAGTCTGAAGAGGGAAGGTCTGGAGGTATGGGCATTCACGAAGAAAAAAAACTTTATAAGGGAAGGGAAAGGGTGGCTTGATGAATAATTAACAAAGGGGAAGAAAAATACAAGCATTCATTGAGAATGGAATCCTCATGGAAAAAAAACGCTCGGCACATAGGACAGTAGCATCAGGTGAGGGGGGGGGGACTTGGGGGCAGAAAGGAAAATGGATAATACTGGGGGGGGGGGACGTAAAAAGAAGAGCTTTATTGGGAAGAATATCTCAACAACCCAAGGAGGGAAGGAGGGAGGATTCTTGCGACAAAAGAGATTCCGGAGGCAATGCAAAGTATTATACAATTTAAGAGGGAAACCCCCAAATGTCTCATTGCCTAATATGGGAGACGTGGGGGGGGGACGATTACGGAAGAAAAGAAGAATTAATGAATAAAATGTATGTAGATATAAAGAGGACGCTGGGTACAAGGGGGAACGGGAAGAAAGACATGTGGGGGAGGAAAGGGGAAATAACTCCAAAAGTCTTCGCTATAGAAACGCTCAAATGCATCGCTAAGAAGAAGCGGGAAGGATTTTGCAGAGAAGGGAAATGCGTTTCTATGATCCCATACAAGAAAAAACGGGGCAGAAGAGGGTAATTACAATGGGATGAAATGGCACTGAAGGTCCCATGGACTACACTCACTCTGGAAACAAGTCTTTCAAATCATACCACGTCGAACAAAAAAGGAGTGGGACACATGTGAATGAATCATATACGGAGGGTCACGCAAGCCGGGGCTTCCTATTTCTTCAGGGGACAGGAATCAGAAAGAACAGAAAAAAACTGGTTTCCAAAGCAAAGAGACATATTGCTGATTAATAATAATCTGGCAAAATTGGGGAGGCTGGCAGTAGAATCCGGGGGAAGGAGAAACCCAAAAACAAAAAAGTGAGTGGGAGACAAAAGAGAGTGTTCAGAGAGCCCTGGGATTCTGAAGAAAGAAAAAAAGCATGCTGTAAAGGTCTTTGGGCACATCATCGGAAGGAGACACCACATAGGGGTATTCAAGTGAACTTGGGGGCAAAGGAACAAAAAAAAAAAAAAAAAAAAAAAAAAAAAAAAAAAAAAAAAAAAAAAAAAAAAAAAAAAAAAAAAAAAAAAAAAAAAAAAAACAAAAAAAAAAACAACAAAAAAACCCCAAAAAAACCAAAACCCCAAAAAAAAACAAAACCCCAAACAAAAAAATAACCGTCTACTATCCTTTACTCCCGAAGGATGTTCCGATTCTTTTAGAATTTCCCGTAGGGGCTGACTATTCATCTGAGTTTTCAGGTGAACTGAAGTGTCCTTGCTCTTTTTCTTCAGGAGAGTCTCCTTTGCTGGGGGTGTGTTGGGGAACGGATTTAATACAAAGGGTAATTCTGAGAGCTCAGCGAGCAAAAAGAGCCCGATGGGCATCTCCTGACTGGGGGGGGATCAGAGTGAGAAGGAAGGAGAGTCTGTGAGGAAGGGGGTCATCATGAGTTGGAGAAAGAGGAGAGCGAAAGAAAGAAGCTAGGAAATTCTCTCGTGTCAGGGGGAAACGTTTCTCTGCGGGGGGGGGGAGGAACTTAAACCTGAACCAAGAACTTAATTTGGGGAAAAAAGAAATAAAAAAAGTTTGTGACGTGAAAACACAAGCCGATCTGGTGGGCAGCACAAGGAGATGGAGGTCTCTGAAAGAAAGAGGAGAGTCATGTGTCATCGGAGACCCAATTCAAGAGAGAAAACAACCGATTAGGGGGAAGGAGGGAGAAGGGCGACGATTACAATACGATGTTGGGCCCGCCCATAGACTTGTGCTTCCACAAGAAAGGTGCTTTCAATACTGCAATTGAGTTAGGGAGAAAGAAGATGCGAAAGAGATCAGCTTCAGGGGTACGGTGGGAAGGTTACATAGAAAAGGAAGATACAACTTTGCCAACAAGCCCCAGCTTTTAGAAGGTCTGTAAAAGGAGCTAGAGGGACCTTATTGACGACAAAAAAGGAAAAAAGATGAGGAAAGATCACGGAAAAAAGATGCAAACGGAATGTTGGAGAGATTAAAAGCACCCACATTCTGCTATCTACCGGGCCAGCGGGGGTAGGACAGGGGCACCAATCTCGAAGACCTCAATATTCATCAAAAAACCAACCAAGAGGATATGGAGCACGAAGTAGAATAGGAAGTCCACTCACTCGAAGAACACAGAGGAAGGGGGGGGGGGTTTCGAAAAGAGAAATCCATGACGGCCAAGGGAAAGTTCCCCATTAACGAAGGTCCGTAGGGGACGGTTCTGGAAACAGGGGGAATTCAGGACAGTACCTCGGTGCAAGGGGATCAGACTCACTTTGATTGGAAGAGGACCAGACCTTTGCTCTTTGGGGAAGGAGAAGTCAAGGGCACTGATTGGCTCTCAAAGGGGCATAGGTCAGGAATATACCACAGAATAAATAAGGGAAGGTCATCGAAGGCGAAGACTATCCAGAGTACCGCAATATGTGTCAGGTTGAAGGCAGAGGGGGAACAGCAGGGAGGGGGCGTTCGATAAACGAATTAAGGAAAAGTCAACTGGGGGAAAGACGTAATCATCCGAGAGGAAGGCCCGCTAATAGGGGGGCGGTGCTCCGAGAAGGGGATTGGTTTTCCGACATTTTCGAGTACGAGTTGAGTGGGGGGAACTTCAAAGAGATTCTACTACTTAAGTTAAAAAAGAGAGGAAAGTGTTTTTTGAGGGGAGAAATGTTCTGCTAATAAACGCACCCGCCTGGAGGGGAGAGAATCACGAAAGGAAGGGGCGTCTCGAAGGGGCGATTACAGAGGAGGATTGTTGCAATTTCCATAACCAAACCATTCTATACGGAGGAAAGTGGCTTGATTTTTGGGACAAAGGGCTATAGCAGTGGAAACGGCCGGCAGGAAAAGGAGAGAGATCGGAAAATTTTTCATTTCAAGCGAGCTCAAAAGGAAGGTCAATAGGATTGAAGGGAAACTGTACGCGGGGTTAATAAGGGTGAATGGCCTCCGAAGGAGGGATTGTGCGAAGAAAGATATCTCGAACAAGGAGGGGGAGGATATCTTCTAAGAAAGGGGAAGGCCATAAGGGGTATAAAATAATCTTCATCCATAGTCCCCTAAACATTTATCAGCTGGAAGAGACAGGGAAGGAAAGTCGGTTTGAGAGGGGAGAAGCAAGGAGGATTGAATAGAAAAGGCTGAGGGGAAGGGAAGAAGCGGCAAGCCGTAGCTTGGCCGAGCAGAAAAAATGGTGTAAAATGGGCGGAGTGAATGAAATAACCTCCCAGAAATCGTCTGAGAGAGAAGGCGTCAAAGTGGCAGCGCTAGACGTAAAGCGGCTGCAGGGGGAGGCGCTAATCAAGAGTTTTCGAGATTTCATTAATACATAAAAGTTAAATTACTATGGGGCTGAAGGTCCAAGGACCGAACACAGAAACACTGCTTGCCAATAACCAATAGGGAAACCGCCATAGGCATCAAGGATCAAAGGAAAAAGGGAAGCGATAAGATCGAGATGATATGGGTTGGGGTCACCTCACGGGGGTGAGGTTCTGGAAAGAAGGGGGAAAATAGCCTCCTGTGGGTTTTCCAACGCTCCTAAATTAGGGCGGATCGGGTGGTAGAGGAAAAGAAACAAGGAGGAAATTGAAGAAGTCCGGAGGGGGGGGAAAGCCTCACTTGACGTAGAAAAAGAAAAAGGGGAAAAGCAACAAATGTGAACCGATATTTCAGTAGGAGGGAATATCTAAAAAAAAGACAAGAAAGAAACTGTACGAAAAAGAGTACACAACTATAGTAACATACCGGACTGGAAGAATTCCATTGGAGGGGTGGTCCAGGTGTCGACCTAAAAGGGGTAGAAGAAAGGGGAGAAGACTGGGAAGGCTAAATTGGACGACGTGGAGTGATTTAATTTTAGGGACTGTCTTGGGCAAGGTTCGGGGAAGAAAAAACTAGACTGGTGGAGTCATCAGAGTCGAGATTGCTGGGGTTGTTTGGGAAGAGTGAATCTTGAGGAGGGAAAGGGGATAACACGAGCCGGTGGATTAGAATGCCTGGGTGCTTCAATAGAAAAAAAAATAGGGGGAAAAGCTTAGTCGGAGATTGGTTGTTGCATCGTAGGAAAAGGGGGTATAGGAAGGAAAGAGACCGACAGAAGGAGACTAGTGGGAAGTAAAGAAGCGTGAATTTCCTGTTTTAAGACTAAAGAGGTAGTAGAAGAAGCACGGGAATTGATAAAACCACCAACGAGGAAACAGGACAGAAGGGAAAGCTTCAGAATGGTCATCGCGCCCATTGACCGGCTCAAACACAAAAAAAAGGGAGGGAGTTGAAAAAGGGTGAAACGCGGACTAGAGGACGCAGCAATGAGTCTTGGGTGCTCAAAATGTTCTGGTTGGTCGTTTTCACCGAAGCTGTGCTTATTAGGGGGAGGGGTCAAATATGACTCCAAGAGAGAAAGGGCTTGGTAGTTAGAGCCAAATCATATGGCCGAAACCCCAGGGAAGAAAAAGAGGGTCCGGTGAGCGAGGATACTTATACCTCCTGATGCCGCACAGAAAGAAAAAAAGATTCGCCGTCAGAAGAGAAAGGGGGGAAAAGGGGTGGGCGAACGAGAGGTTCTTCTATTACCGGGGAAACTTGTAAGCGCAAGCTGCATAGTACTCAGTATGGACTCAGGAAAAAAAAAAAAATTAAGAAGGAACAAAACAAAGTCCTCAAAACCAGCTAAGTCTGACAAAGCAAAAAAAGCCTACCAAAGAAGGAGGTGTTGACGAATTAAACGGCATGAGTACTGACCAGTCACTTCGTGAGGACATTCCTCGGGACGACAAGGGGGGGGGGACGCACCTGGGAAAAAAAGGGACAATGATCAAGGAAAAGGAAATAGGGGGGGGTGGTGAGTAACTTCGTGGATGCTGGGGAAAAAAAAAAAGGAAAAAAAAGGCAATCAGGAAGCCGGCAGGGCCACCACCCTTGGTGGGTTGAGGGGGCTTATGTCAGATTCCAAAGGGAGAGGCAAACGAAAGAAAGGAAAAGGAATGAATCTCTTCAAAAAGGGGAGGCCGTTGCATCGAAGGGTAGTTGATCACCTTGGAAATAAAAGAGAAATGACCAAGGAAAAGTAACAATCGAGAGGGAGATCCACCGGGAAAGGGTGCAAATTTGCTCAGCTTGTCGCTACTGTATGTGTAAAAAACGTGTGGCAGTTGGGTTTGACTAAGATTCTATGAATATACAATTGGGGGGGGAACATTAGCAAGTTTGGGGTGAATTTTCTTCTGGGACTAGGATCAATAGCAACAAGAAGTGACTTTGCGCAAAGAAAAAGAATTCCGCGCGAGTTGAATGAATAGTGGGGATTGGCCCTGAGAAAAAACCGCACCATGAGAGAAGGTCTTCAAATTGGGCTTAGCATCACGGAAAAAAATGCCTACCGACGTACGAAGAAGTGTCCATGTCAAGGGAGATAAGGAATCAAGAAAAAACCGACATTAGAACTAATGCAACAGACATGATGACATCCAGGGTTTCGGGGACAGGGGGTAGGGAAATATGAAATGTATACGTAAAGTGAGAGAGCTCTCACAACAAACGATTAGGTACAATGAAATAAGGGTCAATACAAAATCTGGAACGGACATGCAAAGTAAAATACCAATGCTGGTCATAAAAGATGAAACGACAAGGATGTCGAGGGAGGGGCCTAGAGAGACTTCTGAAAAAGGGTGACATGAGAAAGTGAAAGAGAGATACTGTCGGCATGAAGGAATGGGTAAAAAAGGAGGTCCAAAGACACACCAAGGACGACGTTTAGAGGGTCGGGAGAGGTAACAGGCAATAACCAAGAGATAGTCCCAGGACTAAATCGCTAAATCCGCCAGTGTGGACAAAGTAAAGGGGAGGGGGTCGAGAGAGGAAAGGCAAAAGTTGATACAATACTGGGCTATTGTTCCATGGACAGGTATGAGAATGAAGGAAGCACCACCGTGCATTATCACAAACAAAAGCCATCAAAGTCATCAGGAAAAAGGTGGTCATGCGGAGTAAGATCGGAGATGATTACGGTAGGTGAGAAAACAGGCAAGGTAAGGAAGGGGGTGCAAGGTGGCGGAGAGAAGATAGAGGGAAATCCTAATTTTATGGGCCCTTCACTTGACCAAGGACCATCCAAAGATCTTTAGACAGGTAAGCACTGTCAGGGGGGGGAAGAAGAAAAAGAAAACCAAATGAGTGGGATGGAGAAAATTGCCCGCAGAGGAGAAAAGAGGAGGGACTGGCAGGGCAGAGAGAGACAAAAAAACGACTAGGAAAAGCCAAACATTTTGACTGCCTTCCAAGTGGGAAGGGGTGTCAAAGAACTAAACCGACGAAAGACAGGCAGAAAGAAAGGAAACTTGAAGAGTAGGAAGTTGGGAAACTGATTATTATGATTAACCCCAGAGGGGTAGGGGCAGGGAGATGAACGGACTGTGGTGATGTCAGAGGGGGAGATATTGGGGGGATGGTTGTTTGGGAAGGAATAATAAGTGGGGGTACGGTCACGAGAAAAAAATGAAAGGAGGTAGGGCATTCGAATGCTGGGGAAGAAGAAATTACAGGGGTATGAGGGGTGGGGACGGCAAGAGAGGGGGGGAAGTACGTCATCAGGAGGATAGGAGAAGATACAGGACGAAAGAGAAGTCTCAGGTCTTAAAAGGAAGGGTAGGCTTGGCTAGGACCGTTACAACGTAAACTCAACATATGAGTCATTCTTTAAAAGAATAAGCACATCTTCGTGACGCACCACAAATACGAGTGCTGTGGAAAAAAAGGATGAGGAGAGAGAAATCAGGACGGGGTCATGCCTCGTCACGCAACATTCGAAAACAACGGGAGGAAAAGAGATATTACGGGGGGAGATACGAGGAGGGGGGTCATTCAGAGCACTGACATAGAGGGAGTTCACAGCGAGAGGGTGTTGTGAGGGAGAAGGCAGCGTATTCGGGAAGAGGGGAAATAGACGCAGAACAGGAGGAAGGTTACAACAAGGCTACAGGAATAATAGTCTCCTCTGTCGAGCGGGGGGCTAAATATCCTAAAAGTGATGACGAAAGAAAAAAAGCTGAAAAATCAAGATCTGAAAAGAGGGGTCACTAAACAGCGGCAGGGATCAATCGTTTGGGGGGATAAGTACGTCAAAAGAAAAAGAAAGTTACAACTAGGAACAAACAACCCAGAAAAATCGAGGACAGTAGACTTGAAAACAAATTGGATAATAATCTTAACAATCTGCAGACGGGTTTGAAAATGACTACACGTCAACGGTCAAATTCTACTAAACCTGACCAGTTGGCCAGTCAGCTCGAAGTGGTTCAAGACCTGGAAAAAGAAAGGAGAATGAACTCTGGGGGGGGGAGTAGAGAATCAATTATTGTAGGGAAGGAGAAAGCCGGGATCAGGGTGGGGAAAAAAGGAGGGCATTCACTGAACGGCATTGGGTCCACCCGTGGTTTTAGGGGGGGTGGATAAAGTCAACAAAGGAGGAGGAAAAGAGAAATAAGAAGTTCATCAGGATCTCTAAAACAGACGAAAAATTTGAAGGGCGTGGAACATCAGGAGGAGAAGCTAGTAGTTTAAATCCGGGCGAGGAGGGGGGACGGCCCAGTGAGCAAGACCGTAGAAGAATTAAGATGCCTGTGAACTCCTGAATGCCTTGCCGGAACGGTGGATGCAACGACCGTTTGACTGATTGTGAGTGGGCAGTGGGGGAACGTCAAGGAAAGGACCGTTATCAAGGGGTGGGACATGTTGCGTCTGCCTTGACCGGGAACAAAAGTCGTGCATATCAGCACTTCTGCTGCGTAAGGAAGCAGAGATGGAGTTATTGACATCACAACTACGAAAAGAACCGTCTAGTACCGGTAAAGGGGGATGGAAGGGTGGTATCAAATGTAAAGAACGAAAGTTCGACCGCAGGGGAAGGTCAATCCGAAGATAAGGAAAAGTGGAAAAAACCGACAGATATAATATGCAACCAAGAGGATGAAGAAGGGGTTTTCCGGGATAGGGGATTAAGAGAAAGTGTCTTCAGGAAGAAAACGAAGATGTGTGACGAAAAGCTAAGCTCTCAAAAACAAAAAGGAGAAATATCAAGATTTTCTGACGCACAATACCTCTAATAAAAGGCCATGCAAGAGGAGGACAAGGTCACTATTTAAAGGAAAGTTCCTCGCAAAAGTTAAATGACGGAACAATGGGGAGGATTGACATGAGCAAAGTCTGAAGATAGATATCGACGCCAGGGGGGGGGGGAAGGGGGATAGCGTGGACAAAAGAAACAAAGGACAATTGGAGGATTGAAAGAAAATAGGTCGAGCTCTAGGCTCAGAACCTTCGGGAGGAGATAAAGTCAGGGGTTAGAATTGGGAAAAAGTGTGAAATAAACACGGGGCGAGTGGGGGCAATTACAAGGGAGGAGAAGCCACTGACCTCTAAAAAAAAAGGTGGTGCAATATAACGTCGAGCAAAAGAAAAGGCATAATCTCCATGCTGCAAAGGGAGGAAGGAATTATTACGGTCTTTCTACCAGGCCGGGGCGGCAGAGGGGACTGCAAGGTCGAGAGAAAGAAATCTAGCGAGGTGAATTTCAACTAATTGACATTAGGGAGTCCAGAGACTGACATTTGCGCTGGAGTGGCAAGAGAGGGGGAACTTAGAAAGAACCCCAAGACCAAAAAACAGTGGGGATGGAGCAGTTGCCCAGAAGAGGGAGAGAAAAGGGACTTTTCCAAATCAATGCACATCAAGAGAACCCATAGTACTGAGAAATTTGCAGGGGGGGGGAACACTACCCGGCAAAGAGTGAGCACGGAAGGAATGAAGGAAGTGAAGGGGGGGGAGGAAAGTGAACGGGAAGGGGGTAGGAAAAAAACTCGTGTGGCTGTTGAAGAATAGGCATTTGTGGACTTCTGTTCGGATTTGGGGGTTTTGGATTCGGGGGGATAGGGGAGTACGTCCTGAGGAGCTTGCAACTAGCAAAAGCAGCGACACGATAACGGAGAGGACATTGGAAGGCTGGGTGTACAGGACCTGAAAAGGGGAAGATTGGTTGAAATACCGTCAGGAGTGGTACCTCTCCAGAGAGAAGATCAGGAGGAAGCGCAAAAAATCTGGATCTGCTTTGGGGGGCTAGGAAGTACACCGTAACAGACAAAAGAAGATATGAGGAAGAGGAGGGGACAAAGTGCGTTACACCTGGCTGTAGCAAACCAAACAGCGCTAAGGATAGACATTGACGCGGAAA
>Ga0179591_1331184_pt1 | contig 10373 bp, 8 predicted proteins | sample CZOMad2_1_08_16f_FD_182891 | JGI IMG/M metagenome (GOLD analysis project Ga0179591, IMG submission 182891) | Vadose zone soil fungal communities from Angelo Coast Range Reserve, California, USA - CZOMad2_1_08_16fungal (PacBio error correction) | ecosystem: Environmental > Terrestrial > Soil >...
GCGAAGGACAATCTGCGGAAGACACAAGAGCGCGACGGCAATAGGAGGAAGCTGTTAGTAACGGCTGGCGCCGAGACCAGAAAGAGTCCTCCAGGCAAGAGGGCAAGGACTTGACACACTGGGACTCTTGTTACATCCTTTAACAATAAGGAGAAAGGGAGAAGAGACGGGGGGGGGCGGGGACGCCTATTGAGAACAAGTATAAACGGTGAAAACAAGAGGGGGGCCTCACATCAAGACCGACTCCGGGTAAGAAGTAGAGAAGGGCACGAGAGAAAAAACTGCCCCTCGAAAACAGAAAATAACTGAAGATCCGCAGCCCCCGAAAGTTAAACGGAGGTTAAAAAATGGCAGAGAGACCAACCAACCTCCCAGATCGCTAATCTTTTTTTGGAGGGGCAGGGAAAGGGAAGAAGACGTATGTTAGCTGTTTTAGGTTTCTAACAGGTTGGCAAAAGGGGGGCTCAAACTACAAAAAACCCACATAAGGACCGCGCCAAGAAACAGGTTTTGTGGCCATGAATTGTACTGGCTCAATGGACATGGACCGGGGGGGAAAGACAGTCTGCCAACGAACCTCAATCAAGGTGGTTTGCTACAATGGGCCTGTCGCGTTGTCCTTGGGGGAACGCGGGCGCATTTCAGACAAGAAAGCAAAGGTCGTCATCCTACTGATCGCCGGAGGCTTGGGCAGACATTCGCTGATCAGAGTTCTCAAGCTTTGACTATCAGGTGAGAGCTTTACAAAAGAAGTACGGCCGTCAAGATCCAAAAAAACTGCACCATCAAGATCCGGCAGGCGGATGGAAAGAATGCGAAACGGATGAGAAATAAAACCACCGATGCTGCTGGCCTGGGAAACAAAAAGTAAGATTTGTTGCAAGATGAGGAAGCGTGGTTCGACCTGGAGGTCCGTATTTTTCATGGTTACGCAGAGGGGAAAAATTTTTCCGTGGACCTTGCTTTTAGGGGAGTGCCGGGGGAAGCTTGCCATCCTCAACAAAAAATCTAAGGGCCCGCCTGTTTAAAGCAAAAGGGGTTTAAGGGACGGGCCGGGGTCGTCCACCGGGGAAGGGTGCCAGGAGAGGGAGACGAATAAGGCTGGCGATCTCGCTGAACCGATCTGTGACCAGGGATGGTCTCATTTGAAGGAAGGAGGGCGACGGAATGACGGTCGCCGACTCCTCCTTGTGGCTGTTTTTAAAACACTGAAGAAAAGAGGACAAAGAAAGCGATCTTGGGCAATTTGTGTTTGAAAAGGGGGTTGGCCTTTTGCGCAGATAGAAAGGTCCTGGGAGCAGCTGCCGAATGAGCCGATTTCGGCGCACAGTGGCAGGCTCGGCAGTCAGCTGGGGGGGGGGCGGTTAATGTCATTCTGCTAGCTCGGGGGGGGAAAGGGGCGGTGGGCCTGAGCTTATCACTCTATTGGGATGCTGGGCGACTGATTTCTGGGGGCTAGCGACGGGGCCGCTGAGCTTCCTGCGGCCGTATAAAGCTGTTTTCAAGAAGGCAAAAATCAGGCCTGGAGGAGCGGTGTTTTGTGTCTGAAAAAAACGATGTTCAGAGCAGGCGGGGCTGAAGGACAGCCGGGTGGCAAGGCCCTTAAGGGTTTGATACGGGAAAAACGGTGACGTCACGGAATAAGACTACGAAACAAAACACACGGAGATAAAGAAGAGGACACAGTGAAGGGAAGGGACGGGACCGCCCACAACTTTGGAATCCCTCTGCCTCTGGGGAAATGCAGCAAAAGGCCTGGGTACCCTGGATGGAAGGGGCAACCACAAGACCTCCAGTCCCGGCCGTCAACAGAGAAATTGAGAGGCTGAGAAAAGGCAGAGCGCGAGGCCCAATGCCCAACTCTTCGCAAACACACATAAAGGAAAGACAGGCAAAAAAGATCCAGAGAGGGTCGAAGAGAAGGACATAAAAAACACTCAAGCGATCAGCTTAGAACCAAAGCTCCGAAATTCGGAAAGGTAAGTCAGGCAAGAGGCGGAGCACCAGAGGGCGGGCACGTCCAAATTTAGGACGCGGGAAAAAAACGCTGGAGGGTCCGAGTAGTCCAGGTGAAACCATCAAAATTCCAGGAGAGAAACAGCAGCAAACGCACGACGGCCAGTCCAAGGCAGCAAACTAAAGAGAAGATCGAAGACACGAACCCCCTCATTTGGGGTCAAGGAGAGGCCTATATGTCAAAAAGGAGGGGGACCCACGGCCGGCCCTTTCAGGGGCCAGATACAAAACGGAGGTCAACAGAGGGACGGGAGAGGAGCTTGCGCGAAAAAAATAGACATCAACGCAGGGGCCACCCGAAAAATGTCCAAGCTAAAAAGAAAAAAAAAGACACACGGGAAGAAAAGGGCGAACAAAAAACACGTCATCGGAGGCGGCACGCGATTCTGACAACGTCTGACCCAGGAAAGGAAAAGAGGGGTGGGGAAGAAAGCCAGTAGAAGGGTGACGAATGCCGGAGACGTTTGGAAAGGGTTCCAGTGGACGATAGGGGAAAGGTAGGGGCGTCGTAGCCGTCGTAAAATCCACGTTATGGAGTCCATCTTTGCTAAAAAAACTTGGACTGGTCAGAGGAGGGAAGCACAGGCAAACAGAACTATATCCAGGGAGGATGTAAAAGTGGGAGAAAAGCCAACACGCTACCAGCCTGTATCCAACCCACCCCTTATGGAGGAGAGAGGCGGGAAGAAAAGGGGGGGCTAGCGGGAAATCATGTACCTCACAAATTCATTCCACCAAACGGGTATGAACACAAGGCAAAGGGGGGGGGAAGGGGGGGATTTTGCACATGCCCTAGAACCTCGACAAGAAAAGTGTTGAAGGAACACCCGAAAGCATCCAACACTTCCTCCCGCGAGAAAGCGGTCCGCTGAGGTGTAGGCCGAACCGGGGGTCTCTTCAAAACTAAAAAGACGATGCCGGTTACTATTTCACCACACTCCGAGGAGAGGGTCGACGCGCCCGAAAATTCTACGGGGGGAAAGGGGAAGGGAGGGGAGGAGGAGTTTCAACCGCGGGTGAAAAAAGTGTATAACGGGGTGTCGCGAATGGAACGACAAGAACAAGACGTAAAAAAAAAAAGGAGTGAGGATCCCTGGTTCATTTCTTTGATCAAAAGTGAAAAGATGGGCACGTCCCATTAACTAAAAGGGGCGGACGGGACTAGGTTGAGAGAACGCGCCAACGGGAACAAAAGGAAGACTGGCCTATGAACGAAAACGGGTGTCTTGTCCTCTGCCCACTGTAGAAGCTTGCAAAAAGAGCGACGACGAGAGGAGGAACTTTTCGAGAAAAAGGGGGGGGCGTTCGGCAAGAGGGAATAGGCGTTCACTCGTGTAGAATGCGGAAGGCCGGTGGTCGATGGGGGGACGGGGGCAGGGTGGCTCCAAAAAAATGATTCCGCCCGTGTCGTGGGCCTGGATAAGGAAATAAGATGGTCAGTGCTGGGGTTACTGGCCATGGGGAGGGGGGAGGGGGTCATGATACGAAAATGGATTCGGATCTGCCGCTGGAACGATACGAGACAGCGCGGCCCCTGAGGAACCGGGATGTGTCCTCAACCTCGCGCATCCCAGGAGGCCGGTGCAGCTAGTCCGCCCATAGGGGAGCCTTCCGACATTAAGAAGAGAGGCAACAGGCGATTGCGTGAACTGTCTTGGTCGTGTCGAAAGCTGCGGAACTGTCTTTTACTGGGTTCAGGGCGAGAAGGGGGGGGTACTTCCTTGGGAAAAGAATGCAGGGCTTTTCCAGGCAAGAATCCTGAAGGGCCGGGTCGAACTGCAGAAACCGGGAACGTGCGAGACACGAGATGGTCTACTCTCAAAGTGCGGCGTTGATACAATCTGCAGGGGAGGAAACCTCGAGGTAAAAGGAAACCCCCTGAGGAAAAGAGAATGAAGAATGACGGGCTCGCCAACAGCGCAGACTCGGCCGGAAAAAGGGCAAAGAAAAAAAAGCAGGAGATACTCATGTTGGGAACGGGACAAGGCAGCGACGGCCGGATGGGAAGGGGGAGAAGGGGGGAGGCCTTGCAGGGAAAGCCATGTTGAAGAAGGAAGTGTATTTGGTTTATAACCTCTACGCCTGGAAGCAAGGAGCGTGAACCAAAAAAAGAAAACGCAACACGACGGGGTGAATATGAACTCCCGCGTCAGAAAACGTGCTCCTCTCGACTCAAGAAAAAAACACCCGGCGCAGACGGTGATGAACGCGGGGAAAGGGAGGGGGATTTGGGCGAGTTGTCGGGCTAAAAGGCCGAACCGACGAGAAATCCCTACCTGAGGGGGGCTCGCGCGGCATGAAAAGGGAAAAAATGGGAAACCTTCCGCCCGAAAGGCCCCAGAAAGGGTAAAAAAAAAACGCACGCAAGCGGAGAGAAGAACGCGGAGGCACGATGCCTGGTAGAAGGGTGTCGCCGGAACGGACGCGGGCACAGAAAGGCGTGCGTGCGAAACCAATCGCAAGTGAAAAGAGACCATAGGGGAGGGGGAGAAAAAGAAATTTCCTCGCTGCACGCTTACTCGGAGCTGATCGTTTCACGGTATGCTCACAAAAACGGATTAGATGAAAATAAGGGAAAAACGCAGCAGCTCCCGCATGTAAGCCAGCAAGGCAGACGGTGCACCGTTGGGGTGACAGATCAGAAAAATGAAACGAGGAATATGAAAGTTGAAACGCACAGCGAAAAAGGGGGAGGGCCAGGAGGTCGGGAGTCTCCGTTCCGGCGGAACAGTGTACCGGGCACCCATGCCCCCAGCCAGCCAAAGTGAGGGAGGGCAAAAAGCGGTTTTCATGTACACCGCTGGTGGAGGACGACATTTCGAGCCGGAGCGTAAAGAAAAGTTTCAAAGCGAGAGGACGTAGAGCGGTCCGGGGCCAACTTATTAGTGAAATCAGGAAAGGCGGTGGCGCATTGTTCGAGACAACTCGCCAGAAAGCAACGGGCCACGCGTTGGAAGAACGTGACGCCCTTGGAAGTGAAGGAAAAGAGGAAGGTTGCACGGGCGCGTATTGAGCTTAAAACGTCGTGTTGAGAAGGTTTAGAACGTTGGGCCACCTCAAAGGAGCTTCAAGGCGTCAAAGGAGTCAAGAACCCAGACAGGAGGGTAAAAAACGTGGCGCCTTCTGTCAAGGCGAAAGCTCCGTCCATCCAAATCGTGGCGAGGGCCGTCCCTCGACAAGAAGCGGAAAAAAGCCGCTGCCGCGCAAAGCCGGGGAGCGCGCGAAGGTGCTGCGAAAAAGAGGTCATGCAGAGCCAGGCCGGGATTATCTCGGGGAAAGACTGTCGGGTGATGCAACCGCAAACAATTCCATTGGATCGAAAAAACCGCGGCGTAGCCGAAAAAAAACAAGAGACGACAGTAGAGCCACCGGGACGGCAGAGGGGAGGCCGCTCAAGGAGAGGAACCGGAAAAGGTCCGGGCAGATAAGGCGACCCAAAAATAGAAGACAAGAGTGAGTAAGGCATATCCAAATACAGAAAAACGCAAAGTCAAATAAAATCAAAACGGCGCTGCCTCGAAGAAAAGGAGATGGAAACTCGGACAGGTTCAGGAAAAAACCGACAGAAAAGGAAGCGCTTTGGGGGGGGCCGCGACAAGACAGTTGCTGAAGGAAAAGGTACGCCGTAACCAGCAGCAGGAGGGAAAGGAGACCCGCCTGTAAGAGCAAGAAAAGAAATCCCGGGCATCCAACCAGACCGAATAACATATAGTGAACGTAAAGCCAAAAGAAGGGACCACCGCACGGGCCATTTCTGGCAAAATTGGTAAGGCGACCCCGACCCATCGAAACAATGAAGGCAAGAAAGAAAGGCCACCTAAGGACCGCGTATCGCCGACAAAGGGGGCCAAGACACAACTTGACATAGTTCAGTCGCTCAGGTAAAGGTGGAACAGACAGCGGCAAAGGGAAAGCCCGCGACGGCCATAGCGGCACAGACGGAGGTAGGGAAAAAAGGTAGGGAACACGAGCAGACCAAAAGGATGAACCGGCGCGCGCCGAATTGGGAACAAGGAGCGTGACCCCGGGGGACTAGAAATAGGCATAAGAGCGTGAGGTCGAGAATATGCTGAAGGTAACAACGGGTCCAGCGGTTAAAAGATCAACCTAAATCGTGGCCGGATCGCACGAAAAGGGAACCGGCAACTCGAAGGAGAAGCCGCGCGCAGGTAATAGCCGAGTCCGCGCCCCGGCATAGGACTCGAGGAAAAAATAGAAAAGAGATCTAAAAACCCAGAAGGGCCACAAGGAGACCCGCAAAAAGGGCGCGCGGAAGAGGTGATGGGCGGGGTTGAATCCATTAGGGGGGGGAGCTTGGTGGAAGAGAGTGGAGGCGGATGGGCAAAAGTGGCGACAACTAAAAAAACCGGACGGCTGCTACATTGAAACGTTGGGGCATGAAGTGAAAGGGGGTCAGTGAATGATGCACAAAAAAACTACAGTCTGTAGAGGGCCTAAAGGAAACAATATCACGGGTGGGGTTGGGCAAGACAATGGGAGTTGAAGCTGGATCACATTGGAGAACCGGGGCAAAGGAGGAAGAACTATCGGCCTTCGGAGTCGGGGGGAGAGAAGCATTCACGTCATCAAAGGTGACAAGAGGGAAGGGGGAGCGTGCTTCAAGTAAAAGAAAATACTGGCCATAGCGCGAGATTCACAAGCTAATCAGGGGCAGCGGACAGCCTGCAGTCTGCGAAAGGATCAAGGGGGGAAAAAAAAAAAGAAAACAACCAAAAACCGCCTTCTTTGAAGACTGGAATTCATCCTAGTCTTTCACGGTAAGGAAGAAGGGGTGGTGCGCCCTTATAAAAGCCTGGGACATTGGTTCCGAAAAGCCGAGCGGGAAAAATGTTCCGGTGTAACTGCTTTGGAGTCTGAAAGGAACCAGGGAAAATCGTCATCTACGGGGCCAATCCAGGTTGATCGACTGTTTGAAGCGCGGGCAGGGGCCGTGGCCCACCGGAAGGCCAGATGCTAGGGGGAGAAAACAAAATGAGGCTCGCTAGTACGGCCGGCGGTCCAAACGAAAACCATGGGCCGTCCTTTAGAGGCGGACTTGGAGACGCCCCGCTGGCCAGGGTTTGGAGGGGGGACGACAAGAGACCTCCAGCGATGGACTTGGGGCACAGAAATTTTGAACGACGTGTGGGGGGGGAGAAGGAGCGCCGCATATGGTGCTGCCACTGCCGAAAAATGCAAAAAGATAATTTAAGGAGACAATGGGGATGCTCATGCGAGGCGGGGGGAGGGTGTGATTAAAAAAGAAACGCGGGGGCGCTGGATCCAGCCTGGGGGCGGGTGGGCAAGGGTGAGACGGGCTCATGGTTCTTAACCTTCGTCATATTAGCCGCTTCGCTGCAGTCAAGGCTGCCTTTCAGCTTCGACCGGAAATGGGAGGTGCTTGAGGCAAGAAGGGGGGTCTAAGGATGTTGAGCGTGCGGGGAGAATTCCAGCGCCCAGCGAGGGGTTGCCGCAAGAGTGTTTTTGTCGGGCAAAGGGGGGCCAGAAGTCACGGGATAGGCACACAACTTAGTAAGGGAGGAAAAGAGAGAGATCAACCAGGGTACTGCCGTGAACCGACCACCAATTTCCAACTTGAAAAGGAAGCTGCCTGGGCGGGGGGAAAGGAGCAAGAAACAGCGTAGGGGGGAAAAAAAAAACTATAAAAAGGCCCGGCCGGCAGGAAAAAGCAACGTTGAAGCAGAGGCAGCAAAAAAAAGAACCCCCTGATAGCACCTACAGACATTTCTCCAAATAGCAGGCAAGCTCACGTCCCAAAAGACACCAGGAAATCAAGCTACGCAGTCAAAGGACCGGGCAATGAAAAGGAAAAGACATTCCCCACAGTGCGCCCGGAATCAAAGGGGGGGGTTTTCCCGGCATCTGAGTAAAAAAGGAAACGGGGAGGGAGGATTCGGCCTCAAAAATTTCGCGATGTAAAGATAGATGGAGGTCGAGGGGGTCGCCAGCCACAAACGTGCGGCGAAAACAGACAAGATACGGCCAGGGCCCCCTCTCCCGACATTCGGCAGCGACGCAGCGCAAAACAAGGTTTTAAAAAACATTTCCGAGACTCTAAGGGAAAGCACACGACAACGGATTTCCCCCGATACAAAGGGCGAGCAACCGCGCTGGGCCAGGTGATGAGCGATTGTCGGGATCACGAAATAAAAAAGAAACACAACCGGAAACCGAGGTCCAGCTCCGCAGAGAACACATCCGGGACGCACGAGCCAGCAACGCATGGCCCAAGAGAGAGGCTACCCGCAGCCAGGCGGTGGGGGTGGAAAAAAGGAGGCGGCGCGCACGATAAGAATGGGACTTTCCTCGCCAATACGGCGTAGGTGGGCACGAGTCAAGAAGATTCTACTGCAGTCAGAAGGCAAACTCAAGGGGAAGTCTCAGCTTTGCGCAACTTGAGAACTAGCCTGCGCCCTCCGAGGCGAGTGCTTAAGCCGCTTTGCAACGGGAGTGAGAAAATGGAGAAGACTTCCAATGCAAAGAAAGAAAAGCCAAAACCACCCAAGGGATGGGATGGTACGCGGAACTGAAACGCAAGTCAGGGATTCCCGTCACAAAAATGCCAACCCGGGCAAGCACCGGGCCGGGGGGTTTGTGGGAGTTAGCAATGGGGGGGGCAACACAAATAGCACGCTCGAACTCAATGTATTCTTCCAAACGCCCGCCACACCACAGCTTCGATAAACCGCGCGCTGGCGGGGAGACTGCTGTGGGGGGTCCTGAAGCGCCTGTTCGAGTGAAATCCACTCACGGTACTATCCGGGGCGAGGTACTCGCTTTTCGAGCGCGCAGGGATGATCGTCGAGGGGGAAGGGTCGACGCGAAAGGGCGAAAGATCCGGCTACGGATAACGAGGGAGGGGAGGAAGGGAGTTAAAGAAAGTTGGTTCACCGTGGATAACGGGTGGGCGGAACGGACCGTAAAGAAGGAAGTGCTGCTCGCCGACTACTGTGAGCTGAATAAAAAGGAAAAAAAAAGGGGAAAGACTTGCGGAGCAAAACAGGCGTCAAGGCGAGGTCGCTCGCACCAAACACGTACTTTGACCTCGGGAAAAACGAAAGGGAGCTTTGTTGCTTTCCCGATGGTCCAACTGTTCAACTCCCATGAGCGCGAAGAGCCGCACGGGGAGGATGGCGACCCGTGGTGAGTAAAAAACTGTCGCTTCTTTCCCGGGGGAACGGGGCTTGACAGCATTGGGGGGGGTGCGCAAGCCAGGAAGCTCCTTTCTGGACCAAGGTGGGCCTAGAAAGCTATCTTTTATTACGGGGTGGAAGCAAGGCGGGAGAGGTTCTAACACGGGCGCACGCGAATGCAGACGGGAGAAGGCGAACAGCGCCAGCCTTCATCAAACGGTTGTCGGGGCAGGAAGTCGCCGCTGAAAAAGTGCGCGAAAAGGAGACATATGAGTCGCTGCGCAACTTTCCTGTCTCTCAGAAAGGCGGGAATTTGCCGTGACGGGCTGCAAATCGTAAAAAAAAGAACCGTGACGGGATCGGGACGAAAAAAGGGGAAAAAGTGTGGAATAACTGCAAATCAAAAAAAAACGGAGGTTTAAGGGAAGAATACGGGAAAGCTCTTCAAACGCTCTGCAACAAGGGGGGGGGACCGGGCTGGCTTCGCCAGTATGGTAAACTCGCGCGGCTGGCGTTGGATCTGTCAGGGGATCACCAGCCAGCTCGAGTGCCAGAGATCCCGCCCTGATAGGCCAAAAGGAAGGAAGAAGAATGGCGCATCAGACAAAACGAAAGAATTTGGGGGCATGCGGTCATCGGCGCCCTTCTTTCAGAAAGCCGGAATCCAGGGACCGCAGGGAGGAAAGGGGGTCGAAAAAGAAGAGGTAAAGGAGGTTTTACAAATGTATGGTTTCTAGAACAAGGGGGCACGAATGGAGAATGGGAGAGTGTTAAAAACCCTTCTGTCAAGAAAAGTACTGGACAGATACGAACCTGAGCACTCTTCGACGTCAAACACCACCAGCCCCCGCGCAGACGGGGAATCAAAGAGGGGCCCAGGGATTGAGTTTGTGGAGACAAATGCAACCAGAGAGAGAGAAGGAGCAAAAAATAAGATGGCGCCTCTCTTCAGAGAGAGATGAAAACCGGGGCCATAACACGGCTCGAAGAAAAAAAGCTGTGACGGCCACTCGCCGGCTGCTGGAGAAACGCAAGTGTCCCGCGTGGGCCTGGGGTGCCAGGAAATGTGGGTTCAAAAGGGGGAACGGCGGCGACCTGCGAAACCGAAAAAGTCGAGGGGGACGCGCATCGCTCGGGGAATGATGCCACGCCCCAGAAAAAACATTTACGGAGGAAAGCGGAAATGCAGAGTTTGAACGGGGT
>Ga0179591_1379094_pt1 | contig 10373 bp, 17 predicted proteins | sample CZOMad2_1_08_16f_FD_182891 | JGI IMG/M metagenome (GOLD analysis project Ga0179591, IMG submission 182891) | Vadose zone soil fungal communities from Angelo Coast Range Reserve, California, USA - CZOMad2_1_08_16fungal (PacBio error correction) | ecosystem: Environmental > Terrestrial > Soil >...
TAAAAAAAAAAAAAACCAAGGGGATCAGTAAACCGCCAGGGAAATCAAAAAAAGGTACTTACACCCGGGAGGCATTTTCACAAAAATTTCTCGGGGGTTTGACATGGCCAATAGTATGCCAGGACGACAAGAAAAAAGTCGTATCAGAAAAGAAAAGAAAAGCACCAATAGGGTAAAGGGGGGGGGGGGAACGGGTTACCGGTTAACGAGGGAAGGGAGTAGGGACCAGGGTTGCGGAGTGGGTAAACTTCCAAGCTCTCTAAGGGGGGGAAGAGTGAGCAAAAAAAAACGCTGCAGCCTTATCTTACAAACATCAAGAACAAATTTATAAAAGGTTGGAAGAATTCAAAAAGAGAGAGCTACCTCACAATCACATGAAAATGCCTAACATCGGGAAGAGGAGTAAAAATGAAATCTAAGAGGTTGAAAAAGCGGGAGGGAAAGAAAAAAAGACCATTGGGTTTGGGTCATTCAAAAAGAGGACTGGTTTCAGAACTATGCTCCTCATAACGGGGTTCACCCTCTTAAAAGGGGGAGGGGGGGCGTCTGTAAACCTGAAATCGTCTCCGCCTTTTATCTTCATGAAAAGAAAAAAACGGTTAAAGGAAAAAGCCTGGGGAGTCTCGGAAAGAGAAAGAACTTAAGGGGTTCCTCCATAACATGTTGTGCCTGGGTTTTTTAATAAGGAGAGGGATTGGGGTCTGAAGGGGACTAGGAAAACCCCCAGGCTGGGGGGGGAGTGTGGAGGCAAAAGAGGTAGGGGGGAGGCCCAATGTTCATTGTGGTATTGTCATTGCCAATGAGGGATTGAAGGTGACTAATGGCAGACAACGAACGAAAAGGAAGAAAAAAGTTTCAAGGGGATGAAAAAAAACGGCAAGCACTTTGGAAAGCAAGACAACCCTTTGACGGTACCCGAGACGTATTGGGGGGAAACCAAAAATGATCGGGGGGAAATTACCTAACGGAACAGGGGGGGGACGGGGGGGGGGGGCGCTTCTGACAACTTCACAGCCTTAGGGAAGAATCACAAAGAAAATTAGTGGGGGGGAAGAAACTGTACCAAAAAAAAAGGAAACCTGACCAGCAAAAGAGAACCGAGGGATATGAATTTATAAAAGAAGGGGTTGTATTCAATGAGCTGAAGCCATATAATGTCAAAAAAGGGGGGGTAAAAAGAACTTTTTATGGCCGGGGGGTACCCGTTCCCGATTCTCAGAGGGAAAAAAAAAAGGGGGGGAGGGGAAAAGAAAAAGGTCTCCATGAAAAAAAGGAGGGGGTAATCAGGCCTTTCCTGGGGAAAAATCAGCGCAAATTGGGATTGGTTAAAAAGGCCGGGGCAAAAAAAAAGGACGAAAATCGCCACGCATAGTAGAGAACTAGAGTCAACGGAGAAAAAGCAGCCAAAAAGTCGAGATCAGGGCAAGCCAGTCACGTACAGGTCCGACGCCAAATGTTTTCAAAGCAGCAACAGGGGCATCAAATGCTGAATAGCTTCAAAAGAACCGCGAGGTATCATCGTGATAAGGATATAACTAAAAAGGACAAACGGGGAGGAAGGGGCACGTTCAGGTGGGGCAAATTTAACATGTGCAACCTCAAGTGTAATGCGTCCAGAAAAAAGGGAGAAAAAGAAGACAACAAACGAGGATTTTCATCCAAGGGGTGTGGGATCCAGAGAGAGAACAACACAAAAGGGGGATGATTAAAGATAGAGGTTAAAACAATAAGGGGGTGGGGGAGGGAGAGAGTGTTCCATTTTTTCATTCCGACAGGGAACGTTAAAGAGGGAAGGGAGAAAGGAAATCACCTTGAAGGGGAAAAACCGGTGACTGGTAGGTATATCCTGAGCAAAGGGATTGGGTAATCGCTGCGTTGCCTGGGGGAAAGAAGACCGCGTCTCACGTTTGAAAGCTGAAACAGTTGTTTGTTGGGGGGACGTGATGGAGGGGGGGAGTATCTCAGACTAGGGCAGACGAACTGATTAACCCAAAGGTGGGAGGGACTCGTACTACTATGCGAAGAGGAAACGGGCGGGTTTTGACAACGTGCGGAAGGGCCTCAAAGAGGGGGATTGCAGTCCGTAAGGAAAAAGCTGCTTACCCTTTCAAAGGCTCAGTGGAGAAAGACTGGATGGGGGTGCCAGTACGAAAAGGACACGGGGGTTGGGTATTCTGAAAATGGGGGGTACCAGTCGCAAAACAGCTGTACCCCCTTGGAGTGGGAGGGGGGAAGCGGAATTTGCAATAACTTATTTTAACCGAAGCTAAAAGGGAGGGGGAGGATCGGGAGGTGCATTTAGGCCTGGGGATTTTTTCAGGGAAAAAAAACTGGAGGAGCTGAACAGAACTTAGAGGTTTTCATGGAATCCACTGCACATCTTTGTGAAAAGTGTTGTAAAAGTAAAAGAAGACACGGGGGAAAGGAAAAATAAGAATCAAGAGGCGGGGTAATAGGGACCAATGATCCAAAGGGCTTCTGCCATTGGCGAAGAGAAAGGCAAAAATGGTGAAAAGAGGGGGATTGGGGTCCGTTATTGCTCACGAAGACAGGGAATCTGGACCATCTGCATTTTAAACTAACACATAAAAATTGTGTTTTTCCATGGACAAGTACTCCGGAAAATCCAAGGGGTCAGGAAGAAGTCCAAGGATGATGGTAGGGAAATACTCTCTACCACAAAGGGGTTGAGTCGGACCCAAATTAAGAAATTATCGGGGACCAGGGGAAATAGCCATGAAAGTCAAAAGGAAGGGTAAATGCGTTTTAGCGTAGGTCCTTAAAGATAGAAAGGAGCGGGAGTAAAGGGGGAAAGAAGAAAAAAAGAAAAAAATTCCAGTGAGAAAAGGGGGAAAAAGTGGGTCAAAAGAAGAAAAGAGGGGGGGGATGGAACCAATCTATAAATCACCAAGACGGGTAAGACCTGTAATAATCCTAAAAGAAAAAAAAAAAGAGGACATATTTACTTTGGGGTAATAACGGCCCGCTGTCGGGCAGAAGGCTGTGATTGTTGGGGAGGCCGGTGGGTGAAAAATACCAAGGAGACGGAGGAGAGGACCTTGAAGGTGTTCGTTGTGCACGGGCGGGGTTCCGAACCGGATAGGGGGTTGGAAAGAGGGCTGGGGTTGAAAACGTAATCGAGTGTGAACGTTCATCGGGGGGGCCAATACCGGAAGATAGCCGAAAGCTGACAGGAATGGGGGGGTCAAAAGCGAAAACTCAAGAAAACGAAACCTAGGGGGAATTTTTGTACGATCAGGGGGAGAGAGCTGGGGCGGCCTGAGAAAAGAAATTGTCCATTGAAACCCGCAAAAAATTCAAGAAGGGGTAAGCCGGCAGGTGAAGGGGAGAAAAAAGGAGAGGTCACTGGGCGGGGGACTGAAGATAAGGTGTTAAAGGTGTTTTTTTGGGGTTCAATCAGGGAAAAATCAAAAGGGGTAGGGAGAAGAGATTGCCCAAAACAACCAGACACAAGACAGTAGTTTCAGAACTCAAGGGGAAAAGCCTGGGGGACTTCAAGCATGGCATTTAACCAGAACTCATTGGAAGGGGGGAAAAAATGCAAAAGGGATGAAGGCCTCAGCTGAAAAGAGTAATAAATCCCAATCTTACACCCATAGCAATAAAGGGGGACCAGGGGGGAGTTCTTAACGGTACAATTTTTAACCACCAGGCATTCTTTATGTAGGCATGTAGGAATTAAATTTTGACCATCTGGAAGCGCGGGGGTGGACACTAGCGAGTTAAAAATGAATTAACGGGGAAAGAAACGCCGCATGACCTTATCGGAAAAACGATGAAAAAAAAAAAGGGAGCAAAACTTAACGGAAGCATAGGAAAGAAATCCTGGAGTCAAAAAATCCCACCGGAACGAAGAAGGGAAAAAAAAAAAAAATCACTGAAAAAAGCGGGGCAGGGGGAAAAGGGGAAATATGCCGAAATTGGGGAGGCCCTGGTCTTTATGCTTAACAGTTTTGGTTTGGGGGGTCCAATCGCTTCGTTCCAGCAGAGTAGACGTGGGGGGGAAACATCTACAACGGGGAAGGATGGGTGGTGGCTGCGGGGCACGAGGGGATCTGGAAAGAAGGGAACACTCCACGCATTTAAAAGGGAAGGGTAATTTTGGCGTATTTCTCTCTGGCACCTTCTACATTGCCGGGGGTGGAAAGGAAAAGAAACATATGTGGGTAAAGGAAACACAGAAAGAGAGGAATATGGATTTGTCTAGTACTAGTAACCCAAGATCAGCGCTGGTTGAAATTCTGTAGACCTAGTCATTAAAAAGGAGGGGGAAGGGGAAGGTGGGCATTGGGCCATTCGCCTTGTCAGGCCTTACTCAAAGGTTCTGGGAAGAGAGACCGAAAAAATGAGGAAAAGAACTTTTGGAAAGGGTGCAAAGGGGGATTATGTCGAAAGGCCGAACGCAAGGGGAGAAAGAGGAGACAAACCTTGACTAAACGATTCTATTTGGGGGGGGGAAAATTTAAAAAGAGGGAGGGGGGGACAAGAGGAGACTACAAGTACAAAAGACGGGTCCGGCGGAAATGGGAAAAAAACTTACTCGTTGGGGAAGAGATCCAACGGAACCTGGGGTTAACCTTACAAAAAATACGGGCCAGCACGATCGCCACTGGAGTATGCCGGTGTGGAAAAAGGAAAATGCGAAAAAGACCATATAAATTGCGCGAACCAGGGAAACCCATCCTGGTATGGGAGAAAAATTCACTGGAGAAAAAAATTCCCCTGCCCAGAAGATGTAAAAATGAGGAGGCAAACACACATAAGCAGGCTCATAGGAGCAAGGCTGCTGGAAAAAATCACGGAAGTTAGGAGGGGGAAAATTTGGTATTCAGCGATCGGTTCAAACCGCCGGGTTCAGAAGAAGAAGAGGGAGAGCAACTGAAATTGGTAAGGGAAGGGATGCAGACAAAATTCCGATGGAAGAGGGAAAAGTCAAGCAAAGAGACCCAAAAGGGTACAGAGAGAAAAGGGGTGCCGAAAAGTTCAGGGATCCTCATGCTGAGCTTCGAAGGCGAGGTCTACAAAAAAAAGAGGGGAGAGAAAAAAGAAAAGGTTTTCCAGGAAACTATAAGGGAGGTTGCGTTTTTATCAATTTCAAGAAGTAAATGTCAATTGGAGTCCGGGGGGGGGGTCCCAAAGAGCACGAAAAACAACTGGGGGAAGAAGTGCCGAAAGGGGGATTGTGTGAAATCAATCTAGAAAAAGGAAAAAGAGAGATGTATTTTTCAACAATCAATTGGAGGCAAGAGGGAACCGGGGGGGGTGGTGGCGGAGGGGATCTTGTTGGATCCATGGGTAAAGCGGGACGCATTGAGAATCATGAGGATGGGAAAAGGGGGGGTAAACCTGACGGGGAAAGCCCTTATCTTTATCCTACCGGTTTGGAAGGATCCTGATCATTGGGAAGCGGCTTAAGGGAAGCTATTCAGCAGAGGAATACTCTGTCTAGACGTGGGCTGCTAAAATCAGTTTTGGGATTGTGGCGTGGGATCAATCATGATCTCGATTGCTTGCACACGGATTACCTTTCCCACGCGTCGGGGAAAGGAAAGGCGTAGACGGGCGTGCGAGAGAAAAAAATCACTCTACGAAAGAAAAATCTTAGACTGCCGTATGCAGCCTGAATTACCTTGCCGGCTCTAGGGAGGGTGTGAAAAAACGCATTTTTTCCATCCTATGGTGCGAAGTTGTTTATGAGGAAAGGTAACCAGAAACAAAAACTGAAAAGGGGTCAGGAGTTAGTGGCTTTTGGGCGTCAGAGAAATGGATGAAGGAGAAAGGCGAGAAACTTATCCCGGTCTATCGTGGCTGGCAGTATCCGTATTTTGTGGGGGCAGGTTAAAAAAGAAAAAAAAGGGGAAAAAAAAAGTAAGAAAAAGAGGGAAGAAAGAGGAGGGAGGACACACTTCCTTAAAATTAGGGTAAGTGTCCCTACCAGGGTAAAAAAAAATACGAAAACCGGGTAATGTCAAAGTGGAGAAGGAGGGGCAAGACTTCTGCATGTTCTCCATGTACTTGGAAAGTGGGGGGCAGTATGGTAGGGGAGGTATTGCTGAACAAAAATTGAATACAGGCTGACCGCGCGGGAAAAATGACACCGAAACTTGGGGTGGGGGGGGAAAAGGACGCGAAAAAGCCACGCAACATGGGGTACGTACGTCGTAAAGACAAATAGGAGGGCTGAAAACACTACGATAGGAATAGGACAAAACACGGCCATTAGTATCGCTTGCCAGAGAAAAAGCTTCAAAAGAAGAAATGAGGGGAGCGTTGAAGGGAATACTTAAAGATAAATGAGCGACGAATAAAAAAAAAGGGGCCATCCAAAACACGAATTCCCATTCCGTTGTAGAACAAAAACGTGGGAGAGGCGATGAGCAGGGGGCGAGAAAAAATCAACCAATACAAAGGAAATAAGACAGGGAAATCATCCGACTTGAAAAAGCAAAATCATTTGCATAATAAGAGAAAGAAGAGGTCATGTGATTGTGGGAATAGATCGGAAAAGGTGAAAAGAAGGGTTGGGAACTTCCAGGGGAAGGGGGAATGGGAGGTGTGCATCTGGGGTTTGGGAACTATCCATGCAGGAGGGGTCCCAAGAGGGTGGAACGGGGCGATGTGTGCCGGTTCATCATCCAAGCGGGGGGAAAACAATACGAGGGCGGACTATAGTGGGGTTTCAAAAGGGGGAAAAGTATAAGCCCACAGGGTAGACACTGTTATTGATTGGTGTAAGATTGGGGGAGCGGGCGATGTATAGATTTTTTATGGCCAAAATACGGGAAGGAATAAGTGGGTAAATGACGAAAAGGGGGTCCCTCAGGATATTGAGGAGATGTGAAAGATAAAATGGGGGGTGTGGGAAGCCGTTTTTTTTTGGGGTCAGCAGGCTCAACAACAACACGGGAAGAGGAGGGGAATGGCAAAAAAAAAGAGGAGAAAAACCACATTTATTTGGGAAGACTCAGCCAACAAAGGGGGAAAGGCACGGGGGGGACGGAACAAAAAGAAGGGTCATTTACCCAAGAATTGGGGTAAAGCGGTGCCATGTACCATATGTAAAAAAAAAAAGACGAAAAAAAGCTTACATATCAATACAAGGTATACAACCAGGGGGAGGAGGGTCAGGGGGGGGGGGGTTGGGGGGGGTGAAAAAAATTTGAAACCATGGAGTCATCTGGAATACCAGTATAACGGGGAACGAAAACTCTCTTTATAACGAAAAAGACAAACTCTCATAAGGACTGGGGAACAAAATACCCAGAAAGGATTATCACTGGAAAAGATAATACTAATAAATCCTTTTATCAAATCCTCAACAACCGTATCTAAAAGAAAAAAAGAAAAAGCCATCATAAAAAACGAGGGACCAAAGGGGAAATGGGCAGGGGTTCTCATTCTGATTCGTGTTGTACAGTTTTTTTGGGGGGGGCTTTCGTGGTCATCAGGGGAGCTCATCAAGGGCATTAAAAAAGGAAAAAAGAACAAAAAGGGGAGGAGTGGTTCGTTGGGGAAAGAAGGGAAAAAAGGGAAAGCTAGGAGACGTTGATCAGGAGATCATTAAAGCGAAAATAATGCAGTGTCTGTATGCCTTGTGCGATATGAGGAAGGAGACATGGCAGGTTGTCCGTCCATTAGCTGGGTTCCATGAGAGGTAGGGGGGAGAAACTCAGGGGGGGTTCTCTTGACTGACGTACCCAAAAAGGGACGAGATGGAAGCCCAGAGGGAGTTGAGGAAAACAACAAGTTCATTGTGATTTGGGGGGAAGTGAGGACGCTGGGGGGGCAGCCTGCTCCGTGACGAATTGGAGTGGGACAAAACACTAACAAAAGACGGAACGGGGGACAAAAGGGGGGGGAAACCGGAGAATGGTAGGAAAGAAGGCTAATCGTGGGGCGACGGGGAACAATTTGGGGGGGGGGAATAGTACATAGGGATTTTTTCGGTTTCGGAGGGGACCGGACGGGGGTCAGTTAAGATACAAATGCAAAAAAAGGGTGAAGGGAAATTTCCTGTGTACAACTTAGTGTCACGTAAAAGGGCAGATTCCTAACGAAAAGGTGTTGAAAAACCTGACAACAAAGTACCCAACTAACATGCTGGGGAGCAACAGAACCTGGGAGTATAAGAGTTTATAAAGAGGGATGGAGGGGAGCAAAAAATATAAAATGAAGGGACAATTTTTTAAACCAGACTTGTGGGCCGGGAGGTACCGGTTCCTTGCTCAGAATAAAAATTCGCCCACCGGAGGAAAAAATGAAAAACATAGAAAAGGGAGAAAGTAGAACGGAAAGTTAATCGGGCTTTTCCATCGGACCTTCCTCACAAAGGGAGAAGGAGTGAATTTGGGGGCCACTGAAAAAAGCACTTTTCATGCAACAGCCGTAGTTGGGGAAAAGATGCATAGAAAACGAGAAAGGTTTGGGAACAGTTGAAATGCAGCAAAAAGGCGCTATCTGATGAAGAAAAGTAAAAGTACATAAATCCCAAAAACTGTTTTCAAGCAGCCGTGCCGACAGGTCCAAGGAAAGATAGGAAAAGAGCTGAGTCAAAGGAACAGAGAAACATAGGAGAAGGGGGAAATCAAACGATAAGGGGGGGGGGTTTCGTTCCGGTTTATCATTTCACTCCGGGAAGACATTGTAGAGTCCGAGACAAGAGAAGAAAAAAAAAAGGCATTTGACTCAAAGGGGGGAGGGGGTGAAAAGCAATGAAGGCGGGGGAAAGGAGAGAGATGGTGCGACAATCCAATTTGGTAATCTCCAAAGGGGTTTTGCGTTGCTGCGGCTGGGGGGAGGGAAGTTTTGGGTGTCGGACGCATGACAATTTGACATGCCGGAGGGGAAATTGAGTAACTGAGAGAAGGAAGGGGGGAGGGGACTGGGTGGTTTATATCCTTATCAAGGGTATACCGTGTCGAAGGGGGGGGGGGGGGGGTGGGGGGGGGGGGATCTATGTAAACAGTATTGCACATGCACGGGGGGGGTCGTTCGAACGAGTGTGGGGGGATTACAGAGGGGAAGGGTGTGCGGTGATTCATTGGTGCTAGTGGGTTTTCGGTCTATTTAACTGTTAGGGGTGTAGTAGTGGCTAACTACGGGGATGTTTTAAACGTGCGGCATGGGATAAAAGAAGAAAAAAAAAATAATTTGAGGAACGTATGGGCGGGAAGTGGGGGAGTTCCGGGCTCCTAGTAAACTAGGTTATTTGGGGTCAAAAAAAAAAATGCCAAACTGTGTCCAGTGGTTTATTCAGAATAATTGAAAGACCAGGAAAAAGCAAGGGAAAAGTGGGAGGGAAATTGAAGGGGGGACTTTACGCACAGGTGCTCAATGAGGAAAAAGATAACAGGAAGTACCTGATCAAGTGCGAGAGATTGTCAGGGGAACTGTATTTTGGAAGTGGAAAAAACTCCAAAAAAAGGAGTTTAGGCTCGACCCGTAATAGCAGAGAAGGGGGGGTAGGGCAAGCCACATCTTTGAAGAGTACTTGGTCCACCCGATCAACGAGGTCCGAAAAAGACGATCCCGGTAATCTGCAATTTGGGGCCTGCAAAGGGGGGAGAAAGGGGAGTAGGGCCTTTCACGACTATCCGGGGAAAACATTGGGGTGTAAAAATTAGGGAGGTGGAGGGGGAAGACTTAACACTAAATTTCACCGGTGGCAGGAAAAGATGGGGATGACAATGAAGAAAATGAATTGTTTTTGGGTCCTGCCAAAAGACCACGAAAAGACCGCAGCAATGGGGGGGGGGTATTCCGTGAGAAACGAAATAGGAAAGGGGTCTAAACCTACTCTCAGGACACAAAATGAAAGGGAGGAACCCACGGCCATATGAATCCTTGAAAGAAAAAAGAAGGGGAAGAATACAATGCATTTTAGCGTTGCGCTTTTGGAAGGGGTAAAGAGAAGAGGTTTTTAACAGAGAAGAAAAATCAGTCCAGGACGTTTGAAAATGGTGGAAAAAGTAATCTATTGCAGACGGTCTTCTAAAACGACCATCGACCCACCAAAATAATCAGGAATGTAAGGACTGGAAGAGAAGACATATGTCATTTGGGGCCATAGGCGCCGCTGGTAAAATAAGGAGGAAAAGAGGTGGGAGATTTTTGACTCCATGGCCTGTATGCTTCCTTTAAATTTATAGGGTTCTGTGACGTCTGGGGTCATACAGATAGTGGGGGAGGTTGCCTCGAGCTTTGGCAGTAGCGAGTGGGGCCGGGTGCTAGGGTGCAACAAGGGAAGGAAAAAGCTGACTCATGGGTTTAGGAAAAGGGGGGGTACCGCAAAAAGCGGAAAGGGGAGTAATATTGGTGTAAAAATTGTCGCGGGGGGATTGACGAATTTTAAG
>Ga0179591_1499103_pt1 | contig 10373 bp, 9 predicted proteins | sample CZOMad2_1_08_16f_FD_182891 | JGI IMG/M metagenome (GOLD analysis project Ga0179591, IMG submission 182891) | Vadose zone soil fungal communities from Angelo Coast Range Reserve, California, USA - CZOMad2_1_08_16fungal (PacBio error correction) | ecosystem: Environmental > Terrestrial > Soil >...
CCAGAAACACCAGCCCATCATTAAACATTGGTTTGGAGCAAGAACTGGGAGCCTAACACTGCTCCCGCGTCGCAGCGTTTATCGTCGAGATGGAGGACTCGCCCTTGTTGCCGACCGGGAGCTCGGCTGCAAGAGAATATTCTCACTCTTCGTCGTCGTGCGAAGTTCGCTGTCTTAGTAATTGTAACGGTCCACTCGGGTCAGGCCAACGGCCCCCCCGGCAATGGCGATTTCAAGGCTCCCACTCCAATGGCCAGCGAACCGCGTGCCTCCGCAAAACGTCTCGCCGGTTCGCGGCGCCCCGCCACGGCCTCGCAAACCAGAGCAATCCGCCCCAATAGCCACCGGCAAGCGCGTCAACCTGACGCAGTTCCTCCGCGAACCGGCGTCCCGTCAAGCGGCCGTAAAACTTGCTGTGCGCCAGGCCGCGAGTAATCGACGATTAGGCGTCTCCTATGTCCGGGAGTAGGCGGTGCGTCCCATAGCCCATGATGGCTTTTGCGGGAACGCTGCCGGCATTCTGAAGCGTTTTTTTCCGTGGGTTCGCCAAGCTCCTTTGTTTTTGCAATTTGGACAACGGCACCCTTTTTCACTTTGCGGGCCTGTACCCGCTTCGGACTGAGCCGCCACCGCGCGGTTTCCTGCGGTACACTTAAGTGCCAGGCCCACACTCTGAGGAATTGGCCCATCTCACCCATTGCAAGCGAGGTACGCCCACGGCGATGCCACCGAACAATCGAGTTGCCTGAGGGTGGCCACTAACGGCGGATCGCGCCGCGCTGGAGCAGTTGGTGCTGCTCCATCAGCTGGATCCTACAACATCGCCCGTCCGCCATGTGTTTCAGCCGCAGATGCCGAAAAGTCACACAAGTTGCTCTCAAGGTCCAATACCAAGACTCAACACAGGCAAAGGGAGAGCAGTTCCTTTCCGCACCTGGTTTACACAAACCCGCGGCCCCTTTTGGTTGGCCCGATTGGCACAGCCAGCCCCCTGGGCCTCCACGCTGCCCTGAACCTGCGACACGTTGTGCAAATGCCAGTTTTGCGGGAACCCAGTTCGACGTCCCCCTCCCACCCTCTTCTTCCCCATCATTTGTCCCCAGCTGCCAAGCAAACGGTGAGGATATCCCTCTGCAAGCGTCGTTTCTGGCCCCAGTCCTCTGGGAGCCAGCTTGATCACTTGGCCCGGAATTCCTTGGGTCCCGCGGTGGCGTCAATCGAAACTGGCCGTCCATTGGATCGGCGGCTGGCCAGCGGCAAAAAGCGTTGCATTCCGACCGCAAGTTGCACAAAACCGAAATCCTCTTAGCGGCTTACTTCGCGCGTCGATCCGGCGGGTTCTATTGGCCTGCAAACAACATGTCCGGGTTTCCAGTCCCACGCGCTGGACGCGGGCCGCCGCCCTTTTGTTTCGGCTGGCGGCAAATTCCGTCTTCGCCGCCCATCAATTGCAAACCTTTTCCATTTCCCCCCGGCGGCAGCCCGCCGGATGGTCTTCCGCGGCAAGAGTGTTTTCTGTTCGGGTCGGTCGGCAAACCCTTGGGCCTGCGTCCGACTTGAGGCGTTTGCAAGTCCTCTTCGGCTGCTTGTTCCGTTTGTGGAGTTCTGCCTGAAGATTCACGCGTTGGGCCAGTGTCGCCCTGTGGTGCGGTCAGTCTCCTTGGGCCTGGTCCGCTGCGAGCTGGGTTCCAATTGGCTGACGGGTCACCTCACTTCCGGAGATCACGCCCACTGGTAGCGATGCCCGGCAGCAACAGGCATGCAAGCTCTGATCGGCCCATGCCCTACGCGAAAGCGCTATGACCAACGGACAAAGCGAGTGCACAACTGAAGTGACCGACGCCAGGCCAGCCGATCCAGACGAATTTGGGCGTACCAAAAGGACGGGCTGCCACGGCCCGGTTTTCGGGCCCATGGGTGCTGATACTGCTGGAGAGGTGTGCACGCCCATCACGGCGAAGTCTGAACACCAACCCATACTCTTTCGACCGGAGTCGCCCCTTTTGGCAGCACTGCCCACTTGGGAGGAAGCATGTCTCCTGACGGCACCCTTCCTAACGCAGCCAGGTTTGGAAGTCCGTCCATAGCCCGAAGGGACCGGCGGGGTTCTTTTGCTGACCAGGGACATTGATCGGGAATGGGGTGTCATTTCCAAAAGCCTGGAACGCCAGAGAACCTGCGCCCTACGATCGTGGTAGACCCAAAGGTCCGATTCTTGAAAACCCCTCAATGCGAACCGCCTACGTATACTGTGACCTGTTCCGCCGGGTGTCGGGTTTTTTTGCACGGGGCGCGAACCTGCAATTTGTCCCACATCAAGAATCGCCCGCGACAATCATGGCCCGCCGAAGCGTTTTTCCGTCCGGGGGTCTTCCGAAACTCCCGCGGTTAAAGGTTCAGTGAGGCCCTTGTCCGTGTTCACAGTGAGCCAGCACGCTTGTCCAGCCTACCACGCCGTCCCGCGAAACCCTAAGCCGTGACCTTTGGCTCGAACCACGTTGATTTCGCGGGCGACGTCTTTCCTCTTTCCGGGCGGTCCGGCATATTGATAGCACGCGCGCTTGGCCTCTTTCGTTCCGCCCAGCCTTGAACTTTTTGCCGATTCCGCCCAACGGACCGTTTTTTCAGCGAGAACGGCCCATCCACAGCGTATTCCAGTGAGTAAGGCGCGTGTAAGTTTTGCGCCGCACCCCACGAGGCCTGAATGCAAGGCCTCACGCCATGTCCCTTGTTTGGTCCCGTCAGTGAATGCACGACTGATGGCGTTTTTGCAGCGAACTCCTGGGTAATTCGTCATTGCAATCCAGCACTCCGCTGTCGCAGGATAACCCGCTTTCATCGAAATCGACTCGACGGCTGGCAACTTGTCGCCGCTGATCCCCCCGCGAATTTGGGGTTGCCCTGCGGCGCATCAGCAGCACTTTTGGGCAACGGAGCCTTTGCGCGCGCGGCGCTGTTCAATTTTTTGCGGCCGCAATTCGACGGCCACCCGCTCTCACCTGCCTGCGGGCCATGCCCGGTTGCCGGCCTTTTTTTCCACCGCCAGATCGGGGCGGTCCGGGAGCCAAAGACAAAATCCGCGTCTTGTTTATTACGCGCAGTCTCCAGCTTCCAGCGCGAAAGAAGGCCGGTCCCTGGTCTACCTTCGATGGGTTTTAATATTTAATTCCGGGGGTCCGCCTTGTGTTTTACCAGCCTCCAGCAGGGCATAGGCTCGACTGGTGTCCTCGGGTGTGTAAACGCGGCTTTTTTTTCTGAGCGGGTCTCTTTTCTTACTGTTATGCGCGCCTCGTGCGGGCGGGGCCTTTGCGCGTCCCAAACCCCTTTGGTCACCTTTGGGCCGCACCCCTCGGGAAATGAAACAACCGTTCTTCTCGGCTGCCTTTCTCTTCGGTTTCTCGTGTCAACCCTCTGACAACATCATCCTGATTGCCGCAGTCGCGTTTGCCATTCGCTGGTTTGCAACCGCGACAGATTGGGCCTGCCCGATCATCTGGAGCGCTTGTCCGCCTCCTCCGATTCCGGTTTATCGCCGGCTCCTGCTTTGCCCCGCAAGCTCGATCCTCGTATGTTCTCCCTCGCGGTTGGCATTGCCTGCAACCGCTTTTCACCGTGCTGGAAGTGCCTCCCATTCGATTTACGACAGCGCCTGGGCGGCCGAACTTCTACTCTTCTACACCGCAACGGATTTGCTCACTGGCGTCGGGCAAGCGTTTCTCTCTCACATTGGCTGGTGGGATGCATTGTTTTCTTTTGCGCCGAGGCGAGATCTTTCACGGGGGCTTGGCCCAAACCACCGTGACGGGTCCCCTTACCTTTTCGCGGTCGGGCCTCGTTCCACACGATTCGTTTTTTTCGGTGGACAGCGAGGGCTCCATCTATATGGCCACTTCATTGCTTCGCTAAAAAACTGCACTCAACTTTCTGGGGAACTTTCCCACGTGGCCAGTGGAACTGGATCACCGATCCGAACGTTCACGCCATACGGCCGTCTTGCGCTAAGTGCATCGTATTGGGCCCTGCCGGGCGCCCGCCGCTGTCGATCTGATGCGTCTCGAATTCCGTCTGCAGGCGTACTTCGCGGATCTATTGACGGATTCCATAGTAACTAACTGGCGGGCGTGTTGTTGGCGCACTTTTCTTACGTCCGATTTGCTGCGCAAATACCGTGGAACTACGGCCGACCTAGTCGGTTGATCCGACGAAGGCGGGCGACTCATTAGACGAACACACAACATGAAGAGCTAATCATGAACGAAATTGCAACCCTTATGTTTGCTCTGGTGTTGTCCGGCGCTTTTGCCGGCGCGGAGCCGAAACCAGACAGACACCCTCCCACGCCACATCACCTTGCCAGGAAGCCGTGCATCTTGCTTTGCGCCACAATCCACTGTAGTTCGCGTCCCCGGATTTTTCAGGTAGAGGATAAAGCGCACGCCAGAGACGTGCGCCAGAAGCTCGTAATTTTTTTTCCGACGCTGGAAATGACAAGCGGCAAATTTGTGAATGTAACGACACCCGTTTCCATGCGCAATCGCATCCCCCAGCAGGCATCTCGGCAGCCGGCAAACCCTCCTGTTCCTGCCTCGTACTCGAATTCCTCAACCATGGTGAAAACACCTTTATACCAGCGGAACCCAGGGGACGCAACAGCTTACGCAGTACTTTAATTCATAAGCGCCCCACCGATATTGCCCGTTGCTAGCTTATGCTACCCGAAGCCATGCTCCGGCACTCGACCGACGTTGGCTCAAAGTTTCACCAGATCTACTATTCAGCTCCTTATCGCGCAACTTGCACATGAGCGCAACCCAGTTGCAGACGATCAAGGCCAACACGAGACCTGCGTGGCCGACGGGTACAGCAGTGATTAACGAAACCCGTGCTTTTTCAGAGGATTTGATTTGACTTCCTCGCACAGTATCTTCATGCCCAAACAAGAGTTGTTTGACCAGAGCGGCTGGATTTCCTTTCGCGATCGTCAGCTGCTTGGCAGCTAAACACCCTCTGGGGGGGCCTGCCCCTGACACGCAATTGACTCTCTAACCCAACATTCCACCGGCGCAGGCCCACCTGCCGGCTGGAAGGATTGTGAACTTCAGTTGTCTGGATCCGCACCCCGAGGTTTCTGGAGGGCGATGCAAGGAATGGACAAGGCTTCGCCCGGTTTGTTCGTCTACCAAGTGCGGAGTAATGTTCCGAGTACCGCATTTTAGATCCTCGGCCAGAGGAGAGGATGGATTGAAGCGGGGGGGCGGAATCTTGAGATGTGGAACCGTAGAGAGCGGGTTGAATGATCTCGGGAGAGTCTCAACAACAACCCGTAGTTATTATTAAAATATAGAGATTAAGGCGGTAACGCCTTCCCTACTCTCCCCTTTTCGCTGACTGAACACCGGCACGAGGCCCCTGGTCCACTCCTGACTCGCCTCCAAAACCTCGTAGGTGCAATCCATTCATAAACCTGATACCTCCTCCATCCGGCAGTTGGGACCTGCGCCGGTTGTAAATGTTGGGGTCATAGTCAATTGCAGGGCCTCAGATGCAGTGCCAGAGCGCTTTTTTGTCGCCAAGCTGAGATCGGAATCCGCACTCTGTGCTCCAACCACTCTGGTTTTGCCTCAGAGAACCTGTGGCGCGGCTATCAATCAAATCCTCCTAATCCACGTTCCGTCTTCACCCCCTGTACCCGCTCGGCCGAAGTCGTCCGTTTTGCCTTGATCGTGGCCTGGGTTGACGCTCCGGTGCTTTGCGCGATCAGGACGCTGATAGTATATCTGTGACCGTGGGGAGCGCAACGTCGTTCTGATCGCCGAAGCCTGGCTGCGGGTACATTCGCCTCAGCACGGGCAATAATCGTTTCTGGGCTTGAATTTAAAGTCGGCGTAAGCGGTTGCGCAACTGGTTACGGCTGGTAACTAAAGGTGTTTCCACCCTGGTTTAGCTTCGGTCGAGCAGGAACAGGAGGTTTGCCGGGCGGCCGAGACTGCCTGCTGGGATTTGTGATGAACTGGGGTGTCAGTTACATGCACAAGGCCGCTGTCCATTTCGAGCAGGTCGTAAATACGATCTTAGGCCACGTCCGCTTGCGTGGCGGCGTCTCCTCTACACTTAATCCTGCGGACGCCGCACTACGTAGTTGTGGCGGCAAATCAATCTGCACGCTTTCCGAAAGTTGATTTGCGGCTGGGAGGGTGGTCTATCTGTTTCGGCCTCTCCGGCAAAAATCGCCGGCATACACATAGGCAACAATAAAGATTTTCAAGTTTTCGTTTCATTAGCTCGCCTCGTTCATGTGATGGTGCGTCCTCCAGATTCGCCGCCTTCGTCGGCCTCCCCGCACTAAGTCGCCGTATGTCAACGGTGATTTGCGCAGCAATGCCGGACCGAAGAAAAGTGCGCAAACCCACACCATGCCATAATATTAATTCCGGCCCAATAAGACTCAGCGATACCGCCTTCGACGGCTTCGAGAAGCAATCAGAACCGACCAGCGCGGGCGCCCGCCGTGGCCCATCCCCGATGACTTAGCGTTAAAGACCTGCCGTCATTGCGTTAAACTTTCTGATCGGTGATCAAGTTACCACTGCCACTGGAGCCCCCATAAATTTTTTTTCGAGTGCAATGTTTTCGCGGTTAACAGCACTGAATTGGCCATCTAGATGGCGCCGCTGTCCCCACCGAACAAACGAACTTGTGGAAGAAGGCCGAAGGTCAGAGCCCCTCAGGTTTGGCCAACCCCCCGTGAAGATCCTCCTGCAGAACAATTCATCCCACCATACCCAATGAGAGAAGGAACGCTTTGCCCGACGCCAGTGGACAACTCCGTGCGGTAAAGTTTCGCTGCCGCCCAGGCTCTTTCGTAATAGCAGTCACCGGCTGAAAAGGCTGTGCAATACCAGGCCAAACCGCCGAGAGAATACGAGGATCGGCTTGCGGAACAGCAGGAGCCCGTGCGAGAATCCCCCTCGACGCAGGAGCGGGAACAGCGCTCCAGATGACGCAGGCCCAAATGGTCGGGTTCCAAACCCTCGAAATGGCAAGCGCGGCGGAACCAGGATGATGGTTTTGGTGCAGAGGGGGAAACGAAACCAGAATAGCAGCAGCGAGCAGCACTGTGTTCCATTTCCATAGGTGAGGCACGGCGAAAGGGTTTGCCCGCGCCGCCCGCCGCCGCACGCTGCGATAACATTAATAACGACCCGCTCAGAAAAAGCGGTCTTGTACACACCCTAGCGCCACCAGTCGAGCCCTCTCCCTTGCGATGGCTGTAAACACACGGCCCATCCCAGACTTAAATAAAAAACCCCTCAAGGGTCGGGCCCAGGACCGTCCTTCTGTTTCTTGCGCTTGAGCTGGAGGATGCCGTATCACCAGATCGAGCGGCTTTGGTCTTTGGCCTCGCCTGGACGCCCCACTGCTTTGGAAGCCGTCAACCGTGGCCATGTCGCATCCAGGATGCGGGTCCGTGGAAGTTTTCCCAATTAGAACAGCGCCCTGGCAGCAGCCTCCCGTTTCCAAACTTCTGGCTGACGGCCGCGTTGCAACCAATTCCGCGTTGGAATCAGGCGGGACTTGATTATCCAGCCGTCAGGCGATTTCGTGATTTGCATGGATCGTTTATATTCCTTATACACGATTGCCTTGATGAAACTGACGAATAACCACAATGCCCGTTCCTTTCACAACGCCATCGTTTTGCATTCACCTTAGCGTGACAAAGGTGACATGCGTGGGCCTTCACTTCATGCCTCATGTGGTGCCTCGCCAACTTACAACGCCCGCCTTACTCCCGGAATCGTTTGTGGATGGGCCATTTCTCGCTGAACAACGGGCGGGTTTCTGAATCGCCAAGTCAGTTTGGCAGACGAAGGCCCAAAGCGAGCTTTTTTCGATCACTACCGGCGCCCGGAAAACAGAAAACGTCGCCCGCGACTCAACGTGGTTTCGAGCAAGTCCACTGCTCGGTTCGCGACTGCGGGTTCGGCGGGAAGGTGCTGGCCTAATGACGACACGGCCTGACCTGCGGGACGTTTCGGTAAGCACACGCGGCCGGAACCTATCGGCGTGCCCTATGTCTTGTCGGGCGATTCCTTTGAGTGTGGCAAATTAGCGGTTGCGCGCAGACCTCGAACGACGGCGAAACAGTCCCCAGTAATACTTCCGGCGGATTCTCATTGCGTTTTTTCAGATCTGACCTTTGGGTCTACAAACGATCGGCAGGGGACATGTTCTTGTCCTCCCAGGCTTTTGGGAATGAACCCCATCCCCGATCAATTGGATACCTGGTGTCAGCAAAATACCAAGCTCGCTCCCTATCGGGCTGACGTACCTTCAACCCTGGCTTGCGCTGGAAGGTGGCAGTCAGAAGACATCTCTCCAAGTGGGGCAGTGCAAACTTGGTCTCCCTCTCGAACTCTTTTTTGGTCAGGCCTTCCGCGTTTGGAGCTCACTTCCTCCAAGCAGTAATCCTCACATTTCCCCCCCTCCCCCATAAACCGGCCGTGGTAGCCCGTCCCGTTTTGTTACGCCACACCTTCGTCCTTGGATCGCGGCATGGCTTCGGTACTCAGTTGTGCACGCCGCTTTGGTCCTGGTTCCAAACGCTTCTCGTAGGCCAGTGCCGATCAGAGGTGAGTCCTTTTGCTGCCCGCTACCATGGGCGGATCCCGGCATTTGAGGTAACCGTCGAGCGCCATTGGCAACCAAAAAAATCGCAGCCGGACCACACAAGAGACGACCCACAGGCAACTGTGCCCAACCTCAGCTGAATCTTCGAATAAATCCACAACACACTCACTCGAATAGGAATGCAAACGCTAAGGGCACCGCAGCCAGTGTTGCCCCGCCGAAACAGACACCACTCTTGCCTTCGGAACGAATCCTGCGGGGCCTGCCCGCCGAGGAAAATTGTTTGCAATTGATTGCTGCGGCGAAGAAGAAATTCGCCGCCAGACAGACAAAAGGGCGGTCGTCCCGCTTCATCAGCTTGGCTGGTAACACCGACAATGCTTGCTTTGCCAGCAATCCGAACCGCCAGGAGCGAGCAGACAGTACGTCCGATCAACGAGGATTCGGCTTTTTGTGCAACTTTCTGTCGAATTCAAACGCTTGGTCCGCTGGCCAATCGCCGATCCAGACTGCCAGTTTCTCGATGACTCCAACCCGCGGGCATCCAAGAATTCCTGGGCATGGGATCAGCTGCTCCCAAGGACTGGTGGCAGAAAACGACGCTGTGGCAAGAGCAGTTTATCATCCCACCGTTGCTTTGTCAGCTGGGGGACAAAGTTACGGGAAGAAGGCTGGAGAGCGCCCGCGAACTGGTCTCCCGCAATCGCATTTTGGCAACGCGGATTCGCCTTTGTCAGTCACGCTGGCGGCCCAGGGGGGCTTTGCCCCAATCGGGCCCACAAAGGCCGCGCTGGTTAAACCAGGGCGGAACTTTCTCCTCCCCTTTTGAATGTCTGAGATTGGTATTGACCTTGATGAGCACCTCTTTTGTGCTTCTTTCGCCTCCTTGCGCTGAAACACCGCGGACGCGATGTTTAGATCCATTACTGATGACGCAAGCACCAACTTCTCCAGCCCGTGCGCGATCGCCGTTCGTGCCCACGCGGACACCTGATGCGGTGGCATCGTCCCGTGGGGCGGACTCGATGATGTGTTGAGCATGCCAATTCCTCAGCGTGTGGCTTGCAACTTCATGTACCGAGCAGGACACTCGCCGGTGGCTGTGCTCAGACCGATACGGGTAACCCCCGAAAGTGAAAAGCTGCGTTGTCCAAATTGCTTACAAACAAAGTACTTGGCGAAAACAACGAAAACTACGCTTCAGAAAATGCGCCGCGTTACCCCGCAAGCCCATCCATGGCTATACTGGACGCATCCGCCTCACTCACGCGGACATAGCTCAGCCTTCACTCCGCCGATTACCTCGGCTGTCTGTCGCAACAGCAGATCCCTTCCTCAGATTGACCTGGAGCTGTCGCGGAGGACTGCGCAGTTTGACGCGCTGCCGGCCTGGCGATGGCGCGGATTGCTACTGGTTTGCGATGCCGTGTGCGGCGCAGCGCCAACCGAAAGGCCGTTTTTTTCGGCGGCGCGGTTGCGGTGGGCCATTGCGTTGAGCCTTTCAAATGCCATTGCCGGCGGCCGTGGGCCTGAACCGGTTGCCGTTCAATCCTCACCACGAACTTCCGCACACGCCGAAGAGTTTGGACGGAATCTTCTCTTGCAGCCATCGCCGGCTCGGCACCAGGTCCGAGTCCATGTTCCATCTCGACTTCACGCTGTGGGCGCCGCGGGACCGTAGTTAGGCTCCACCACGTTCGTAGCGCAACAAGGGTAATTTGATGGTCATGGTGTTCTCCTGG
>Ga0179591_1269534_pt1 | contig 10372 bp, 11 predicted proteins | sample CZOMad2_1_08_16f_FD_182891 | JGI IMG/M metagenome (GOLD analysis project Ga0179591, IMG submission 182891) | Vadose zone soil fungal communities from Angelo Coast Range Reserve, California, USA - CZOMad2_1_08_16fungal (PacBio error correction) | ecosystem: Environmental > Terrestrial > Soil >...
GGAGGGTGAGGTCGGCCTAGTGACAGACGTCTCGTTCCGGTAACAGAGTGGTAAGGTAGAGGTTTCGCGGGACCATCATAGGAGTCGGTTGCCGAAAAAAAACTGATGTGCACTTGTAGCGGGGGGGGCGCGGCCCTGCCGAGTAATGACGGGGATCATGACCATTCAGGTGGAAAACCTACTGGCGGTCGGAACGGGTCGCTCAACCCAGTATCAGAGAAAAGGAGGATGGGGGCCAGAGAATCCTCTGCGAGTGGGGAGCTCGTATGCAACCGCGTTGCTAGTCAGCGGAAAGGTGGTTGTACAGGAGGACTGTGGAAAGTAGAATGAATGTGGCGCGGATGGGGGGCAAGAGTTCACAAGGACCACTGGGCAGGCCCCAGGCACGAACCAGGCAAAGAGGCAGACAACGAAAACTGGAAGCAGGCCTCTCCCTCGGGCAGGCCACGGACAGACACAGAGTCTTTTTCATCATCGTGTGGTGGTCGGAGACAGGGGGGGGGTTGGGTGGACTGGGTGGCAGCGATCTAGTTAACAGTAACGCAAAACGAAGGTAGGAGGGGGTGGTCACTCTCTAGGGAATACTCAAACAGGAACGGCGAAATGAAGCAGTAGGTAAACAAAAGTGGGGGAGGGAAAAAACTCAGACGATGGAAAAATACTTCAAAAAAAAGGGTACAAGGGGTAGGATGATTTAACAAAATGAAAGGGTCATCAAGGGGGAAAGAAAAGAAGAAGTTTGTGGACCACCGCGTACTTGAGGGACAGATTGGGGCTGGCTTAGTCTGGGAGGAGGAATGAACTCTGGGGGGGCGAAGCGCAGCTAAACAATAAAAGGATCAAGAAGGAAAGGATCCAACGACTGAGGGCCGTCATGTTCCGGCTTCGGTTTCAGATGAAGGGGGAAGGAAACTTCCATAATCAACACATAACCAAAAATAAAAGTCCCATATCTGGTGTGGGAGGAGTCACAAACGACCAAAAACACCCCCACGAGGTGGAAAACAAAGGTAAATCGAAAAAAAAAAAATTGACACGGAATTCAGAAGAAGACGTGGTGATCACAGGGTCAAAAAAGGAGGGTAGTATCTTTTCTATCAGTGGGGCAAGCAAATAACAACTCGTGGAAAGATACAGTAGAAGAAAAATACCGGCCGGAGAGGCACCATCAATTGGCTGTTTAGCGCGAGGAAAGAGCAGGGGCCCATGAGGAAAGGTCCCCGTCGCTGGTCAATAGCCTTAAAAATTATCTGTGAAGGCGAGAAGGACACGGGAAACCTCTGGCATTCAAAAAGCTTGAATGGTCATTGGCGACTTCTGTGGTTGGTAACCCGCTACAGTACAGAAAGGGTTACTTGAGGGAAGGACAATGGGTCCTAACTTCATCGGGGAAGAGGTTGATCGAAACCTGTTTTTCAGATTCAGGCCGCATAGAGAGGGGTAGGATACGAAGCGACAGAGCAAATCGGAGGCCTGAACCACATCGCTGTGATTGACAGTTTTGATTGGGGTAGATCTTTGCAAGAGCTGGTAAAACAACTACCATTGGCAAAAAGGGGAGCGGGGAAAAGGTTTAGTGGGACACGAAAAGGAGCTGGAAATGCGGTTAAGTGGAGTCTTTCCGGCAGTATCAAAACTGGCAAACGCCGAATGGTGGCAAGAAAAAAGAAGGGTGGCTAAGGGGATGGAAAACGGAACTGTTTCTGAAATGGATTTCAAAAAAAACGTGCGCCAGATTCCGAGCGTTCCTTTGTCTCTGGGGGGGGTACGGGGGGAAGGTATGTGGCGTGGGGCCAATGGGGGGGTGGGAAGAGACGGCAGGGATTTTACTTGCGGGTAAAGGGGGGAAGAAGGCGAGCGCAAGAACAGATCATCCGGTCTGCCGCAAGTCGCTTTCCAGGAAAAAATTATGAAGAACCTGCCGTTCAGCAGACCGGAAAAGGGGCAGGGGAAAGCCTAAAAAAAAAGACTTGGGCATATGGAAGACCGAGAAGAAGGGTTTTTGAGGAAAAGGTTGGGGGGTATGACCTTCTGGCTTACAAAGGGACATGGCTTGGGCCTACAAATGGCCGCCATCTTGGGTCATGGGTTAACATTATCGAGGAAGGGGGGGCAATCTGGGATTTGGGAAGTGGAAAAAAAAAGCGCTCATCCAGGAGTCCATGAACGAAAGATAAGCTGTTGGGGGGGACCGTCTCGGGAGTTCCCGGGGAGTGGGAGGAATCGTTCTCTAGTGGCCAGTCAGTCGACGGGGGACTAGCCTTGGAAAAGATTTGCAGACTCTACCTTGTCTTCGATGGTCTGGGAAAAAAACACGGTACCTGGGGGGTCTCCGTAGGAGGGGACGTATAGGGTGGTGGGTGAAGCTCGGGTAGCAAATTGCAAATGCAGGAAAGGGGGGTCTCAACAAAGTGGTTTATTGAAGATAGGGGCAGGGAAGTGGCAACGATTTTCGCCACAAAACCCCCAAGAAACAGGAAATGACTCCTATCACCCTACGACGGAGAAATGACCTAAGTAAAAATGGATGAAAGGGCGGGAAACCGGTGACGCCGGCAAGTCAGAGAGGATGAGGGCGGGGGACCAATATCGAATCCCGATATACTAAAATTGCAACGAGAAGGCACAAAAACATGGAACATTTCCGTACGGAGAAGGGAAATACCAGAGGCTGGTACTATTAACACAAAAAGGCCCTCAACTGCTTAAAAAAAGATAGAGAAATTGTATACCAAGATTGGCGAATCTGAGGTGAAAACATGACCATGCAGATAATGTAAGAAAAAAAAAGACCAACAAAAGGGGAGAAGGACCTTGGTTACCATTTCACTGGCAAAATTCTTGGGGGATGCTTAAGGGAAAAAAAAAGGATTAAGGTCCGGAGACTTTGGCACATCTCCGCATATAAGCAAAGGTGGCTTGCCTAGGGGGATCTGGACTTCGGGACGTAAGCGCCAAGAATCAGAGGCGCGCACGGTAACAAAAATAAAACAATAAAAAGAGACCCAAACAGGAACAAGTCACTAAAAGCGGGAATGAGGCGCCGTTGGGAACAGGACATGGGGAGGCAACGCGGAAAGCACGTTTTTTGGGGGGGGAAAAATACTCCAGGTGGAGCAAAAGAATAGCCCCTCACCGCCAAGCCGTGGAAACTAAAACCTAAAAAGGGAGAACTGGTCAAAATGCCATGCGACAGCCGGTGGGAAGCATATCAGAGTTGCACTATGAAGAATAGGGGGGGATGAGGAAAGGCAGAGAAAGAACAGCGTGGTCAAGAAACTTCCAGACAATCAATGTTATAAGCAGGGGAATCTCTTACGTTTAAAGGGTGTCTCACAAACTCAAAGCTTACTGAACATTTTCTGTTACGCAAAAACCTTGGATTCAAATGAAAAAACACTTCGGCCGCTAGCGTAAACAGGGGAGAAGGCAGTCGATCTTCCAAAAATCCCCAAGGACGACGGGACAGGCAGAGTGAGTTGGCGGGAGAAGCATTTCCTCCTCCGAATTGGAGGGGAGAGGATAGATATTTAACCGGCTAAAGCATATGTAAACGATAATGCACCCGCGAGCGGCAAACTAATAATTGGGGGAAAAACAGGAGAAAACCCACACTGAAGTTCTGAATTCAGGCATGGGTAGGAAAAACGACGCGCTGGGGGGAGTTGGATAATAATGGTTAAAAGGGGAGGCTGGTGTACAAATGTTGTTCTTTCTGGAAGGCAGAAAAAACCAGAAAAACTAAAAGGAACCGGCGTGCGAAAAAATAACAAAACAAAAAAAAAAAAAACACGAAGAACCACAACCCAAACCAACAAAAAAGAAAAAAAAAAAAAAACAAAAATAAAAACCAAAAAAAAACATCTAAAACAAAAAAAACCCCCAAAGAAACAAACAAAAAAAAAACAACAAAAAAAAACAAAAAAAAAAAACACACCAACAACACAAATAAATAAACAAAAAACCAAAGAGACACCCCCCACAAAACAAACAAACACCGCCCCCAACCAACCACACCCAAAAACAACACCCAAACACAAAACAGAAACAAACAACCCCCAACAACACCACAACGCACCACACAAAAAAAAAACAGGCCTTTTTCGTTCCGGTTGCCTTCTCCTTCTTCTGGGCTCTTAGATGAGTCTAAAGAGTGATCAACATATCTTTTAGGGATCACTATTTCAATGAACACCCTGTGGAGGAAGGGGTCCCTTTCATTACAAGATTAATGGGAAAGTCATCTAATAAGGTTAAAGGTTCCTGCGGTTTTTAAACAGGAAGGTTTGACCCGGGGGGTGAGGGTCTTAATGGAAAAGCTCAGGCCGGTGTGAATGAGAAGAAGATAAAAGGCGTGTAAGGCGGGCTTAAAGAGGTTAAAAGTGCACCCGGCGACCGGAGGGCACAAGGAAATTCCCGGATGAATTGGAGTGTGAGCTAAGAGCGGGCGGCTAGGTGCTTTGCGGGGAAAAGGGTCTTCGACCTCTGGGGAAAAGCCAAAACCAGGGTGCTGGGGGGCGGGACCTAGAAAGCGAAGAAGACCCGCATTGCTGGCGAAGGGCTGATGAAGAAAGGAGGACCAACGGAAAGAAATTAAGGGGGGGAAAGATTACCTTCTCTGGAGGGGGGAAAGAAAAAAAAAAGGGGAACGGGGGGCGGAAATCGGTTACCGAGTGGAAAAGACGAGATGAAAAGGACCTTTTTCGCGAAAACCGCCTACATTCTTACCAAAAAAAAAAAAACTCCGTCAGGGAGTAAAAGGGATGGCCAAACAAAGACTGTGGCATGTTTGATAAAAATTCCGGGGAAGACAGACGCTGTCTATTGAAAATGGGGTCTGCAAAAACTGGAATAAAAAACAAATTCGAAAGGTGGATGCGACGAAGGTTAAGCGCATGGTCCGTCTCACTTTTCACAGTTTCTGAAAAGGGTACACCCGAAGCGAACCGATAGCGACACTTGTTGGGAAACAAGAAGGCTACTTGTGAACATATTAGAAAAAAGAAACCTTTTGAGTAAGGGGACAGAAACTGAGGGGGATGAAAAAGAAAAGTAGGAACAGGCTCACCGTTGCCGGCACACAGAAGAGGGGGGACGGATCAATGACCAAAAAGGGGCAGCTTTGGAGTTGAAAAATTAAAAGAAGAGAAAACAACAACAACGGGGGGAGGGGGGGAGGTTAACACACGAACACGGCGTGGCCTCTGGAAAACCAGTCTTTCCTTTAACGCGGAAAGAATCAGGGGCACCGGAGAGGGGATTGCGACACGGCCGGTCTTGGCTAGCAAAACAGGTGAGCTGAGTAATGATGTTCATTAAAAAGGAAAGCAAGTTTTTTCCTGAAACATGTAGGGTCTGGACCATTTCAACAGGGAGAGGAGTTGGACACAGCCCGGCATTGCCGGAAATTCAGATAAACAAACGGGAAAGGGACAGTCAAACTGGGGGGGGTAAAAGGAATGTGTGTTTTGGACAAGCGCTGGGGGAGGTGCGGCAACAGATCAGCGGAAGATTCTGTATCAGAAAGGTCCGATACCACTGAGCCTAGCCCAGTCATTGGGTGGGGAAACCACGAGCTGCACGTTGTCAGACGGAGGCGGTTGAAAAAAGACTAAAAACACTTGGCAAAAGCGTGTAGTCGTGATGAACTTCAGACGGGGAGCACGGATTACTTCCGAAATCAATCAATTCACATGAGGGGAACGAAATACGGTGGATGAAAGGAAAAGGGTGGGGGGGGGGGAATCTTCTACTTAAGCCCTGGCAATGCGGTCGAATATTCCGAAGATTGGCAGGGGACTCTCGGATACATCAAGAAAGGCTAGTCATGTCTACTGGGGGGGGAGGGAAGATGGAGGCCAAACGCCGAACGAACCCAAATCCATCTCTTTCAAGGTGTCCCAAATTAATCAATTCTTGGGAAAGGTCTTAAGAAGGTGGCGGACAGGCTGACAGGTGTAACGCTCTCGCGAACAGAATCTGAGTCTTGGGGAGAAGTCCGGACTCGGAGATCATTATGTAAAAATGGAGAAAGGGGACCTCAAATCCAACTCCGTTAAGTTAAACTGGCCTGGGACCAAACGGAAAGAAACGAACGTCGCTGATTCCGGGACCACGAAGATCTTGTGAAGACAGGGGGACACTTCGAGAAACTTGGGAAACCATCTCAGAAGAAGATGAATTAATTCAGATTCGGCTTTCGAAAGTGCCTGGGGGGGAAGGAAATAGTCTCTAAGCTCATCTCCAAAAAGAAATCATCATGGGCCCGGATACGCAACACAGAATGGACAATCCTGTTGGTTCCTGACTTCGGGGAGGGAAGGGGGACCTGGTGGGAGCCGGCAGAAGAACGATCACCACAACGTCTAAAATCATCATTTTTCGATGTTTTCGGAAAAATACAACTCCCCAAGAGCACCTAACATTTGGCACCCGAATGAAAGGCACATCTACGTGTTGGCAGTTCAACCCTTCGGTGGGGGGGGGTTCATCCGAGCAGCCATTCAACCCATCTTGGGGGGGACGCTTTGGGATACTGAAGTAAAGGCAGAAATGACAAGTAAAAGCAATGTTAGAAGTGTGTCAATGCTCGGAAATACAGTTCTGGAAAGCACCCTCCATGATCATTTCGAAAAAAAAATAGAAGGGAGGGATTCAGTTGCACGTCTCAGACCGCAGAGCCCTGGGGCCTACAGGCCGCCTTTCAAGCGTGTTGGGGATGTGGCGCACTGTAGGTTGGGGGGGGGAGGACAAAGCAGGGCCCGTAGTTTCGGAGGGCAAACAACCTGCAACCGAATGGTTCTGGGGAAAGAGGCTAGGGAAACGGGTTTTGCCTCAGGAGAGACTGTAGGGTCTGCCATAGGGCGGCTCTAGAGTCAAGATTCACCACGCATGCAGTTCTATGCCGAGCAATGGGTGGCGGGGCTTAAGGGCCAAGCTTTGCCAGTTTCTCTTGACTAGGGGGTTGTGGGGAAAAGAGAAGGCCTGGGGGGCTTCGGAAGGAGAACGTCCTTGGAGGAGCGGGATCAAAAATGTCGCGGCACGATGTGCCGACACCCAAAAAAAGACGGCGCGGGTACGGCCTGGGAGGTTAAGTGCACCAACGCATCGCACATCCACTCTGTCTTGGGAAGAGGGGGATAAAGTTGTGGTTGCGGTAGGGAGTTGGGCTTTGTGGTTGGAGTGCGCTCGTTGGATGGCGGATTCTATGGGGAGTCGTTAAAGCAGGTCAAGATATCCCGCTGCACGAAAGGTGAGTAGGGAATATTTTCTGGGGTTCGCAAAATCTCCTTCGGAATAAACGTTTTGGAAACTTCGTAACTCATAAACCAAAAGGTTGCAGGTCGAGGGGAAAGGAAGCAGAGAGAAAAAAGGAGTTGGTGGGGAGAAAAAGGGTTCAGGGGTGATCCGGATTTCGGAAAGGACAGGTCTTGTATCTCACAAGAATTTGGGTGAAGACAATAGGAGGGGGGGGTCCGAAATATGATCTGGGACTTTTGCACGTGGCTGGGCCGGGTTTTCAAGAAAAAATCCACTATGGCTTAAAAATACCATCAGCCCTGAAGGGAAAGGGGGTTTGGGTTTGGAAATGGACAAAGGTTCTTCTTGGATTTGGAGTCGTTATATCGGAAACTTCTTATGGTCCAGAAATCAAGCAGGGAAGGGGGAACGGAACGAGTCCGGTCAACAGGAAGTTTAAGCGGTGGACGGACACACGGGGGTCTAACCGGGGGGGCATTCCTCATGCTTTCCTTGAAGTGAAAGGTCGAGCGTACAGTTTAGCGGGAGAATTGGGGCGCTCCTGGCACCTTCCTGAAAAAGGATAAGAGAGAAAAAACCCTTATTATTATTGGAAAAAAGAAAAGGGGAGAATTGCAATTTAACAAGATTTCGGCGTAAACATCCACAAGCGAGGCATTCCGCCGATCCCGACGGACGGAAGAAAGGAAAATGTCTAAGTGTAGATTTTCTCTTAGGTCAAGGTTAAAGGGCAAGTCAAGGACTCGGCGGACAGGTTAGGACAAAGAACTTAGCAAATAGCGAATTGTCCAGAAGGGAAAAGGGTCAAACACCCACAGGGCAAGGAATGGGCGCTTTGGAAGAGGGGGAAAACCCTAAGGCGTAGAGTAGGAGCCGAGCGCCACTATGCCACTGAAGAGATAAGAGGGGGACAATAGGGTAGGACTAAGTAGTGTCAAAAAGCTTGACAGAATCCGAAGGAAAGAAAGAAAAACCAGACCTATAAAGGGGAATGAATGACCAGTAGAAGGGGGACAAGGAACGGGGGGGTTTAAGAAAGTACGCGCGAGGAGCTTGTGCTAAAAGCAGGGATCCTCAATATAATCTGAACTACACAAGTTCTGAAGAGGGAGGTAGTGGAAAAGGCTTTGCGGTAAATCACAGCCAAAGATGCACAGCCTACTGGAGTAAACAAAAAGAAACAGGAAATGTCCCCAAAAAGAAAAAGAAAAACACGACAGGACAAAACGTGGGGAAGCGATTGTTGTGAAAACAAAGGGCAGCTATCTCTCTTGTGTTTACAAAAGGAGGAGGAACAGTTTGAGGAATGTCCTTAAAGACGCAGACTGCACCGACCCCCGAGCGCCAACTAAAAAAACGCTAAAGGCAATGTCGGGTCAACAATCCTGAAAGAGACGAAACCAGAAGGGCATACCTCGTGTGCCGATGCGAAGTTGAAACAGACGAGGAAAAGAAAAATAAACACATTATCTTCACTTAAAAGGTCGAGAAGTTGGTTCCGGCAGATCGAAGTTTTTTTGAAAAATTCCGCTGCGGGGAAAATTGGGATCAATCCAAGAATGAAGTCAAAACATGTAGGTTTTTGACGCCTACCGCCATTTGCCGACCAGGGAAAAAAAAAGCCGAAAAGGAGGGAATTAAGCAGTGAAAGGTAAAATCGGCAAGAGCAAAATAATCAATCAGCGAGTTACTACCGCTACTTTAACGGAGGAAGGGCAGATTTAGTGCTACATTCTCCCCCAGGGGGGGTTGGCCTCGAGGCCTAGGTAAGGGGCCGCTAAAGATTATCATTTGGAAAACTATTGGGAAGTGGCCCGATACGCGACTGTTCAAAGGTTGCAAGACCACGGTCTGAAGTAGTGTTTGGGTCGCAACTCTTGGAAGGAAGAGGGGGGGGTAGTGGAAAGGGGAGGGAAATGAAGGGAACTTGCTGGGAAGTTGCGCGGTGGTTTATGGGGGGCCTGACTTGCAATGAGGACAGGACTGGCAATAAGAAAAAAAGAAGGGGAAAACAGTCAAAAAGGGAAAAACTGGGGGGAGGATCGGATGATTATCTGTGGGGGCGCTTCGGGGAGTGAAAATGCTTTCAACAGCCTATACCTCAATCGGGGGGAAAAAAGGGGGAATTCAAGATTGTAAACCTTAACAGCCCGGTTATCGGGGCCTTGGGATTAAAAGATGGTTTTAAAGAGGAAGACAGGAAAGAGGATTGATAAAATTTGAAACGGCAGGCTGCGGTATCAGGTGTGTCGATGTGCTGAATGTACCAGCCGTTTTTTCGAGGAAGAAAGAGTTAAGACATATCGCGGTGGAGGTGTTAACAGAGGTAAAAGCAGGGGGAACCTGCCTTGCTAACCTGGCAGGGAAAAAGGATTAATAATAAGGATGGGTCGTGGAAATTTTAGAGAAAGAGACGCAAGCTGATTTGGTGAGTCATAAGGAGTAGGGGGTAAAGAGAATCAAGAACATTCATTGATGTGGAAAATTCTTAAGAATAGCGGGCGCTACCTATATCAGAACGATCATTTGGTCCTATGGGCTTATCTATAAGAGAGACAAACTCCATGAGGATAGGAAAAGAGGATTGCTTAAGCATTTGTTACAGGGGTGCAGGAGAATGAATCGGCTTACTCAGTTCAACCTACAAAATGCTATTAAAAGACTGTTTGAGAAAGAAGAAATAAGGAAAGGAAGAAAAAAGGGTCGCGGCTAAGAAGGGGAAACACCAAGACACGGCACGGATTGTGAGGGAGGGGCGGCTTCTAGATCTCGCTTCAATATTGGGGGTGAGGTGTCAAAAGAAAAAGAGAGGGGGGAAAAACACAAATGAAAGGGAAGGTATTCCCCTAAGTTTGCAAAAAGTTGCCGGGCCCGGGGCGGACCGAAGCGAATGTAACTTTTACCTCCACTGGGGACGGGAAAAAAAAGCAGGGAAGAGGGGGAAAAGGAAGGTGACGAAAAACACGGGGTTGTGTGAGACGGAACGGGTGACGCAATAAATAAAGGAACTAGGGCGATTGAACACGTTTACCCGGAAAGATCTGAAGAGGTGGGGGGACGTGTTTCTACTTGGCAGACGGGCCAAAGGCAGCGTGGGGCGGGGAAAAGTAAA
>Ga0179591_1303267_pt1 | contig 10372 bp, 12 predicted proteins | sample CZOMad2_1_08_16f_FD_182891 | JGI IMG/M metagenome (GOLD analysis project Ga0179591, IMG submission 182891) | Vadose zone soil fungal communities from Angelo Coast Range Reserve, California, USA - CZOMad2_1_08_16fungal (PacBio error correction) | ecosystem: Environmental > Terrestrial > Soil >...
ATGTTTCGACCGATGACCACAGATAGAACCTCGTTGAAAAAAGTGGTCGAGACGCGAGGATGAAACTAGGAAAGGGGTTCGGAAAACATACCCTCGTTCGACAACTGGGTCCAAGAGGCCTTCAGACGAAAGAGGAGCTCTACTTTCAGACGCCAAAAACAAAAAAAGACGAAGCGAAGCCCGGTCCAAACGCAAAAAAAAAAACGGACAAAATCGCCATCACAAGAACGGCCAAGTGCCAGCCCCACCTAGCAGCAAGGCGTGAAAAAAAAAAAACGTAACTAATGACACGCCACAATGCCCGAATCAACCAAAACGGCAAGGGGTAGACTCCTCACCACACACGTTGGTTCTCAACTCCAACACCGAAAAAAAAAAAGCGAGGGGCACAGGGAGCCGCCAGAAAAGAAAAGGAGTCGAGGATGACGAATCCTAAAATCAAGGGGTATGCAACTATCCGAAGCTGGTAGAAACTACACTGGAGAAAACGAGCGATTGGCAGAGCGCTGGAACGAGACAAAACGCGACGAGCGTAAAAGGCATGGGAGACGTGGAAGTGGAAGAAGGGAAAGAAACTCGCGGAACAAGGCATCACGTTGCGAATGCCAGATAACCGCAAACGCACGTCAACAACGTCCAAAAAAACGGAATCCCAGCAAACCAGCTCCCAAAATGAGCACACACTATCGAAAAAAGTGGGGATAAAAAACAAACCGAATTGTCTAAAAAACAATGCGAACAACGGCTGCACAAGACGAAACCGGCCCTTGGGACTAAAAACAGTTCCCAGCGACGAGGTGCTAAAAAGCCCCCCAGCCACGCAGGCGTCGTCGGCCTAGACCGAAGAAAAATAGCGAAGCCCAGGAGCCAACGAGAAAAAACGCGCCCAACAGAAGAAGGAGACCGGCAAAAGAGTCGGCGCCAAAAGGTCGTAAACGCGAAAAAAAACGCCGAGATTAAAAACAACAACCAAAGCGAAAAAAAAAAGCTGATTGCCAACACCTCCTGAATCGCAAAAACGCCTAAGACGGGCAAAAACAATGGGTTCCGCGTAAAAAGGGTGCCCGGCGGGAAAAAGACGCAAACGGGGAATGGGGGGCGGAGAAAGGGCAAGGCACAAAAGCCCCGACCGCGAAAAAAAGAGGGGCAACGGAAAAGGAAAGAAAGGGCAATATCCGTAAAAAACCCAAGGCAGATCGAAGGCCCAAAAAACAAAAACCCGATGAGGGACAAAAGATGCGCAAAGCTTCGCCAGCGGTGAAACGGGAGGTGCCAAAAAAAAAACAAAGACAGCGGAGGCGGCGAGCCAGAACGAAAAAAAGGAAAAAAAACGACAGGCAACAAAAGAATGAGAACCTTAAAAGGGGGAAAAAAAAATGCCTGAAAAGTACGGACTGGGGCAGCAAAGGGCCCCTCAGCGGGGGACAGAACAGAGAAAAGAGAAGGAAAAACAGGAGGGACGGTCCCCAGGGGGAAAACCAGGGTTGGGATGCGCGGTCAAAACGCGGGGCGACGGAATGGGGGGCCCGGCAACGCGTACGCCTGCCGGCAAAGCACAGACAACCGCGACGGCGGTAAACGGACGCCTAAAGCAAATAAAAAAAAAAAAAAAAAAAAAGAAAGCAAAAAAAAAAACGGAAAAAAAGCACGGGGGAGTGACCGCGTTCACCACTGGTAAAAAGTCGGGTCGGCAGGGGGAATACGGGGGGGGTCGGCGAAGAGGGTAAGCCAAAAGCTAGAGAGAAGTAAGTGCCACCAAGGCTCACCCGCAAAGCAGGCCGCAAGAACCGATCAAAAAAAACGACAAAAAGAAAAGCCAAACCCTGCAACAGGGGGGACCCACCCGGCTCGCCAGACAAACGAAAAACAGCGACGCCAAAAAACGAAAAAAACAACAGGAAAAAAGGGCAACGGCCCAAACTCCAAGAGGGGTGTAACGTCCCGCCAAGAAAAAACGGTTTGGGACCTCCGTAAAAAGCTACGAAAAAAAAACACTGAAAAACGTTCGGGGGCACCTAAAAAAAAAAAACAAGAGCAGGCGTCGAAATGGAAACTACGTATTCAAACGTGCTAAAAAAAAAAAGAAGGGTGAAAAGAAATTGGATCCGCCGGCACAAAAAGATCTCGGAAGAAACGAAGCAAAAGAAACAGAAACGCAAAGAGGACAACAGGCAAAACAAAGGATCCGATTGAGTCGAACCACAAAAGAAACTCGTGACCCAGTCACGTGGGACTGGCGTCTCAAAACGGGAGGAAGTCGCCGAACCGTGAAAGGGGGAAAAAAAAAACGGCGCCTGCGTCCGAAAGGGAAAGAGACGAATTTAAACGGTCACCAAGAAGGTCACAACGACCACGCCAAGGCAAAAGCAAAAAGGCACGGAAAAAAAATGTGCACAAAGCCCGGAAACCCGTGGGTCAAACGTCACGCAAACCAGCTGACCACAACAAGAGGCGATCGAAGCGGTCAAAAGCGGAGGACATCGAATACGCCAGAGGGAACCGGTGAAAAAGGGGGGCTTGCAATCTAGCGGCCAAAAAGTAGCCCGATGGGGACAAGAAAAGGGAACAGCGGCCGCGACCTAAACAGCCGAGCAACCAACGAACCTCAACTCGAGGGCGTTAACCACGACGCGAATCGAGAAAGGGTGAAAAACAGCTCGGCGGTTCAAATTACTTACAAAAACCGGCCAGCAGAACAGAGGGGAAAAAAACGATGCTCGCAAAAGGAAACGAAGAAGGAAACGAAAAAAAGGGGCCAGGAAGGCGACGACTACAAAAGCGAAAAAAGCAATTAAGGCTGAAAAAAAGGGAAACCACCAAAAAGTGCGAGGAGGAAGGACCAAAGCAAAACGATCGCAAAAGCAGCCCTCCCAAGAAACGCTTATTTTCAAGGTCGGAACAAAACAGCAGCTAAAACCGGCAAGGGATAAAACACGTGCAGCCGGGGGGAGCAAGCAAGAACAACGTTACCCTCGGCAAAGGGCGAATACGAGAAAGTACGCAACGGGAAACGACCCGACCACGGTCCCCCAAAGGAACCATCCTAACGACCAAAAAACTTTTGCCGACGGGGGGGAAACTGGAGGAGGAGAAATAACTTACAGCAGCTAGCAGAAAACGGCAGGAAAAACGGAGACGGGGCGGCCAAACATGCAAAAAAAGGAAAACACGAAAAAAATGCCAAGAAAGGATCCAAGGGTGGCAAAACCGCTGAAGAACAGGCTCGGGAACGGCAAAGAAAATCCTGCAGCGGCAAAAAACAATCGAAACCTGCGAAAAAATCAGCAAAACAAGCAAAGTGAAACACACGAAAACACCCAGGGGGCGCCTGCAAAGGGCCCAGAGATCTGACCAAAGACCGAAGCCACAAAACAGCCCACCAAAAAAAAAACACAGAAACGCTCCGGAGGGGCGCAAACGGACAAACCCGAAACCTTCTTAAACGCAAAAGAAAAGGGTCTAAAAGCAACCTAAAAACAGCGCCATGGAAAAACGAGGGAAAAGAAACAACTTCATGGACGACATGCCAGGAAAAAAAAAAACCGAAAAGCTGCCCAGAAGGGAGAGATAACTGGACGAAATCAAGGTAGAGCAAAAAATCTTGGGACCGCATAAACAACACAAACACGGAAGGAAGAAAGAGCAAAAAAGAATTGCTTCAGACAGTGACGAGAAAACAGCAATCGCCTGAGAGGAAAAAAAACTCGCCGTGCAAGATAAACGGGGTGGACCAATTTGAAAGGAGTGACGGTCGCATAAATGGGAAACTCGAGATGCAGAAAAAAAAAGCAAGAACGCTGCGCCGTCATTTTAGCGAGGTGCTCGTTTGCAAAGAAGGAAAAAGAACAAGGCCGATGCGGGGACGAAAGGGTTGGCGTGGGAAAGAAAGGCCGGTGCTGCCAACTGGGGTTCGAAAACAAGACAGCGGCCGATAAATAAAAGGAAACCTGGGACGGAGTTTAAAAAAATACAAAAAAGGGCATTCAGGCTCAAAAAAAAGCAAGCTGCCGCGTGCAGGCGGCGGCAACGACGAGAATAGTCGAAAAAAAGCCAGACGGAATACCGTTAAAAGGCAAACCAAATCGAGCTGATCGAGGCCGAATAAAAAAACGAAAAAACCACGAGCCGTGGGAGCCGCTGGGAAGCTAAAAGAGGGCAGTGGTCAAAGGAACTCCCAAAAATCGCGCGTAGCCCAAAAGTGGCGGAGAGCGAGGGCTGCGGGGTCGCGCCCGAACGATGACGAAGCGCCAAAGCCCAGCCGCAACGGCTTCGAGAAAAAGCAAAAGGTTGCCATCACGCTGTGCAAAAACAAGAGGCAGACCTGGGTTCAGGCCAGCGGCGAAAAAGGCCGAACGTGATAAGGACTCCCAACGAATACAAAGTGGGGGCTACCGGAAACCCTCCAAAAAGGTGCAGTTGGTGCCAAGGAACGCAGACAAGCGCGGAAGTGAACACAAAAGAGGTGGAGCTTCGCAAGGAAAAACGTAAAAAACCACGAAGACGGCGGAATCGCAAACCCTCCGTCGAAGGGAAAAATAGTAGAACCGCAAGAGCAAACGACCCGAAAGCAGTACTTCGGGAACGAACGAACCACGAGGATGGTAAAATGGTCCGGCGTTGGACCTGTCCGAAGAAAACAAAAAAAAGGGGTCAGAAAGGTGTCAACGCACCCCGGCGCCGCCAAAACCCGAGAATAAAAAAAAACGCAAAAAGGAGTCCAGAAAACGGCTGGAGTAGCCATAAAAAAAGAATGGATCATCCAAACGTCGCAAAAACAGAAAAAGAACAGGATTGCTGGGGAGAACTGGGCGCTTACGGTGAGTACGTTACCAACCAACTTAAAAACCTTGCACCAAGAGAACTTTTCAAAATCCCGGGGAGTCGTAGGAAGGAACAACCGTGTGCAGAACAACTGGGAGGACGGCCGGCCAACAAAAACCGACCAAAAGGGTCGCCAGGGCGGTCACGGACGCGACACGCCATCGGAAAGGTTCAAAAAAAAAAAAACCATCGAACGCCCAGAAGGACTGGTACATCAACAGGACAGGACTGAAATTGGGAAGACGAATCGGTCGGTAAAAAACGACTCGAACCACCAAAAATCGAAAACAGCGGGAAGAGGCGTGGAAACGTCGGTTTGCCCGCGGATGAAGAAGGAAAAGAACGACCCACGGAAAATAAAAGCAATCCCGCCAAGCGGCGGCGGAGGGAGTGAAAAAGAACGCAGTGTTGCGCAGACGAGATAGGACAACCCAGGGAAGTCAACCCAACCGTAAGGCAAATGTACCCAGGTAGAAAAGATTTGCCCAGCAAGGCCGCGCCAGCGCAAGTGGGTCACGGCCAGCAGAGTCAAGGTCGAGAAACCGGTCGGTGGAAGCGCGGCACAAAACGCGGCCGCCGGGGGGAGCAAGCGGCGACAAACCGATCACCTAGTCCATGCAGACTCGTAACGGCGGCGCAGAACCGTCGAAACAAAACAGCAAAAGAAAAAACTAACTATTCCCAGTGGTGGTGATCAAGCGGGTCATCGAAAGGAATGTCGGCGCAAAGAACGAAAAGAATCCAAAAGAGAGACTAAAAAAAAAAAAAAAAAGGTGTGCCGAGACGACGGCGCAAAAAGGCGAGAAGGGAAAAGTCCAAAAACGCACACAGCGGCGACCGGAGCAGGACACAACATTGAAAGCAAAACAGCGCGACAAAAACCCAAGAAAAAAGGGGGTGCCGTCCTCACGATCAAACGATTGTCTCCCAAAAACAAGACGTTCAGGGGGTCCTGGAAAGCAGAAAAACCACAGGCAAAGGTGAGCGGAGGGGCAAAAATAACAAAGGCTGCAAGATGCTGAAAAAAGACCCAACCGCCGGATTGGGAAAAAAGAGATAAAAAAACGAGCAGCTGTGCTCCCAGAGAGACCTCCAACGGGAAAGGGTACCACAAAACGAAACGCCTCGAACCATGGGTTGAAGCCGGTATGACAGCAGAACTACGAGTCAAGAACGGCCAGCGCGAGTACAAGGCGAGAAAGACGGAGCCGCAAAGAAGGAAAAAACGCCAGAAAAATGCAGCCCAAAACAAGGATGGGCAAATAAACCATTAGTCCGACCCCCCCGAAAAAGCGGAAAGAAACAACACTCGCGGGAAAGCCGGGGCAGCAAACGTTGAGAAGATAGCGAACGAAAAAGTACCAGAAAGGCCTTCGAACCTAACGAGAAAAACAATGGTCTGGGGTCAGGGCTAGAAACGAGGTGGGGACACCCTACACTCATCCCAGGGGTCAAAAAAACTAAACAGACGGCTTGCACGCAAACGGTGCCAGAGACGCTCCAACGGGGAAAGGGTGGTAGTAAAAGTGGCCGGAAAATGAACAAGCCCAAACAAAAAATCAACGAACCACGGACATCGGAAGGCCTCGATCAACAAAGACAAAACGAAACGAATACGACCAAATGCGGGTGAAGGGGCAACAAAATCGGGGGGGGAGCGGAAAATCAAGGACGGTTGTAGACCAAACAGCGCGTACCATCAAGGTGCGGTACGGGTACCAACGAAAGCAAAATCGTACGAAGATGCAAATTAGAAATCCACTGAAGTCCTCGCGCCAGGTTAAAGAAACCAGCAGCCGCGAACCACCTCACTCGAAAGAAACAGTGAGCGACAGCGCGAAACGAATCGGGGAAGAGCGATTCCACTGTTTGTTGTAACGTAAACACCGACAAACTCCGTAAACTGTAACACATCAGGCAGCCTCCAACATGCAAACAATCCTCGAAAAAAAAAAAAAAAAAAAAAAAAAAAAAAAAAGGGAGAGAAAGACGGGTTACTGCGGGGCGCCAAGACCAAGGGGGGGGGTCCAAGGTTCAAGCTGCAAAGTCTATGACCGGTTAGGTGCAAGAATGCGGGCACGGGACATCGGCAGATAGGGGGGAACACCATGGTAAAGCCCCATGTTTGACAGCAACGGGGGGCCGGTCCACCTAATGTTCTTTTCGTTTGCTTGTTTGGTCGTTGAAGCTCGACTCCGGGGTGGGGTTTGTCGACAGGGGGAAACCGCCCCCACTAGGGTTAATCTTCACGCAAGCACTTGCGATAGCAGCTACCAGTGACTGTCGGGTAAAAAAAATATAAGTGGATACATCAGGCGTCCCTCACGGAATGGAAACCGAAATCAAGGGGAATTTCCAACCATAACAGTCAGACAACAACGTAGGAGGGAAAATATAGATAGGTTCGGCTGGGGATTCAAACAGGATCTAGTAAAAATCGTTGCCGAGAGACAAGAAACGGTCCACCGGCGTTGGACTGGCAACCGACAGTAGAAACGACCTCGAAAATCAATTTCACTGAATGATCGCTACTGGTAGGGCGCGGCAGAAACTCCAACAAAAGAGGGTCGTGCCAGTCAACGCAAAACCACTATGACCATGAGGGGTCACCCTGGCTGCCGGTGGGGGACAAGGAGGAAAAAACCAGACGCTCGGGCGGGGACACCGGTGCCAAATCCTGATACAAACTGCCCCCATGAAAAACCAAAGCGTGGGAAAGGGGGGAAGGTGGAGCTGAGTCCACCACCGACAAAAAAAATTGAAAACCTCATTCTAGCCATGGAGAACACTGTCCGTGACAGGAGTCAATGACAATACGCCGAAAAAGGTGTATGCGACAAGGGGAGCCTGAAAAGGAATGTCAGCCCAAACTGGCCGATTTTGGAACTGGGCCCCGGAACCGCAGCCAAGTTCAAAGGGGTCGATGGCGTGGAAGTTGCAGGGGCGCTGCGTACCCGCGCACTTCCGTGACTGGAGCGGCCACGTCACTATCAAACAGGTCCTGATCGCGAGATCCGGTGGAGAAATCCCATAAAGGCAGCCCGTGGCCTCGCGGGCATTTAGAAGAAGCATGTAAAACACCAGGCGACCGGGGGTGCACAAAAAGCAAAGCACCGGTTGTACGACCCCAGATCCGTCAGATCCCTTGACCAGCGGCAGAAGAGGCGGTAAGGCTACGAAAGAAAGCACCGGGCGGGCGGCGCGCGACTTAGATCGCGGAAAGGCACACAGACGGCCGGGTGCGAGGAACCGAAACAAAACGTCGACGCAGGGCAGCATTTCGAATCTTCGACAAACAGGGGCCAACAAAAAGGAAACAGCGATGGGATCAAAAACGCCGCACCTCGAGAAGGTGATTGGACACCGCTACAACGGTGGGAGGAGGCGCCGGGCCGCCACGGGAGGGAAAAGCATCGAGCGCACGCGCGCAAGCCTTGGCAAGGTGGAAAAGGGGAAAAAGTGAACGGGTAAGGAAATGACCGCGAACCATGCGGTCAGGACGCAGAAAAGACCAGAGGTGGAGCACGAAAGGGCCACAGGGTTGCTCACGACTCACGAAATCAGAGGCGGGGAGGGCGCTTGTTGGGTAGGCCTAAGAAACTTGGGGGGGAGCACATGTCGGCGGGGAAACTAAGAGAAGGGAAAGTGGGGAAGTTTCATGCACGCTGGGTCGGTGGGGAATTCAAAAAAAAGCGGGGGGGACGCCCGGTGTGCGAAAAAACGGACGCGCGCGAAGCGCCCAATCTCGACAAAGAGAGTGCCATCATGGGAATCCGGCCCCATCAAAAGTTCCCGGCATTCGCACGAAACGACTCCGGCTGAACCGAGTTTCAACCAACTGGAACGTTGACGGGTCGAGTGACGAAGGCCGGGCGAGTGGCAGTCGCAGCTAGGGGGGGTCAACCAACACCCTCGTCGCGAAACGCAGAAAGACACCCGGCGAGAAAAACGCTCTGTAAAAACCACGGCCTCGGGCAAAGTCAAAGAAAGCAAAACCCGTTGCTCCAAAAAGGGCTGGGGGCAAGCTGCCTCGAAGGGTGGAATCACGACCTGCGCCGAAAAAAGGTCTCAGGGGGGTGGGGGGGGACGCGAGACTCCATGACTGGAAAAGGGTTTACGCAAGGGACAATCCTGGAATACCAACCAGCAGGCGTTCGCTCAATGCCCGGAGCCTCATGGAAAAGCGCTTTCGGAGGGAAACCTCATAAGGCCAGAAGGCTGGGTCTCGGAATCGAGGCGGCGACCGATCCAAATGTCCTTCGAAATCACAAAATTGGAACCAGCTCAGAGGGAGAGGCCCGGGGATCTTCGGAACGAGGGGAGCTCGTTCGAACACGGCAGGGCGGACGAATGAAAGCCGGCTGCCCGACCCACAGCGCAGCTGGTGACAACCAAACGCCGCAACCCGCCGAAAAAAAAGGGGTTGCACTGTGAGCAAAACAAGACTCACAAGAAGACCCAAGAAAAAAACGCCCCGCCAGAGATCGCGCCCGTCAGAAAACCGAAATAAAAATCCAAAACTTAAACACGCCAAGACCTCAATTGGGGGACGAAAAAAACTTGGCGGGGAAGATTCAAGCACCTCGGCGCCGAAGACCAAGAGGGGCCGTCGAAAAAACCTTCCGGCCGACGACCAAACTCCCGGCAGACCCTCAATGGCTTTCCACAGACGACAGAAGTCGCCGGTCCGCTGCGCGGTTTCTACGGCCGAACTCGGACGAAAGCCGGGGGGTCAATGGACCTTCGTGACAGGGTCCGAACTCGAACCACCGCGACGACTGAAAAAACGCCCCAAAAGCCAACGGGAGGCTGTCTGGGGAACCAAACTTCACTTTAGAAGTCAGAAAAAAAGAAATAAGGCAGCCAACAAAAAAAGAGCGCAACATCAGGGCCCAACAATGCCCGGCCATTCTGTTATGAAGAGAGTTGGAAACAAGGCACCAGGACGCCTAAGCACAGCCGGGATCAGGAGGGGAAGGGCCTATGGGCGGCCAAAGAAAAAGTGGCACGGAGCCCCACGGTCAAAGGCACAGAAATCAAAGACGCCAGATGCGATAAGCAGAACGGGATCTCAACAACCAACTGCCCCGACAAGAAAAACGAATCGAAGCGCTACAGAGAAGCCAGTGGCCGGGCCATGAGCCTAGGAGAATCGGACGGAAAAACAGGAAGAAAAGACGGGCCGCAAACCCAGCCGTAGGAAAACGGCCCTGAACAGCGGCAAAACTCAAGGAAGGGAATGGCAATAAACGGGCCACGTCGAAAAACGGTACACAACCGGCAACAAGTTCTCCGTCAGCGAAGGAAGTCAAATGTAAGGGCTAAGCCAGTGCATCCTCAAAGACCAGGGCCCCAAAATCACCGCATCGCAACGGCTTTGGGCCAACGCAAGGGGACCAACAACTGTAATGACGCGCCACGGTCGCGCCGGGGGCGAGCGCGAGAACTAGGGACGCAATCGCCACGACCTTAAGAAAAACACTGTGCCAAGGAATCGCCCACGCCGGAACATCCGAAAGCTAAAATCAGCTGTGAAGCAAAACCATAACGT
>Ga0179591_1319977_pt1 | contig 10372 bp, 9 predicted proteins | sample CZOMad2_1_08_16f_FD_182891 | JGI IMG/M metagenome (GOLD analysis project Ga0179591, IMG submission 182891) | Vadose zone soil fungal communities from Angelo Coast Range Reserve, California, USA - CZOMad2_1_08_16fungal (PacBio error correction) | ecosystem: Environmental > Terrestrial > Soil >...
AAGACTCGTGGAAAAATGTTCGCCAAACCTCCGACAAATGGGGCATCTTCACCAACAAGAGCCATCGATAGGGAAAAACAAAAAAAAACTTGCTAGCCCTGAGAAGAGCCCGGGTGGATAGGGTAACCTCTCAAAATCGGTAGGACTGCAATTTCCGAGAGAGGCCGATGGTGAATCAACAGTCAGTCTCCAGACGCGACTCAGGGGGGGGGGGAACCCGTCGTTTCGAACCGACTGGCCAGATGAGAAACCCATCCTTCTTACCACACAAACACAAAGAAAAAGGACAACCAAAAAAAGACAAAAAGCACACCAAAAACCAAAAAAAACAAACCCAACACGACCACACACAACGAACAGAAAAAAAAAGAAAAAACACACAAAAAAACACGTCGTGCTGAGCAAGCCACTCGACACGCGGGTCATGCACCGACAAGGTGGGAAATTCATTCAGCAGAACAGGGAAGGGGGGGGCCTGCTCAGGAAGGTCCGAAAATGATCGTAAATAGAATGACAGAACCTTCTTCTAAGTCACTCTGAACCGAGATTTGAGTAAACATAATTTCAGTGGAAGAAGAAGCATACGAAGAACAATGGGAAAGGGTAAGGTTTCATCCATTCGTGGGGAGCTGCAGGACGCCTCCTCAAAAGTCTCTCAGGGATCATTTCGAGGAGCTTGCTCTCTTACTTGGCAGAAAGACGCCGGTTGGAAGGGAAAACCTCTAAAGGTGGTAAAAGAGGAATATGCGGCCACGGTTAAGGGAAAAGAATTCGTCAAAATCTACGAATTCTTCCATCAAGAGCTGAGAGGGATCGTATAATGCGACGAAGAGGTGAGATACAATTGGTCCGGATCGAGGGAGCTGTGGGGTGGCAAATTTTTTGAAAAGTGTCTTAGGGAGTCGCCGGTCCCGACGTGATGAACGAAGGGGAATTCTTTCACGGCTCCTTCACTCAGGGAAAAGCCTCGAAAAAAAAACAAGCCGGGTATAGAAAACTCAGAGGGACCTATGCCAATCCTATGAGAGGACCCGAGGGGACTCGATGGAGCGGAAGAATTAGTCGGGGACGAGCACGACGAGAGAAAAAATTCAGCCGAAGCGTACCATCAAGGACACGAACACAAAAAGGAAAGGAGAACCGTAAGAGCGACAAAAAACCTTCAAGGAACGACAAAGCCAACTGTGGAAAAAAGTCCACGGGGAACAACTTTAATAGAGGGGGGAAAAAGAAGGAACACTCTATAGGCAACATGGATTTCGAAATCTTTTCTCACGCTGGAGCCATGGCCATCAAGGAAGAGCGATAGGGTCGTCCGGATCACCGGGGACGAGCAGGATGAAAAAACCATATCAGTGAAGGGAGAAGGATATGGGGGAAGGAGACCTTCTCCAGGGGGGAAGGGCGTATCGATAAAGGGAAAAAAGGTGTGCAACAAAAAATCTCCTCTTGCCAAAAAGGCCTAGGGGGAGTAAAAAAGACCTTCGTAAGTTCAGAAGCCGCCGAAGGCAGTATAATCGAGTCAATCCAGGGGGGCGTACTAAGGGGAGGAGGGAGCACCTGCCAAGCGCGACCGGGGATTGGAATTCATTTTTCGTCAAGGGTCCATCCAAAAATTAAGCAGAAAGCAACGATGCGCTTCACCGCCGCGAAAGTTGGGAAATCAAGAACTCTAAAAAGGGGAGTTTGGACGTCCGCCGGGGGAATGAAAAGAAGAAGGTCGTGGGGCCCATGGTCTTCGGCAGATGTGGAGAAGGGGGAGGGGGTCCAACAGGGGGGGGAAAAGGGAAAAGATCGAACGTTCTCGAGTCATGTAGGACGCTGGCATCTCTTCGCAAAAGACCAGAGAGGGAAAAAGCTCGTAAGCCAGGTCATTGTATCCGCCAGGAGGGAAGGACGGGGGGCAAGGGAAAGAATTAAAACGACCTAAAATTCCGTCTGCCACGCAACGCCTCACCGAGGTAACAAAAAATGGGGGGGGAAAAAGGGGGCTCACCTGATGGCTGGGGGAACATAAATCAGGGAGACCATACTTACCGGCAAAAGGGAAGCGGAGGATCCGGTCTTCTTCGGGAAACAACGACATGATCGCGAAGGCAGCTCAGTCTGGGGGCAGCGCCGTACGGGCGCAAAACGGTTGAAGCATCGAAGGACAAAGGAAATCGTTTGCTAGGGCGCTGAAGAAAAAAAAAACCTAGGTTAACAATAGGGCGAGTTAAGGGAAAAACTGAACGATCCTCAAAAGGATGGGGCCCCTACCGATGGAAAATCGCAGCAGGGGACACGCGTATCGGACCCTGAGGGTGAACGGCAACTTCACTTGATTTCAAGGAGCGTGGGAGGGGGAGAGGGGCTCGACCGTCTTCTGGCATTCGACGGGGAGAGGTCATACGAGAGATGGTAGGGGGGGGGAGAGTGCTTGGAACAGCGCTCACATCAAGGGGGGGAGAAAAAAAGACAAATTAACACCGGAGAACCTTAGAGATTAAGAACGCTCTTTGAACAGGGGTGTAATGGCCACCTGGGAAAAAAACCGCACCGTTCTGTCAGGAATCGCCTTTCTGCAACACGCGATAAAAAAGTATCTCTAAAACGAAGGAACAGGGAAACAATTTGGAACTCGGGAAAAAACGGAGGGGTATAAAATGATTGAAAAAAGAAAAGGCGTGGCATGTAGTGTTGGAGAAAGAGGGGGAAGTACAACACTCTTGGGAGTATTATTATCCATCCCGGCGGAAAGGGGTAGTCTATCCAAAAAGGAATGACTGAGAGCCGACGTTCGAATGGGAAAGGGGGGTCGGGGAAAATCATTCTGATGTCGCGCGGAAAAAGGGGAGAAAACACTGATCTGCGCTATGGAGGGAATCAAATGAGTGAAACAGCACGTGCACCTTTCAAGCAAAAGGGAAACCGGCTCGGAATTCCGTTGAGACGCAGGTCCGCTCACCTCCCAGACCCGCAAGAAAAAAGAGGGGAGTGGCTTTGCCAGCGGGAGGGTCGGAAGGGAATCCGAAAGCGCCTGACTTCCCTAACCAAGGGGGGGGCGTTGCGCCGCAGAAGGGGGAGGGGTCATCGGGAAAGTTAGAAAGGGGACAAATCGCCTTTCAAAGAAGTGAGGATTTCACGTTAAAAAACGAGGGGGGGGTCCCCCTGTCACAAGAACCAAGGAAGAGAATCAAGGAAAAAAAAGAGTGCCCTTGAGTAGCTGCACCACAAAAACAAGTTACCGTCACCTTAGGGCAAGTTTAATTGGGAAAGTGAGATGGGAAACCGAAGTGCTTAAGAGGGGGAAACCTTCCCCGAAACACTTCCATATCTGTGGAAAGAGGAAGGCGGACTGCTAAAAAAGGAGATTTTTCAAGGCTTAAGGCTGCCGGCCCCTCCGGCGGAAGGGAAAGGAGAGCTTAGAAGAAGGGGCCACTCTTGGAGGGGGGGGAAGGAGAACCAGCGGACGGAGAAAGAGAGCGAAGTTTATATGCTTTGGGGAGATGGCCCTAGAAGAAAAAGGAACAAGACCCACTGCGGCCCCCAAAAAAAAATCGTGGAAGGAGTTTTCGGCGCGCAACTTAATGCAGAAAAGGCTTCGCAAAAAAAAGCCTAGGGCCGTGAAGGCGATCCAAAGCCTGACGGGGGATGGGGGGAATGCAAAAGGGCAGACATTAGACGCTCGCGATTGGCAGGGCGAAAAAAAGAACAAACGGCGATCAAAAGAGTGCTGAGCGATGAATGGGGACGGGGATCATGAAGGGAGGCTCGGGTAAAGAGGGGGCGCGCATCAGACAGAAAGCAAAAAGGAAAACTGGGTAGAGCGCCAAGGAAGAAGAGAAATCCCTTTAAAGGGCTGCGACAATTCAAACCATGAAAAATTGCTGATCTGGGATAGCGGAGAGTCACCCTTTGACGACGTTGGAGACTACGAGATGGCGACCTTAAAACTGACTGGGAATGGAGTTCCAGCTTGGGCTCCAAGAAGGGCCCGCATGGAAATGGAGTGGCGAGCGTTGGGGAAAAGATAGTGCAAGGGAGCGGGGAAAACTGGACCGTTCGCGGAGTCGACAGTTTGTTGAAAGGGGGGAAAAGAGGACGGGTGAAGCGGGAATGCAGAAGCATCTTGTCGGAAAGGGCTCTGTTCGGCGTGTGCGCACTCGGTTTGCAAAGAACGACCGGGTAAAGGGAAACTGCAGAAACCGCCCTCGCTGGAATTAGGGGACTAGAGTCGTCAGATGGGGAAGGCACGGGTCGGTCTTAAGACGAGTGCGAGCAAAGGTGGAAGTTGGTTTCCCGGATGAAATTGCATCCGGCAAGGGAACAAAAAGGAAAAACGGAAGACCGGAAAGAAGGCGACCACAAAGACGGGAGCCCGAAACGGGACACCCAACAGCAAACGGCGTCCTTGAAAACCACCGGACGACACAGAAAAGCGGAACTGAGAATTGATCAACAGTGCGCGACGTGAGTACAAAACTGACTCAAGTGCCTACTAGAGCTCGGAAGAAGCGATGTCCGCTTGGTTGAAATCCAGAAACGGGATGGGCCTTGAGCGAAAAAAAAAAACGGTAAGAAACGAAACCCCCTGAGCTCCTGCGCGAGAAAAGAGGTACTCAAAAAAAAAATGAAAAGAAAACAGGCGCAGCAGCACGCTGAGTCTCAAAAACCGAAAGTAACGGGGGATGGCAGGAACAAGGGGGAAAAGGAATCTCCACGCTCAGGCCCTCCTAAAGACAGAGCAAGTTCAGCAATCGAGCCGGACCTTGTGGGAATGCAAAGCCCTGTCAAAAATAGACTGCGCTAAGAGAGAGTCAGTTACGCCACTGAAGGGTCTCAGACAAAGAGGATAGCTCAAATAAGAAAGTCGGTGTATGCCCGGAAGAAGGGAGGGGGTACACCACCAGAGAGCGATGGGGGGGGACTCTTGGGTCGAAAAAAGCGAAATCATCGGAAATCCTGGGCCGGGTCGCGGAAACAAAGATTCGGCTGGAGAAACAGGGCTCTCGAAGAAGGCGGGAGACAAGTGCAAGTCGGGGAAGGACAATATATGTTCTAGGGGGGAAGGGAACAAAGGTAGGACCGCCGAAAAAGTTGGACTCTTGAGTCAAAAAAAACAACGGATGGGGAAAAGAAGGAACATCGTCAAAGGAGGAAACAGCCGAAGCCCGACCTGGGCATCAAGAAAACTGGGAAAATCTAAAGATTGGACAAACCGGACAAGGAACGTAGAAATCGGCTAGGGAAAGGTTATAAGTCTCGCACAGCATTCAAATAGAGGGAAAAAAAAGGGGAGGGGTTCGAAAAACGTTTCGATTAGAGCGATGGGAAAAGAAAAAGGGAACTATTGTCAATTGCAAAAAGGGACGGGAAAAGCGGGGGGAAATCACGAAAAAAAGAGGGAAAGGGAAGGGAAGAAAAAGGCTCCGGAGAAAGCGCTTATATTCCGACTACCCGCCATGGGAAAAGGGAAGGACACAGACCCTGTCCGGTTTCATTGAGGGAAGGACTACAAGGTCATTGCCTCTAATATGGAAGGGACCCGAGACTTCCTAATCGGACAACTACCGCGGTTCCTGCCAGGGTGAAAGTGAGGGCTTCGTGGACTAGAGAAAGGCAAGAGAAGAGAAGTCCTGGCAGTTTCGCAATTCAAAAAGACAGGCGAAAGGAAGGTCTCGGGTGAAGAGAGAACGGCTCGAGACGCAGGGACCGCACGTGTATTCAACAGAGGAAATCTACCTTTCAGTAAGAGAGGAGCCCGGTGAAAGGGGAAAAGGGGGAGAGAATTCACGTCGGGAGATTAGAATTATCAAAAGTAGAAGGAAAGAGGGAGGGGACCTTACTGAAAAGACCTCGAGCGGGACTGGTCATAAACCGCGGTCGGATGTTTGTAAAGGGGGAAGAAAGGAACTGGGCAGAAAGAGGGGGCTTCAGCCTTCCTCGACTTTTAGACACTCGAAAGAAGTCCTTCGCCGGCAACCAACCCCGCCGAACGTCAGGGAAAAAATTAGGGGGGGTAACCAACAAGGGAAAGATGACGAAAGCTCAATCTAAATGAAGAAGAAAGAGATGGACAAGCAAACTGGAGTACAATAATGACATCTATGGGAGGAAAAAATAGCCTAAGGACAAAAAAAGTCAGGAACGACTAAGGGGACTGCAACCGGGGCAGAACCAGAACCTTACTCAAGGCCTCTCAAAAACTAGAGGAAAAAAGACGGTCACACCTTCGACGGAAAAAAAAACACTCCCTTATGCAACCGCAACCGCATTTTGTAAAATGAAGGGGAACTATATGGACAACGGTAAAAAAGAGAGATTCAACAATGAGTGAAGGGACTGTATGACAAAGCCGAAAACATCCGTTTAATTTATTGGAAGGAAAGGTGGGAGTAGAGCTTAGCAGACCGTAGTCACGGGGTACTAGGACAAAAGGCAAGCAATGTGCAAAAAGGAAGTGCAGGAGAAAAAAAAAAATGGTGAACATGGGTGTATAGTTTATTATCAAAAAAGGAAAACTCTTAGGGAAACAACAAAGTGGGACCAATCTGTCCTCGGGAAGGGAAGGAGTGCGCCTAAAGATACCAAGAGATGCCGGAAGAAGGGAGGAATCACCGCCTGAAATCTGACGCGCCTCTTCTCATAGAGGGAACAGGGGGGCGGCGCACTTCCAAAGCGGGGAGGAAAAAGGTTGGGAGGAGCAGACATAACAATCATTCTTCAAAGCAAGGACATCATTCCTTAACTGCAGAAGGAAAGGGGAGCAAACGGCGGGAAAAAGCTGCGTTGGTACCCCGCAGAAAAAAGGGGAGGGGACGCACATCCATTGGGGGAGCAGTTTTCTCATTCGGGGAGTGACTGAAGTATTTCCATAGTGGGGGAAAAAAAGGGAAACTCACCGGGCTCGCGGGAAAGCGGTGCGGAAAAGGGCAGCGCTCTCGGAAAGAAACCCCAGGGTCCAGGATCGTTGGCGTGGGCTCCTCCACTAAAATAACAGCCCGTAGGGAAAGGTCACGATCCTACGCGAGGAAACCTAGATGAGAAAAGAGAAGGGACCATGCTCTCACGATAGAAAGGGGGAACCCAGGTTGAAAACCTCGGAAGGCCAAAATTGTAAGCGGGGGGGAACACATAAGGCGTAACCCGGAGATTCCAACAACGCGTACGGATCCCTTTTGAGAAACGACCGCCAAAAAATCGCTAAGGCAGGAAAAAAAGTTATGGGGGGACAGGCCTGAAGAAAAGGTGGGTGGGTACTCGCACTTTGGCATAAAGGCGGACTGAAAAAATCCTGAGCGTTTAAAGCGAGGGCAAATTACTCTCATGTAGAGGAAAAAGATGTTCAGTACAAGTGAGGGGAGAACTTACTAATCGGGAACAAGAAAACCTGTCTTGAAAAAAAAAAAGTCACCCTTCAAGTCGCTAGACGGACCAGTAACGGACACGAGGGGGAAGGCAGGTTCGGAAATTTGGGGAAAGACGTGTAATTAAAAGAAAGGGTGATCGGGCGCTAACAGGGGAAAAAAAGGGACCGGTAAAACGGGCTCGTGTCTCCAAGGACGAGGCGACTAGGGGGAAGTGCCGTCTCCCGGACATGATCAAAACTATCCAGAACAAAAAAAAGTCATAGCAAAAAATCGAGGAGGCCTCCGGTAGGGGGAAGAGCAACTGTTGGGACGAAGAGATACCCCGGGGGAACCGCCAGGGCTGTCCTCATCAAATCGTCAAGTATACCTCGGGGAGAAGCCTCTTATAAAAAGAAAAACTCAGGAATTGCTTGCAACTCGAAGAAGAAAGGAAAAGGGGGGAAAAGAGCTGTGGCATTTAGGGAGAAAAAAGCGGACATGTAAGCGGGGTTTCAAGGAGAAAAAAGCCAACCCGGGGCTGTAACAGGAAGTCGAGCAGGCAACCTTTCGCCTAAAAAGAGGAAGGAAAGGACACGCCGAGGAAAGGGGGGATTTTCGAAAGGCTATGGAGCGGGAAAGAGAAGCCGTCTTCGTCGAAGAGTAAGCGCACGTGAAAGGACATTAAGAGAGAAAAAACGGGCGCAATACAAAAAAAAGACACTTGCACCGGGGAAAAAGAGCACCGGAAAGGGAAAACTTGGCAGGGCAAAAAAAAATGCGAAGAAGAGGTGAAGAAAGCAATTGAGGCGACACGCAATTAAACTTTCGGGACAGGCAAAGAGGGCATCGGAGACGGATCTTCCAAAGGGACAAAAAAGTCGGAGGAAGACGAGAACCGTCTCGGCATCGGAGCAAGTGAAGCAGAAAAGGGGAAAGCTCCAGTGCACAAATAAAAGGAAAACCACCACTAGGGACTTCCAACTTGGGGGCCGAAAAAGTAACAAAGGGGAGAAAAAAAAAAAAAGCATAAAAGGAAAAACACTCTGTTCCCGTAGCGTAGAGAAAATACCCAAGGGTCACAGGGTACGCAAGAGGGGGGGAATAGTCATTGGGGGTTTTCGCATGGAAAAAGAACCGACATTCGGAGGCGGAAGAAAACTTTGTCACGGGGCACACGTGAGATCGGGTGGTGGAGGCGTCATGCACGAGTGAGGAGTCGAATCGGAGGAACCTCCGCGGCGGAGGGGGGGAGGGATAATGAAAAAGAAAAAGGGACCGAGACTGGGCGGCTCAGCAGGTACCCTTCACGGCCTAACTGAACCGGGGGGAAAACAGTGGGAAAGCTGGGGAAAACAGGAAAGAACGCAGATCAAAAAGGGACACCCCCTGGAAAAAGCCCTCCGATCTGGATTAGTTCATCGGACCCGAGAACATCGTGGGGGGGACTCAACTTGCTCACGAATTGAGAAGGAAAAGGAGGGGGGAGGCAGAAGAATTAAGGGAAAAAGCTATGGAAAGAAAGAACCTCACAACATGAGAACCAAGAGTTAAGAAAAGGGGAGGTTGTCCAAAAGAAGGAAAACATCTGCCGAAGACGGGACCTACAAGGGGAAGGAAAGAACTTTAAACCGGCGACTAAGGCTTCGTCGGGGGAAGAAAAGGTGCCTCTTCTATTTCAGCTTGAACTTTTTTAAAGAGGAGGGGATACATCACGATAAAGGCCTGCACCTGAAATGGGAAGAATTCTCCACAGAAACCGGGGGCTCTGGAAAGTAGACTGTTCAATCCTAGTTAAGAAAGTCCGGGAAAAAAAAAAACGTCGGTAAGGAAAGAGATCTGGAAGAACATGCAAAGGAAGAAAAGGCTCAGCAGTCCGAGGGGAACACCGGACATGGTGCCCAAAAAGGGGGGGACGGGGGGGGGGCGAGAGGGTCCCAATCGGGAAAAGGAAGTTGAAAAAAGAGGAAAGGGCACGGTTTGCCGGTCTCGAGGGGGGGAATAAAGAACTTCTTGGGGGGGTCGATTGCCGGGGGAGAATCGAATACCTTGGTATGTTCTCTTTGTCGGGGGGGAGTGCACTTTTCGAATGAAGGAGAAAAGCGTCCTGAGCAGGAAAAAAAAGTCCTCGCTGTCCTTCTTGTCAGACGAAGCGAAGGGGAATCGTCTGAGGAGGGAACGCGCGTGGGGGGAGAAAAAATGTGGGGTTCCCAGAGGAGCGGAGAGGCCGTATAGAAAGGAGAATAAATCGCTCACCTGAGAACGAACCGTCCCGACACGGGGAAAAGCCACCCAGGCACGGGGGGAAAAGAAAAAGAAACCAAAGAGGGAGAATAAGTCTCGGCAAAGAGAACCAGCGGAACGTGAGAAGGGGGGAACGCCAATGAGGGGCGGGGAAAGAAGAGGAAAGAACCGGTCCGTGAACTAGGAGGGAAGTATCTGAGGTAAAAGTTGCGCACATCGCTGGAAAAGGGAAACTCAGCGGCAAAAAAAAAAGAATTCGCCGCAAAACTAGAAAGCGCACCAGAAAGGTCAATTTGGCTCAAACCGTCAGACTTCTCTCCTACTAGAGATGGAGGAAAGAAAAAGAAGAAATCATGCCAAGAGAAAATCTGTCAGGCTCCTAGGGAGAGAGAATCCATCCTCTACCGGGAAAAGCCTGGGCGAGCCTTACCTGAGAAGAACCCGTCCTTTTCAGGAGGGAAAAAAAGAAAGTCTCGTGTCAATCCGCTCGTGTCAAGGGAAATGCTAAACTAACTAAGGGTTCAGACTAAGAGCCGGGACTGGCCCGGGAAGCTTTTCAAGAAAAAAGCGCGCAATGAAATCTGGGCGTTAAAGAAAGGGGGGCAATCGCCGCCTTAGATCTCAGGAAACTAGAACTTGCCAAGGAGTACTCAGGAGGGGGGTGCAACCCGGAAAGAAAGAAGAGCAGGAGGGACGACGTGCAATTCTTGGAGTGGAAAAAAGGGTGAGGGGCTCGGGGGAATTATTAAAAAAAAAGAAGAGGATCGGGCTCGCCGAGAACATGTGTGAAGGTCAGCGGG
>Ga0179591_1144116_pt1 | contig 10370 bp, 17 predicted proteins | sample CZOMad2_1_08_16f_FD_182891 | JGI IMG/M metagenome (GOLD analysis project Ga0179591, IMG submission 182891) | Vadose zone soil fungal communities from Angelo Coast Range Reserve, California, USA - CZOMad2_1_08_16fungal (PacBio error correction) | ecosystem: Environmental > Terrestrial > Soil >...
TTTGCGGACCTTGGGAAGGGGGGAAGTTTGGAAGGTCAACAGCCCCCAGCGAAGGGGAACAAACGTAGGGGGAAATGCCGGAGAGCCAAAACCAAGCCGGTTTTTAAAAGACCGATTCCCCGCGGAAAATCAGGGGACAAGGAGGTTCAAATTTGACTAGTTCGTCAAAAACAATTGCAAGAACGGAAAAGTTCCCTTTTGGCCCTTGAAAGGGGACCGGGACACCTCATTTGCATCATGCGAGCGGAGCCGCAATTCAAAAATGGGACACACCTGTCCTAGACATCTGAAAGTGGTCAAGTTTCCAAAAGCCGGAGGCAAAGGGGTCGGAAAAAAAAAGGGGAAAGCAAGAAATAATTGGTTGGGGAAAGTAGGGGGATAAGAGAAACTTGGGGGGAAAGTATAGAAACTCAAAGCCTCGATGGTCAACGTCCAACAAAAGCCACCTTGAGGTAAAATGCCCGGAAAATCAAAAAGAGCAGAACGGATGTACTGGAAGTTAATTGAAAGACCAGAAGTTTGTGAAAAACCCCAGGCTTCCGGGAAACCGAGAAACCCCCAAAAAAAAAAGCAAAGCGCAGAGGGCAGGGCAGGGAGGAAAGCGTTTTCTTTGGGTCGTAAATGAAGGAAAAAACAGAAAAACAAGGTAATGACGAATAAATAACAAAAAAAAGGGCGGCGGGTCAAGGGAAAACATCCCAAAAAACGGGGGGGGGGGGACCGCCCTCCAAGCCCGACAAAAGTGACAACACAAAAACGAAAAAAAACACGAAAAAAAGAATGGGAATTCCCACCCCTAAAAACCTAAAGAAAAGTGGCAAACTTCAGCTTCGTATGGGGTTGGAGAAAAAACGAATTGAAGGTAACAATAAAAATCCTCGGGAGGGGGCAGGGGTCATGCACAAACACGGGGACACTCGTCAACTCAAAACGGTGGAAGAGGGCTCATAAAGGGGACCAAAGACATCGGAATAAATTTAATATGACGGCGAAAGAAACGGAAAGGAAAAACGGCGAACCACAATTTGCATCGTTTGGGGGGAATGGATCCAAAGCAGCTTCCCTTCTGCGGCAGAAAATAACTTTGAAAAAGGGGGGGGGGATCATTTCCGGTGATCAATAAAAAACGCCAGTGTTTCCCGGGAAAAAAAAAAAAACCGGGGGAAAGGGTCTCCGTGCTCCGGCAATTTGATTAAAAAGACGAGTGACTTTGCCCGCAGGGGGAAAGGAAGGGAAAAAAACCAATAAAAAACAAAAAGAAAGTCAAGCAGAAACCACACGTCACAACAAAAGATCACGGCCCCGAAAAAGCAAAAGTCAAAAAAGTTGGGGATACAGTAGCAAAAAAGATGAAGCGAAACGACATGCCCCACGCTATTGAGGGGAAAGCAAACGAAAGAAAAATACAAAAGAGTGGGGGGGTTCTGATCACGTAAATAGGAGGGCCTGCATCAAATCATCAGAGAAACAGCCAACACAGGGCCCCTTACAGAAGGAGGCCCAAGGCCGGGGAATCGCCACAGGAGCGGCAACAGAAGGGGTCCCTCGTAACCACATAGGAATCAGAACATCGAGCCAAATCGCACTTGATTCGCAGTTGGGAACTGATTAATTAGCGTGTCACAAAGTAAATGCAAGAGGAACGCCCAATCCCACTCCCAAAGGAGGAAAACCGCACTTGAACAGAAGGGGCAAGGAACCTTGGCCTTGGAAGAAGAGGTACCAGGACCAGCAGGAGAATAAATAATCCTAAAAAGAAAGAAAGGAGCTTAGGTCAAGAAAAATTCCTGCAGGGGGGAAGCTCAAAAAGTGCACCGATATCCACAACCACAGAAAGAACCTCAAACGAGAGCGGTGTTGGTAAGGGGGGAAGGGAGAGCCGCCCTCCAAAAAAGAAAAGGGGCCGCCGAGTCCCATCAAAGGAAAAATGTCTGTCTCTGGGGAAAACGTGAAAAACTACCAAGACAAAAAAAAAAAAAAAAGACCCGAAAGAAAGGGTAACCAACCTTCGGGGAGCCAAACCAGGGCCTCAGTAGGAAGGGTGAGCAAACGTGCAAGGAAAAGTAACCCCAAGGTCAATGCGAACGTACGCCGGGGGAAGAGAGGGGGAAAACGGGAAGTGCAGACCTGTCGAGCAGCGTCCCCTCGTCCACTTGGAAGAATGGAACGCTTCTTCTTTCAGCAAAAAACCGCAGCAATAGGAATGGGCGTCGGAAGTCCGTCCGCGGAAAAGGAGGGGGAAAGGCATCGAAATGGGCAGGGGCAACGAAAGTAAAAGAGAACGGAGACGGAACTGCATCAGGGCCTGGCGCCCGCGGGACCTCATCTGGGGAAAGTTTTTTCACAACTGGCGGAGGAAGGGGGCTCGAAAAAACAGCTTTTCAAAAAAAAAAAAAAAACGCTATTCTTGATTCACATAGTTGAGGGGAAAGGGTGGGATCGGTAACCCAACAAACGAAAAACAACTGCTTGCAACGGCTGACCATTCACCCAAAAGAGGTGAAAGATGGAATTACAGCGACCACAAGCCGGACGTAAAAACGCGGGGAAGGAACGGACAAGCCTTAAAGAAAGGTAGGGAAACAGTCGATCAAAAAGACGGAGCGGGCGTTTGCGGTAAAAGAAAACAAAGGATGAACGCACACACGACTATAGAAAAGAAAGGAAATTCAAAACGGAGTATCCCGAGAATTCACAAAAAAAAAGTCCCACCGGGTTTACTCTCGCAGGTAACCAGGAAGACAAAAAAAATTTGCAAACAAGGGGCAAGAAAGAATTCACAACGAAGCGGGAAGAAAAAGAACATAAAAAAAAAAACTGTTCCATGGCAGCAAAGGAAATTGATGGGTCAGGCGGGGATTAAAAAAGAAAATTGCCCTGAACCAAAAATGTGGGCCGTAAGGGTGGAACTCCAAAGACAAGTCCAGATAGCCGAATCAGGGAAAGATCCGTTTCACGAAAAAAAAATTACAGGACCACCACTCCTGGGTCACCCCCAAAAAAACAACCCGGATTCGCGGGATACGAGGAGCCCCGAGTTGTCCAAGAAACGAAGGGGCCGGGTGCTTCGTCGGTCACGAGGGGAAAAAAAAAATTTTTGCATATCAAGAGGAAAACAAAGAATGGAGCCCATGAATGGCAGTTTTAGGGGAAACGCGGGAACAAGGGGTAACTAAGGTCAAAAAAAAAGTGGGAAGGAAACCAGGAAAAATCCGTCCGTGTATTGAACGGTGCAAGGGGGGGTGAACACACCAGGTGCCCGGGTCAACGCGGGGGGGGAATGAAATCAAAGCGGCGCGGGTGACCGGGGAGCGATTTGTCGGGAACAACATAAGTTGCCGGAAATTCGGGGCGCAAAACAAGGACGACATGACCTCTAGGCAAAAAACCGGGCCAATTTCACCCCTTCTTGTTGGGGAAAGGGAAAAAAAGGGAAATCGCAGGGCAGATTCCTCAAAAAACAAACAGGGGGGTCAAGACTGTTTCAGGGTCACAAAGGGGGGAACGATACCCGGGGGAAAGGCGTCGTGACTAAAGAGTCGTTGAATGATTTGCCTATAAAATAAAAAAACGGCAAGAAGTTTTTTGTCCCAAAAACCCCGTCGGGCCGGGTCACAGCAACCATGGCAGGGTAACGTGCTAAGCGAATTGAATGCGAAAAACCGAAGGACACACCTGAGGAACAGTCCGGAGAACCAAAAAACAAACGGGACAAAGCTCAATGAGAACTGGAAAGTTTACTTTCGAAGACTAAGAGAGAGTGGGTCACAAAGGGTCAAAGCACGCGAAAAAACAAGGGAGGGGAGCTTCCCCGGGTGTCTCTGCGGAAGGGGGGGGACACAACAGAAAAGGACATATAGTCGACAAAAGTGTTAACTTCACCAAAGAGGGTCAAACCCTGCGCACTCTGCGGCAAAAAATCAGAAGGTCCAGAGAGATCAAGCACCTGGGAAGGCGCGTAAATACCGTGGGTTAGGGGCACAAGCAATTGGGGGGGGGAGAATAACATGCATTTCACATGCCATTGCACATCAAGACCGTCACAAATATATGTGTCCGGTACCTTGCCACCACACTTCCCGTGTCGAGAAAGAAATGGTGAAGGTCACAATTCGCGCGCCGACAGGAGGGCACAGGGAAAAGAAAAAAATAGTGTTGGCAAGAATCCACCAGGCGAAAAAACAAGAAAACTGGGTGTACCCGCGTCAGCAGGGAGTGACCCCCCGTGAGAGGGGGGGGGCAAAAAAAAAACCCCCCGACAACTCCCCGACGGGGAAAGCATTCACCAGCATACTCCTCGAAAAACTTGCAGTGTGAATGGACTTCGGGGCCTGAGGACAGACCGCCATTGCCCTGCTACTGCAAGAAGGGAAGAGGGCAGAAAGTGGGAAGCCAGAGCTGCATAGGCGTGGCAGGGGGCCAAACGATTACTCCAAAACCTTCTTGCAAGAAAAAACGGAAAAAAGTGGAGTCCACGCCTTAGGGGATTCAAAGGAAAACCGGGCCAAGGGAAAAAAGGCAAAGACCAAATCTATTGGGGCGCACCAGCAAAGAACAAAGGAGGGAGGAACATCAAAGCCGGGGCAAAACCGGTTTCTGAGTGGCACCTCTCCGGGGTCTATTTCATGTTGCGAAAGGGGGTAAGGTGCCCCAAAAAAAAAATCAAGAAAGGAGGGGGAAAAAGTGACCAAGCAAGACACGGCCGCGAACAACTGTTTCAAATTTTCCTCCTCAAGGGAAAGAAACAACCCGCAACTGGAAGTTCGGAGAGTGAAATTGGAGATGGGCTTCCCGCATGAGGTAATCCAGGCGAGGACCCTTGGGGGGGGAAGGTTCTTCGTTCCCGGCCCAAAGAAGTAAGCGGAAGTCGAAAAGAGAAAAATTGGCGGACGGAGATCCATTGAAATGACGGGTAAACAGGAAGGAACTAACAGGGAAGTAAAAGGATACTGTTTGTGGGCGATCACGGACACCAATAAAACGAAGAATCTTGAAAAGGCAAAAATCGTTTTAACAAATAAAACGAAACGTGTTTGCAAAAACAATTGGGCCGCCAGAAAGAGCCGCGGGGAAGCGCCCGACTTCATCATGGGGCAGCTAAAGAAATCAAAACAAATGACAACCGAGAGAGCGCCCCCTGGTGCAAGTACCTGAAAACGGAAGGAACAGCCTTGTTGGGAAACGGTTTCTGAAAAGATCCACGCACCAATAGCAAAAGAGGAGGGGGGGGGATAGAATCCCGCAAGAAGTTGGCAGCGCCAGAGAACCCCCAGCGGGGGAGACAAGGGGTAAAAAAGTGTCCGAAAGAAAAGGGGTAACAACACTGGGAAGCGAGAATGCAACAACAACAAACTTATTCTGATGAAAAAAGAGAGGAGGGTTTCCGGACCCAAGCGACAAGGAGAAAGGGGGGGGGGCCGGTTCCCTCACCGGGGATGGGGGAGGAGGAAAAATGAAAACTGCGTCGGAATTGATACAAGAGAGTGGGTGGGGAGGCAACTCGGGGGGAAACGCAAACGCAGATGTTGGACGGAAAGAAGTTTAAGGGAAAAATCCTCGCTTTCCTAAGGGGGGCAGGTGATGCCGGGCTGAGAAGGGGGTGACAATGATTGATTCGTGAGAGGACAAGGGAGGCCTGAAGGAACCGGACCAAAATTGAACAGCGTGTTGCGGGATGTGTATGAAAAGAAGGATCCCGTCGGTGGACACGCTATGGGTGGAAGGGGATAGAACAAAGGGGTCCCTTGTAGGAATGGTTAAACAACGTGGAGGTTAGCCATTCTAAACTGATCGAAAAAAAAGGGAGACGGGACCATTGGTTGGAACAGGGATCGATCAAGAAAAAACGGGGATAAGGGGGTTGGGGGGAAAGAAGGAAATAGAGTATCATTTCTTGACGCAAAAACAAAAAAATTAACAGGGGGTGCCACTAAATAAGAACGTCCCAGGAGCACCAAAGGGGACTAGGCGGATGGCCGAGGAAAAAACAGGGGAAAAAAAAGGAACGGAAAAAAGGGTGGGGCGGAACGCCTACCTCTTCTTATTGGGAAAAAAAAAAGGAAAAAAAGGCAAAGACCGACCCTTAGAGGTGACGCACAGGAGCCACAAGCAGAAAAAGGGTATGGGGTTCACCGCCCTATAAAGTGTGGGGTTCCCAACTAAAACTGGCGAAATACGCTGGTGAATTGCTTTTGATTATAACAGGGGGTTATCCAATAAAAAGGCCAGAAAAGGAAAAAGTCAAGGGGGAGAGAGGCAAAGAGCTTGCGTACAAGTGGAAAAAATCCTACAGTAAACAACCTGCTGAGCACGGAGCAGTTCGAAGCGGCGTAGGGGAAAGGAAGGAAAAATCAAATCCACACTTGCAAGTGGAGGGAAAAGGGGATGAGGAAGAAGGGAAGGGGAGAAAAGAGAAAAAGGGATATGCCCTAAGATTTGACAAAAAAAGGGAGCAAGGTTTCGCCTGTTGGGAAACAGGAATTTGGAAAAAAAAACGGGGCTTCAGAGGGAGAGGGGGAAAAGGCAAAAATGTTATGGCTACGCAGAAAAGGAAGGGCTTTTGGGAAAGAAAAGTGTACCCAAGTTGCTGACAGCTAATGCAAGACGAGAGAACACAGGAAGTAAACTCCAAAGGGCTTTGCACGCGGCCCCAAGAAAAGGTGCTGAGGCAAAGGATGGGAAAAGTGGCAAGCCTCCACTGGGGAAAAAAAAAAACAGCAAAGAAATGTGCAGATACGATTAAGTAAGGGGAGAAGAGGGACCTTTACGTGTGTCCATGTATGACCTAAGGGGGAAACAAACACGACGAACGTGGGGGAGAACGGGTTTCCTTGGGACCAGGGAAAAAAATAGAAATAGAAAATTCCCAGCGGTGGAAAGAAGGAATTTGTGTGGGGAAGAAGAAAACGAGGGGAAGGCGTGTTGTCGAAGGGGACTCCGCGAGCCATAAGAAATGGGGGCATGGTGAAAAAGGAAACCCGAGGTTTAAGGGTGGAAAACGAAAACGACTTGGGATTAAAAGCAAATCATAGATGTTAAGGGAAACAAAAAAAAAAAGAGGGGAAAACATTGGGAAAGACCCCGGACGGGAAGCTGAGGGGAGGCATCAAAGCAAGAAAAAAAGGAACAGGTAAATGGGAAAGGTAATGAGGACTGTTCGAACATCAGGGGCGGATTTGCCAAGGGAAGGTCATGTCAAGGGGACAATCGGAAGAATTACAAAGACAGGGTGGGCGAAATCCTCAAAAAAAAGAAACCTCGCAGATGGGTCGAGGGAAAAAAGCAAAACGCGGACCGGGTCACCTTTTGGTTTGGGTCACCAACCGTGCAAACCAAAAACATAGTTGACGGACGCGGTGGGGGTCTTTTCCAAGAAAACATGGGTTTTTGACAGGAAAACAGTGGGGTGTTTACCCGCAGCTGAAACTTGAAATCATGGAGAAGCCTGGGGAGGGCTGGATCTGACAAAAACAAAGGGCAGCCCAAACCCGAAAAGAAAGCAAAAAAAAGACAAAATTGGTGCTGAATCAGGGAAATCGATCAAAGAAAGGAAGAACGGTTTGACTGTATTTGGGAGGAGGGCGTGGGGGGTTAAACTAATGTTACGGTAACCAGGAGATCACGGCGCTTCAAACTTGAAAAAGATGCAGAATTGGGGCAAATTGGGACTGGTACTACCAAAAAAGAAAAAAAAAACGGGAGGAATGTTGATCCGCCAAGGAAAAAAACATCAGAAATCAAGCGTTGGGGGCTGCCATGAAACAAGGGGAAAGTCGGGGGGAGCCGGGCTGGACAAGGGGAAAAAGGATGGGGGAAGGACGGAAACAACTACGCGTATATTACAAGGGGACTTTCAGGGTGGAAAGGAACTACTGCGGACAATATCAGGGCGGGAAAAAACGTTAAGGGGAGTTCCGGGAGGGGCGGTTGGGGGGCATAACAGTGGTCTGTACGGCAAACTAAAGAGAAGTCTTGGGGCAAGACATGGAGAAGGAGAAAAAAGGTGTCACGCGTCAGGAGGGGGTTGTAACTCTAAAGGGGGGGACATGGAAAAATTCGCTGAAAGAGGGGGGAAGGGAAGGGCGACTTTTAGCTTCACAAGAAAAAGGAAGAGGTGAATCCGAAATAGCGGGGGGGGGGGGGTGAAATAGCTGAAAAAGGGGGGGAGGGGGTAGCGTCACTAAAACACGCGGAAAAATTGGGAAAGAAAGGACGCGCAAACATTTGATCGGTGACCCGGAAAGGGGGAGACGGAAAAGGACGTGCAAGAATTTCCATGGCAATGGGCAGGGGACCAAATCCCGCCGTTTTCAAAAAAAAAAACGGAGGGGAAAACGAAGCCACATGGCCGATGCTTGCACCGGGGGAAAAAAGGAGAAGAGCGGTCCATTCGATGGGGAAAAGAAAGCTGCTGTTTCCTACAGTGAAAAGAAGGAAGAACGACGCCAGTTGGGACGGTGGTGACGGCGGGAAGGGGGGAACGGGTTTCAGGGTAAAATCAGAAAGGGAATACGAGGAAATAAAACTGGGGAGGAAAAAGCAGGGATTTCACGGGGCATGGGGGGTGTAGGGCCAAGATGAACGGCTAGTTCGAAGGGGGGGGGAGGACCTAGGCAACGTGTTGTTCTCACCAGAGGGAAGGAAACCAATCTCCTAAAACAAAAATCTATCTCTGGTGGGAGCCGAGAGTTCTGACGATATCAGGGGAAAAAAAAAGGAGTTCCACACGACGGCGGCGGGAAATTAACCGCGGGAAATGGAATGTCACCATAAGCCGCCTGGAGGGGCGTATTAAAACAGGAACACTTGGGCCAAAAAAAAAAAGGAAGCAGTAAAGAAGGTTGCGCCGGTGGACGGGAAGGGGGGAAGCGGCGCTTGGCCCGGAATTGGTGAAAACGCCGCATTACGAAGTGAAAAGTGGAGGGGTATTTGGGGGTCGACGCTGGAATGAAAAAAATGCCGCGGGGGGTGTTCCCGAAGGGAAAAGTGGGGCATGCGATGGCTGCGGGCAACGAGGGCAATACCTACCCGGATCGGGGGGAAGGCATTGTTGTGGGGGAGGGATGGAGCAAAACAGGGCCAATGAATTGGGAGGGGAAATCCAAATGAGGCATTAAGGTTCGCCCTGAAGAGCGAGGAGAAAAAGAATCAAAGGTTTAGCTCTCGCGGAGTTTTTAGGGGGAACGGAGCGCCGCGGTGGGGAGGGGGGGGGAAAGAGACGCTTGTTGGGGGAGTGATGGCATTGCCGAAAAAGAGAAAAAACGATGAAAAGACAGGCCCAGAACCAAAGGGGAGCGAACAGGGGGGGGGGGGAAGGAATGTCGTAGGGGGAAAAAACAGAAAAACTAAAAATGGGAACGCTATTGGTAAGAAGAAAGGGGAAAACGCGGGAGTCCCGGACAACGCGTATTTGGGGGGGAAGAACAGTCTGAAAGCAAGTCGCAATCAATGAACAGGGGGTACAGAAAATGAGGGGTTCATGGAACAACGGGGGAAGAAAAGAAACAACCACCGGTAGGGGCTGTTGTTGAAATATTTCCATCCAGAAAACTCTAGTAAGGGGAAGTGGTGAAATGGCACACTTCCTTGTTGGGCTCCACAAACAAATCGGAAACACTAAAGTTTGAAAGATTAATGGAAGGGTGTATAATTCACATGGTCCGGTGTTTCAAAAAGGGGGAAAAAAGGGGTGGGGTGACGGTGAAGTGTCGGAACACCCAAGAACAAAGTTTAGGGAAATCCAACCTTGACAATCGAATTTTTGGCGGAGTAGGATAAAAGAAGGGAAAACCAGTGGCGAATTTGTCACGACCAAGAACGAGGACATCCGACGCTGCACGGTGCTCGCTCCTGCGTGGAGCAACCCTGCTATTTAGGGGGAGCCATGGGGGTTTTTCACAACTCGCGGCTTTTTAATTGAAAAAGGGGAGGGGGAAAAAGAACGTATCAAAGATGAGGGTGAAAGCCCAGGGGAAAACAAAGAAAGGTGGATGTGGTGAGAGGAACAGCAGAAATCTAGAAATCAAGATGGAAAGAACAGTCCCGAAGTGCAAAGTATGGTTAAACGTCAAGGGCGAAAAACGTTGACGCCCGGCGGAAAAGGAGTAGTTCCAGGGGGAGAAGGAAGTGGGAGAAAAGGGAGGGGCGAGAGAAAAGCAAGTGCAAATGCAGGGGGACTGAAAGTGAAAGGAAAGAAGGTCCGGCGCAGGGGGAACGAAATAGAACTTTAAGCGCTTGGAAAAAAAACCAGGTAAGGGGGAGGGGATGAGGGTGGTGACAGGACTGCAGAGGGCTTCGAAAGAAAAAGAACTAAACTTTGGGGAAGAGAGAAGGACTGGAGGCAAAACGGCCCCCGGCCCACAGCCAAGCAA
>Ga0179591_1358206_pt1 | contig 10370 bp, 8 predicted proteins | sample CZOMad2_1_08_16f_FD_182891 | JGI IMG/M metagenome (GOLD analysis project Ga0179591, IMG submission 182891) | Vadose zone soil fungal communities from Angelo Coast Range Reserve, California, USA - CZOMad2_1_08_16fungal (PacBio error correction) | ecosystem: Environmental > Terrestrial > Soil >...
CATATCTACGCCGCCGTCTTGGGAAGAAAAAGAAGTGTACCCAGCAAGGGAGGAGAGGGTATGTATCTCGTGCCTGGTCTTGAAGGATTCTCTCCCGGCCCAATCTGCCAGACTGACGTAGTGCGGACGGACAAGATAGGAGGTACTCAAATCCCCTAGGAAAGGTGTCCTCCCAACTTGTAGGGGGGAAATGAAATCCAAAAACAAAATTGTAGGGAAAAGGTACAGGTCAGGGGGTAGGAAAGGGTAGGTCTGGTTTGGACGACTTGGAGCTTCTAATTGATAAGAGGGGGTAAAGGGAGGGTAGGTCGTCTAACGGAAAACTAATGCGTACGGCCTACGAACTTTGCGTTTGGGACCTTGGCTGGTACTGGATATCCCAGCAAGAAGGGGTTCAACCAAGAAAGGACGTCCTACGGCCCGCACATCGAGATAAAACTCCTATCATCTTATCGCATGGAAATTAAAGATATAAGAAGGCGCCGTGATCTTCTGGGAGCGAGGGGAAAGGGGAGGGGGACGGCTCAAAGCAAAAGGTGAAGCCAAAAGGAATCCTATTGAGTTCTATGAAGCGCCGGCGTAGACGAGGCGACTCTTGACGCCATAAGAAAGGAGGTGAGTTCCTAGGGAAGGGAGTTGCTGCGTCGATTCATCGCTGGTTGGTAGATCATCTGGGAGGAAGGGATAATCATCGAGAGCGCGCGTGCGGGTGCTTCAAAAAGCAGTTAAAAAACAGGAGAAACTAACTGCTTCACGATCTTAGGTTTTGGGGGGGGGTGGTCCTGATAGTCCACGGAGCTGGGGGGAAATAACGGGAGGAGACGGCGGGCACTATCAGATCTTACGGCCGCCGAAAAAGTAGCGGGAGAAAGAAAAAAGTAATAGAGAAAGAGCGCACACGGGGAGACGAGACGTTTGGGCAGGTAAAAAACTGATGTGGTCTGTATCCGGGTTCCGCGGAGGGCAAGAAGGAAAGAAAAATGAAAGACCCAGAGAAAGAGCGCTCCACCAACTGAAGGAGTTGAGCGGTCAGGACGCAGAAAGAAAAAGAAAAAAAAAGCTGCTGTACGAATCTACTATACTCAGCCAGCTTCGCCGTCAACGGGTTCTCTGGGGCAGAAAGGAGGATTTACTAGTCTTCGAGATCGACTGAAAAAAACTTACGCTTGTCCCTTTCTCGGGCTCGAGAACGGGGAAAAAAGAGAGTCTGGGTATAAGAAGATCTAAGGTTGTCCCACTCTCACGAGACCTCAATCAACAAACCACCAGGAAAAATACGCAGAAAAGGCTCGGAAAAGGGGGGGGGGAGGAAGGTCGCACGGGAGAGAGCATCTGCCTTTCTTGCCTCTCCCGAGTAAGGAAGGCGTGGGTCCTAAGCCGCCAGAAGAAAAAAAACGGAAAAAGTCAGGACTGGGCTATTAGCGGGGTGTAAGCTTCTCGTCTAAGAGCCGAAGTAAATGCGGGGGTGTAGGAAGCGGTTAAGGGAAAGAAGGGGAAAGTTCAAAGAAAGAAGGATACTCAGATTTCAGTGATCCGACTCTCGGATGCCTTCTAGTAGGATAAAAGGCCAGAGCGCGCTGGAAAAAAACGCCCCTGTCGAGAGGGGGGGTTAGAGTAGGGGGCGGGCGTTCTACCACGATTTGGGGGAAAGACTCCGAGATGGCCATGCGGCGGAGTCGGATGAAGAAATAGGTGAAATCAAAAACCTCTCATGAAGAGCCTCAACCTCGTGAACTATAGAGCGCTCCGATCGCCGTCGGAGAGAACTGTTCGCGCTCGCAGCCTTTGGAGTTACTCTAGCGACACCTCTCTCTTAGGAGGGAGACCGGAAAAGCCGCAAACACCAGAAGGCGGAAATAAGTAGGAGAGCCATACGTAGGTGCGTGGTAATCTCCTACGTTAGAAAGGGAAAACCGCGTTCTATTCACATTATCATCAGAAACTCCAGAGAGTTGAAAAAGTCAAGTCATCTTGAATAAAGGATTCACGGACCGTGGTTTAAGAGATGGACATGATGCCGCGGAAGGGGCTCATTCTTGGAATTCTGAAGAAACCGGGAGCTAATTTAGAGGGCTTCGGGCCTGTTGTTGGACCAAGGGATAAGTAAAAAAGTCGCCTACAATTTAGGCGCGGGGCTAATAGTCGGCCGGGAACTAACAAACAATATTAACGGGACTGAGGGTAGTGTCTGCCACTCAGGGAAGGGGGGGATGTCCTTTGTAAATTAATAGACTAAGGCTCCAGAGTGAGCGATACAAAAGGGGAAGGGTGGAGTCCGGCAACACCTGAGGTCCTAGCGAGTTCCTCCGTAACATTCCCTCATTAAAGAAAAGGGATAACCATGGGGGAAGTCTCAGAACGGGGAAGTCAAGCGGTTCGGGAGTCGATGCTTATAGAGACAGCGGAACTTTTAAATCGCTTCTTGAGTCGCTCCCAGAGGGGGAGGGAAGGGTCGATTAGGGAGGAAACAATTAGCGGGGGGGGAGGATGAACTGATAAAGGGGGGAAGGCAGTCACTCATTGATTATATAATCTCCAAACTCATCGCAGAGAAGGTATACGAGGGGAAAAGGGCTGGACCAGAGGAAAACCTACGAGGAAGGTCAAAAAAAAGCGACCAAAAGCTCTCAAGCGACGGACGAGCGCACGTGATCAGTATAAGGATCACTCGTCATCTTTAAGGGGTTGAAGAAGGGTCAAGGACAGACGGAAGGAAAAACGCGGAGGTCAATCCGGGAAAGCGCAAACCGGGCCTCCGTCCCTTATAGATCACCGATCCCGCGCATCAATGAGGGAAGGCTCTTCAGAAACGGCGTGAGAGGACGATTCTCTGGAATAAGGGGGGGGGGGACGATCAGGGATTCATACCTAACGTCGTACGATCGCGAGGTCGTCGAAACATGAAAGAAAGACGCCAGAAATCTTCTAGAGGGAAGGGAATAGGCCTATCAGTGATCCTCTTACCTCCGAAAATTTTCATAGTAGCCTGGAGAAACAAAGACGGGGGTACTCGTCTGATTCCCCAGAAGGAGAGGAAGTGGGGAACTTAAATAGGGAGTAGAAAAGGGTGGAACCTAACACAGCTCCGTGGCCAAAACATACTATCTCATCAGGTCTGCACTTGTATTAGATCACTCGAAAAGAAGGAGGGGAGGGGAAAGAGGATGAATAGGGGAAGAACTTAAAGACCACTGGAGAATCTCAATGACACGACCACGTCTGGAGGGAGGAAACTGTCCCTATCGTCAAATTTGGAGAAAGCGGGCGACCTACGGAGGAAGGAGGGGTGCGAACCCGTCCAGTCAAAGGGGGAAAGACGCTGAAAAGGAGAAGTCACTAAGCCGAACCGTTAATGGACCAGGGGGCAACTATATCCGCGCGGTCGGAGGAGAGGGGATGGACGCGGGGAAGGGTGGAGTGGGGGGGAGAGATGGGAAACACTACTATATCGCTACGAAACGAGCTCGGAACGAAAAACAAGCCAAAGGATAGAGACGATTATCAAGGAAACAACAGAGAAGTAGCTCTCGAGGGAGGGGGGGGGGAATAACTCGTGCTATAATCACTTAACATGTTCGAGAGGGCTAGATAGTACAGGGGGAAGAGGGAACCAGGGGGGGGAGGGTAAGGGTGCCTGCTGAAATCAACCATCTCGAATATCTTAGAAAAAAATGGGAAGCTAATGGCGCCAGAGAAGGTCAGAGGGACTTGGGAGGAATCGGAAAATGTCGGCTGTACGGGTCGTCCTGAGTGTGCAAATTCATTTTACCTAAAATGAGACCATTACGTCACACCAAGGCTCTCTCTCTTGTTTCAACGGGCACGACAGAGGCATAACTTCATAGAGAGGGAAAAGGAAAAACTGACTTGCGTGCAATCGAGAGTTGAATATCTTCATGTAAAGTGCACTCTCAATCAAGAGATTAAAAAAGGAGGACCAAAGAGTAAGCAGAAAAATTTAACTCCCCCCGCCGGGTCTACGAAGCGGGATGTCTGACCGATCGAGGGAAGCAGGGAGGAGGTGGGCTGTATTACCCTTCGATACTTGGAATCGATTTGTACTACTCTGGCCGATCTCACCGCCGTTTTATTACTGGTCCTTAGGGGGGGGGGGAAAAAAGGGCTAAAAAAAAAAAAAACTAGAACCGGGAGAATGAATCCCCGCCCTCGTTCTAAATAAAAAGAAGGAGACTATCGGGACCCTCCATCGTTCACTGGGGATCAGAAATTTCCCGAAGAGCTGCGCGGAAAGAATTGTACATGAGAAGCGTCAAGGTTCTCGGATCTAATCTCACAGACCAGTCTTTTAATGTGACTGTAGGGGGGGGGCAAAGGAAAAAAGGGGGGAGGAAATAGAAAGTAAGAAAGGGGGAGGAACGACGAGATCACGAAAGGGGATCACAATGAAATAACCTCACCCACTCATGTGAAAAGCTGGGTGACGAGAAGGATTGGGAGGGAACGGTGAAAATAAAGATGTACACTACGCGGGCAAAGATGTTGATTGCGAGTAAGGGTCTTATTACACGGCTAGACTCGGGGGTCAAGGGGGCTATGGAAAAAGATCAGGACTCTTCTCATTGTCTAAATGGGGGGGTATGCTTCGAGGAGATCCAGAGAAATTACTGCAATGTCGCGAATCTAAACAAAGTTCATCTAAGGGAAAATAGAAAAAGAGTAGAGACTCGAGACCTGTTCTAGCTATGGAAAGTCGGGCATTAAAGGCATACGATGCAGTGAAGGAGCGGTGACTACCAACGATTCTGGGGGAAAAGTCCTCAGAGGAATGTCTGCTGGATTATTTTACGAACAGGAGCGGGAGAGGAGATGAAACTGTCTCATCTAGACACCGACTTCTCAACCCGCGGAAGGTACAGATATCTCGAAAATAAGAGGCGCAAAATATCTTCACTGAAAAACGAGATACAAAGGCTGCCGAACCTCAGCGACGAGTGATCTTGATTGGGAGCATAATTCACTAGATCTAAGTTCAAAAACCCGCGTTTAGAGGACTTCTCGGGTGGGATGGAACCTCTAAGGCTCTCCACATGCGTCGATCGACGAGAAAACATGAATTTGTTTCTCCAGGCTTCGTGGTCTGGCTCGGGGAAGATGGAAGTTAAACGCACGTAACCTTCTCTGGTATGCCGATGGGGTTATATGGAAAGGCTGCAAAGAAAATCGGCTGGCCAGCCTCGAAAATTCCGCGGCGGTCGTGCTTCCCTTGTGGGGATCGGGGGAGGAACAAAAGAGAGGGTCGGACTCCACCGCGCCCCAAAATCCTCTCTAGAGAAATACATCCTTGGAGTCGCTGAAACTTGGAAAAAGTCTGGAAAAAAAAGTCCCGACAACCTGGATCGGAGAGAACGAAGGACCTTCGATCTCATTCACCTGACCTCTTCGATGGAAAATCTCAGTACTGAAAAGGATTGACTGCGAGAGCACACTATCTATCATGTATCCACCGCCAACTGTTCAGGAAGAACTGGTCCAGGTAAAGAGGGGAGGGGTCTCAGAGGCCTCTCGGAGCGTTCCTTTCGAGGCCCCCCTGGCACATAAGAGAGAGCTCAACCCATCCACCCCCATTACCATTCCACTTACAAAGTGCTACTGGACGGGTGACCTCTCTAGGATAGTGGAGAGGGGGGGGATAAGGAAAGAGATGCGCAAGCGATGCCAGAGGGGATAGTGTCTCCCGACCTTTCGGTAAACTGGTTCATACCACTCTACTAAAGAAAGCAAGAAAGTCAAGAAAGAAAAAGGGAATAGTAATAGTCGAATTCAGAGGTGAAGAACCCGGAAACTGATAGTATCCTACCATCTTCCTTACTCTAAAACCAAAAGGGAAAATGAAGGCAGAATCGAACAAAAAAAACCCTCATAAAATCCCTAGGAGAGGGGAGGAGAAGATGCGCCCGAAGTCGAGAACGCGGCGTGATCTCGACCACGGGAGAATTGGCACTTACAAGGCGGGATCGCTTAACATGGGAGTCTAACGGGTATTCTTAAATAAAGCGCAGGAAGGGACACAAGAAAAAAAACTGAGGGAAACAGCGCAAGCGCATAGTGAGACCGATCACGTATCTCGGAGGTTTCTGCCCAGTCTCCATTTGGGCGGCTTACACTTTGGGAGGGCGAGGGGGAAAGGGTTGAGGAAGCAAATGTATGGGAACAAAGGCAGCGGATATTTAGATAAACCCACTATACATCAGCGTCCGGAACCGTGAGGGGCCAGAAAAAGACGAACGCGTCTATTAGGGTGACTACCCATAAAACAACCTATCAAAAAACGGGGGATTGCCACCGCGACAGAGAGACAAAGGTGAGGGAAGAAAACATAAAAGTGGGTGGGAGACGGAAGTATTTTATTTCTCACATAATCAACTTTTGCGGGAAGCAAAGTCAAAGGGAAGGGGGGGCCATCTGACTTGTCTATGGCACGAGCAACAAGAGCCGTAGCAAAGCCAACTTATGTGAGCGTAACCTGATGGGAATCAAATTTGAGTCACGACTACGCAGAGCGGGAAGCGGTCCCCTACTTATCAATCGATAAGTACTAAGCGTATGCCTATGAGATTGGCAATAGGACGATAAAATAACGGTTACTCGAGCTACCTCGGGCTAACAAGGGGGACAGGGGATCGAGGCAACCGACCACGGTTTCGGGTGAATGAAACTATACTCTACCCCTTCAAAAGAGCGGAGAGTCCTGCAGCTCAGCGCGCGCAGAAGAGATCGCGTCCTCTCTCTGGTCTCCTCGGAGGGGGGACGGAGGAGCGGAGACAAAGGGGAACTCGGACGCAATGGGCGTACTTCCATCCAGCTGAGTGTAAAGGAGCGGAAGTCGAGGGACTCACGAAGTCAACTCTCTAGAACGCTTTAGCGTATCTACCGTCGCGACTTCTTCTCCTGTTCCTCGAGGGTAAAGAGAAGGGGAGGAGCAGAAAGGAGATCTTTTCGCATAAATCCAAAAGAACCGGAGGAGGAGAAGAACTATATCGACCTAAGAAATCCTCAGTTGTACGAACCATCGGAGTATTCGGAGGGTTCTGTCTCCTTTATCTTGTGGGCGAGCGCCTAGAATAGATCATGACTAATTCGAAAAAGAGCCCCATATCGCATTCTCACAACCTTTCCCTGATCGTTCTCGAGCCCGACTCTTCGGGATCGCAGCCAGATGTCCAATGGCCGCGAGCCATGATTTCTGGGCAGTTTTCGTCGGATGGAAAGACGCGAACAATATTTAGCTCCTGCACTCACTATACGTTAATGGGGGCAACTAGCGGGGATCTCCACTGACTCGAATATCTCGTAGGATGTGAGGAAGGACGCGGGGGGTCCTCAACGTGCTGGCTCGCTCGCCAAGATTATTCGTGTGTCAGTAGAAATGTCGGCTAAGGATCATCGGATGCTTCACGGAGGACTCACCTCCAGGGCTTTGCCGGCAATAGACGCGTAAGACATCACCATCTGTCTAAAGACGTCGTTACAAGAGTAGATCTCGGTGGTAGTCTGGGGTCGGTTCGGTGCTTAGGAGAATGTTCGTCTCGTGTTCGGCGAGGTCCTCCAGGTAGACGGATAGCTTCTCGAGCTCTCAAAACCCGAAGACACCACCTCAGTCCCTCTCGAGGTGTCTTCTATGGGGTTACACGCATAACTTTCAAAAAAAATTAAACGTCTGCGGAGGGCAGAGCAAAGGATCTCAGGAGGGAGACGCGAATCTCGACTCTTTCATCTCTTATTCAAAATCGAAAGACATCTGCTCAGGAGGAGGCTCGGGAGGGAAAAAACCGAAGGAGGCGCCGGTCCGCATCATTCACAATGCGTCTATAAGGAGGCGACTAACTCAATGGTGCCAACTCCACTCAAGAGGTCTCCAAGTCAGTCGAAAGAAAAGATTGGGGTGTAAACTCGGAGGCCTCACATACGCTCAGAGAAAGAAGCCATTCTCTTCCATGGTCTACTTACGTCTCTTCGCCGACGGGTATGAGTCTTGAATAATAAAACCGAGGAGGGTAGGGGGACGGACGTGTGCCGGATCGGCTTTCCTGAGGTGGGGAAAGCTGGGATCAGGCTCACTTGATGAGAATTAATCAGGAAGGGGAATCCCTGCGGCACTCGCCAAAAATCTCTCTCATATTATCCCTACAAGTGGGGAAGACTCGCTGTTCTAGCGCTGTTCTTTCCTTAGCTTCGAGGCTAACAAAGTACAGGCTCCGTCGTTCGCTCTCTTTCATTGGGAGGAGAGGTTATGAGTCCCTCAGATTCTATCGAAAAAACGGGGACTCAGGCGCATTGTATGCGAGAGCCGAAGGATTCCTCCACCTACAGCGGATCACTCATGGAAGGCGACGAAGAAGCTAAAGTCTGAAGGAAGCGAACGTGGCTAACTCCAATCAGGGTGCTTCTACTTAGTGTCGAGGAGGAAGAGGGGAGGATGAGAGGATCAGAGCTCGCGGCTACAGGTCTCAGGGTTACGGCAAGGTGGTGAATCCGTCCTAAAGAGAACGGAGACATCTTAGAAAAAAACGTGAGCAAAACCGGTTATCTACCATACTTCTCTTATCGTCGTTTGTAAAGAGTCGAACATAAGCCTGGGGGGGGGGGGCAAAGTGTTATAGTAGGCCCGATCGAGCAATGGGCGTCTACGGGTGGGGAAAAAGAAAAGGGTAGGAAAAAGGTTAGATTATGGTATGACTATCGTGATGTGTATTTACCTGAACGCTGGTTTCTCTGAAAGACAGCAGTGGCAAAGATCGGGGGAAAGTAGGGCTGACGAACGAGAGGGGATATCTTCATTCCAAGGCTCCTCAAAACCATTTTAAGTGGAGGATTCAAAGGAAAATGGGGGGGAGGCAGAGCTGCCGTGGGCAAAGACCAGGTAGTCATTAGGTGGGGTTGGTTAGTTAAAATCGCACGTGCCTTATCGTGTGAAAAAAGGAACTGGGGGGCTTCCTCGAGTTACCTGGGCGGAAAGAAAGACGAAAAGAGGGGGAAGGGAAGAATCAGGGGTGAAATAACAGGGCCAGGGGGTATCCTGACGTTTGCATCCCTCAGCTGTGGGGCCCTCCAAATGCTGGATCTTACTAACTAGCAACTATAGAAGCCATCAGCTGGAGAAGAGGGACCGAGGGATCTGAAAGAAGGGAGAGAGGACCGGGGGAGCGTCTGGGTTTCAGGAGGCTGAGGAAGAGGTTATCGCCACTACCATTGAAGAGGAAAACCAGTATGCAACACCGGTCTAGATGAAGCCAGGGGCTGACCAGGGAGAGATAGAGAGGCACATCCTGAGGACGGGATCGCCTGCCAGGAAAGTGGGTCATGAGCATTCTTTTATATTTCAGGGTATCTCTGTGTCTGGGAGACTATCAAATCTGTCCACGCGGGTGGGAATCCTGACTGGAAGAAAATGGGAAACGACGAACTGAGCTCTTACTTACTTGTTTGAAGCTGGTAAAGAAACAGGGAGGCGGGAGAATAAACAAGAAATGCTTTCAGTCGATGCAAAATGTCAGCTAGATTAGGCGATGGCTCAGCTATTCCAATAGGAGGATGGTAAAAATACAAAAGCTAAAAAGAAGGGGGATTGTCGCGCGTGATTTAGTTTAAAATCTCGCGGACTTTCAAGGATCTAGGCTGACCATCACACGACTGTCAATCTCTGCGTATACGCAAATTAAGGTGGAAAAGAGAAGGACAGGAAAGGCTTCGCCATATAGTTATAACTCTGAGGGGACCGCGGCATCGAAGAAGGAGCAATCTTTCTCCATCTGACGAGGCTCTTCTTTTGATCGATAGGATCGTTCCCTCTCCGATCTAAAAAAAAAAAAAATGCTCAGCAACAGGGGAAACGGCTCTAAGTGCAAAGTTGTTAGAGAGGAGCAGGAAAAGGGCCTCGCCTAGAGAAAGCGAAAACGATCTGATATGGTCATCTCTTTCCGGACCGTCTAATCACCCTCTACCCCAGAAAAGGGAAGAGGCACGGAAAAAAGAACAATGTAAGACTGCACACTATGTCCATCCGGGAAAGACTGGGGCTTCTGAAAAGACTGATCCCATAGGGGGACTCGCCGCGCAGAAAAACGAGGGGGGGGTCAAGGACTCGAAAGAGCGCCGACGGCCGGTAAGCAGGGGAAAATAGATTAGCTTTCTAGTTCTGGTAAAAAGCGCGTCCTCCAATCGAAGGAAGGGGGACTTGGGGGGACCACGGCTTCACAGTACTTCGGGGGTAAAAAAGGAAAACTGTCCGAAAGGATGTGGAGAGGTGAGGATCTTTAGTCCTTCCCTAGAACTTTGTGCTTAGGGCGAAGGGAGATGAGAGGGAGAAAAAGGGACAGATGCTGAAAGTGGCTCCGACGTTAAGCGGGGAG
>Ga0179591_1409965_pt1 | contig 10370 bp, 16 predicted proteins | sample CZOMad2_1_08_16f_FD_182891 | JGI IMG/M metagenome (GOLD analysis project Ga0179591, IMG submission 182891) | Vadose zone soil fungal communities from Angelo Coast Range Reserve, California, USA - CZOMad2_1_08_16fungal (PacBio error correction) | ecosystem: Environmental > Terrestrial > Soil >...
TTCCTCCGCTTGAAAAGCATCGGGAAGAAGAATTCAAAGTGGGGAGCTAATGTTTATGAAGGGGGAGGAGAGGGGGGCGATTCTGGCTCTCAGAGAAGGTGACCCGTCCCCGTCAGTATGGCGGGGAAAAAACCTCTTCAGGCTGGCAGAGTGCCCAAGAGGGAGAGGGGGGGCCCGGGATCTCCTCGGCATGGAGAGGAAAAAAAGTGGGGGGGTTTGTTCCCTTCCGCATGGGGCGCGCCACTGGTCGAAAAAGGAGCGTCGGACTTTCGCTGCGGGGGGGAAGGGCAAGTACTTTTAAGAAGAAAAGAACCTGACTCTTCCGGAGGCAGGGGAAAGAGGAAAACCAGCGTTAAAAATTTCGCGCGTTTTGGTGGCCTGAAAAGAAAAGCAATCTTTGCTTGAAAGCTTGTTCCCTTGCTGAATGCGTGGGAGGAAATGCGCGAATCATCGCGAGGCAGCGCGGGAAGGGGGGGGGGGGGGAGACGCAAGTCCGCTGTCATGAGGAAGGAGAGCCTTGCCAGGAGAGGAATCTCCATCTTTCCGAAATCGAGCAGGGGGGAGGAAAGAAAGTCGGAAAGATCTACTTTTTGTCACAAAAAACGTTGGATCCATACGACGATGGAGGGGAAACAGTCTGTATGTCTCCCTTGGGGAGGGGAGTGAAGGCCGCTTACGAAGAGAGGGGGGGAGGGTGCGCGTGCCCGATTCGATGAGGAACGATACAAATTTTTGTGAGAGGGTTGCGTCCACGAACGCGCGCAGGGAAAGATCATGAGGGAGCGGCGCTCGACAAATAGAGAAAGAAAAGCCGTTCCATAAGTGAAAAAAACTTTCCGGAGCCGAAGGCCTTCATGAAGGAGAGAGGTGCTTCCGGGGTTTTGGACTAGTTCTGAAAGAAAAGAAGAAAAAAAAAAAAAGGACGACATTGCTGAAGGAAAATCCCTGCAAGAAAAAAAACACCACCAATCAAGTGAAAGGAAAGGGGAGAGGGCAGCAGAGATCTTGCAATAATTTCAGAGAGGGGGGGGAAAAAGAAAACGCAATATCCTGCAAAAGAAGGGCCCTTGCAGAAGTTCTTGGCCCAAAGGACGGGGAATCGATGAAAAAAGAGGATGGGTGTGCTCGACGGCAGGAGAAAAAACTTCCCACATCGATTCGCCATTGATGAAGGGGAGGGGACGCTACGAGTAGGGCTAGCTTTGAAGCCAGGGAAAAGGTCGCAAAAAGGAGCTTTTCCGTGGAGACCGGGGAAAGGGAGGAGAGAAAAAAGAAATAGCGGCATCGCAAAGGGAGCCGGAAAGGGGAGACCATTCTTTGTGTATGACAGACTCCCCCAACCCGCCTTGGAAGGAGGAACTGAGGAGAGAATGAGGGGAAAAAAGGAAAAACGCATCACCATCTAGAGAACGACACATTCAATCTTACTATCCAAGGGCGTGTTGCCCCCGAAGAGGGGAGGGAAGAGTCAAAATACTACCTCCAGCGAAGGGGAAGGATGAGAAGGATGGAGAGGGCTTGTTCACGAGGGAGAAGTGCAGGGGCGGCTTCGCCGGGAGGGCCAGTCTCCAATTCCTCCTGGGGGGAGAAGGGGGAAGGGGGGGGACCACATTGGAGGCATTTCTCTCTTGGAGGTGTGAGGGGGGGTGAATAAAAGCCTTGACTCTGTTAGGGGGGGAGAAAAGTGTTTCCTAAGGCGCTGGCTTCTGGGGAGGGGGGCCCATCGCGGCAAGCGGGGAGGGGGATCAGATGATCCTTTGAGAGGGGGGCAAAACCATACAGAAACTGACTCTCACAAAGGAGTCTGTCTAATTAGAAAGAAAGATCCGTAATCCAAAGGGGGAAAAGAGTCGAGGCACTTGAAAGAAGTTTCGCGGAGGTCTCAAATATGTCGGCGAGGAAAGGATAAGAGGGGTGACCGGGGTCTTAGGGGTATCAAAAAGAGCGGTGGGAATCATCCCGTGCTGGTTAAAATGCGGGGGAGAGAAAGGCGACTATGGATCTCAAACAAAAGGGGGGGAAAAAAGGATCCGCTTACCCTAACGAAAAAGAAGCGTAGAAAACCTCAAAAGAAAAGCCTAATATCGTTGAGAAGAGGGAGGAAGAGAGGTTCGGGGAAACCCTTCTTTTGTTGGGAGAGAAGGATCCCAGCGTAAGTAAAGGAATCGGTAGGAAGCTACTATATCAATGCGAAACAAGTCAAATCCTAAATCTTGAAGTCTCCTAAGAGGGGGTCCTCAGAAAGCAATTCCGAAGGGGCGAAGCCGCTCTCAAGGGCCATCAAGCCTCCAAGTTGGGCTACCGTGCAGGGGAAAGGGGACAGAGCTACTCCTTGATTCAAAACAGTGAAGGAGATCAAATCGAGCCCTTTATCAAGGACAAGGGAGGGATTCCGAAGTTCATGTCCGCCGTGGGGGAAGGGAAGGATTCATCTGATCAGTGAAGGGAAGGAAAGAGAACGAACAAATCCCGAATCGGCAAAAAAGCTATAGCAAAAGTGGTATTAGAGGGGGCGTGGGTTTTTCAGAGAAGAAACAACCACCCTGGGATGCTTACCATATAGGAAGAAAAAGGGGGGGGAAAAAAAAATGCCCGTCCGTTTCATCTATAATACCAGAGAGAAGAACAATTTCTGTGCCGATTCCTGAATGGGATGCTGGATGTTTGAAAAAAGGAAGAAGGACCAACCCGTCTTTAAAGCGCCCAAGGGAGGGAAAAACGGAGGAATCATGCCTCCGTCGATCACCTTGGGAAGGAGGGAAAGAATGGACGGTGGGAAATCAGGAGTCGCTCGACAAAAAGGGACGTCGCTCACAATAAAGCAAAGGGGCGAAAGGGGGGGGCGGAAGGAAAGCATTGATATTGAGGGACAGAAGGGAGAAAAAAAACGGACGGGCTGATGACGGTAATCGGAGGGATCGCGGAACAAAAGGTTTCGGCATTGATTAAGGAAGTAGGGGAAGGGGTCCACCGGAGAGGGAAGGGAAGGAAAGGGAGGAAGCCTGCTCTCACAAAGAGGATGGAAAGAAAAAATTTGATAATATTCTCAAAGAGAAAAGGTTTTCTCTAGTGTTTTCTACGATGAAAAGAGGGAGGAGTGAATTCCTTTTGAAAAAAGGGTGGGGGGGGGGGGGAGGAGCGCGCTCTCGAGCAAAGCCGTGAACAAGCACGGGATTGATTAAAAGGGTCCTAAGAAAAGGTCAACAATCGAAAAAAAGAGAGGGAGGGCCGCCATAAGGGTATTACGACTGTACAAGGAAGAGAAAGGGGAGGGGCAGTGCCTCGATGAGGCCTTCGTAGTTAAGGGCATATTCGCCGGTTGAATCGAAAGAAGGAGGGAGGCAGTGGGGCCACAACCGTATGGGGAAAGGAAGAAAGGGAGACGAATCTTTCACGCGAAACTCCTCGCTGCAGAAGGGGCCCACGGGGTGAAGGGCATTGAACAATTGGAAAGAGGAAAGGCCGGGCTTGGGATCCCAAGAATCCCTTAATAGGGAGAAAAAAATGTTGCCCCAATGGGGGAATAAACCGCCCAAGCACATAATTGTCTACTTCCCCGAAAAGAAGTTTCTTCCTCCGTCAGAAAAATGTAAAAAAGCGACCTCTGACTAAAAGAGGGGGGGAAAAGACCTCTTTTCACTATCATAAGGAAAAGGGAAAGGTCTCCATCACCTCTTGAAATTCGAAAAAGGTTCCACAGGGGAGAGAAGGACTGAGTTCTTGAGAAGGGGATGGTGATGCGTTTAAAGAAAGAAAAGCGAAGCGCTACGCGAGGGCCGCAGGAGGGGGTCAGAGGGAGGGGGAAGGTTTGATGGGAATTCCGGCTCCCTTTGCGAATGGGAAGGGAAAGAGGCGGCGACTTCGTTCTCCACGGGAGAAATGTGTTCGCTGGTTCATAGGAAGGGGACTCTCTCGAAGACGAATGCCGGCAAGGGAAGAGGGGGGGGAGTGGAAGGCCAGGGAGGCCGGTCGATCACACCAGGATAGTAGAGTTAAGTCCGGATCCGCGAGTTCTGCATGAAAAGACAATTCCCTGCCTCCGTGTCAAAGGAAGAGGGAAAGGGAGTGGATCACGCTCTACTCTTGAAAAAGAGAGGGAAGAAAAAGCCATCGACACCTGATTGGGGAGACGAAATGGGGGGTGAAGGTCGCTGCGGATGGGAGGCAATGTCGTCCCGCGGGGGGGGAGGCTTGACAACGGTACCGCAAAAAAAAAAAGGAAAAAAAAAGCCTCGGTCTTCTCATACAAATCCTCCGAAAGCCGGCAAAGGGGTTTACGCCTGGCAGGGGTTCCGAGATTGGCGAAGAGGGAGGGGGGAGAAAGGAAACCGGTCCCCAAGCGCGTCGTGAGCACCGAGAAGAAGGGGGGTTCACATTCTTCACGGAAATATAGGGAAAGGCGCGAACTCCTCTTCGTAAGGAGGAAGGAAAAAAGAAACAGGGAGCATCGACGTACCGAAAAGAAAATCGTCGTAAGGATCAAAGGTTACAAAGTGATGGCGACTTGGGGGGGGAAAAGAGGGCCAAAGGAATTCTTAATATGGCGAGGAGTGGGGGGGGGAGGGCGTCGCATTCTCTCAGGGAGCGTCTGCCTCGTCCGGAAAAAAGAGAAACCCGCTCGCGCCTGCAGAGCGGGAAGGGACCCCAACCTTGAAAAAAAGGGAACAAGGCTTAAGCAAGGGAGGCAAGAGGCCACCACACGGGCTCTAGGGGGGAACGATGGATTTCTGGAAAGAGAAAAGTTCCGGTGCGCTAGGAGAAGGAAGGGACGGGCAAGAAAAGCATCAAAGTCCGCAGCGAAAAGAAAAAAGGGGGAGAAAATTGGCGCCGCGACAAAAAGACATCCAACCCATTCGTAAGGCAAAAAGGAAAAAAGGAAGAGAAGGAGGAGATCCTCAATGTACGGGGTGTTGTTGGGTTGGGGGGTGGGGGTTTTTTGTGGGGGGGTGGTGATTTTTTTTTTTTTTGGGGGACTTTTTGTGCGGGCCGTTGGGGGGGGGGTTTGTTCCGCTGCCCTCCCGAGGGGAGAAAAGAAGCCATCCTTCCTCTTCCTTCCTCCACACCGCTGAAAAGAAACTTCCGCGACGCGATCTGAAAAAGGAGGGAAAAGGGGATAACTCAAGCCCTCCTCCCCATTCTCGCCACGGGATGAAATGAAGGAAAACCACGGAAGCGTATCCGGCTCGATTCTTTTCAAAGAAAAAAAAAAAGCACTCACTCGATATCTCTCTCAACAACAAAGAGGATCTCTGCGTCGCTGCCTGGCAGGAGAGAGAAAAAAAGGAAAGAAAAACTAGACATGACTAAGTTGGCCAGAGGGAGAAGGGGGAGTTCGTGAGCGAGGAGCTAGGTGGAAAAAGCGCGTTAAGATCGCGTCGGTTACGCCAAGTTGGCGGACGTCCTCTCAGAAAAAGGCGGCTCGAGGGAAAGTCGGGTGCAAGCAGTGGCGGCGGAATTTGTTTGGGGGGTTGCTGTCAGGAAGAGGAGGGGGAGGGGGAGGGAAAATGGTTTTGGAGCTCTTACTTTCGGATGGAGGAAGAGAATTGGGAAGGATCCATAGCGGCACCTAACTTCCTTCCGGAGAGTCTTTAATAAATTCGATTGCGGAAGGAGGAAGAAGTTGGAAGACCCCACAAGAGGAGGAAGAGGGGGAACCTTCTTGAAGGCGGTGCTTATCAAAAAAAGCTCTATCAGCTCGAGCGGGGGGGAGGCCTAGCATCGCTCATTGGGAGGGAAAAAGGGAGGGGAATGCAGATGCAAATCCCAAGCATCGCCAAGAGGGAGGGAAAAAAGGAAAGGAGGGGGCTGCCAATTACAATCGCAAGGGGTCCCCCCACCTGGCTCCTAGAAAGAGACTCCATTTTTCTCGGCACCAAAGAAGGGAAGAAATGGCACTTCCGTGCTGTAAGCCGAGAAAAAAGAGGGGAGGGAACGATTCGCTGCTACGTGAAGAGGTTTGGGATATCGCGGGAACTGCCGGCTCATTTGCGAAGAAAAAGAGAGGACAAAGGCGAAGGGAAAGCCATGCCTTCAAAGAGAGAAAGGGGGAAAGGTACCTCTTTCCGGAAGCAAAAGGGAGGAATTAGAAAACTCGATTCGGCATAGGGGTGTCGGTAAAGGGAGGTGCGAATCAAGAATCAAAAAAAAGAAAAAGAGATTGCTTGCTGATTTAGGAAAAAAGGGAGAGGAAGACCTTCAACAACCAAAAAAAAAAAAAAGGACAGGTTTCGATTGAGCAGCTGAGAAAGAAGGGAAGGGGGGAGGGGCCGGACATCAGGGAAATGCCTTCACCGGAGCGCAAAGGGAAGGGAGAAAAAGTGTCATGGCCAGGAGAAAGGGCTCCATCGGAAAAATAACTTGTGTGCTCGACCGGGAGGGGGGGGAGTGGAAAAGGTACCGCGAAGAATTGAGGAGAAGGAGAAAGGAAGGGAAAGGACGCACGATGAATTTCTCTCTTTGCTAAAGCAAGAGAAAAAAATTTCAAAGAGTCGCGTTGCGGAGAAAGGAGTCTGCATCGCAAAGGAGCCGGAGGAAAAAGGCCTAAAGAGGGTGTGTTACAACCGAAGGCAGAAAAAACCAAACCCGCCGCCTTGCAAATCTCGCTGCCTTCGAGAAAGGGGAGGGGAGCTACCTTAGACGAACGCCAAAAGGGGGCTCTCCAGAGTGTCCGCACCTCTGGGAGAAAAGGGAAAAAGAGGGGAGGACGTAAAGCGCTTGCACTTATGATCGTGAAAGAGGAAGAGATTAGTCTAGGCGAAGTGGAGAGGAACCGGGAGACACGCTCTTCTGAGGCAAGAGAAAAGGAGCCCTGTCCCACCAGAAGGGGGGGCGGGGGTGCTATCCCAAATTGGGGGGATCTTTGGCTATTCGGGAGGGAAAAGTTAACTGGTATTTAGGGAGTCAAAGGGGAGGCGCTGCTGATTGAAACCAGGAATGTCATAGCTGAAAGGGAGGGGGGGGAGGAATCGAGGCCTGGGAGATTTTTAAAGAAGGGGGACGGACCCTCACAGAATTACTAATGGAATCGGCGAATAGCATATATGAGAAGGAAATCCGGAAGCCCGCGGAAAGGGAATGCCCTAAAGGCCAAAAGGGAAACCCAGCATCCAATATTTCTTCTTGGAAAGGTTTTTACCGTTTCTGGGGGGAATTTTCCTTTACTCGGTGGGAAGCAAGAAAAAAAAGGGATGGGGGGCACTGCGGTTGAAGGAAGAAATCGCGATGCAAGAAAAAACGGCCTCCCGAAAAGAAAGAGGGAGAGGGAAAAAAACTCAGACACTACATCACTAAGAAAAGGGGGGGGGAGGGACGCTCATTGATTCTCTGTAAATCCTTCTGGCCTCCACAAGGGAAAAAGTGAAGATTCTCGGAAGGTGGAAAAGGAATCAATGCCGAAAAAGGAAGTCCGCTAATCCAATCCGAAATAGGAAATCCTATCGCGCCGGACGAGAAGGGAAAGAAATAAACCTAAGGGGGAACGCTCGCTTCTCTTAGAGTCTTCTAAGAGGAAGTCCCAGTTTGAATTGGGAGGGAAGGGGAATGCTCGACCCGGGAAAAAAGGGGAGGTCCCCCGTCCATTGGAGAACCTTGATCAGACAAGTGATCAGGAGGGTCATTCCGCCTTGGGCCGCTGAAAGGAGATCTATATGAGGTGGGAAAAAGAGAAGGGGGGAGTCTCATCGAGACCTTCAAAAAGCACAGAAATTGTAGAGCTAGAGCAAAAGTACTTGGCAATGGGGGGGGGTTCCAAAGTTCCTCTCTCTCAAACAAAAAAAGGAGAACCTTTGAAAAACCCATTCCCGTCAGGGGGGGACCATTTTGCTCGAGAAGTGGGCAGGACTGAATTTTTGGAAGGAGAGGGGGGGAAAATGCAGTGCTGGTTTTTTTCCAAAAGCATTCCCCAGAAAAACAAAGGAAGGGTACTGAACCGTCCGAATCAAAAAAGGGAAAGGGAACTGAGAGGGCTCGATTTGATCTTACGGGAAGGGGGAATAAGTCGCTCGACTCGGGAGAAACCCGTCACGTCGCTCACGATGATGTCAGAAGAGGGAGGGGGACAATCGACATTGATATTGGGAGGAAATATCCTTCGTCGTCGACCGAGAACGGGAAACGATTTCAGAGGGAAGAACTAATGGTTTCGGCAAAAAAGAGGGGGAGGACCGCACCTACTAAGCCTAGGTCAAACCGACTGAAGAGGGACTTACGCTGTGGAGGAAGAAAAAAAAAAAAAAGAGGTCCCAAGAATCCTGAGTCGTAAAAGATAGTCTCAACAATCTTCGGATTGGGAGGTGTGACCTACGATGCCCTGGAGAAGGGAGGAGGGAGGAGGCCTTTTACAAAGGGGGGGGGCATCGCGCCTTCGAGGGTCCACGCCGTGCAACAAGAAAGGGAAAAGAACAGGAACAGTGCCCCTATAAACGGTCAAAAAAAAGAGGGAAAGAAGAATAGCGGCGCCTCCTATTTGGGAAAGCGAAACTTTGAATGGGAGCTTTTCGGCGCGGGCTGCCAGGGAAGAAAAGAGGAGAGAGCCGGTGAAAAGAGAATCGTATTCTTTCTGTGTTCCGGGGAAAAAGGGGGGAACTCTCCCATGCAGAGATCGACGGAAAGGAAAAGGGCCCTTGAAGTTTTGGCCACGGGTGAAGGGAAAAAATGGAAGATCCTCCATAAAGGGGAAGCTGTCCTCACCATAAGAGGAAAAAAAAAGAGCGCACATGATGCAAAAGTGGATCGCCCCCGCCCAAGCAAAGGGGAAATTGGCGACTGCCTAAGGGAAGAGTAAAAAAGCGGGGCTCAAGCACTTCTGACCTCGAGAGAGGGAAAAATCTCCATCTTTCACGATCAATAAGGGGAGTCTTCTCCAGCACTCTTGAAATTGGGAAAACACGCCGGATGAGGGGAGATAAGGAAAATTACTTTGTAGGGGTCGGGCTCATGGAGGATGGGCGTTAAAAGAATGAGAAACGAATCGCGACGCGCAAGGCGGGGAGGGGAGGGTGCCAATAAACACAAATGTTCTCCATGTTTGGGGGAAAGAAAGGCTCCCTTTGCGATCAAGGGGAGGACCGACTTCGGTCTCCAAGGATTTTTTTAAAAGGTGTCGCTGGGAGGGGAGAAGAAGCATGCAAAAAGTCGCTACAGACGAATTGCAGGAAAGGGGAAGGGAAGAAAGGGAAGGGAGGGGAACGCCATGCGGCCAGGAAGGAGCTCAGTTTTAAGTCCGATTACAGAGGGCCATGACACGCGCGGAAAAAAGAAGAATTGGTCAGAGAGCGTTTCCGCTGTTGAGGAGAAAGGGAAGAAAGTCCCGATCGCAGCTGCTCCAGAGGGAGAGTTCACTTGATTGGTGGTGAAGGGGAGTTTCCGACATCAGCAAGAGGGAGAAGGTTGGGGGTTTGGATCGGGGGAAGCAAGAGTACCAAAAAACCAACGGAAAAATTTCTAATCATAGCAGGCCTTCGAAAGAAAGAAACATGAAGGATTCTGGACGCCTGGGAAGGGAGGGGAAGGGACGAGATTGTCGAGCGCGCTAAAACGTGCGCGCGTCGTGACGCACCGAGGAGAGGGAAACATTCTTCAACTTCATGCAGCGAATAGGGGGAAAGAGAGACGCTTCGTAAGCAGGCCTTCAAAGGAAGGGACCCAGGGAGACATCGAAGAGAAAAATCTTCGTATGGGATACCAAAGGAAAAAGGGGGGACAACGTGAGGAGACTTTTTCATTTGAAGAAAAAGGGAGAAGGAGGGTCGAAAGATTGCTATTCTTTGGGGAGGAGAAAGAAAAGGCTCTCATGGCCTTCTTTAAACAGGAGGTCCTTGCCGTCAAGGCAGCCAAAAAAAGAGAAAGATAAGAGTCAAAGTGATAAGCCCCGCCTTCAGAAAAAAAAGGGAAGCAAGATGCTTGTGGGGTAAAAAAAAAAAGCGCGCAATTTTTCACGAGGGGGGGGAACGAAACGGCCAGAGGGAGGAGATGAATTAAGAATGACACACGGCAGCGGGGAAACAAGAAGAAAAAGAAAGCAAATCCCACTTTTGCAAAAGCCCCCCCCCCCCCCCCCCAAAAGGCGCCGCTAACTCGACACCAACCCGAAGGGGGCGAACGCCAGAACGAGGAGATCCTCAAGCCGGGGGCAGGAGAAACGCATTCCGGGCCACGCCGGCCAGCCTGAAGAAAACGATACGGACGGGACGTCACCGAAAAAAAAAAAGTGGCGGGGGGTGACCAAAAGGGGGGGGGAGGCAGATCGCACAAGGAAAGAAAAGAAAAAGAAAAGGAGAGAAAGATGGCCACTCGTCATGACTCGGAAGCGGAAAAAAAGGCGGAAATCTCCTCCGCCATCCCCCCCCACCCCCCAAACAAAAAAAGCCGAG
>Ga0179591_1304141_pt1 | contig 10368 bp, 9 predicted proteins | sample CZOMad2_1_08_16f_FD_182891 | JGI IMG/M metagenome (GOLD analysis project Ga0179591, IMG submission 182891) | Vadose zone soil fungal communities from Angelo Coast Range Reserve, California, USA - CZOMad2_1_08_16fungal (PacBio error correction) | ecosystem: Environmental > Terrestrial > Soil >...
TGAGGAACCTTCCCGAGAAATAAGCTTCTTCACCCGTAATCATATACGCAAGAGGGGAGAACTAAATGATCGTGGTTTAAAAAGAAAAACCTATCATAGAGGGAAGAACTCAGGGGAGAAAAAAGAAAAAAGGTAATTTTCACGTATTAAAGTTTGGTGGGGGGGGACCTAGGATGCGGTGAAATGAGTTAGTTTTTCGGGGAAAGGAGGGGGTCCAAAGGACCCAAACAAGCCAAAACCGGCGACGGCAGGGAACCAACCTATCTTCCTGTGAAAGAGGCTATGTAAAGAATCTACTGTTTGAAACCGGTCTGATTTTTGCACTAGTACCGACTAGGTAGGTGCGTCTCTCTTCACAAAACGAAATTATATCTACGAACAAAAGGATTTAAGGAGAGATAACCTGCAGGGGGAAACAGAAGTGAGCACTCAAGCAATATTAAAAACAAGATCCCGCTGTGGGGAACTAGTAAACTCCTGGTACTCGGAGCGTTGGGAAGGCCTGTCCAAGAAATAAAGGATAGCCGAAGCTAGGAAGGGAAGAGCGCGACCACAACTGCGCCCAAGTGCTCGACAAATGGGGGGGCTCGGGCACTCCAGGGGACGGGGAAAACTAACTAGATGGGGGAAGGGTGGCATGGATTCAAAAATCCGCAAGGAATTTGTTAGGAGCACACAGAAGTACCTTGCGTCTGAGTGGGTACACGAAAATCGGGAGTTCGATGTGGGTTGTCGCGCAAGGCGGTCCTTTCCGAGGTTGAAGTTGCTAAATCCGACAGGCAAAACATTGGGTAAAAGAACGGACAGCTGTCATCGGGGGCATCTTTTAGATCGGGGATGTGGGGGGGGGGGCGGGACGTATCCTCGGACTCGAATCTCACTCGGGGGGAAGTGTTGGACTTCTGCACGTGACCTGGAACTGGCCGTCAGACCGGAAAAACCGGTAATGAGGTAAGAAGGAAAAAAGGAGGGGGGAGGGGCAAGTCAGCTATGAAAAACTCGCCTTTCGGGAAATCCCGACGACAGAGGTGAAAATCTGGGGTGGAGGAAAAAAAGGGAGGACACCGACAAAGCCAAAGTTTCTTCAGTCTCAAGCCTACAGGGACGAGAAATACACCAGAACCGTTGGTGGGGTAGTTGAGAAAAAATTCCGGTGCACCCGGAACTACCGTTCTGGATCTGGGGGTGACTGGAAAACAGGTAGTGCTGAGGGGAAAATCTGTATAAAGAGCACTTTCCGCACAACGGGGAGGAAAAAACAAATTTCTCATGCTACCCGTCCTCTTGAGAGGGAAAATCAAAGATTACTCGTTCGGGGGCGTTAAAAGGCACAAAAAACCGCTGTTGCGGCAAAGTAATACGGGGGGAAACCGCTAAGGTAAACTCGGGGGACGTACTGGGCAAACGTCCCCAAGGGGATCACCAAGTTGAGAATGACTCCTCCCTGGAAATGAGATCTGGATACTTAAAAAACGAAATCACCCGGGGGGCCGGAGGAGTAAAGAAATGAAGGGTCATCGTGTTACTGGAGGGCCTAGTAAGGGTACTTTTGTAAACCCTAAAAAGTTGAAGGGAGGGGCTTTTCAAAAACAATCCGCTAGAAACAAAGTACGTCCGGGAAAGTTCCTACGAAACATGGGGGGAAAGAAAACGCCTTTGGGGCTTTCAAGTTACAGCTTTTACCGAATCTATGGAGCAGGGATCTCTAAGAAGAAGAGAACCGTCCTTGTTTTCGGCTTTCGAGAATAAGAAGGGGAAGATTTTCAGCCGCGAGTGAGAAGGTTCATCGTGATGGGAAAAAGGGGAGCACTTTTAAAGACTGAAGGGAAGGAAGGGCTCTATAAAAAAACCAGGGGCTAGGTACTACATCGCTATCGTAGAAGGGGGGAGGGGGAGTTCGACTGGGGGACGTACCGCGCATGGAGCCACATTTCTGGTTGCGAGGACGCTTGAAAGAAAAAGGAGACAGGGATCTTCTGGGCCAAAAGGGGGGGGGGGGTTAGGCAGACAGGGGGGGGGCGAAAACCCTAAATACAAGGGGGGCATCAAACGGCTCTCCGGGAGGGGGAAAGAAAAACGCGCATTCTTCAATAGCTTGCGGGCGCGAAACAAAGCAAGGGGGGACTGGGGGGAAACACTCTCAGTGGGGGGGGCTCGAAATATGGGGAAAAAGCGCAGGGGACACCAGAAGAGGACTCCTGAAAAGGGGGGTACCCCTCGATGAAAAAAAAATAACCTTCGCCAGCCGAACCCGTGGCCAAAAAAAAAAGGGCGAATTCTGGAAAGGGACGCTAGGTGAACCGAGGGAGGGGGGTACTCAGATTGAGAAAAACCCATCAGAGGGCTCTCAGTGAGCTTTAAAAACACATCTCGTTATGATCGGGATCGAAAAAATAGGGAAATCCTGGGGTGTCCCTCTTGCGAAAACAGGATTCTGAAACAGAAAGGGGGAAACTTCTTTCAGGAGAAAAGGAAACAACCAGATTAAAAAAAAAAAGCTCATCGGCGGGCCGGGTAGAAAGAAAGGTCGGCACCAAGATGACTAGGAAAAGAATTCAGGTCAGGGGGAGTGTAGGGACGGACTTACCATTTCTCCCAGGGAAAAAAAGAAAGGAATGTCGAAGTTAAAAAATCTAGCTCTCCTTAGGAAAGAGGGAACGGGAAGAAACGAGGACTTCCGGAGAAACCCGAGGAGGCAAGGGGGGATCGGAAAAGGGGGCGACGGGCACCTTGAAACCTCGGTCTGCGAGAGAAAAAAAAGAAAAGAGATATTAAAAAAGGGGGAAAGTGCTTTTTCCCTGTCCGCACTGGAAAACAAAAGAGGAAAAAAAAACAGGGAAGAACTAGCCACGGGACACTCCGCGTACCTTGACCGGCTTCAAGTCACAAGGTAAAAATAGGGTCTCACGGTCGAAACAATCACGTCGAAAAAGAGACTCTTTTCGGGGGGGGGGGGGTGGCTAGGGGGTCCAAGGAGGGCCGCAAAAAGGGAAAAAACTCCGGCGCGAAGATGAAAGAAAAAACGCAGAGGGGTGCTCTGAAAATGGAGGAAAAAACCTTCAACGAGAAAAGGAAACCGTCAAGCAAATAGAGGTGGGTTACCAAATGTTCTTCCTGACCCCTCAATTTCACCGGGAGGAGGGGGGGCCTTTCGTGAAAAAACGGGGTCGGGCCGAAAAGAGAAGAAACTCTGCCTCCATGAAAAGTGTATGGAGAACAACCTATCTCTAACGAATTCATTATACTCAAAAGCACCTCTCTGTATTGGGGGGTTGCGAGGTGCCGTGATGTGGAGAGCTCGGTGAGAGTCGGTACTTCCACGTGAACCGAAAGAAATCAGGGTGGCCACCGGAAGAATGGCAGTTTGTCAGGGAGGAGTATACGAAAAGGAAAAAAGACCTCTACAGGGGGTGCAACTACAGGTTACTGCAGTACGAAATCTCGGAAAGTATAACGAGTGGGGGGGGGAAATGGGACTCTCGTTTTTCCCGAGCCCAAAAAACTGAGATATCGCAGCTGGACGCTTGGATCTCATCGGAGGAATAAACTTCTATTCACGGCAAAGGGTTCGGAAGGGAGGGAAGGGACCAGCCCAACTCCTTTAATCACCGAAAGAAAACTAGCATCCTAGGGAAAACCTCGACTAATATTAAAGAGTCAAAAAGAAAACATCCCTTGAGCAAAACCAAACAGGCGTGGGGATCCCTACGAAAGTCATCCAGATAGCTATAGAAAAATCTCACGAATGTAGAGCCGCTGAGGAGGGAAAGACAAATCTCTTCCCTTTCGGTAGAAGATCGTACTTAAGAGATAGAAAGGGGGTTTACGGGCACAAGAAGGGCACTCTCGTAAAAGAATTTGCCAGTTGGGGGGTTGGGAAGGTCTCGGTCCCCCGAAAAGACAAGCATTGAATGAAAACGAGAGAAAAGGGGAAGACACAAGGATCAATCGAAAGGAAACTGTTACCTGGGGCATTTGTCAAAAAAACAACGTCTTGTCAAACACGGAGTCAGGGAAGAGTGGGTAGACCGGTGGGTTCGCGGAATACTACTTTTAGATGACCTGACTTGAGGAGTACTGGTCAATGTGGCGAAATACGGGGGAAAAAAACCCGTACGAGGCTTTATCAATCTAAAGTAGCGGTACGAACAAAACTCGGGTGTAAAGGCGCGCCTAGAGGCGTCCGGGGGCTCGTGAAGCGGCTAGCGAGAGACCACTGAAAGCGTGATGGGAGGCCATTTCGGTGACTGGGGAAAAAAAAGGTGCCGGGAAAGGGGGGGAAAGGCTAAGTAAGCACCGAGTTGCCTTCCGAAAGCGGGGTAAGCTCAGTAACAGTCGCCAAAGCAGGGGTGGGGAGAGCCGGAAGGAGATTACCTGCGCCTCTAGAGAAGTTCCTGGAAACCGGGGGGGAAGGGGGCAAGTGCTTCAAGATTTTCCGGAACTAGTGGCCGAAATCTCCGCTGGTCCGTTTTCCACATCGGGGAAAACTCAGTCGATCAAACCTTTAAAGGTCACGTGGGGGGAGGGAAAAAAGAAGAGCACGACATGATGGTGTGGGAAAGGGGGGGGGGGGGAGTCGGAACATGCGGGGGTTGTCATCCGTGTAAGGGACGGATTACGTACGGCACCCTTGCGAATTCAGTACAGGGGAGCAAAGAACAGAGAAAATCAAGAGAAACAGTCCCGAGGGGAAGAGTCCAGGGTAACGTGGCCCGGTCCAGTCAGTTGACTTCGTCTTGAAGCAGGGTGAGGATTACCGGAGGAAAAGGGGAAACGAAATGCAGATCCTCGAATTGAGATGGTGTAGCACGTGGGGAAATGAAAAGAGACTTCAGAAAAGAAAAGACACCCACAAAAACCCATGTCTTAAGAGGGGCCTACCATCTTAGAAAGGGGGGGATACCACTGGCGGAGTAAAATGGGAGTTGGGGGGGAAAAACCTAAAGTTTGGGTTCGTAACGCGCGGCATGTAGCAAAGGGGGGGAACAACTTGGAAAATGTGAACCGCAAATGAAAAAAAACGTACTACGAAAAACTCGGGCCGAGAAACCCAAATTTGTCAGGGGGAGCGTGGGATCGACAGACTGGCTTGAAACCGAATCAGGAAAAAGTCAAAATAAGTTCCAGATAACGAAAGAAGGGGTCCCGAACGCGTGTAAAACGATCAAAAGGGAAGGGGAGTGGTCACCTTAAGGGATTGTTTCCCTGAGGTAGGGTGGAAGGTATAGTGAGGTTTGAGGAAGGGGGGTGGTACACGATCGCCGGGAAAAACCGTCAGGATATTGTATTCTTCTAGGGGGGGTCATCGGCTAATGTGGTTTGGGGAACGCTCCGTGGTGCATATTGGTTTGGATCATCTACAGTTAGGGGAGGGGAGGCTGTTTCTAAGGCAGTGTAAAAGGATTGGGAAAAAGGTATATAAGTGGGAGGCGCCGCAAATAAGTATAGAACACAATCACAAAGGGTACAAAAAAATGGGGACATCTCAATCTGTAACTATGATCCTCTTTTGGTACCATGAGCGGAGTTAGGGTTCATCGTGTTACCATCTGGCGAAAAAAAGAAAACAACGAAGAGGGCAAACAAAAAAAAAAGGAAACGGCCGTGCGCCTTCACAACTTTGCAAAACCGTCGCGGCCATTAAAGTTAAAAAACGCGGGCTACGTCAGTGAGATGAGGGACCCTTCTTGTCGGCCTCCCGAGTTAGGAGTCTGCGGAGTCCAGATGAAGGTCGAGGGGGGGTCTAACGGGAAGAAGTTGGGGTTCGCAATCAGGAGGGGCCTTGTCATTGTAACTGTGGGATAAAAACCGCTCGCTCACGAACTATCGGTGAACAGGGAAAACGCACTGTCACCCGTTGGGGGGAAAGCTGGGAAGGTAAGAAGAGAAAGGGGGAGTGTATTCGTTACTTTTTCGAGGAGACAACTTTCTCTGACGAGACGAGTCTTCAAAAAGGACCGTAACAGGGGAACGTCGTTTCAACCGGATGGGGTAGAGTAAGGAGGGGGAAAAAGAAATGGGGGGCAGCCCTGTTCAGTTCGGTAAGTTAATGGCTTCGAGGACTCGAAGACCAATAAGAGAGGAGAGTGCGTAGCCATGTGGTATAATTCCTAGCTCCCAGAACGTTCCCAGTAAAAGGTTGTAAGCAACATAAGAGCTACCATTTCAACAAGATAAAAGAGGTAAAAGTGTGTCTGGAGTGGGAGCCAAACAGGATTCTGTCGGACGTGGGAACGTGGATCGGGAAAAGGGGGCAACAAAAGGAAGAGGTGGGGGCACGATCTCTTTCGCAACGTTTAATTGGATTCAAAATGAGACAGATTTGATCAAGCAATCTGTGACGCCCGGGGAGGGGATCAGTAACGGTGTCTTCAATCGAACCCCTGCGGTCGGGGCGGAGGAGTGCAGCGCTTCAACCTAAGGGGGACAAAAAAATAGGTTGTTGGAAAATCTCTACTTAGAACGAGGTCAGTTCGAAAATGGACCGAAATCAAGAAATTACGGAACCTCTCGCAGGAAAGTCCAAACTCCATATCAGCACGGAACCGGATGGTAGACGTTCTGAGCAGATCACAGAGAGCTTGCGGTAGAAAACTTTAGCACTGTGACTACGCGTACAGGCACAGTGGGGGGAAAACTATTGTACCCTCTCAAAAAAAAACTGGGGGACCCTGACTGTTCTAAACCGTGTGGGACACACCGAGTTGGGTGTGGACACGTCAGTTAAAACTCAAAAGCCTAAGATGCCGGGGAAGGATTCAATCAGAAACAGAAGTGGAGGAGGATGGGCAAGGGAGAAAGAGGGGGGGTCAACCAAGGTGAAAGTCTGAGGGGAGCGAGGGTCAAGGCACGGACCCTTCCTCCGAGAGCTGTGAATAAAACGGACGCGATGCGACCGTCGTGTACTAGTAAAGTAACGAGCTTGAAGGAAGGGAGGGATCAGGGGCTGCATCGTAGGTGATCCCACGCAGGGTTGGGGTGCATTTAGTTTTCTAGAGCGGGTTAAAAGGAGATTGATAGAGACGCTCTCTCTGGTTCTCAACTGGTCAACGCTTATCTCGGGAAGGCGTGAAGTAGACCCCACTTCGAAATGCCCGCTCTTCCTATATACTCGGTCCAAAAGGCGAGGAAGGAAAGGGAATCAAGGGGATATTACGCATCTTTAAGGAACCCTATTTGAAGAAAGCGTTATGGGGACGTCCCCTACAAGGTGGGAGAACCTGGCGAGCGAAGTGTTGCCCTCGGATTGCACCTCGGGACACCAAAAAACTTTGCCACCTCAACGTCAAAAAAGAGGTCGGAACGGAACAGGGTTAGATCTCGGCCACCAATCGAGAAAAGGACCGAGAAAAAGGGGGGCAAAAAAACTACTAACGCTTTGTATCTCGGAATCACACTCATTGGAGAAGACGAAAAAACCTAAAACTTTCTGGGCAATTCGTCCTGGGATCTCCTCGTAGAGCTCGTAAAACGGTCGTAAAGCACAACTGGGAGGGAGAAAACTGGGTGTTCGGCGAAAAGGGAACCTACACAAGGATTAACAAAAATTGGTACAATCTGGCTTTAATATGGGAGAAGTCGCACGCGCACGTCGAACTATAAGGCGCGTTGTGCATGAAGTGCCATTGTTCGGTCTCGAAGAAACCAAGCGAACCTCACACTGAAAATGGGTTTATAAAGAAGATGGAGGCGCCGTGCCGCAAAGGACTGTCAAGTTACTAGGAGGGCCCTAACTTCGGCTTAACGAGGCCGCACGGTAGGGAGTGTGAGGCAAGTGGGAAAATTCGCTCGGTCGCATCTCCTCACAAGGGGGGGGAGTGATTAGAAAAAGAGAGAGATTGCGAAACGAGGGTTCCCAATTGCCGACCAATCAAACCCAGGAAGGAATTCGCCGACCTGTCCGCGCAGGAAATTCCCTAGCGCATTGTACTCGGGAACGAAAAGCACTGAATGCCGAGCCTCGGGGTGGATCTACCAAAGACGGGCATCGTGGATCGCGCACGCCACGCTCCTCGGAGATGGAGAAAGAAATTCGATTGGGTCGAACGTCCTCCTACCTTGCACTCAGAACAATGCGACATAGAATGGGGATTGTGGGACAGGCGGAAAACTACCCCATTCCGTTAGAAAAATAGGGGGGACACGGTGTAAAGTTTGACGACCTGGGTCGAACCTCCTCTACTATTATGCCTCGATCCTTCAAAGTGTGATGTAGCAATAACGATGCAACCCCACGCCGATGGAGATCAAACCTAAGTATGTAATGGTTTCAGGGGGAAAGCGGCGGGGAGCGTCTATTATGGGGCCACGGGGGCTCTAGGGTCAAAGGAAAAGAAGATACTCAGACTCAGGTGGCAAGGGGGGGGACTTTGCTGGGGTAATCTTACCGATTTCTGTTAAAAAAAAGCTAAAAGCGCAAGCTCGGTTCAATTCGTCTTGCACGGCAAGTAAAACAAGAGGAAAAAAGTTGGGGTAAACCTCACGGCGTTTTCCCCTGCCGGCTGGTGTATCGAAAACAAGACTGTCCGCGTGTTCAGGAAGAAGCCGTGATGTATGCAGTGGTCTTAACGGGGAAAGGGCAAAACCAGGGGAGAGCCCAAAGACCGTAAGCCCGAGAGAGGAAAGAAAAAGAAGGTAACTTAGAGTCCTTCCGAGAACCTCAATCGAAACAAAAAAAAAAGCGACCCCGCGTGGGAGAAACGGCAATAAGGGGGGGAAAAAAATATAAAGATAAGTCCTTCGACCGGGGCGGTATGCTAAGCAATCTCTTCAAGGGGGTGATGGTCTGGGGCCGTCGAGGGAAACAAGTGTGAGCGCCACAGAATCGATAAGAAAGTCAAGAAATGGGGGTGGATCATCGGCCCCGGAATCCCTTGTGGGGTATGTAATGAAAAGATCCCTGAAAAAAGTTCTGAGTGTAACCTGCGGGACGAAAAGAAAAAACGGCGGGTCACACAGACAAAGGGAGCATCAGCGTCGCAGGGCAGGGTTGGACTAAAAGTACGGGGGGAAAAGGGGACCCAGTCAGTACGTCACCGGGAGTGGGGTGAGGAACCAGTTAAAAGAGCTGGTTGATATAATCGGAAAAAAGAAGCTTGACAACACTCCCATCATGTCATCGAGAACAAACGTCTGTAGAGTTCGGGGACAGCGTCGAGCGGGGAAAATAGTCTGAAGGAGGGGGTAGAGACCATGTATTAACGTGCTCCTATGAAGGGGGACACGGCACGGAGTCCAAATGTATCTCAACAATGGGCGGCGAGGAGAGGCAGCACCTCAGTGAGACGCCGTAAGCCCGGCCCTGGTAAAGACTAAGGCGGTATGTGGATGAGCGGGAATATAAAAATCCGGTGCCATGCACCGGCGGCAACGGGCGTGTAAGCAAAAAGACTGCTGCAAAGAAGGGTGAAAAACGGGGGTTGCCGGAAAAAGCACATTAACTGAATAGGCCCTTGGGGGGGACACTCAATCTAAAGGAGGGAAACGGGGGTTTGAGTTAACCCCGGGGAGCGACCGGAGCTAAAAAGCAACGGTGAAAGCGGGATGGACCGTGGACCGGATAAAGTTCAGGTCCCTTTGCAAAAAAAAAAACGGTGACATGGTTATCGCGACTTCTCAAACCGGGGGGGGAAATAACTCGGCAGACTAGAGAAGGCGAAAATCCTCAAAAGACCGAAAGGTTGACCCCGGCTTCCATCCGTGCAGCCTCTTAACGGCGCATAAAGACTTGAAAAAAACAGGTGAACAGTCACAACGAAAAGACACAGCGGCCGGAATGAAGATTGAGCGTGAGCCGTTGAATACACAACCCGCCCCACGAGTTCAGAAGGGGCTCACCACTTCCGAAGGGTTCTGAAAAAAAAAGGAGGGACGGACAAAGGCGTGGCGGAAAAAAAAAACCGTGTGCGACGGGCACGTAGGGACGGGGTAGACACCGGCCAAAAAAATAGGGGAAGACCAGGAAGTATCGGGGGGAAAAAAAAATCATTGACAGCAGACGAGGGAACTCGTTCAAACCGATACCTCAAACAGGTTGTGGCGCAGGACAAAACGGGCGGCACCCGAAGCAAAGGCGAAGTTATAGGAGTTTGACCCGATCACGAAGAAGGAAATTGAAGAACGCGGTGTACCCTAAGGAACAAATGAGCCTGAGGGTTGGGGGTGCCGCGATAGTCTTGCTTATCAGGTCTGTGGAGACAGGAGGTACAAGAATGAAAAACCAGGCCTTAAAACAAGGAACGGCCTATAAAAATAGGGTATTTAACGTGACTTGTACATAGGGGGGGGCAAGACTTTAAACTTGATGGGGGGGTGGAAATATCTACTTCAGTTGCGGTACGGGGGGACGAGCGTCTCACCGAAGTTAGA
>Ga0179591_1320512_pt1 | contig 10368 bp, 18 predicted proteins | sample CZOMad2_1_08_16f_FD_182891 | JGI IMG/M metagenome (GOLD analysis project Ga0179591, IMG submission 182891) | Vadose zone soil fungal communities from Angelo Coast Range Reserve, California, USA - CZOMad2_1_08_16fungal (PacBio error correction) | ecosystem: Environmental > Terrestrial > Soil >...
AAAAAAAAGAGAAACACGTCCGAGGAGGAGGGTGGGGTGATAATTCCCCTTCGGGGAAGCCACGAAAGAGGAGACAGCACCGGATCCTTGGGGGGGGGGGGGGACCCCGTCCTCAAAAGGAGGGGAAAGAATTGTGCGTGCTGCGAAAAGAAAGGACCGCTACGGCCATCTTGGGAAGAAAAAAAGCGAATCAGAGAACCGCAACCATAGAGTTTCTTGGGAACAGAAGGCCGGCTCCTTCCCTCCGGGCGAGAAGGAGGAAAAAAACTGCGCCACAAAAAGATGTGGGGGGGGAAAAAAAGACCGACTCTTACAGGGTCGCCTGATCATAGGTGGAAAAAAGGGAGGTCGCGACCAGACAGACTCAGGTGGGATCCAAAGGACTTGTTCCTGAGAGAAAAAAAGCAACTGGGAGGAAAGGGTCTCGGTTTCATCAACAGAAGGAAAACAGAGACCTCTCTAAAAAGGAAAAGACCAAATCTCGCTGGGAGGAGAGTTACACGTTTCCCACGGGAGGGTTTGACGAGGGGGGGGAGAGCACACGTCTTCCAAAAAAGGGGGAAATTTCGCGAGGGGGAACTTATTGTGGTTACCGACCGAGGAAAGGGGGACTTTCCAGAAAAAAAGCCGGATACCTGAAAAAAAAAGGGGCAAGACAAATAGGGGGAGGGGAAGAGAGCGCTCAGAAAAAGCACACTCAACAGTGAAACTTAATGTCAGAAAAAAAAAAAAGCGAATTAAAGGGGGGGACACGCTTCCTACGTCCGCAAAATAAGCAAGCCTGTTGAACAAAACGTGAAGGAAGAAAATCGTCCATTCCGAGGGAAGAAAAAGACAAAACTGGAGAAAAGGGGGGACTACTCCCTAAAGTGAAAGTTTTACGCCGGAATGTTAGGGGGGAAAAAGGAAAGGCGGAGGAAGAAGCTTACATTAAAATGACATTTCGAATCAAGAATCAGAAAAGAGGAATTTGGGCGGATTCCTTTCAGAAACAAAAGGGAGCGGCACAACGCATATCAAGAAGAGGTCTTTGCCTGGAGGAAGGCCACTGAAAGGCTAAAGAACCATCTTCAATTTCGGGAAGGAGGGCGGGCCAATTGCACCTACTCTTGACTGTCGAAGGGGGGAGCGACTGGGGAGAAAAAGAAAACCTGTGCTTTTAACCCGCCCAGATACCGAAGGGGGGGGAAAAGGTCATGTCTGGAATTCTTCCCCCAAAAAGGAGGGAAGGGGGTTTCCCAGTATAAGGGGGGGGGAACGGAAACTAACCCATCATTTAGAAAAAAAAGGGGGGGGGGAATTCCCTGGCGTTTGGAGAGAGGGAACCCTACTAAAGGGGGAGTCCTTAAACTGCAGGGAAGAAAGAGGGTCGAAGCTTCTTTCACCAAACAAGGGGAGAAAAAAAAAGACAGCTCCACCTCACTCTTCAGAGGGCGCGGGGGGGGGGACTCGGGAGGGAGGGGGGGGAGCGATTCCGCTTAGAAAGGTCCAAACAAGGAAAGAAAGTCGACCTCAGGGGGAAAAAGGCATTCGAAGGGGAGGGGAGGACGAAGTATGGGAAAAAAAGATACCTTTCCAAGAGGGGGGGATCACCAAAACCCCCTTCTGTCCGATGGCGGGGGAAACGAAGAAAAGAAGGGCCTCATCTACCAGAGGAAAAGGACCGTACAAGCCGGCCCGAGGGGGGGAAGAACGCACGGACTAAACGATCCGGGATCAAGGGGGGTCACGTGGCCGTTTTTTCCCAGAAGAAAAGAGCACGGGAAGGCTTTCTGGAGGGGGGGGAGGGAGGGGGGGAAGATTCGATTCCGGGAGGAGAACGAAAAGTTTCCTTAAAAAGGGATCCAGATAAACTACCGGGAAAAAAAAAAAAAAGAAAATAAACACGCAGGAAGGTTAGCCTCTACCGGGGATGGGAAGACCGAATAATCTTCGGCCCAATGGAAAAGGGAGAAGAATTCGGTCCTGAGTCGAGCAAACAAAGGGATGGAGGCATGTTATGGTTTGGGGACAAGAAAAAGGGGGAGGCCATGGCGCTTATGGACAGAGGAAACCGTCTTCTTAGGACAAAGAGTATTCCGGCCAGGGAAAGGGTCAAGAAGAGTTCTATCGACAAGAATCAGAAAAGAATGGAATCCACCTCCAATTTGGGAAAGTGGCCGGGTCGCCCTTCCGCCGAGGGAAAAAAGAAAAGGGAGGGGGAGGTCCTATAACCGCTACAGCAGAGGGTGGGGGAGACCCCCCTGTCCCTTGGCTTTGGGAAAAAGAAAAAAGCGGGACATTGAGGGGGGGAAAAAAAAAAGGGGGGGGAAAGGTAAAAACGGGGGAGGGAAGTCCTTTGACTTGTCGGAAATAAGCACAAAGACGCAAGGAAGGAGGGAAGGGGATGCAAAGAAGGGAGGATTCGAACGCCAACCCAAACCCTCCGCAAAGGAAAACACAACATAACTTAGAGGAGGGAAGTCGGAGTATTCGGGGAAAAGAAAGGGCCAAGAGAACGCAACTTTCGAAAGCATCCTGGCAGGAAGTCGGGAAGGAACGACTCATCACTCCTGGAAAAAGCCCGCCCTGCCACAAAAGGGAAAGGAAACCTTTAAGTGCAAAGCCAGCATCCTGAGGAAAGGGGGAAAACCAAAGGGAGTATACTACCGGAAAAAAAGGGAAAAAGCCCGCCCGATATGCGAAACGAAAGAAGGGGGGCCAGGGGGGAAGAGGGAAAAAAGTAGTGCTAGATCTTTGTTGATAAAAATCGGAGGAAAAAATGGGGCGGCAAACCACAAAAGGAAGGGGGACTTCCCTGCCGCTAAAAAGACAGAAAAAAATGAAAGAAGAGTTTTCCAAACCCTCCCATGAACGGGGGGGGAAAGGAAAAAAAAAGAAAGAGGCTGCTTCTCGATCCAGCCGCCTGGAAATGACTGGGGGGATTCGTGTATCTAATAGGAGAGAAAAGAATCCTCACCCGAGGAAGAGGGAGGGGGAACAGGAGTCTCTGTATGCGTTGGGGAAAAGGACTCGGAAGGAACCTCCTTTACTTCCCCAAGGGAGGGGGAAAACCTCCTACAGAAAAGAAAAGGAAAAAGAGGAAAAGGGGGGCGCGTCCCCGGAAACGCACGAACAAGAGAAAAAGTCGTCCTTTGCGCGAAAAAAAGAAGGATGGAGGTCCGAGGGGGGGAAGGGGGGAAGGGGGTCGCTTTGAGCACGAGAAGAGATCTCAGGAGGAGGGGAAAAAGGGGGGGATCCATCACCAGAGTGAAACAAATGAGGGACCCACTCCTTGTCTAAGTGGAGAAAAAGGAAAGAAAAAGGGATCCCATCCTAGGTCGAAGAACAAAACAAGGCCTCACGTCAGAGGGGAGGGAGACGTCACCTAGGGGGAAGAAAAGGGAAAAGGAATCCTTCAGAAGGCTTCTGGCCTGAGAATGAGCATTGGTTTATCCGCCGAGGGAAAAGAAAAAACAGAACGGCGTTACGGACGTAGAAAGGAAAGGGGGAAAAAAAAAGAGGAAGATAAAAACTCCCGCCCAAGGATGCCCGCATACAACCCTAAAGGGGGATTCAGGAAAAGGGGAGAAGGGACCCACAACTCCTTTTAAGAAAAAAAGAAAGAAATCCTCCTGAAAGAAGGGAGAAAGAACAGGCCCAAAATCGGCGGGTGTGACAAGGAGGGGGAACCAAAGAAAAAGTCCGCTCACGCCAAAGGGAAAAAACGACCAGGTAACCGAATGTGGAAAGGGGAAAAGGGAAAGAAGGTGTCCCTGCTCCCGCATCAAAAGCAGCCGTCGGGGTCTCTTCCTTAGGCGGATGGGAAAAGAAAAAAAATACCCGAGGTCTCATCTAGAAGGGGGAGGGGATGAGGGAAAGGGGGGAGGGGGGGGGGACAAGGGTCCCTCTTCTGCTTCGCCACAGCAAATGTCCAAAAGGAAGGCCGTCGAAAACTCTATCCAAAGGGAGAAAGGGAAAAAAGTGACCAGGCCCTGCCTCCAAGGTGGGGGAAAGGGAAAAGGGCTTCCCTTGGACAAAGGGGGGACGACACTGAAAAAGCTCGCCGAAAAGGCGGAACTTCTTTCGGCGGAAAAGAGACGAACCCCCGGAATTCGAAAAGAAGTGAAAGGGGGGAGGGAAAGAAGCAGCTGTTGCCGTGGGCCAAGCGGGAGCAGATTGGTTCAAAAAAGGGGGGAGCCCCTGCGCGAAAAAAAGGGAAGGGGAAATTTAAAAACGATCGACCCCCAAGGCAAGAAACGGGAAAAAATACGTTTGAGGGGTGGGTCCATCTTTTTCAGCAGGAGAGGAAAGGAAAAAACCGTCGAACCATCCTGGACGGGAGAAAAAAACCTGAGAAAAAGCATCGCGATTGGTCTTTGACCATGGGGAAGAGGGGGAGAAAAGATCCGGTTTTATGAAAAGAAAAAAGGGAAGTGCCGTCATCCAGAAAAAACATCAGGAAAAGAAGGAACAAACTGGCTTAAGGTCCAGGAAAAGGCGGAAGAAATCCCCAACATTCAAAAAGGGGGGCCACAACTGGGGGGGGGAAAGAGGGTGGGGGGGGAAAGAGGGGGGAGCGCCCCTTTTAACCACCCCCATATGGGGGGGGGACGCGGGAAAATCGCGTCAACGGAGAGAGGGGAAGCACCCTTAATTCGGGTTGGTGGGGAGAAAAGAAAGGAAAAGGAATCTATGGTGCGGTGAATAGGTAGAAAAGAAAGGAAAGGCTGTCTTAGTCTTCTAATCGTCAGGGAAGAAAAAACGTCATGCGAGCTTTTGCAAAAGAAGGAAAAGAAAAAAAAAAGCCTTGTTGCTGCTGCCCAACTGACTGCAAAGTTTGGGGAAGAGACAACAAAAATGCAGAGCCAGTGGATTCCTAAAGGGGGGGAGAAGAGATAGCAACACAACACGGAGGAGAAAGGAAAAAAAGGAGGAAGAAAAGCTCCGCAAGCCAAGAAGGAAAAGGACAAACAGGGACATGAGATTGAAGAAACACCTTTTGGGGGTCCGACGGAAAATGGGGACAAAGCAGCACCTTGATACCACGTGGGAGAGAAAACAAGGAAGAGGGAAAAGAGGAACATCTCGCAGACAAGCCAAACGTGCTGCGGGCAAAAAAGGCATCCGTGCATTAAAGAAAACGAGGAACTCCGAGACGCAAAAGAGGGGGAGAGTTCTGTCAACTGGGGTGTTGGGGGATGCAACAAAAAGGAAACACGCGGTCTCTTCGTGGAAGAAAAAAAGGGGGAAACTGCGCACGAAAAGACTGGGGTGGTTACCATTTCGAACGGAAAAAAGGACACCGGGGGGGGAAGTATCCAGATTTGCTGGGTGGGGGGGGGAAAAAAAAAGAGGGGGAGCGCCTCATCGGGGAGTGAATTTGACTTTAACAGGAAGACAGGTTTGTGGTTCCGGACGGAAGGGGAGGAAAAAGGGGAACACTTTGCAAGCAAAAAAATGGTGAAAAAAACCAGGAATCACTAAAAAAGCTCCAGCGCAAGGGAAAACTTCCATCAGGGGGGAACAAAAAAGAGAAAAAAGGCCCGTTTCTACTTTTACCAGGAGGGGGGAGGAGGGTGGGGGACACGAAAGGATCGCGAAAAAAAAAGGCACCTCCTTGAACTGCTGAATAAGTGACGTAAATTGGGGGGAAGGGGTCGGTCGTCAGGGAATGGGCCAGCGCATTGGGGAAAGAAGAAGAGGGGTTTCTGAACCAGCAACGACCTCGAAAACAGACAAACAGCTCCATCGAGAGAAGAAGAAAACACAGTAAACTGCTTGCCAAAAAAGTCCGGGGTCCGGACTCACGGGAAGAAGATGCGCCGAAAGAGGAAAAGTAAGAAATCCTGTTGGCCCCTGGGGGGGGGCAAGTGAAGGGAAAGGAAAGAAGTTAGCACCGGGTCCATGGAAGGAGAAGAAGGGGGGGAACCAACCAAAAAGACAACTTATGCAATAAAAAAGCCCGAATGTTTAAGAGTTTTTGAAAAAGCCGTTTTAAGGGAAGTGGTCTTGGGAAAAGGGGAAAGGAGGGACATCCTCGGAAACATGCACCAAGGGGAACTTCGGAGAATCCTCTATCAGGGGGAAGAGGAAAAAGTCGGTCATAAACCGCAAAGGGGAAAGAGAGAGTCATTCCTCGAACGGTTCTGGGGGTAACAAAGGAGCAAGAAAAAAAAGTGATCATCGTCAATGGGGAAGGGGGGTTCAATGGTCCCGTCTTTCATGGGGAAAGGGGGGAAAGGAACACGCGTGTGCGCCCAGGACTGGAGATCCCGAACCAGGGGAAGAAGGCACGCCTTGTCGGGGGGAAGGGGGGGGAAGGGAGGGCTGCTTCTGTCTGGAAAAAAAAAAAGGGCATTACATTTCCGGGAAAGGGATACGAACTTTTCCAAAAGGGAACTTTCCGCGAGAAACCGAAAGGGGAGCATTCCTGTGCGGGGGAGGGGGGCGAAGTTTCCCAAGGGGGAGTCGCCGTGGGAAAGAAAAAACTCCATCTTGGGAAAGCTCCCAATGGGAGAGGGAAGAAGCAATAAATCTTTCCACTAACGGGGAAAGGGAGCGCTTGAAGGGGAAAAAAGGGGGAAAAGGAGGAGTCCTATGCACGCAGAGATAGGGGGGTTCTGGAGGGAAATAAATCGGCAAATGGGTCAAGAAAGTGGGCAAAAAGAAAAGGACGGCTGTACGCAATCGAAAAAAAGGGAAAAGGAAGAAGAATTTCACTCAGGGGGGGATCCAAAACCCGTCTGTCAGAGAAAGAAAGAAAAGGCTCGCGTATGTGAAGAGGGACTCAGCCACAAAACTAAAGGGAATAAAAAAAAAAGGAAGAACCAGAAAGAAAATCCTTCGCCAATGGGGTTGAAAAAAGAAAGACTACTGGGGAGAAAAACTGAAATCGCTATCTGTCTATTGGAGTTTCCCTTTGAGAAGAAGGAGCTCCCCCTACCCGTGAAGGAAGGGAAGGGGGTAAGGGCACGGTTGTTCTCATTCGAAAGAAAAAGGGGTAAAGGTACACCTATTACGAACAATAGAATAAAAAGTTCTAGAACCAATATACTAAGGGGGGGGAGACCTTACAAACTTGTCCCGCAGTGGGAGAGGATTCCCTCAGGGAAAGGGGAAGGAAAAGTGAGATACCCTAATTCTTATTCAAAAGGGAGGAGAGGAGGAGTGTTCTTTGGAATTCGAAAGAAGAAAAGGGGGGGATCGAAAAAACTGTCATTATTGGTGTAAAAGGATCAAATTTTTCAGAAAAAGAAAAAAAAAAAAAGGCTCCTGCAAAAAAAGGAGGGTCCTTCGTTGGGTTGGAAAAAAGCCACGAAGGAGAAATTCCACTGTCCTCACGAGTCCGAAAGAAAGGAAGGAGGGGGATCCCTACTGTCAATCAAAGGGGGGATACGCAACAAAAAAAAAAGGTTGGGGAAGTTCTGGTCGGCCTGTGAAAATTGGTGCCCCGGAGGGGGAAGAAGAAGGTGGCGGTTCATAAAAGAAGGAAGCCTTTTTGGTGGCCGGACCCAGAAAAAAGGCCCCGTTGCCTTTCTGGGGGAAAGAAAAAGGGGAAAAGGGGGGGAAAAACATGGCGTTTTGCGGGCAGGGGAAAAAAACGTCCTTGGCGAAAAAGTGGAAAAAAAATTGGCAGGGAAAGGGAGGACGCGGGGGGGAAAAACGTTGCCGCCATTCCAGGGGAAGAAGAGAAGGGTCCGACACCGACCTCCGCAAAAGCTCTGTAAAAAAAAAAAAAAAAAAGGAGGAAGGAAAAAAGATCGATAGTCGGGAGTCTTCGTCCGACCAAAGTTAGCCCGAAAGGGAAAAAAAAAGGTTCTTCTGCGACGAAAAAGGGGGGGAAAGAGGGGGAAAAACCACCGCCTTCCAAAGGAGTCTGCAGAAAAAAAAACCCGTAAGTAGAACATCATTACAGGTGGGGAACGTTCCCACCCAACATGAGCGGTGCCTTTATCCTCACCGAAAACCAAGGTCCTCTGATGAAAAAGAAAAAAGAGAACCCTGACCTTAGCGTTGGGGGAAGAGGAAGAATAATTTGGCTTGAAGTCATGGGAATCGGGATTACATAAGAAAATGGAGAATCTTTTGAGGGGGAAAAAAACGAATACTCCCTTTTTCAGGGAGGAAAGAAGATGGAAACCTTCTAACACCCGGCCGCGTTAAAAAAACCCTAAAGAAAAGGGGGAGCATCAGCCTTCTTCTGAGGGGGGAGAAAAAAAGCCGTCGCGCGGGATAATGCTAAGAAGTCCAGGGGGGAGATGGCCGATCCACCCGTCTATAAGAACGCCAGGGGGGGAAATTGTTTAGTTCCCCAAGGGGAAAGAAGCCCTGTATCCGGGTCGTAGAAACAGAGGAAGGAAGGAAGAGGGGGGGGGGGAAGAAGGGGACTTCCCGGATCGACAGCGAAAGAAAAGAAAAGTCCTCCGTTTCTGTGCGCAGGAAAAACGACAACCGCGCAACGATTAGGAGGGGGGGGGGGGAGGGGGGGGGAAAAAAAAAGGGGAGCTTCCGTCCCACCGTAAAGGACGGAGTTCCTTATTGTGGAGGAGAACGTGTTAGGAGGAAAAGAAAAAATCGCCGATCAGGTCTTAAAGGCAAAAAAACAGGTACAAGAAAAAAGAGTGACCTTATCTCAGGGAAAGAGGGGGGGTTCTGCGACGAAGGAAAGAAGAGAGGGAAAGAAAACCGTAATCCTGCCGTGGAAAGGACTCGAGAATACGCGGCATCAGGGGGGGGAGGAGAAAATCTGCTAACCCGGCGGTCGGGAAAAGGGAAGAAAGCCTTCTTGCCGCCTGCAGAGACAAAATTGGTGGGGGGAGATAGGAAAAAATGGGTCTTCCCAAAACTTACGGGTTACGGAAAAAAAAAGGGGGCACCTCGCAGAAAAACAACAACAGTAATGAAAAGGAAAAAAAAAGAAATTGCTTTTGTATAGCGGCAGGAAACAAGCCCAAAAAAAAAAAAAACGCCCTGTTACTGCCAAAAAGGAGGAGGAAAAGCAGAAATGACAATCTTCCAAAAGAACCCAGCAAAAGGAAAAAAAAAAAAGGGTGCAATGTTTCGACCCTCGGAGGAGAGGGAGGACACAACCCACGCTGAACGAAGGGGGGAGGGGAAGAAAAAAAAGAACCAGCTCCCTAAAATTGAACCTGACCCGGATATGAAAAAAAAAAAAAATGCATCCTTCTATGAAATGAGTGGAAAAAGGGGAGGGGATGAAACCGGAATCCTCCCCACATGTAAAAGGAGAAGGGGAGGGGGGATGATTAAGAATTCGACATGGAAGGGGGTCCAGAGGGAGAGAAAACAATTCAAAAAAACCCCAAAGAAAAAAAAAAGAAAGGCGAAAAAACTCTATAAACCAATGCGTTCAGGGGGACAGGTCTGCAAAAAAAGGGGAGGGGGGTAAGACCGAAGATCTAAAAAGGGGGAAAGGAAAAAAAGAAGAAGGAAGGGGCTTAACTTCGTTAGCCTCGGCCGGTCCAAGGTCCAACAGAAAAGGGGGGGGGGGCCCCTCTCTTCTACTTAGGAAGGAAAAAAAGGAAGGCGCAGCCTTACTGGGGTAGGAGTTTTTCATCTGATTCGCCCTGGGTCTGGGAAAAAAGCGCCCCGGGGAAAAAAAGAAAACAGAAATGCTTTTTGCGCCTTGGGGGGAAGGAAAAAAAAAAAAAGGAAATCCTTCTGATGGAAAAAAGAAAGATTCTACCCCAGGAAGAGTCCAGAGGGTGGGCGTCCGTTCAGCGGTGCAGCGAGAAAGGGAAAAAAGGGGAAGAACCAAACGGGGGAAACTTAGAAGGAAAGAGAAGCGCGATGTTTGTCCTTCCCCCTGATGGCCGATCGGGAACAGTCCAAAAAAAACACCGAGAACCATTCAGAGGGGAAAGGGAAGGAAAAACAATCCGCCAGTCAGCCCACACAAGAAGGGGGGAAAGCTATTCGGCGGCGAACCTAATAAAAAAAAAGACGGCGTAACAAACGGTGTCACAAAAGAAAGAGGGGAGACCCCCCCTTTAACGCAAAACAAAGAGGGGGGAAAAAAAAAAGGGGAAAAGAATTGTCTGCAGGAAGAGCAAAAGTGGAAAAACGCCCCCAGAAAAGGGAGGAAAACAAGTGAACGCATCGATGGGGGGGAAGGGAGAAAAAAGGGGGGACCGCGGGAAGGGGGGACACTCCCATGCGAGCGGAGAAGAGGAAAAAGAAGGGCAAGAAAAGAAGAAAAAAAAAAAAAAAAAAAAAAAAAGAAGCGTCTGCACTCCAGGAACGCGTCGGAGAAAAAAAGGGGACTGCTGCCACGCTCGTTGAGTGGGAGGAAAAAGGGGAGGAAACAGGGGATTATCCACCATCCTAAGCCAAGGTGGGAAGAGAAAAAAGGGGGGGGGAAGAGGA
>Ga0179591_1287707_pt1 | contig 10367 bp, 17 predicted proteins | sample CZOMad2_1_08_16f_FD_182891 | JGI IMG/M metagenome (GOLD analysis project Ga0179591, IMG submission 182891) | Vadose zone soil fungal communities from Angelo Coast Range Reserve, California, USA - CZOMad2_1_08_16fungal (PacBio error correction) | ecosystem: Environmental > Terrestrial > Soil >...
AAAGACGGGCCGAGCACATCCGGGCCAAAATTCAACGAGTTCGAATTCAGGAGTCAAAGACCAAACCATGACTTCACCGACGTGAAAAGTCCGAGCCAAAGACCAGTGTTACCCATAGCTAGGCAAGTACGACGGGAAGAGGGGGACTTTCAGACCTGTTAATCCACCCGCCTTTTTTCTATTATGGGAGCAGGTCTGACCTGGTAGTTAGTGTCTATCAAACATTGGGAGTTCCGAATGACCCCCATGATGTTTACGCAGAATCAACCAGTAGCGATCTCACCTCGGGACGGTACGTAGAAAATAGGACGGTTGAGTGTTGCTCGCGACAGGTACGCGGGCAGGGTCAGGAGAAGGGGAAGAAAGATCTTGATTTCGGTGTCTTCTGTTAGTATGCCGGGGTCTCTCCGGGGGACGGGGTTGAAGGGGTGTGGCCAAGGCCCACCTTCCAAATCACGTCCGCAGGGAGACAGCGTCGTCGTGGTTGCGCCGATGTAGCCAGTCTGGGGGGATAAAAAGGAGACCACGAAAGTGTAGTATAGAAATACGCCCCGGTGCCCAGAGAAATGAAAAGATAACCGAAACCCGGGACAAAGGCGGCGATGACCGGGCTCTTGGCTGAATACCGAACGTAATCCCCATGCGCGCTAATCTTCCTCTCCCCCCGGATGGCCTAGAGTCGCGTGGCGGAGGTAGAAAGGACCACTCTACTTCACCTCCACACCAGAAGTACAGCTCTGACGGCGTGGATCGAATTCCTAGTTAAAACCAAGGAACGCCCACCATCACATGTTAAAGAGACGCCATGTCCGCTCAGTTTCTACGATAGGAGGGAGGGGTCTCAGTGGTTCTCATCACCATGCGAGTCCACGTCGCGACTGCTGCTCCAGTTCCAAGAAGTTGCAGACGCCAGCACGGTTGGTCCAGAAATAAGGCCCTGAAAACGACTTGCGGAGTAGATTCGCCTCTGGAAAAAGACGACTCCCCTGCTCACGTGAAGGCCCGAAAAAACCGGGAAGAAAGATTCGGGAGAAGATGCCCGAGTAGAGAGTTCGTTCAGATCGAGGAGGTTGAGAGTCTCTTATGGGGGCCTGGGGGGAATCACGCCCGTGACCTGGTTCTTGGGGACGGAACGTTACGGCGCTACTCACATGTTCGTCTAGGTCGTGGAAGGCGGAAATCGGAAACAGATTGACGGAGGTCGTCCTCGGCCTCTCACATCTAAAGCTTGGAAAATGAAAGGCAAATGCGGCAGGGGGACTTATCGGGAATGCGGCTCGGTGGCATTGAGGGGATCGACGATTCTAAGAAAAGGCTATAAAAAAGCGTCGATGGTATCAGAGTTGCTGCACACCGACTATAAAGGGTAAGTGGTCTTCTACGACATAGGACTTAGGCGACGTACGAGAGGGGTCAGGGGTCTGGGAGATGTTTCGCCTCAGGGGTCCTTACACCCGAGAGCACGTTGGCCTGTGTTGAGGGAACCGGGGGGACGGGAAAATCGGAGGAGAAACGCGTTCACGCCTCCTTTAAAAGCCTGTCTACGAACGGTATGGACTCGGGGGGCAAAAACTGCGAGCTTACGATCAGTGGGAAATCAATGTTGTTCGGGGGCCCCTCGGCAGGTAAAGACCATCGCTGATATGATAGGGAAGTCAATGGGAATAAACCAAGGGGGGGGTCGGCGGTCTGTGAGACTGAAGGATACTCGAGGGGTCCAATTCGATCACGAAAGTCGAGCTCGGCGGAGCAAAAGGGGATCGGGTACCTCTTCAGAAGGATGAATCTCGCCGTTTTAAAAAAACCGGGAACTTCGCAAAAAACGTTAAGAAAAAGACGATTCTACTCGTCTTGCTCAAGCGAACTTGTCTAGAAGGAACTCTTTCCCCTCCTCTTCCTGTCTATGTGAGTTGGGAAAGGAAGCCGGGACCCAACAGGGCTCGACACAGCGGACGTAGGGGACGATGGAAGCGGTCAGGTGGGGGGAGGAACCATAGAGTTCGAAAAGTGCATCGGAAAAGCCGGTCACTGATACTCGGCGATGTGGGAAGCAAGGCGAACTGAAAAGGAAATAAAAAGACCGCGAGCCATCATTCACAGGAGGGGCTACCCTCGGCGCACCGGTCGTCCAAACCTCGGCTAGGAAGAGGTTAAAAGGGGGAAGGCTTCTCCAGCACTTTCGCGGAAGGCAAGAAAGGTGTCTGTCGGAATAAAAGTCAGGATCGGGAATAACTAAGCCAACACCGACCGATAAGAGGGGACTCCTCGTCCGCTCTAGGGTGTGAAAGGGGGAGATACTGACCGGTGGCGGCGGTGGACGGCCGCGTCCTGGCCCCCCGCGTTCCGAGACCCTTCCCTAGGTTGCTCGGCTCGAGGAGACGAAAATGCTTTCCCTGGGGACTGTCTATCAAGGAAGACTGTTAAGAAATTTACTAGGGGGGGATCCCCATACGAAAGAAAAAACAGGAAAGAACAATACTGAACCATCCGCGTGCTAGGAGCCTTTCGACAATGAAGCACGGGGGGTAAGAGTAAGGCTGACTGGACGAAGATGGGGTCAACTTGAAAGGGTTATCGTCTGCGGGAGAAATCGTGGGCAGTCATAGAAGAGAAAAAACGGGAGGAGAATGGGGAAAATCGAGGTGGGTCAGCTCTCCCAGTCTACAGGAAGGGGAAATGGAAAGACCGTGCTACCTTCTCCGCCAAAAAAAGTCTACGCTTCCGGAGGGATATAAACGGACCGGGATCAAAAAAGGCACGTCTACGGCACAGAAGGGCGCTTCCCTGACAGGGAACGAACCCTATAAAGAGGAACTTGGAGGGTCTCTCGGAGGAGCTCCGAGGGGGGGCAACCTTGAGCAAGAGGAAAGCAGGGCTAGGGTAGACCCTACATGTCTTTTCTCCACGCGGGCATCTGCTGGTGATCGATCCCAGATAGATTAGATCCATCGAGGGAAGGTGAGCTGTGAGGAGAGAGGGGACGTAGAAGGATCGGAAGGGAGCATGAGAAGGGAACGGGGTCAAAAGAGTCAGCTTCTGCTGACTGCAACCGACCAACTGGCGTAGATAGGCTCTCTCTTCGAGTCTAGGAGAAAGCAAAAAAAAAATCAAGGGATGCCGACCGATATCTCCTTCCACCAAAAAATCTCCGTCAGAGATAGCTCCGACAGTTCATAATCATCGCTCGGAAAGCGCATAAAGGGGCTCACCACAAATACCTAATAGAAAGGGGAGGAAGAAACTCCGTGGAACTCTTCCTACCGGGAAGTCTAACCGTCAACTTCGTTTCGTCACCACTATTCGAGCAGCTAGAAGAAAAACAGAGAAAGGAAGGACAAGGGGCACGTGCTGACGTGGGGAAATAAACTATTCGATTACGCCGACGTCCTAGGAGGAAAAAGAGAAGCCGCGAAAGCGTTCACATCACGCCCGGGATTGAAAAAGCTGGTTGAAACAAAGGGAACTCAGGGTCTGACGGGATGCGGTATTAGTGTCTTTCTGAGAGACAGATGACCGCGTGAGAGTACCAGTCAGTCCATTACGGGGAAGAGGGTCAAAGATACTATCTGTCTACCAACGGAGGACACGGCAGAAAAAAACAACAGTTGGACATGGGAGGAAGCCTACGAGGGGGAAAAGAGTTATGTTGTCGCTTCTGGAAATGGCCGCCCCGGGTCATATGACGCCAGTCAGGACCCTCACCGCAGAGGACGAAGTCCCTTTCACGCAACCGGCAGGAAGAAATGGAGAGGGAAAATTGGCTCCAGGGGGCCCGGCGTGAAGTAGAAAAAGTCGCCGGCTTCGACCTCGAACCTCGGTTGATCGCCATCGTGAGACCCGCTCAGAACGTGAGCTAGGTGAGGTAGGGGTAACTAGCATGGGAGCTAGATCGTGGGTCCAAAGAGAGACCGAATTTGACGGTGGAGCAGTCGCGTAGGCGAGTGATCAACACGGCTTAGACGAATTCATCCGGTGAGGGGACGGGGAATAGAAGTGTGGGGGGGGGAATAAGGTGCGGCAAAAGGCGGCTCGGAACGGGTCGAGATAGCGCGGCAATGGAGGGTGAATTTCGGTGCCGAAGACTAGCGGACGCGTGAGAGGGGGCAGGTAACTCGAAGCTGAGGGTTCCTATCTACGAAAGGGGGAGGCGGTGCAGTCGCGCCACAGAAAAGCCCCCATTTCAGGCGCCCTGCTTGAGGGCGCGCGGAAAAAAGTGGAAAAACAAACTCGCAGTAGCCTCAGGACGCGGCTCAAACGTAGGGCTTAGAGGTGGGCGCTCAACCCGCAGATGAGACCACTACGTTAGAAGTGACCGTCCTCAGAGCACGGCTTGGAAAGGAACGGTAAAAGAAAAAAAAACGCGGCGACGACTCCTGGGACTCTAAAGATGACGGGGTGGAGGGTGTTAATTCCATTGAACGAGAGGGATGGGGAAAAGGGGGGAAAGGGAAAGATCTCAAACACGCCAAAGGCACAGGACAGCGTTCCCGGCGGAGCCGCAAACAAACCGATGGAAGAAAAAACTAGAGCAAAATAGAATCAGTCCATCTCTGCCTCAAGGAGGTGCAGGCTGACATCGGCAAGTACGATGAAGAGACAAAGTCGGGGCATTTTTGCAAAAGATAGCCGAACGGAAGGTACGTCAGGAGCAAAATGCAGAGAGGGGGGGGCGGGAAAGGCATGGTCTCCAGGGTCTTTTTGTAGATGGAGAATGTGGTTGCGGACGGTCTTGGGAAGGAAGCCGCGATCAACTTGAGGCCCAGCAGAGAAGGGAAGAGAAAACGCAACGTGACCCCGCCTTGCAGCGGACCGCCTGCCGAAAGGTGGGCCGGAGCGGACTAGCAGGCCGCACCGCAGAAGGGAGAAACCCGCAGAAAGAGGGGACAGGGCTCGCCGCGACGGTCCTCCGAGGAGCTCCGTTTCTGCGGGGGTGTTGGGAATATCTTTTCGAGTACGGAATCCCGAGGAACGGGACGCCGAGGAGATGGAGTAAAAAAAGAAAAAGGTACCCCGATCCTTCGAAGGGGACTCTCGCGGGGACGCCGAGTGCGTCACTATAGGCCAAAGGCAGAATTCTGGAAGCATGCATGAGCTGAGAACAAGGGACGATGGTAGACCCGGATTTTCCCATAGGTTATACAAGAACCGAGGCAGCCTACGGGGGGGAACAGCTCTCCCGGTAGTAAAACGACGGAGGACGGGGGAAACCGAAGGTAAAAAAGAGCGCCAGATCCAGGAGTCGCTTGAGGGGGCCGGAGCTTGCAGACTACTACGACTTTTGCGATCGACAGGCCTATGAGGGAGGGGTCCTTGGGAAAAAAAGGAGTACAACGATCTGAGATTCCCACAGGAATCTCGTCCAGCACAGGTAACTGGCCCGCATCGCATCGACGAGACAGAACGGGAAACTCAGGTCGCCGGGGAATCCCGAGAAACTTCCGACCCAACATCGTCTTTAAAACTCTGTGTAAGGACGCCAAAGGGAGAATCTCAGAGGCCTAAAAGAGAAACTGGAACGCAAACGTCCCACTGCCTTCAGAAGACGAGCGCTGGTAAACCGACAGACCGAGCCGGGCGTCACACGCCTGGAAAAAGTGCGAAGGGGAGCATGTCCGTCGGCCGTCCTGAAGCGAAAAAAAAAAGGTTCCGTCATAAAAGGAAGAGGGAGGGTGTCACCCCGAGACAAATAAAAACGAGCTCCGCCACAAGCTCTGCTGGTGCCTACTAAGAGAGGCCTTCAGGTCCGAGCGTCAGGAGGATAAGAAAAGCTGGGAGGACGGGGGGCAGCCCACGATGAAGGACATCGAGGGTGTATTAGACGCCGGCGGAAGAGGCCATCGTCCGAGACTCGACCCGGAAAAAACGAAGAGAAGGAGCCGAAGACACGTGCTCCTCGGGGAAGAAGCCGTGAGCGGAGCAGAGAGATAGCGCGGAGACGAGATTCATCGTGAAGAAGTGGAAACAGAACTCGACGCTAACCCACGCGAGAAGCAACGGGAAAGTGGGCCACGGTCCCAGTCACTGTTCGTGGGGAAACCAGGAAAAAAGCGCACGGCCACCAACCTCGATCAAAAGAACTACCGCATTAGCTAGGAAGGCTAATTCACGAAGAGGAGGGTCGGCAGGGGCCGGCTAATGGAAAGGGAGAGGAGGTGAGGCGTCTTCTCCTCGAATCCTTGCTTATGGTTCCTCTGCCGTCTTGAAACTTCTACCCGCGGCAAAGAGGGGGGGAACACTATCATCTTTGGGAGACTCTCCTCTAGGGTAATGATACTTCGAACATGACATGTCCTTCACCGAAGGGGGCTTCGAAGAAAACTTCCCTTGGGGGCTGACTGGGGGGTTGGTATTCTCGTTCCAGTCAGAGCACAGGAAAGATCCTGGGGTGTAGACATGACACCTCGAGCGCCCGCTCGGCCGAGAGGTCATCGTGTGGAGGATGAAGCCTGCTCTCACGTAGGTTACTAGGTCCCAGGACTCGTACGGGAAAGCATTTTCTGTACTGGGGGAAGATGCCTTGGAAGTGAGGGGGGGGCGATTCTGGAGGCTTTCTCACTAGGGTAGCCAGAGAAACACACGCCAGGACGATCATTGAAATCCATCGCGAAACCCGACTAAAGAAATCAGGAACAATGGGGGTGGGGCCCGGCACATCTCCGGCAACAAGGTGACGAGAGCTGTAGCAAACCGGCAGACTTCATCATTCTTCCTAGAAGAAAGCTCCAGATAACGAAAAAGCGAGACCAGATCGTGGACTTCCATGAGCCGAGATATTTGCTTCGCGGCGGAGATTCATAATTTTTTAAGGAGAAGTCACTCATGAAAAAAGTCCACGACAGAGATACCAAAAACCAGAGAGATCAATCTCGATCTACACTACACAAGGGCCGGGGTTGCTTTGCTCTTCCCATTCCTGTCTATGAGGCTCTCGCCGGGGAGGGCACCGCCCTCTAAGAGGGGGGACGGACGGGGATATCATGAACAAGTTGGGGGCTTCTACCTCGGTGAGGCTCTTAAAACGAGCAGTCGGACGAGAAATCTAGATAAAAAGAAAGAAGAGAAATGCGAGCGCGCACCGAGCGGCGAGCACCGGGGAAGCCCTCGGAAGTGTTAGAGATCAACCAAGAACAAGAGGATCAGCGGCCATCGCGGGCGTGCCTATCTAAAAAAAAAAGCGCCTCTCGACCGGACTGGGAGAAAAACCTGGAGAAGCCACACGGCGTTGAGATCGTGATGAGAAGCTGGGAGAACAGAGGGGGGGAGACTCATCGGGGCATGGTGACACGGCGCGCAAAAGATGGTGACTGCACGGAGAAGAAGCACCGAGCTGAGGCCGGCTCAGGTCAAGAGAGGGGAACGTGGGAAAAAGGGGAGGCCACGGCGAGAAGGGGTCCTTCGGTGGAAAGTTGGCGATCAGCATCGCGACGCGGATGTTTCCGCCACCTTCCCAAAGGTGCCTGACGACGGTCAGGCAGAGAGGGGGGGGGGACGATGTCGCTGAGGGGGAGGGGTTTTAGTGCTACCACTAGCAGCTCTGTACATCCTCCCGGGAACGAAGGAAAAAGTCCGAAGAAGCAGGCCACAAGGGGATTACCCAGCCTAGGGCGGTACCACCTCAGGGGGAGTGCAGGACAACAGCGATCGCGAGCCGGGTCGTCGCGTTAAACCCTCTAATTCAAACAAAACCATTACGAAGGCGACCAGGAAGGTTCTTGCTGGGGAAACACCAAACGGGGACTTCGACGATCCTCCTCCCGAGGTCGAAGCACCTCGAAAGGTACTCGTCCAGTCACAAGAGTCCAAGGGAGGAGAGCAGGGCCCGGTTGTCACGCTGGGGTCGTACTAGTCAGAAAGCAGTTTTTTGACGAAAACGGCGAGAGTAAAACGGCGAGGATAAGTCGCCGCGCCGAAAGATCCCCTGCAACCGGACGAGCAGAGTGACAAAAGCCTCTAGGCGGAGGCCCTGAGACATATCGTCGTAGGGTGATCGAGCGGGGGGACAGACGCGCGGGGGTGGTCCCTGTGTCAGCAACATCCCTGACCCGGGCCCTGTGGAAAGAGTTCGCGGAACTTCAGTGGTCCAGCGCCTAGGGTCGTCCCCACGGAGGGCGGAGCTCTTCGTGACGGATCTACTCGTTCATCGACCGCGGCTTCGTCACGATGGGCACGGGGAAGGCTGATCGGGCTCGGGACGGGGAGGCTCGACGATGGGGAGACGCTCGGCGGGATAAACAAATGACTTGTATCAATCGGTGTAGAGAAGAAAGGCGAAGTGGAAAGACTCTCCAGGGACCAATGTTCGAACACGCAAGAGCTTGGGGCGCGTGCTATGTTTCGCCCAATGAGGTGTGAAAAACTCCTATTCAGCGGGCGGTACCAGGTGAAAACGGAAAAATCGGAACGCGGCAAGAACCTGCCAAGGCTGGCTACGCTATCTCGGATGTGCCTAGAGGGGGGGAAACAAGGAGACTCGGAGGTACGAGCATTGGGACGGTGAAAGTCCGGGTGCCGAAAAGAGTGCGAGGCTCTCAAAAGTGGGGCCGAATAAGAAGAGGGACCCCAAACGCAGAAGTTGGGTTAAGATGGGAGAGGAGAAGTCCTTCGACGCGCTGTCAGGGCCCTGCAAAATGGAAGGTCAGAAAAAGGATTCGGCAGTAAGGGAGGGGACGTTCTTGACTATCTCAAGGGGTAAGAGTGATTCGGTAGCCGTTTCAAGCAGTGGGGATAAAGTTCAAAGGTCTGGATCTCCAACTTCGGAAAAACAAGTCAACCGTACACGCTCTCCAATCCTATCATGGGAGCTTTCCTCCTGAGGCAGGGACCCAAATCTGATAGGGAAAAAAGGAGGGGGAAAATCAGGAGGGCCTGGATTGCGTTTCGCTCGGGGGGCCGACGGCATATTCAATCAGACAGAGTCTATTTGGGGAGACGGCTGACTGAAGGAAACTTTCAAGAGAGAGGAAACAGTGGCTCAAAATCGGCGTCCAGAGAGCTGCTCTGACTATGGTGAAAGGGGACTGTCCCGGCTCATAATCTCAGACGAAAAGAGAGGTGTCGTCCGACGCCCGGAGTCGATGGAGGAAGCCCCCAAGAAAAAAAAAAGATGACAAGGGGGGGAAAATACTCACAGGTCAAGGAAGCTCTACTCTATCAGTCGGTCTTTTCTCGCTCGGCCTGCCAAGGAGGGCCGGAGGGCCGCTCCCGACGGAGTTGCTCAAGAAAAAGTAGAACGCTGCGACAGAGGGAGAAGGTAGAGAGGGTTCAGGCTCGTGATAGAAGAACCGGCAGCCAAAATTCACAGATAAAAAGTAACCGATACGCAGAAGGGATCGAGGAAAGTCGAAAAAGGGCCTGAGCAAACGACCTCGGCTGACGAGAGATAATGGGGCACTTCCCCAGGAGCTTAGATAATCTCGTTTTTAAGATTGAAGCCTTCAACTCAAACTTATTAAGGCGATGGCAGATCTATGGGGGGGGAAAAAAGATCGAAGAACGGGCAAAAAGACAAGACCTATAAAGGTTTCTTCGCCGCCAGGAAATCTTCGAAGAGTGAGGGAGGCTATGTCCAGAGATCGTCCGGAAAAAGTCTAAAATACGAAAGAAAAAAGCTTAAGGCACCGAACCCGAGAAAGAGATGCTTAATCGAGGGGGAAGGCGTCCTCCGATTGCGCCGACCGTCCCTGCGCTAGCCCCGCAGAATAAGGGAGGGCGTGGTCTGTCCGGGGGGTGAGAGACCAAAAAGCCCTCATTTCTAGAAAGGCGGACTGATTCCCTGCAGTCGAGTGTCTTCTAAACACGGAGGGGCAGGATACGCACACGAAGAACCTATGAGATTCAGAAATAAAACGTCGATCGGACGCCAACTTCGAGGTTACCAAAAGAAGGCAGGCTCCCTCCCAAGGGGGGGCTCCTCTTCCATACCGCCTCGGCCGGACCGACAATCACCATGGCCGTGAAACTATGGGGAAAGACTCGCAGCTGAGCTCATAAAACAAGTAGAACCGTCCATGACGAAAGGTATAGAATGACCCTCCCCGAGTCAGAAGAACGCCGGAAAAAAAACGACAAGGGCAACTTCGTGGAGTCCTTTATAAAACACTCTCGCCAGGAAAGCCCGTCGGAAGGGAACCTGTACGCAAACTGGATAAGGAGGCCAGACGAACAAAAACGAGGAAGATCGTAAGACCCTCGAACCAGGTTCATACGTGCAAAAGAAGCTGGATGCCCAGAAGATCTGTAAGAGGACCAAAGGAGGAGAGATGGAGGTAGCGGTGTTCAGCGGCCTCCGAAAGAGGAAGAGATCTGACCCGGGCGTCCATATGAAGAAGACTAACGAGTGAAACCGCGTCGGACACGGCCTCCATGAA
>Ga0179591_1356864_pt1 | contig 10367 bp, 10 predicted proteins | sample CZOMad2_1_08_16f_FD_182891 | JGI IMG/M metagenome (GOLD analysis project Ga0179591, IMG submission 182891) | Vadose zone soil fungal communities from Angelo Coast Range Reserve, California, USA - CZOMad2_1_08_16fungal (PacBio error correction) | ecosystem: Environmental > Terrestrial > Soil >...
TTGAAGCAACAATCTTCTACTTCTTTCTACATTCGTGTCGCAGAGGGGGGGGGAAGGGGGGGGCTACCATCCCCTCTTATACCTCACCATGGGGGAGGAAAGGGGGGGGGGGGAAGAGGATCCTATCAGGAAAGATCTCCTTGTGCGCCGTTATCGAAGGAAGGAGAGGGAAAAAAAAAGAAAAAGGAGAACGAACCATCCCTATGATTTCTCCCCTTTGAGAAGAGAGAAAGGACAGGATGCCCTAGGTTTTTTCCTTACATTCCTTCTTCCCCGGCCCCCCAGGAAAAAAAAGAGAAGACCTTTACCCTTGGCCTTCAAATGGAGGGAAGGGAGGGGAAGACGCCAAAATCGAGGCACCTAGGAGAACTCGCCTTTTGCTATCACTCCTAGCTCACGAGGGGAGGGGGGAAAAAGGGGGGGGAGAGAAGGAGATCCCTCTTGCTTCTACATCACCTCGCAACAAGGGGAGAATAGAGGGGGGGAAAGATAGGTTTTGCTCAAGGGAGAGTTGGGAGGGGGTCTCCTCAATATTTTGCTCCTCCTCGCTACCACTTCAAGGGTGGGAAGAAAGAAGGGTTGAGCGTCGTCTTTTAATCTCCCCCTTCTCGTTCGAAGAAAGGGGGATATTGGGCGTGTCGGGATCGCGGCACCGCAAGGGAGGAAAAGGAGGGGGGGTCAACATCTGGTTTTACTTGGGGGGGGAAGGAGGAAACAAAATGCGCAACTTTCCTCTTACAACGGGGGGGGGGAGGGGAAGGGTGATCCCTTATCTTCTTTTTGTCAGTCAGGGGAGGAGGGGGAAAAAGGCAAGAACCTTCCGCCAGGTCTATCTTCTTTCTATGTGATCCTATTGCCTTAAAAAAGGGGAAAGGGGGGAGGGATACTCTTTGCTGGTGAAAAAAAAGGGTACGCTCGCGGACCCCAAAAAAGAAAAAAGGGAATTTTCTGCATCCTTCAGAAAGGAGGGAGAAGAGGGAAGGAGGAAAGGTCCATACTTCTCCCCTTCACCTCTTACTCACTTGGTGGGATCAGGGAAAGGGGAAGACGACTTGGATGTCCTAGCCGAAGAAAGAAAAGGAGGGGAGAAGGGAGAAAAATCTCCACTTCTACTCTGCCCCAAGGAGCAAAGAGAAGGGAAAGGCTCTATTCTCGAGGAGAATTCGACGAGCTGGTGAGAGAAGGAGAAGGAGGGGAAGAAGGTTGCGACTTTCTCCTCTACTTAGACCGGAACTGAACGCCCCTTCATCTTAAAATTCGCTATTGGAAGAGGGAAGAAGGCGGGAAGAAACCCTATCTTTTTTCCAGCCCGGAAGAAAACGGGAAAAGAGAAGGAAGCTAACACGCCTATCTTAAAAAAAAAAAAGAAAGAAGGAGGGTCTCTTTCTACATTATCGAGACAGGGGAAGAGCATCAGCCCATACTGCAGGGGCCTCAATTTTCTTCCATGCCTCTTATATGCGAATAGAAGAGGAAACCTTCCTGAAAGGTGGAAAAGACCGATAAGTCCCTTTCGCATAACCCTTTCAATTATGTAAGGAAAAAGAAGTCCTTCCTTCTATCTACCTTCATGACTAGAAAAAAGAGAAAAGGGAGGCTCGTCATCCAGAGCTGTCCTTATTTACGTTAAGAGGAGTTGCATTTCTCCTACGAGAAGAGGGACCGCTTCCCTACTACTCGATGCGGAGAAAGAAAGGGGAAGGCCTATCGCTAACTTCTTTCGGGAGGGAGGGAAAGAACGGACCGCGAGAGGAGAAAGGAAAATATCGTTGACTCTATTCTTTCTCTCTCCGGAAAAAGAAACTTCCCACTTTTGTAGAAGATCTCATAACCAGAGGGAGAGGACTTCCTCCGTCTCCCTAGGAAAAAAGAAAAAGGCAACCTTATTCTACGCCCAAGAAGGAGATAATGTGGCTTCTATTCGCACGAGAAAAAAGGGGAAAAAGAATCCAGGTCTATACCTCCCCGTTCGAAATGGACCCCGACTTCTTCTAGAGGAAGAAAAAAGGTAGGCACATATTCCTCTTCAAAGGGGAAGGGAGGTTTCATCAAGGGAGAAAAGACAGGTAGAAGGCTTAAACTTTTCTCAATTGAGGGGGAAAGTAGATGTTACCCTTCCCCTTTCCTTCAATTTGGAAAAAAAAGAAGGGAAAAGAATATCCTTCACTGCAGCTTCAAGAGGGGCCTCTTTATTCTGGGTCGGTAGCGTTCCTCCAGGAAGGGTTCACCTATGTCTGCTACCAGAGAGGGAGGGAAGTCCCGGATCAATCTCTAGCTGCTGCGCGAAAGGGGAGAGGGAGAAGGTCCCTCTCCAATTCTTCCTGTTCGTGGGAAGGAGCCATCAGCTGACCGGAAGGGGACCAGCCTTCTTCCATCTTATGAAGGGGACTTCTACCTCTATCTCATCAATGGGTGGAGGGGGGAGAAGGACAGATGGTCCCTGGACCTGTTTTCACTTTATCGCTGGAGGGGAGGGGAGATGATCTCTTTCTTTTCCGACATTAAGATAAAAGAGAATCAATGATCATGGGGGGTTTGACGTTTTTTAACCTTCCTTTCCTGCGCGAAAGAAGGAGAGAAGGGGGGGGCTCTCTTCTTTTTGGACACCGGAAGGAAAGGAATCAAGGGCTGATCATTCCTTCCGATCAAAAAAGGGATGGGGAAAGAAAGTACTCTTATCACTCTTCTGGTGAGAGAGGGGGGAGGCGAACACGCTGCATCATTTCTCAAAAAGGAATTCCCAACCGGGTGGTGAAGGGAGGAAGAGGGTCCCGGTTGGCCATCACCTACTGCAGCTCTCTCTGGAAGAAGGAGGGAAGGAGAGAAAAATCATCACCTATACCGTGTTTTACAGGGGAAGAATTTCTCCAGGTCTGTCTGTTTCGCCGACATTCCTATCATTGAGGAAGGGGGGAGGAAAAGGAAAAGTCTTCTTCCTTTATCAACCTTTTCGTAGGGAGGAACGAGGGGCGGATTTATCTCCTCTATCATTGTCCTGTCTGAAAGAAGGAAGGAAGGGAAAAGGAGTCTATGCGCTCGACGTACTCGAAAAGTTCTGTTACCGCTACCTGGGAAAGAGGAAGGAGACTTTACGCTTTGTGGCGGAAGGGGAAAGAGGGGAACTGACGTTCTTCGCGCCCCTGGTGGGAAAGAAAAAAGAGAAGTTCTATCTTGATGGAGTCACGTGGAAGGGATGGGGAGGGGCCCTCTTCCGCGCGAACCAAAGGAGAGGAAAAGAATGTAGGGTTCATTGAAATCTTCTCTCTCCTTGGAGAGGGGGTAGGCTCTTGGGTTTGTCTTCAGCAGCCTCGGCTTCACGAGAGAGAGGGGCTATTTCTTCTTCAGGGGGGTCAGGGAAGAATCGCTTCTCCGAACTTAAGGAAAGGAGGAAGGATCGCTCTTCTGGGAGAAGGAGGGAAAGGCTTTTTCGCTGCACTACCAGCTGGGAGGTGGTCTTCGGCATCTCGGGGAAGAAAACCGTGCTCGTCTCTACTTTTTGGGAGGAAGACGGCACGGGTCAAGGCATCCATCCCGCTGCAGAAGAGAAAGGAAGAGATATCAACACAACACTTATGTATTATGAAAAGAGAGAGGGGAGAAGAGAGGGATGGCCGCCCTTTCCTCCTTCACGTATTAAGGAAAGGGGGAAAAAAAGTCTATCCTCGAAAGGGGAAGAGAGAGAGAGACATAATCAGCACCTTCACCTCATCCCCTGGGGGGGGGGGGGAGAGAAGCAGGCATCTCTACTCTCTCGAAAAAAAACATCGCGGTGCAGATCTCCTTTAATCTCAACTGAAGGGAAGGGGAAAAGAGTCTACCCTTCCTCCGAAAATGGAAAGAAGGAGGGTGACCATAGCTCGCATGAGGAAAAAATATCCGACCAGAAAAGGAAAGAGAATACATTATCCTCCGAACATTAGTCTCTTCCCTTATCTTCTGTGAGGAAGGGAGGACGCTTTCCTCCCATACCTTAGAGGAAGGGGGGATGGCTACCACGAGGAACTTCTTTTTCTGCGCCAGACAGGGGGGAAGGGGGAGAAAGTGAACATCTCCTCCACGCACTTTTCAAAGGGAAGAGGGGGGTAAGTCTTCTATAACTTCTTCCTATACTCTCTAGGAGAAAAAGGAAAAAGGTTAAGCCCTTCACTCTATCACTAGCATTGAAAGGGGAAAACAGCATCCGCAGGATACTACCGGGAAGCATATCTACTACCATTTTATCACTACTAATAAGAAGGGGGAAAAAGGGCCATTATCTTTAATTTCTCTAACCCGAAAGAAGGGAAGAAGGGCCACACTGGAACACTCTCGTTTTATTATCTCGAAGGAGAAAAAAAAAGGGTGTTTTTATCCCCTTTAACAGAGTGGGGGAAGAAGAAATTCACCAACCGGGTTGCATTCCTCTCTCTCGTGAGGAGGGAAAGAAAAATCTATCATCTCCTATCTCACAAAAAGAAAATGTAAACAGCGCAGAAATCCTTTATCACGTCATGAAAAGAAAGGGGGAGAGGGTGGTCAAAATCCTTCGTGGGAGGAAAAGGAGGAACCGTCTCCTCTCCCTAATACTTCATTCTCTTCATGAAGGAGGGAGGGGGGAGTAATTATTATCCTATTCTTAAGGGAGGAGCAAGGAAGGAACATCCTTATCCATCTATCACTATTCAAGGCCCGGTGGGGGGAGAAAAGAAAAGCCCTCCATCATCTCCTCCACCATTGCATTAAAAGAAAGGAGGGGGGGAAATCATCTTTCCTACCTTCTTTCAAGAAGAAGGGGGGAGAGAGACCTTTCACTTCATTTACCACTAACAGGGAAGAAGGGGGAAACCGAGCCGCGGCTGAGGCAGCATCTTCTCTCTTCTCTCTAGGAAAAAAAAGGAGGGATGAGACTATCTTTTCTCCTACATAGGGGAGGAAAAAGGGAGAACGCCATCACTAGTACCTATGGGGAAAGAGAGGAAAGGGGAGTCATTCTTTCCTAGAATAGAAAAAGGGAAGGGTGCACTATCATAGGTCACCTCAATGCACTTGGAGGAAGGGGGGAGGATCGTACATTTTCCGGGAAGAGGAAGTGCTGGTTGTAATCTTAAATATGTCCAAGGGAGAGGAGACTCCTCTTTGATAATAGAAAAGGGGACGGTCTCGGGTACAAGGGATCTTTTTTCACTCATATCGAGGGGGGGAAAACTTCTCTTTCTAATAAGAAGAAAGGGGGAGGCCTTGGGGTCAGTCCATCATTCTTACCAAGGGCGGGGGAAAAGGGGGAGCCTTCTTCCTCACGAACAAGGGAGAAAGGCATGGATAGGGGCTAACGCATTTTTCACTCGGGGTAGAAGGTCACCGGGGGAGGAGAGTTCACCATGGCAATCCGCTCTTCATTGACAGGAGGGAGTCGATCCTCGACCGAGAAAAAGGCGATCAGCTTCTTCGCCGCAGAGGGGAGAGACGATTCTCTCTTCTTAGAAAGGAAAAAAGAGGGAAGCTCTTGGACTAAAAAGTCCTCTCCCTCCCCGTTTTCTTTATCTTCCTTAGAAGAGGAATGCCCTTGCGGCAGACTTACATCCTTTAACTTTTTCTTGAAAGGGGAAAGAGGGAGGAACGCCTTTTCCATTCCTATATCTATCGTGAGAAGATAAAAGTGCGGCACGGAGATGGTTCTTCTATCTACATCCGGAGAAAGGGGGGAGAGGAGAATTTTCTACCTCTCCCTACAGGAGAGGGGGAAGAAAAGGAGCGTCGGTTGATCTCTTTCCTTTATTCTCTTGCTTGTCCCCACCAGAGAGAGGAAAAGAAAACTACCTCTCTACTTTTCATTATTAAGGGGGGGAAAGGGGGAAGGGGGGGGAAGGGAACTGGCGGCACGTCGAACTCTGGGGCGCGTCTTTTTCTCTCACCAGCTTTCGACATGATGGGGGAGAAGGGGGAAGAAAAGCGTACTTTATATCTCTCTCTTCTCCCTCAGGGAAAAGGAGGAGGAAAGGGGGAAGGAGAGAACGCGCGCAGAACGAGAGCGATCGTCCTCTTTAACTTCGATCCGGAAGGGGGGGGAAAAAAAAGAGCCACACTTTTCTTCTTACTGGCTGAGAAAAGGAGGGAGAAAAGGGAGAGGGAGGTGGGCAAACACCCCTCTAACTTCACCCCTGGTCGCCAAGGTGAAGGGGATGGGAGGTCCATGCTACCTCATATCGCCACTGGTGAAGGAAGAGGGGAAGGGGAAAGCAACCAATGAAATCAAACTAAAGCCTATCAAGTCTCCCCTGTGAGGAAAGAAAGAAAAACCCCCCCCCCCCCCAAAGGAAGCGGAACGCGCTTTTGTGCCTTACATCCTTCTTCCCCGGAAAAGGGGGGAAAAAAGCTCTCTCTCCCTTTACCACTAATGAGGGGAGGAAAAGGGGAAGTACCTTCAATCGATCGCAAGATCACTATCATTTTCTTCTACCTCGCCTTTGGGAGGGGAAGAAAAAAGGGGGAGAGGGAAGGGTCTCTCCTTCTATCACCTCTTTCTTAGACAGACCCGAAACAGGAGAAAAGAGAGGGGAAAAAGAAAAGGAAGAAGTGCTCAGGGATATGGGGGTCGCCGCATAGTTTCTCTCCTTCGTCGAACCACGGTCATGCAGAGACAAGAAGAAAAAAAAAAGAGAAGGGAGAGGAACGTCGCTTTCTCCTACTTATCGTGATAGGGGAAAGAAAAGGAACGACGGGCCTCATGGAAGGCATTTTTCAAGTTCTTCTCCTGGGGGGAAAAAAGGGGAATGGGGGGAAGGTTTTCCTCATTACTGTCAGAAAAAAGAGAAAAGGGGGGAAACGGAGGTCCGCAGGAAAATAAAACCTTTATCCCTTATCTTGCTTTTCGTAGAGGGGGGGGGAGGGGAGAGGGAGGAAAAGACCTTCCTCTACTCCGACCCAGGGAGGAAGGGCGGGTGCAGATACCTTCACCTTGGAGAAAAGGGGGAGAAAAAAAAAGAAAAAAGCTCTATTTCTCTCCTTCTCTCTCTCCCGGGGGAAGGGGAGAGGGGGTGGGAGAACTTCAATTCTTCGCTTTCAATTTCCAGTACTTCTCTCCTGTGAGGAGGAGGGGAGGGAGAGTCGCCTCCGACGTCTCCTACCGAAAAGAGGGAGAAGAGTCGCGATCTCAAAAAACAAGGCGTTATTCACCAATTAGCCCGATCCGATCCTTATCCAAGGGGAAGGGAGAAAAGAAAAAAGAAGGCGAAGATGCTTTTTTCGATAAGAACGGCGAGAAAAACAAAAGGGAAAAAGAAAAGGTCGCGAGCCGCACAAGGGCACCTTCCCCCTTTTTTTTTTCAAAAAAAAAGAAGGGGGAGCTAGTTCGTTTTTCGGACGGGAAAGAGGAGGGAAAAAAAAGCCAAGGCTAACCTGAACACTGGCAATCCTCCAACACTCCTATTCGCAAACGTACAGAAGAAGGGGAGGGAAGGGAGGGAAAATTAATCGATTCCGGAGAGAAGAAGCAATGCCGCCGTCAAAAGGTGCTTCATTCCTCGGAGCTGCGAAAAAAGAAGAGGGGGGGGGAAGGGACTATTCTCGCGACGAGGAAAACCGTCCAAAGGCTGTCGGGCCTCACATTCTTTCCTTGCAGTCGATCGCATGAAGGAAAAAAAAAAAAAGGAATCGCTTCTCCTCCTATCGGACTGGGGGAGAGGAGAACAAAGAGAAGCTCGGTAAACGCTCGCCGTCCTAAAAGACGAAAAAAAAGGGAAGACTCCGAGGGAGAGGGAGAGGAAATGCCCGAAGGAACCAGCTATTTCAATTCTATCTATCTTCCAAGGCGGGGGAAAGGGGGGAGAGAGACCTTCATCAATGTGAAGAGAAAACGAGGTGTCAACGCCAAGATCCGCAAGAAATACATCTTCTACATTCTCTTCTGGAAAGGAAGCATCCTCCCTTGTCAGAAGGAGAAGGGAAAGGGGGGCAGTTCAACAACCTGAGATATTCTCACTCTAAGTTCTAACGAAAAAGGAAAAGGAGGGGGAAAAAAGAAAAGTCCACTCTCAAGGCGATGGGAAAAGAGGAAGGGACGGCCATATTCCTCAAACTCATTCTCTCGTCCTTTTTCCTCAATTACAATGTAGAAAAAAAGCGGACAAAGGGAGAGGAAAACATTCGCTATGTCACCCCTTCCTTATCCGTCCATGTGGGGGAAAAAGGGAGGAGGGGGGGGACCCCCCTCATTATCTCCTTCGCCTGAGAGAGAGAAAGGAGATTTCTGCGCGTTTCTAGGTTCACTATGTCTTCTACCCTATCTTCGCATGGTAGGGGAGGGAGAAAGAGAGAGGACTTCTCTAATTTCTCTGGGCTGAATGGGGGGGGGGGGGAAAAGATAGGGCGGGAGTTTCATTCCTTCAATGGAAGGGGGAGGAAAGGGAGGAGGCCAGCCTTTCTTCCAGCTTATGATAGGGGGAAGTGCCGAGACTCTATCTCTATCCTTTGCTTCGCGGAAGGGGAGGGCAGTGCCTATTTTCTTCTATACCGGGTTGCAGAGGGAGAGAGGGGAAAAGGGACCTTTTCGCTGAAAAAGGGGCTTTTCTTTGTCCCGACCTTCCTCATCGGAAGGAGACTGATCATTTGTCTCTCGCGGGGGGGGAAAAAGAGGAGGGGGAGAATGCCGTCTTTCTTTCTCTTCTAGACTTTTTCGAGAAGAGGGGGGGAAAAAAAAGAAAGGACTGATCATAAGTCTATCACTCTCTTGGGTTTCTTTTTTCCAGAAGGGGGGAAAAAACTCTTCTTTTCTCTAGGGAAGGGAAGAAGCAAGTTCGCTAGAGCTTCCTTCCTTCCACCTTTGGGGGGGGAAAAAGGGGAAAAGACTTGTCCCGTTTATCACCAAAAGAAAGGAAAGGCCAGCTCCTTCTCCTCACCTATACCGGTTTTCCCGGGGAAAAAAAGGAAAAATAAGGGCGTTCTTTTTCTGCCGACAGGAAAGGGAAGGATTGCGCCTTCTTTCTCCGCGTGATAAAAGGGGGGGGGGAAAAGGGTTGTCGATGCCTCGTCTTGCGGGTCAGAGAGGAGAGGAAAAAGGGATGATCTGATCGCGGGGAATTCTGACCTTCCGTATTCGATGCGCGAGAGGAGTAGGGGCATCTACCTTGTATAAGAAAAGAGAAAGGGAACCGTGGTGGGTCTGCTTTTCACTTTTATCTTCTTCGCAGGAAAAAGGGCTGTCTCTTCACAATCCTTTAGAGAGGGGAGAGGGGGGGGGTGAAACGCCGTCCTTTCTTGTATGAACTCTGGAGAGAGAAAGAGAGAGACGAAAATACTATCCTTTTGGGAAACACCACCCGCGACCTCCTTTTTTTATCATTTAGTCTTCTCTTCCTGTAGATCAGGGAGGGAGTGAGAAAAAAGGACGCGAGCAGATAAGGATCGGGCTTTTCTCTTTCTATGTCGGCGGCAGGAAGGGGGGGAAGGGTAGACGACGTCCCTTTTGAGCTTCAAGAGAAAAAAAAAAAAGGGAAGGAGTGAGGCTCGTCGCGATGCCGAAAGAAAAAGAGGGCGTTCCTTTTCTTATGGAGGAGGGGGTGCAATATGCATGGACCGTTCTCTTAAAAAAGAAAGAGGGAATGCTTCACTTTCATCTTCATCAATAAAGGAAGAGAAAGTATAGACTACACAATCAACAACGTTATTAAAAGAATATATCACTTTGCAAAAGGAAGGGGAAAGGGAAAAGGCTCTCCTTCACTTCTTCCTGGGGGGGGAGAGAAAAGGAGGAACATATGCACCCTCAATGCCTAATCTCCATAATCAGCAACCGCAAAAAAAAGAAGAAAGAGGGCATCTCTACTCTCTCTACTACGTAAAAGGGAAAGGAAGCTCAACTTTACGGGGCTGACTCTCATTATCAGCGCTTCAGGAAAAAGGGAAGAAAAAGAGAGGGGGGGGAACCGATCTCTCATTCACTCCCCTCTCCGAAAAAAGAAAAGGGGAGAAGAGAAGGGAAAGGAGTTCGAGGCCGATCCTTCCTTTTCCTATAGGGAAGAGGTCCTTCGCCATACCTTCGAGTGAAAAAATCGGGGAACGGTATGGTGCTACCATAAGGGGTCTCTAATAACTCCTCCTGCAGAAAGAGGAGAAAAAGAAACCACTTTCACCTTCTATTCGAAAGAGGGGAAGAGAAAAAAGGGAACCCGAACGGACTCTACTTTCTCTCTCTCTCTAAGGAGAAAAAAAGAAGGTCACTCTATCATACCTTTCACCAGGATAGGAGGAGGAACGACGCAGGAGTAAATCTCTACTACCATGTTTATCACGAGAGGGAGAAAAAAATAGGCGTCCATTATCTGAATGTCAGGGAGGAAAAAAAAGAAAAGATGAACAGGAGGGAAAGGAGGGGACAAGGGGTCTCTTTTCTT
>Ga0179591_1486048_pt1 | contig 10367 bp, 8 predicted proteins | sample CZOMad2_1_08_16f_FD_182891 | JGI IMG/M metagenome (GOLD analysis project Ga0179591, IMG submission 182891) | Vadose zone soil fungal communities from Angelo Coast Range Reserve, California, USA - CZOMad2_1_08_16fungal (PacBio error correction) | ecosystem: Environmental > Terrestrial > Soil >...
CTTACCGCGAGGAGGCAGCGATTCGTCGAGAAAAAGAAGGGATCTATTCCAGTCTTCTCTCTCAATCCGGAGAGAGCAAAAGATCCCTCCCTACTTCAGAAAGGAAGAAAGAAAAGGATCGGAACAGAGGAGAAGGGGGAGTTTAGCTCTTTCCTTAAAAATAAGGAGGTCTCTTTTTTCTGCACACCCAGAGGAGAGGATGCTCAAAATCCTCTGACGCTCTACCTAAAAAAAGGGAAAGAGTCTCTTCCTATATCGAAGAGGAGCTCAGCTCCGAATGAAAAGCAGACTAAGAACTCGTCACTGAGGAAAAAAAGCCTGAGCAAAGGGGGAAGAAGTTCCTTATATCGCGGAAAAACTGTTCTCCTCTCCACTTCCTAAAAGAGGGGGGAAGAAACGGGGGGAAAAGCTAATCCTAAGGAACGGGGAAGATGGGGGGTTGTAGTACTCAAGAAGAAGAGTCTCATTCCTTCAAGTGAGCTACTTGTTGCATCAGTTGAAAACCGGATGGTGTGCTCTCACGACGTCGGTAAAAGGTACTACTAAAACTAGCCTTAGCCTCTCTCGAGCGAAATGGCATTACGTCGCGGTCGAGACCGCAGTATCTCAGTAGGTTGACGCGCTTAAGGGAACATTGTTCTCGTCCGGTAAAAGGGGAGGGGAGTACTACTGCTCTTAGAACTCGCCGGAGGTCGAATCTGGTCCGAAGAGAGGAAAAGCGAAGAACCAAAGGAGGGGGACTGTGCTCGAGAAAGCGGCAGGTCTAAAGCGTTCTAGTTGAAAAGCCGATCCGAGGGAGATACTGTTCCTCGGAGTCTCTTCGATCGGAAAGAGAAGCTTGACCTCGCGGTATACACGTGGAGTGTCAGGAAGATCTCAACCGAGGTCGGAAAGGAGCGGTAATTAAGAAAAAGGCGTATTGGAAATCGCCGTTAGAGCGCCGAAGGGCGTTTCTCCTATAAGGATAAAGTTCTCGGGCAAAGGAAGGTCGTACCCGAGTGTTCCCAGATAACAGATGTCTCACACCAAAAAAGAGACTGTGAGTGAATGGGAAATACGGTTTCCAATTCCTCTTTTCTCATGAGGGGTCTTACTTAAATGAGTTATCGAGGGGGGGGTACGAGACAAGGTCCTCAAGGGAGGGGGGCTCTATCATTATGGAATTAATCGCTCGGGAGCCGGGAAAGGAGAAGTACCCTTGCCTGGGAAGCCCGAATCCCCCGGGGGTCTCTCCCTACAGGTCTAAAAATCCTGAACTGAAGGGAATACTACCTCGTCGGGGGGCTATGAGAAAGAAACTTTTCGCTTCGTGGGGACCTCACCCTCTCGAAATCAGAAAGATAGGCAGAAAAGGGGTTGCGGCCTCTTCTAATCTGTCCGTAAGAAAGGCCCGATTCTTATGCAAATCAAGGAGCTCGCGGAAGTCTGCTTACGGTAGTCCAAAGCTCCCCCATTAGGTCGGAAGGGGGGTCTCCCGTAAGGGGGAAGAGGATTCCTTGTCGCGCCTCAAGATGCGAACGAACGAATTCTTTTCTAGCAGGTGCGACGATTCTCGAAGAATACATGGCAGCTAGTCTATTCCTCTGATGCGTCTATTCCCTCAGAAAGGGAGGAGTCTCGCGAGAGGGGAGGAGAGGAATCCCGACTACCTTTCTTGAGTACTCTAGGGTGGAAGAACGCCGGGGAGAGGCCAAGAAAAATGAACTGTTCTGAGAAAACATATCTGCTTAATCTAGGGGAGGCTTACTTAGTCGAAGGGGCTATCCGGGGAAAGGAAAGGGAGTACTTTACTTGAACCTGACTGCAGTAGAAACGAAAAGAAGCTACCGTGACCGAACGAGGGAGATCCCAGATCTCCGCCGTCTTGGGATCGCTTTATGCGGAGGAGGAGCTCTCTCACAAAAGAAAGAAAGGAATATTCCTACGCGCCAACGAGACTCCCACTATCTCCGTGAAAAAAAGCTGGGTGAAAAAGTCCGAGTTCTTTTCAAGTCCTCGGGCGTCGGGAGAGGTCCTACCTTCGCACGTGTGGTAAGAGACAATTAAATAGGAAGCACGTTCTCTTCCAAAGAGAAAAAAGTCCTCACCAATAAAAGAACAAATCTTTTTCTGTCAAAAAACCGCTCAGAAATAACAAAGGTTCACTATTAAACTACGATCACGCACCCGAAGGGGTCACGGGGAAACTCCGCCTGTCGTCAGGCGCGCTCGGAAAGAAGCTACGCTAGGGTCATCTCCTAGGGTTCAAGTCTCTCGAATGGTATACGTTCTATCTCGGAAACTTCTCGCAACCAAGGCCAAAAATCTTCTCCAAAAAAGGGGGGGGACGCCCGCAGGAAGGGAAACGTTGCCGCCACCAAAGAAGAATGGGGCCGCTGTTTGACGCTTCGGGGAAAAAAAAAAAGGACTGAAGCCTCATCTCCTCTCGCCGCTGACGGCAACGATGCAGGCACCTCAGGTGGGCTCGTGGGGAAGAAGAGTCTCCTTGCTTATTTCTCGGGGGATGGGGAAGAGCGCACCGTTTTCTATTACTCGCGAGAGGGAGACGGGGTATTACGCGCCTCGACGGGAAGACGTAATCTATGTCGGGCGAGAGGGGCATATCTTGGGGTAAACTCTAACTGGCCGGGGACGCTAGGGCCGAGAGCGAGGAAGGAGTTGCTCGAGAAGGAAAGAACCTTCTAAAGAGAACCTTTCCCCTCTAATGGGTGAAGTCCGAGGCCTTTCTTCCACGTTAACCTGGGAAGTAAAACCCGGTTTCTCGACTGAGATAGGGGAGACCTCTTCTAATGGGGAGATCCTCTTCAGACGCGGGGGGGAGATCCCTTCTACGGCGCGAAGGGAGCAGGTATTTACCTAATCAGCCGGAGATACTAACTCGAAAGAGCTCGCCTACTATATACTCTTAGGAAGACGAGTCAATCTCAATATCAGCCGAAGAAGACAGGACTTGCGCCGAAGGGGGAGGGTCTATCTTCTATCCATAGAAAAAGACGCTTCTACTTCGACTGTCAGTCTAAAAAACGCACGCTTTTACTATTATCTCGAAAAACGACTTCAAAGAAAAAGAGCATTACGCTCCGAAAGAACCTGTTTTCTCCCACCCAAGAAGCTCAAGGAAGGCGTAGGAATTCTTTCCCGACCTGAGAAATGCATGGAAAGAAATCTCTAAAGGTACCTGCGCACCCTAAAGGAAAAACTTCTTGTCTAGAGAGTACGTGCCCCCGAGGCAAAAGGTCTCTTCTTGCGGAAAAAAAGAAAAGCGGCTGCAACGAGTGGGGTATACCCCGGTGACGAAAAGGGTCTCCTGACGACACCCCGGCCGGGGGCCACGTCGCCCTCCTTGCTAGGCGGAAGGGAAAGAGCATCTGATGCGTAATGAAAAAGAAGAGTGCTCTCCTAACGAACTATGGGGGCGAGAAAATTCTCTTTTTCGATCACCTCGGGGGGGGGAGCTTGCCTCCGTCGGAAAGCGTCTCCGAAATGCGGGTTGTCTATCGAGGGAAACGTCCCCCCATAAGGTCGCGGAGCGGGGGGGGAGCAGAAAGGGGTTTGTCTCCTAACCCGCGGAGAGGCGCCCTTGATGTGAAGGACTCTCACTCATCTCCGGGGGAAGATCGATTCTACATCATAACATCGTCGCAGAAAAAATCAAAAGAGAAGTACGAGCTCTATCTTTTCTAAGAAAAAAAGGGGAGAAGGGGCTACCACGCGAAGAGGGGAAAGAAAGAGTCGACCTACTCTACCGAACCGCGTGTCAGGCGACGTCTACTCTCAAAAACAAAGGTAGACGGTCTGTCCTTACGGATACGCGTCTGTCGCGCGTCATCTAATTAGAGGGAGGAATAGGAATCGTACTCTCTCAACGGGGAAGGAAAAATCTCTCTCGAAGGGAAGAAAAAGGGGGAGATGACCTTCCCTACGGATGTCGGACTCGATCTCCTCACTACGGAGGCAGTTCGGGGAAAACGTCCTTCCGCGGGGGAGGGACCACCAGATCTCGACGGCTAAAAATCTGACCTCGAAGGTCAGAAAGGAAATCACGCTTAGAAAAATCTCAGCAAGGGGAAGGAAGGCCTCATCCTACTAAGCCCCGCTCGAGGAAAACGGCGAAAAGAGCTCCTGAGCGGAGAAGGGCTAGCCGGAAGAACTCGAATGCCGATCCCGTGGCGGACACGTCGGAAGAGATACTTGCGTGTCGTAGAAGAAAAAGAAGAACGTGGCGAACAACTCAGGGGGGGGGGGAGTGGCACCGAAAGACCTATCGTTCCATATCTTACTGGGGAAGCCGGGGGAGGCGTCTACCATCCGGGAGGGAGGAAACTCGAGGAGGGGGGGGGAAGGTACTCTTTAGGGAGAAACGTTTTCTAACTTAATGAGAGGCGGGATCCCGCCGTGAGAATTTCGCGGGGAGGAGGTGGGGGGGAGAACAGTTGAAGGTCGCGAAGAGGCTGCGCTGCTTCGGACATTCAGGCTTTTATTCGAGCGTGAAAGAAAATAATCTTAAAACAAAGCCACCGAAGAGGGCGCTAACGCGGGGGCAAGGTTCTACTCGGACTTTTGAGAAAGGGGGAGTCAAGGGCTGAAGGAAAGGGGAATTCTCGGGGAGAAGAGAGGGAGGACTCCTTCTTTAGAGGGGGGAGCCCGCGTTCAGATGGGCAAGAATATAGACCCGAGTTCGGGGGGAGAGGTATTAGAAGGAAGAGAGTAGGGAAGAGTCTCTTCTGTACGCCTCTTCTTGCTGAGAGAAAAAAACGGCTCCCGAAAGGGACTTAGACACGAGTCCCGACCCTACCGCGAATTGGAGAGAGTCTCCGTGGAGGCCGCTTCGGACGTTAAAGAGGGAAAAGTCCCACAAAAACAAGGTTTTCTTTCGTGAGAAGTACGGGAAGGGGCAGGTCCTCGGGGCTTGGAGCAGATCAGCGAAGCTCTAGAATCAGGCCAAGGCGCGGACGTTTCGAGTTGAAAAAAAAAAGGAGGCTCGACAGAAGGACCGACATCTCTGCCCGTCGAGCGGTCACTTAAAGAGAGGAAAAAAGAGGGTCTTCATCGAGGAGGGGAAAGCTACCCGTGAGGGGTATCAGAAGAAATGAAAGTTACCTCCGTCCAGTAGAAGGGAACAACTATGCCGAGGGGAAAAGGCGAAGCTCTTCTCAAGGGCGGATTCCTCTAGGGGGGAGAGGGAGAGATCACCAGCGAGAAAGAAAAACAACACTGCCCATGGGCGGGGTTGGCGCACCTTAACACTTGGCAGAAGGGGGGGGGGAGAAGGGACGCGCTCAAACGAACGGCGCCGGGAAACGGAAGGAAAGGGAGCTGAACGCGTACCCGGGAAAGGAGCCGACTTCGAAGAGGAGCGGCGATTCCCTCCTCCCCAGAGAATAGAGCGCGATCATCCCCGACCCGGGGAACTGCGGGACTCTTACGACGCTCAATACCCGTCAGGGAAAGAAAGGGCCACCATCGTGAACTGGGCTGCCTAGCACCAAACATATCTTCAAGGAGAGGTGGGAGTGCTCGGTGCGGGAAGAACGCTTTCTAGCCGACGCCCTTTTAGGACACTACTGCTATTTCTGGACCACAGGGGAGGCTCGGAGCCCTCGTATTTTGCAGGAAAAAGATCGCCAGCGGCCTTCTTGGACGGTTGGAGGCGTCTGCGAATCGAGGTATTATACAATATATAGAGGGGCCGCCCTAAGACTCATCTGGCCTTTTCTCTCTGACGGGACGGGGGCTCGTCATAAAAGTGAGGTCCCTGGGAAAATCTCCTAAGGGGAATTCTCATAGATTTGGATAAAATGTAAGAAATGGGACACCTGCTAAATATTTCTCAAATAGAAAGCAGGGCTCTCCCTCCTCCGTGTGAGGGGCATGTCTCGAAGGGGACACGCCTTTCACAAAGATTTCTACTATCGGGTGAGGCGGGTAAAACATCTTCACTCCGCCTGGAGGGTAAAGAGACGCGCAAGAAGGATCCTCTACCTCATAGGGAGCCTCGATTTCCGGACTAAGGAAACGAGGGCAGTAGCTCTTCTACACGAAGAAAACAAGAACGGAGGTCACCTTCTTCTAGAAAGCTCCCTCCTCTCTCCTGGGAAGGTCGGAAGATTTCCTCTACGAGATGTTGCCAAGGGTTTTATCTCGGGCTCCTACGTCCCGAAAGAGAGAATTCTCTTCCGCTTACAAAGGAAAGAAGAAGGCTCACAGAGAAGAGGGTGCTCTCCTATAGGAGATTTCTCTTTGTTGGTAGGTCCCCTATAGGGAAAAGTGGAGGGGAGATCCGATTACGGAGGAGTCTCTTTTCATCGTAGAAAAAGACTCAAAGGGAGACGATTTCTTGGAAGAGGAGCTCACCCGCGAGGGGAGAACGGACAACTCTACTTCCGAGCAGTTTTACCTGAGGGGAAAGGGGCAGCAAAGGCTCTATCAGCCCGACTGCTCACGTACGAGAAAGGGGGGGAGGGGAATTTCCCCCATAAGACTCCTCATCGCACGGCCAGGGCCACTTTCGTAAGATACCGTCTCTTTCGTGGATAGACATTTCGATCTGGGGGGGTTTTCAGTTCGGGCGAAACCTTCTCTTCTCCCTCCTGGGGAACGGTCTCGCCCAGGAAGAATTTACCTAAGATACTACCTAGAGACCGAGGGGAAAATGTACTATTATTGCTCGGCTAGAGGGAAAAGGGAGGAATACCTCATGTCAGAGAAAGTTCTCTTCTCTCCGAGAATAGTCCTTCGCTTCTATAGCGTCAAGACGCGGATAAGCTTCTACCTGCCGACGGGAGAAACTACTCGCTCGGGGCTTCCGTCTGCTCTGGGGAAAAACCGCTCTGACTACCTCCTTCATGCGGTCCGCAAGATCAGTGCTTTCTACGGAAGAATGTTAGAAAAGGAAACTAAACCTCCTAGGGGGACGGGCCTACCGCCTACGTCAGTTCGTACAAAAAAGAATGACCGTTACCTTCTCAAGAGAAAAGCAGTGTCTGAACAGTCTTTTCGAAGGGGAAAAGGGCGTCACCAGTTGTCCCGCGATAGCGGAAGATCTGCGGCAAAAAGGAAGGAAGGTTTTTCGCCCCGGGAGGGGGCTTCTGCCGACGACAAAGGAAAGTCCGACCGAAGGAGGGTGTAGATCGAATTCCTCTCTCTGCTACGTGAGAAGAAGAAGGAAGTCGTTAGGAGGGAAAAGAAATATCGCGTTTATATCAACTAGAGAAGCGGAGCTGAGGCTTCCTCGAGCAGGAACTTTCGAGAAAGAAGAGGGAGTTAAAGGAAAAGGAGGTTTTAGCATGCCGCGAGGGTGAGACTAACCCTCGAGACAAGGGGCTACTTCTCCCTTTATTGGGAAGAGACGCGTAAGACTCCGTAGGCGTAGGGTATCACGAAAAAACGGAAACCCTGGATCAGCTGATCGAAGGGGGAAAGCCGTAGCTGAGTGAAGAGGGGAAAAATCTTCCTCGATCCCTAGGAGAGGTAGGCCTCGCTTCAGGCGACTCTTCTCAGGAAAGACAACAACAAAGGAGGTAGGGAGAATCTATCCGAACTTTCTGGAGGTCGTCTCTTTCCTCTCTTTATCAGATGGGGGAGGGAAACACCTCGGACTACGGATAAAGGAGAGACCTCTCTCGCTCGAAAGAGGGCCACGACTGGCCGTGTTTCTCGGGACTAAAGAACTCGTATAAAGCCTTAACATCCCGGGGAAAAAGAGAGGGGGTTTCTGCGAAACAGAAAGTCTCACCCTTGACCTCGAACTTGTTATGTGACGAAAGCTCGTCCTATATCTCCGGAAAAGAGTCCTTCTAGATAAGGAGAAAGCAGACTTTCCCAAGAAAAAAGGAGAGGGTGATTCGCCCCTCTAAAGTAAAACGCACGGGTAGGAAGGAAAAAGGAGTCTCGTGGAGAAGCAAAGGCGTATAGCGCGCCTTAAGATCTATGTTCAGAGAGCATCCACGTCGCGACCGACAGTTCGTGTCCCGAGACGGGGACTAACTGTGCGAACGGAGGGTAGTACTCGTTTTGCCTAGTCTCATTTACCGAGGTCGGGTTTTCCGCCGTGGGCGGAGAGAAAAGCAGGAGAACCAGAGGGGGGAGGGCACTGGTAGTTTTTCTCATTGACTTTGAGGAGGGGTAAGGGGGCTTAGCCTATCTCTTGGAGAAGTCGCGGTCGGCCCTCATCCATCCAGGAAGAAGGGAAGAATGGTGTTAGAACAGGTTCTAGGGGGAAGAGGGCGCGTAGGGGAGAGCGAGCTTCTCCTTCAGGGAGGGGGGGGTCGCCTGCTAAACGTCCAGAAGCAAAGAGGGAGTAGTCGAGCGCCTAAAGAGGAGGAAGTTTTTGGCGTAGAAGGGGGGATAAGCGATTGCTCTACAGAGAAAAAATCGATCTGCGCACCATCGTCGGGGACAATAGATCTTGATCTTGACTCGAGGAGGGAGGGCCGCGCATCTCTACCCCAAGAGGGGGAGGGGAAGAAGGTCCGTCGTCTTTGAGGGGGGAGGTCCAGACGCGCGGAAGGAATACTCTGTGCGACGAACGGGGGGAGGGCTATCCCGGAAAAGAGCCCACTATTTCCAAAGAGCACCCCTACGCTACTTATCTGTGTCCTAATCAACGGAGGAAATTTCTCATATTACGGGAGGGCAATGTTCTCTCCTTGTAGAGTAGTAGAAAGGGGTTCCTCGTATCATGGGGAGAGATAGAGGAGATGTACCACCCTTCGAGGGGGAGATTTTGAAGCCAGAAGGGAACACAAAGGCTCTAAAAGAGATGACTATCTCGACCAATAGGGGGAAAGCTTCGCGAACGGAGGAAAAGAGGCGTCGTATCTTCGAGGAAAGACAACGTTGTTGCAACTCCTGGAAAACCCGCGCACGGGAGAAATAGGAGAGGACACCACGAGGGACCGCGTCAGACTTCAATCTCTTAGAACGATCGTATCTCTCTTCTACTGGAGAGGGGGCTAAAAACATCGTCAGGATATCTGAACAGCGGGGGGTGGGGAAGGGCTCGCTAAGGGAGGCATATACTACTGAAAAGAGTCCGTTCTTAAAGTGTGACGAAGCTCGACGAACACCGTAAGGTTCTCTCTGTATCGCGGAGAAGATGATGTTGCTAGCTCGACCTAGGGAGGAGGGAACAAGTCCAGTACTACCTTCTTCGGGGGGGATTGAACCCAGACCTTATCGTAGCCCGGAGGAGTCTCTGCCGATCCCAGGGAAGAGAGGAATCTTGCCGGGGCTTGCTTACTTAATCCTATCCTGGGAATTGGAAGAGGGAAGTTCACCAAAAAGGAAGGGGAGGGCGCCCCAAGGCTCGACCTGGTACCGGGAAAGGGGGTTTGTACTAAAAGAAAGACTCCCGAGGAAGGGGGAGATGTCTCTTTTATAGGGAGGAAGCTCTCTGGCACAAGGAGTGAGGGGATTCCTACGCCGGGGGGGGCATCGGGCAAAGAGGTCCCTCTCTCGGGAAGCCACTAGGAAGGAAGGGTCTCTCTCGAGGGGGGGGTCTACTAAAATAGCCTTCCGTTTGAAGGGAAGACCTGAAGGTTATCTCCTCGGTGGAGCACCTAGCCAATGGCACGCTCAAAAAGGTTTTCTCTCGAAAAAGGAACCCTTTCACGAGGGGGAATACGAATCCTGGAGAGACGTCTTCATAGGCCGTAACCTCAGTAGGGAAAGGGAGAAGGATCGATGTCTATCCTCTACGAGAATCTGCCTCTATCCGCTAATGGCCTAGGGGGGGCGAGGGAGGGTCTATCTCTTCGACACGCAAGAAAAGAGGGAAGAGGGGTCGTCTCTCCGCAGGGAGCCGCTGCTGTCATTGGGGGGGGGGGGTGGGGGTTGTTGGGGGGGGGGGGGGGTTTGAACGGGTGCGGAAAAGCTTTCCGCTACCTAAGAGTGGGAGAGCTGGCGGCTAAGCCGGAGAGCCCGGGGACTCGCCGCTTAAGAAGAGGACGGAAGGCTCCGCGGCCTCAGGGGGGAAATCTCCTTGCTTATGTCTCTGGAGGGGTCCACTAGCGCACCGTGAGGAAGAGCCGAGAAGGGACGTCTAGTTCCGCGGGGGAAAAAAAAAAAAAAAAAGAAGGGGGGAAGAGAAGGAAAAGAAGGAAGGGGGGAAAAAAAACAAAAAAAAAAAAAACGCGATTGAACATCCGAGGGCGTGCATCTCTTTCGTTCGAAAGGGGACGTCTCTTGGCCAGGAGGGAGAAAATCGAACTTCCTTAAAAAGCGATCGCTTCACAGGCAGCTCGGGCAAGCCCCGAGGACAGAGAACCGTTCCCCGCAGAAGGTGGGGGAAGAATGCGCAACGAGAAGGGGGGGCGGGAAAGCGGACCTCTAAGGGGGTTCTGACCTTGCGATCTTGTAGAGGGGTC
>Ga0179591_1532902_pt1 | contig 10367 bp, 14 predicted proteins | sample CZOMad2_1_08_16f_FD_182891 | JGI IMG/M metagenome (GOLD analysis project Ga0179591, IMG submission 182891) | Vadose zone soil fungal communities from Angelo Coast Range Reserve, California, USA - CZOMad2_1_08_16fungal (PacBio error correction) | ecosystem: Environmental > Terrestrial > Soil >...
CGATCGCCGGGTGCGCGGCCGCTCGGCGGTGGCGGCGGGCGACCACCTCGGCCTCGGCCCGCTGCCACGCCACTCGCGCTCGCCCCCGACGATCATCGGTAGAAGTGCGCGGTGTGCTCCAGGCCGGCCACACCACGCGTTGCGCTGCTGGGCGGTGAATTGCCGACGGCGGTGAGTGCTCGTCGCTTAGCGTTGCCTCGTTCACGGTGAGCAGCACACCGAGCTCGACTCCCGGCAGCATCGCCAGCAACTGCGGCACCTGCATCAGGCTCGACGTGGCGACCGCGGCAACCGGGATCCGCTCCACGAGCTCGCGCTGGAACAGGCCGAGGAAGCCGCAGCCCGTCGGTCATCACCGGCGCGCTACGCCTCAACTCCACCAGCCGGTTGCCCGCCGCCGCGACTCGCCCGCAGCCCCTGCTGCCCCCGCTCCAACCACCAGGTCGTCTCGGCGCCGGGGCAGGTCTCGAAAACGCCACCGGGTGCCCGTAGCTGCGGGCGTTGCCGAGGTCACCCGGCGGGCGGGGCAACTTGTGTGGCCAAACATGTACCAAATGCCGACGTCCAGACCATCACCCGGGCACGCGCTGGCATCAAGGCTCCTCCATATCGACTCGAAATCGAGACGCAGTCCGACTCGGTCGACTCCACAGCGACTGCAAGTCCTGGCTCAGTCCGTCAGCTCGGCGCGGTGGTTCTTTGGCACAGCAGCGCGCATACCGCCTAAATCGCGCAGCCGCCGATGACGTAGAGCGAGACCCCGCCCCTGGTCGTGCCGGTCGCGGGATCAGTCGCGGTGGCCACTATCGCCCGCCGGCGCCCCCGAGATCGCGCTGCACACCTGGTAGGCTAATCTATGCCCGGTGTACGGACCCTGGTGGGGAAGTCTCGGTGTCAGCTGCCCGTGCAGCGATCAGGGGCCGCCGAGTGCCGATTGCCGAGCCCGATGCCAGCGCCACCCAGATCAAGCACTTCTGGTGCGTATCGGCCAGCATAATAACGGGAACGCGTAAAAGCGCCAGAACAACCGCGGGACAGGTACACCGGCCGGCCGCCGGTCCGGTCGGACAGGATCGCGAAGCCCCGGCATGGTGATGAACTCTGCGGCCGCCGCGATGAGCACCCCGGTCAGCCCAGCTTCCTCGCAGTCCAGCACGCTGTCACGTAGACCGCCGAGTACACACGGTGACCGGTAGTACGCGATGTTCGGGCCGGTTTGATAAGGTGAGCAGCACCGTGGCCGGGCCGACTGCGGAACAGCTCCACCAAGCGGCAACCCTGGCCGCCCCGCCGCCGCCTCCATCCTGGACGCGGCTTCTCGACCAGCCCGAAGAGCGCACGTATCCCCCGACCGCCAGCACACCGCGCTCAACAGAACGGCAACCCGCCAGCCCCACGCGCTAAGAACTGCGCGTCGGGCAGCGCCGAGAACGCGCCCAGCAGCCCCTGAGGCCACACTGCCCCGCGCACGCCCATCTGCATGCCGACGGCCGTAGCGGGCCGCGCGGCGCCGCCGTCGCGTTCTCGACCGCGACCAGCGCCGCGCCGCCCACTCCCGCCGACGCGACACCCTGCACCATGCGCGCAAGGATCAGCAAAGGACCGGGCGCCCACAGCCGATCTGGGCCTCGCCGGGCAGCACCGCGCACCCCACCAGGACGGTGCTGACGCCCATCAGCACCAAGGTGATGATCAGCATGCGCTTGCGGCCAGCCGGTCCGCCGAAGTGCCCGAGTCACCCCACCCGCCGACCGGCGCAGCAGGAACGCCACCGCGAACGTCGCAGTGAGACGAGCGTGCCGGCCTCGGGCCCCAGCTCGCTGAAGAACACCGGGGGAACACCCGCGCCGCGACGCTGCCGTAGAGGAAGTAGTCGTAACCAACTCCACGACGTGCCGATCGAAGCCGCGACGGCGGCGCGCCACGGCCGTTTCAGCGCGGCGGGCTGGCGAACCTCGCCGCTTCCCAGCGATTCGTTCATGGCTCCGCCCTTCGGCAAACGAGGCGCGCCCGGCAGCCTGCGAAACTCTCTGCATGTCGAGCTTAGCTGCAGGCAGTTTGCGCGTTAGCTAAACCGCTGACCGCGCGGCTGTCATGTCACCCTACGTTGCCGAACTCATGGCATGATTGCTGGATTCTATTCGCTCTGCGCTACAGACTCTGTGTCCGGTGGCCGCTCGAGCATCCTCTGGGCTTCGTGCCGGATTGCATGGCCGTGGAGTCGGCCGGGCATAATTGGCTGCATGCGCTGGTCTAAGTGAAGTGAGCCGAACACGCGTGGGAGAACCTCCACGATCGATGCAACGTACGTACGCCGAACGTTCTACATTGCGTGTGAGCACAACGCAATCGTGTCGTCCGGCTCCCTTGAAGGAGAACCTCTGCGTCAAGCGACCCTCAGATGTTTCTTGCAACGTCTCACGGGGCACAGCAAACTCACGTAACTCAGTGACTGCTTCGGATTCGACTTTCCAGCAACGGCTGATTGCCCATATGCACGCCGATTATGCGGGCGGCCACGCTACCGCCATCGCTTGCCGGTTTCGGAAAAAACGCAAGGCGACAGCGCGCATGCACTGCCCAGCAGCCACACAACCGCCGGCCAGCTTTGCCGAGCGTGAGGGGGGGAATTTTTTTGTGCGGATCGCACGCGTCAGGAAACACGTCACGATCCGCTGGTTGTTCGCCATGCCGAGCGCGGTGCCTTCGCTGCGGCGCCGGCGATGGGTAGCCATTCCGGTATAGGCGACGCCGTCCAGGCAGAGATGCTGACGCCGGCCACACCAGCACGACAATCAGCAGCGTACCATTGCGGGACACGATACTTGGCGACGGGGGCCGGCCAGCGTCAAACCACTGCGGCCAGGTCAGCGAAGGCGATGGCGCTGGCGATGGTTCAGAACGCAGGAATTCGCGCCGGTTGCGGCTTGCGGTCGGTCCAGCGCCCGCTCCATATCGCGCATGATCATGGCGCCGCATTGACGTCCGCCATGGCGGTGGTGGACGGGACGGCGGCCGGCGTGGTGAAAGTCCTGCGGGACACTGCGCAAAGAACAAGATCGAACACTGGCGGCGCGCACAGGAGGCCGCTCGCGGCACGATGCGCCCCAACAGCTGGCGGTCCTTCCAATGGCGCCGACGTTTTGCTGCTGGTGTGTTGCATGTGCTTTTCTGCACGCTTGCAGCGGTTCTTATCAGCCATAGCAGGTAAAAAACAAGCGTCCTGCACAGAAAAAGGGCAAGCACGCCGTACCCGAAGCAAATCGAATGGGAGCCCGGCCGCAGGAACAGGGCGCCGATGGCGCCGCCCAGCGGCAACCGCAGTCTGGCGGATGCTCATCGCCATGCCGCCTCGCCTTCCCGACAGGTCATCCACCGCGCTGCCGCTGGACCGTTGACGCTGCCGCGCGAAGGCCGACCAGCAGCAAGCCAAGCGGCCAGCAACGGCAGGCCGGGCACATGGCCTGGGCCGGGGACACAAACAACGCCATCAGGCCAGCGCCTGGCGTGTAGCCAGGCCCGACTACAGCACCACCGGGCGGTCGCCCCAGCGGTCGGTCAGCAAGCCCTCAGGGCAGTTCGCTTAAAGCGATGCACGAACCCATCAAACTCCTCACCAGTCCAGTTCCGCGGTCTCGAGGTGGTAAACCCGAGCGTCTCGGCCGGCGGTTGTCGACATGCCGCTGAAGTCGGCTGAAAAGCTGGCGTTGGCGGCAACGCTACACCCAGCACCTTCCACCAATCGATGGCGCGGCCATTGATGCTTGCAGCGTGACAACTGCGGGTGACGACTCTTGATTCTCCTGTAAGCGATATCTCTGGTATCTGTGCGGATTTAAGCCGCTTGCAGCGAGTATCGCTTTGGCTCGATACTTTTGAATATCAGATAGTTTGAACGAACAGTTTTGAAAAACGGATGGTTTCACGAACAAGTCAGTTTTTGACCTCGACGTCTGCGTTACCTTCACCACCGTTATCGACCTCGCAGCTACGCCAAGGCGCCGCGCCTGGTCGCTCTAACTCTGCGGTGATCGCCAGCTGAGAACCTGGAGGAAGCAGGCCGGCGCCCGATTTCCATAATAAATAAAAAAGTAAAGCCGGGCGCGGCCTGGCGTGACCGGCGCCCGCGGCGATCTTGCTGGGTTACGCGCGCCGCCTGCTCGTCTCAACGTACGAACCAGCCAGCGCAGTGCGCGGCGTCGACTGGAAGGCGAAGGTGAAGCGGGGCTGAGGAAGATTTCGGCGAAGCGCTGCGGGCGGACTGCTGCTGGGACGTTTCAATGCGCGCCATCCGAAGTGCGTGTTGAAGTCTGCGGTTGCGCGCAGCGACGGCCTGCGCGACGCGTGAACGCTGGGCCGCATCGACCTGGCTTTGCTGTGGGAAGCGGTACACCGGGCTGAAACGTCGCAACGGGTGGCCCGACCTGCCATTGTGCTGTATCGACCGGCGCAGATGCGCCGCAAGTGCATGCCGGCGCGCCCTTTGCCGCTGGTATTGCTGTATGCGCCTTGCTTCTGCGCGATAATCGCTTCGAATGCGCTGTAACGCCGCCGGCATTGCTGGCGCCATGCGTTACCATCCCAGCCTGGGCCGCGCTGTGGGCGGCCTCGGCCTGCGGGCTGGGACTTACTGTGCGGCACCGCCGATCGGCCTGCCCGCCAGCTTGCGCATCATCGACCTCAAGCGTCCGGCTTGCCTTCGCTGCCGCAATTCGGCTTGTCCCTGTATCGTGCACAACGCGCGCCAAACATGGCGGGACCTGCGGTAAACGGCTGAAGAAATACTGCTGCAGGCGTGCACGAAATCCATCCGCAGGACCGCGGCAGCGTGACTGGTTTTATGTTGGCTGAGTGATGAGCCGGTCGAATTCTGATCGATGCCGAGCTGCGCTTTCAAGCCACCCACCCTTTAGCGTTGCCTTGACAGCGCGCGACGACGGTGAACGGCGCAAGCCTCCCGCCGCCATAACGCGCTCCATCAGCTGCACGCCGAGCGGACCGGCCAGGTGATGGCTCGCTCGTCAGTCCAGGCAAATTGCCGCGCCATCCGTGGCGCGTCGGCTGAGCGCGGCGAACATCGACGGCCGAGAGCGCGAACCAGGCGCTGCCGGCCGCGGACAATTCAAACTGTTGTCCGCGCCCTGAATCGCGCCAGCGCAGGAATTGCGCTTGCCCGCGGCTGCACGAACCACCTGGCCGGACAGGCTGGGAGTGGCGGTGACGCAGGCACTGCAGCAGCGCCAATTGATTGTGGCGGCGGGACCAGCAGTTGACTTGTCCGCGGCCGCAGCGCCTGGTTCGCCGCGATCGGCGTCCGATGTCGCCCGCGCTCAGCCGCCGCGCCCACGGACTGGCGCGGCAATGCCTGGACTGGACCGAGGCGCATCCTCACCGGGCCGGTCCGCTCGCGGGCAGCTGATGCGCGCGTTATGCGCGGCGGGATGTCTGCGCCGTTTCACCGTCCGTCGCGCGCTGTCCAGGTCACGCCTAAAGGGTGGGCTGGCCTGAAAGCGCAGCTCGGCATCGGATCAGAATTCGACCGCGCTCATCACTCAGCCAACATAAAACCATCCGCTGCCCGCGACCTGCGGATGGTTTCGTGCACCGCCTGCAGCGTATTTCTTCCAGCCGTTTCACCGCCGGTCCCGCCATCGTTTGAGCGCGAGTTTTTGTGCACGATCAGGGACAAGCCGATCTGTGTCGGCAGCGCAGGCAAGCCGCCGCTTTCGGTTCGATGATGCGCAAGCTGGCGGGCATGCCGATCGGCGTGCGCACCGTCGTCCCATCCCGCAGCCGAGGCCGCCCCCACAGCGCGGCCAAGGCTGGCGCTGGTTACCGCAGGCCAGGCATGCCGGCGGCGTCCGCGCATTCGAAACGATATCGCGCAGTCATGCAAGGCGCAATCCAGCACTACCAGCGCAAGGGCTCGCCGGCCTGCACTTTGCGGCGCATCCTGCTCCGGTCTATCAGCACAATGGCAGGTCGGCCACCCGTTGCGCTGTTTCAGCGCCGTGTAACCGCTTTCCCACAGCAAAGCCATGGTCGATGTCGGCCCAGGCGTCACGCGCTCGCGCAGGTCCGTGCTGCTCGCACCGCAGACTTCACCCGCACTTTCGATGGGCGCGCATGAACGTCCCCACAACGTCCGCCAGCAGCGCTTTCGCCGAAATCTCCTGAGCCCCAGCTTCATCCTCGCCCTTCCAACTCGACTCCGCGCACTGCGCTGGCGGTTTTCGTCGTTGAGATCGAGCGGCGCGCGCGTAACCCAGCAAGATCTCGCCGGCCGCGGTCAACGCTCAGCCGCGCCGCTTACGAAAATCGGCGCGCCGGCCTGCTCCTCCAGTTTCTTCAGCTGGGCTCTCACCGCAGATGTAGGCGCCCCAGCGGTCGGCCGCCTTGGCGTAGCTGCCCGAGGTCGATACCGGTGGTGAAGGTACGCGCACGTCGAGGTCAAAACTGACATTTGTCGCAAGGGGGTGACAACCATCCCGTTTTTCAAAACTGTTCGTTCGAACTATCTGCTATTCAAATATCGCGCAAATGCGATACTCGCTGCACAAGCGCTTATCATCACAGATACTCATCGCATATCGCTACAGGAGAATCAAGATTGTCGTCACCCGCCGTTGTCACCGCTCAAGCATCAATGACCGCCGCCAGCGCTGGAAAAGGTGCTGGGTTTAGGCTTTGCCGCCCACGCCAGCTTTTCAGCCGCCTTCAGCGGCATTCGACAACCCCTTCCTGAATACGCTCGGGTTACCACCTCGATAACGCGGAACTGGGACTGTGCTGGTCGATGGGTTCTGCATCGCTTTAAGCGAACTTCCTGGGCTGCTGACCGCCGCTGGGGCACCGCCCGTGCTGTTGCGGGCCTGGCTACCACCCCATGGGCTGGCCTTGATGTCGTTGTTTGTTGTCCCCGCCCAGGCCATTGCCCGTCCTGCCGTTGCTGGCCGCTGGTTGCTGCTGGTCGGCCTGCTCGGCGGCAGCGTCAACGGCCTACCAGCGGCCGCGCGGTGATACCTGGTTCGGCGAAGGCGAGCGCGGCATGGCGAGGAGCTCCGCCAGACTGCGGTGCCGCGGCTGCGGCCATCGGCGCCCGGTGTTTCCTGCCGGCGCTGGCTGCCCATTTCGGATTGCTTCGGTTTACTGCGGCTTTCCTTGTTCTGTGCAGTGACTCTGTTTTTTACCTGGCTATGGCTGGACGAACCTGCTGCAGCGTTGCAGATAAAGCACCTGCAAACACCACCAGCCAGCACGTCGTCGCCATTGAGGCGCCAGCTGTGGCGCAATCGTCCCGCCGCGATCGGCCTCCTGTGCGCGCAGCAGTGTTTCGATCTTGTTCTTTGGCGCCGTGTTCCTGCATGACTTCAGCCCACGCGGCATCGCCGTCGTCACCACCGCCATGGCGACGCTGCAATGCCGCCCATGATCATGCGCGTATGGAGCGGCCCGCTGGACCGACGCAAGCGCACCGCGGCGAATTCTGCGCTTCTGCACCATCCGCCAGCGCCATCGCCTTCGCTCCCTGGCCGCATGGGTGACGCTGGCCGGCCAGTTCGCCAAGAGCGGTCCCGCAAGGGACGCTGCTGATTGTCGTGGCTGGTGCTGTGCCGGCGTCAGCAATCTCTGCCTTGCACGGCGTCGTATACCTAACTTGCTACTCATCGCCGGCCCCCGCAGCGCAGGCACCGCGCTCGGCATTGCGACACCAGCGTATTCGTGCGTGTTTCCTGACGCCGCTGGCGATCCCGCCATCCTACGCTCGGCAGCTGGCCGGCGGTGTGGCTGCTGGGCAGTGCATGCGCGCTGTCGCCGGCGGTTTTTTCCGAAATCTGTGCAAGTCGATGGCGGCCTAGCGTGCCTGCCCGCATAATCGTCTGTGCATATGGCCAATCAGCCGTAGCTGGAAGTCGATCCGAGCAGTCACTGAGTTACGTGATTGCTGTTTTGCCCGTTGAGCACGTTGCAAGAACATCTGAGGTCGCTGAACGCAGAGGTTCTCCTTCCAGGGGAGCCGCGGGACGACACCGTATGCGTTGGTGCTCCACACGCAATGTAGAACGGTTCGGCGTACGGTTCTCATCGATCTTGGGGTTTCCTCCACGCCCCCCCCCCCGTGTTCGTCGCTAGACCAAGCCGCATGCAGGCATAGTGCCGCCGACTCCACGCCCATCAATCCGTCACGACCCATAGATGCCTCGAGCGGCCACCGGACACAGAGTCTGTAGCGCCTAGCGAATAGAATCCACACATGCCCTTGAGTTCGGCACGTAGGTGACTTGACAGCCGCCGCGGTCCGCAGTTTTAGCTAAGCGCACACTGCTGCATGCAAGCTCGCATGCAGAGAGTTTTCGCAGCTGCGGGCGCCTCGTTTTGCCGAAGGGTCGGAGCCATGAACGCATGCTGGACGCGGCGGATGCTCGCAGCCCCGCCGCGCTGAACCGCCGTGGGCGCGCCGCCGTCGCCGCTTCGTCGGCACGTCGCTGGAGTGGTACGACTACTTCCTCTACGGCAGCGTCGCGCCTGGTGGTTTTCCCCGTTTGTCTTCATCGAGCTGGTCCTACGGTCCGGCATCGCTCGTCCTCACGGTGGGGGGGGGGTGGCGAGTTCCTCGGTGGCGTTCCCCTGCTGCGGCCCGGTCGGCGGGGTGATCTTCGGGGCCATCTTCGGGCGACCGGCTCGGCCGCAACGCATCTGATCATCACCTGTGCTGATGGGCGTCAGCACCGTTCCTGGTGGGGGTGCTGCCCTGCGAGGCCCAGATCGGCCTGTGGGCGCCGGTCTGCTGATCCTTCTGCGCATGGTGCAGGGTGGCGCGCTCGGCGGCGAGTGGGGGCGCGCGGCGCTGGTCGCGTCCGAGAACGCGCCGCGGCCAGCGCGGCCGCTACGGCGTCCGGCAGGCAGATGGGCGTGGCCGGGGGCAGCTGCTGTCCTCGGGGCTGCGGGGCGCGTTCTCGGCGCTGCCCGACGCGCAGTTCTTCGCGTGGGGCTGGCGGGTGCCGTTCCTGTTGAGCTCGGGCTTGCTGCGGTCGGGTGTACGTGCGCTCGGGCGGGTCGAGACGGGCCGCTGTTCCAGCGATGGAGGCGCGCTGCGGGGCGCCAGGGTGCCGCTGGGGGAGCTGGTTCCGCACGTCGGCCGGCCCACGGGCTGGCTCACCTCATCCAAACCGGACCGAACATCGCGTACTACCTGTTCACCGTGTACTCTTCGGTTCTACGTGACCACGTGCTGCACCTGTCCGGGACTGGGCGCTGACGGGGTGCTCATCAGCGCGGCCGCCGAGTTCATCCCCTGCCGGGCTTCGCGATCCTGTCCGCCGGACGGCCGGCGGCGGTGTACCCTGTTTCTCCGCGGTGTTCCGGCGCTGTACGCGTTCCCGTTCTTCTGGCTGGCCGATACGCACCAGCAGGTGCGATCTGGGGCGCTGGCGATCGGGCTCGGCATCCGGCACGGGCGGCCTGCTCGCTGCACGGCCGCTGACACCGAGCACTTTCCCACCCGGGTCGCTACAACCTCGCCTCGTTCGCCTACCAGGTGTGCACGCGATCTCGGGGGCGCCTGCGGCGATCGTGGCCACCGCGCTGATCACCGCGACCGGCACGCCCAGGGCGGTCTCGCTCTACGTCATCGCGGTGCGCGATCCGGCGGGCTGTCGCGTGCTGCTGCGCAGAACGCAACCGCGCCGACTGACGGACTGAGCCTGACTGCGTCTCTGTGCTTCGAACCAGTCGACTGCGGTCGATTTCGAGTCGATAGGAGGAGCCTTGCTGCAGCGCGTGCCCGGGTGAGGTTCTGGACTCGGCGTGGTCATGTGGCCAACACTTGCCCGCCCGCCGGGTCCTCGGCACGCCCGCAGCTACGGCTACCTCGGTGGCGTTCGAGCGCTGCCCCGGCGCCGATGACGCCCTGGTGGTGGAGCGGGTGCCGCGGGGCTGCTCGGCGAGGTCGCGGCGGCGGGCAACCGGCTGGGTGGAGCCTGGCGTGCCGCCGGTGACGACGTGCTGCGGCTTCCCTCCTCGCCCTGTCAGCGCTATCTCGTGGAGCGGATCCCGGTGCGGTCGCCACTCAGCCTGCTGCAGGGCCGCAGGTGCTTGGCGATGCTTCCGGAGTCGAGCTCGGTGTGCGTGCTCACCGTGACGCGGCACCGCTCAGCGACGAGCACCTCAACCGCCGTCGTCATCACCGCCCATCAGCGCAAACGCGTGGGTGCTGGGCCCCCCGGCTGGAGCACACGCGCACTTCTACCTGCGATGATCGTCGGGGCGCAGCGCGATCCCCCCCCGCCCCCAGGCTGGACGTGGCGCGGGCCGAGGCCGAGGTGGTCGCCGCCGCCACCGCCGCCTGGCCGATGCACCCGGCGTCG
>Ga0179591_1359112_pt1 | contig 10366 bp, 10 predicted proteins | sample CZOMad2_1_08_16f_FD_182891 | JGI IMG/M metagenome (GOLD analysis project Ga0179591, IMG submission 182891) | Vadose zone soil fungal communities from Angelo Coast Range Reserve, California, USA - CZOMad2_1_08_16fungal (PacBio error correction) | ecosystem: Environmental > Terrestrial > Soil >...
AAAGGTAAAACGTAGTGGAAGGCGCACGGGGTCAAGCTGTTTGGAAGGGGAAAGTAAGCAGTCCCGAAAAAGGGGGGAAGGGACTGAGTCAGAGGAAAGGGAGAGTCAGAAAGGGGAGATTGGGATACCTGACATTGTGCAATTGGAAAATCTTTTAGCGAGGGGGGGTCAAAACTAAAAATACTCCCGGTCGGTTTAGGGTGTCCTTGGAGAGTCGAGGGGAAAAGACAAGCAAAGGGGAAACATGCTGATCTCGGATGAGCCTCGGGGAATGATACAATATTGGCCTACATCTGTGGTCAAAAAAAAAAGACAAGAGGAGTTCCTAATAGGTGCATAAACTCTTCAATTTCATACACTCCCGGTAAGAAAGTGTGGGGGAAAAGGTAAGAGGAGTGGGGGGGAACGCCCAACTTGGAACTGACGTTGGGGCCCGAACTTCTATGGAAAATGATGATACAGAAAAAGGAGGTTTCCCCGTCCGGACGGACATGAACACGAAGGGGTGACTAGCTTGCTGAAAGAGGGGGACGCGGAAGGGAGCAAATATAACCAAAAAGGCAGAAAAGGAGGGAAAAGAGTCCGGACACGTATTTGTCTATCTTGAAACATAAAACTTACACGCGTTCTACGGGAACTGCTCGGTCCGTCTGGCGAGCGGAGTGATTCAATTCGTGAGTCCTAAGTGAGAAGGGGGGGGGTTTCCATCGTTTTCCCTTCCTGTTAGAGGAAAAGAAAGAATTAAGAGCCGAAACAGCCCGGGAGCCCCCACGTTTGAGGACACGTTCGCCGTCTGTCAGAGGTGAAAAACCTGCAAAAACCCAGGGGGGTCACTAGGTGGGAAGGGTTCTAAGGGTCCAGTCGAGAGGGGCACCAGCGTCGGCACGGGGAGCAACTGGGGAGGGGTTTGCCCTTGAAAAAAATGAGGAAAAAAGACCAACCCATCGGGACAGCGCAGCGCGGGGATTCGCGGAAGGGCTAACTACCAGAGTAAATTGGCAGGGATGACAAGTCCGTGCGCCACAGAGAAGCGGTGCAAGAAATGGGAAGGAGGCCCGCCGTTGACAAAGCCTACAAAAAAGGGGGGGGGCGCTCAGTTGTGCGAACTAGCGGCTACTAAGAGAGGGGTTGCGAAGGACTATGCACCAGGGGGGTTCGTGGGAAACTCTAACAAGGGAGCCTATTTTTAATTAGGGGCGGATCTCCGGCTACAATTCCTCGATCACTTTTTCGGGGGGAAGCAGAAGGGCTAATGCAATCGAACGCGTACTTCGGGGTCCCTCGTGAAGAAAAGGGAATAGGTAAATGATCGGGCAACCGCGACCCAAAGGGAATCGCGTCCATGGGGAGTTGGGTTTACAAAAGACGAAACTAGAGACGGAAACAACAAACACCGGAGGAGGGGGAGAAAAAAGAGAGATAAGTCTGTGAAGACAAACAGTAACAGCGCGATTCAAAGGTTTGTCTAGGGGTAGAAATAGCGGACACATTTACTGAAAGGGGCGACACGGGCAAAAAAGCGCGTTCGGAGCAAGGGCGGTGTTTAAAAAAAATTACGCACCAGTTTGGATAGGTACTTGTCCGGGGGAGAGAGAACAAAAGGTAGGAAAGGCGCTGTCCGAGGAATCACAGGAAGGATATCAGAGCTCATGACTAAGAGATGGAGCCAGAGGTCCCAAAGCGTCTAACTATTTGAGGGAACAGGCGATTCCGGCACCAGACTTGGGAAAAGGAGACGCCGTGAAAAAAAACGGAGGACCGCAAATTCGTGGTAGGGGGGCTTATCCGAAATACCAAACAGGCGATACTCGCCAGGCGCGTGTCAAGATGGGGGGGGAGAAAAAGTGTCAGAAAAAGTTGACACCCAGGCAGATGGGGAAGTTCCTTCCTAGGGAAAAGGAAATGGAACGAGGACACTGGTGAAAGAAAATGAAAGCCTTCAGCCCTTCTAAGTACTAGGCATGAGGGGGGGGGGACTCCGGAGTGCCGAAGGGGGACATTGCGAGAGAGGAAACGATGAGGGACACCTACTGGAAGGTTATTAAAAGAACGTGGCATCAAGGGAGAAAACGGAAATAGGAGTGGCCGTAACTGCGTCCCTTGTTTCTGCAGTTGGGAAATGAAAAGGGAAAAACGTCCGGAGACGGGAGCCTGAGAAGGGGTTGGGATCTTGGGGACCCAAGAGCAAATCCTATACGGGAGAGGAACGCTGGGAAAGCCGAAGGAGAGGGAAAGAGGGGTAGGAAGAACCTCAATCGCATGTCGATGTCGCACAGTTCTCGATCGCAGAAGGAGACCTGAAGAAGGGTCAAGTGTTAACCGCCACTCGATGAGTTTGTCCGATAAAAAGGGGGCTAAAAACTTAAAAAAGGCGTGGGAAGGCTGGAACCTCTTCGCAGACATCAGGAGGAATTTTAATGCAGGGGGGGAGGGGGGGACCACAGGGAAAAAATTAAGAGGGGTAGAGCATCCGAGATCGAAGGAGCATTGTACCTCCGGGAGAGAGAGGTGCTGATTCTAAGAGAGAAGAGGCTACGCAAAATGGGGAGTATGGGGGTTTATGGCTAACCCGCCGCGGCGAGTACATCTTACACCACAGGGAGCATCTGCCGCGCCAGTGACGCAGCCGCTGACCTGGGCTAGCCCGCTCCAAACGGACGGGAGTGCAAACAAAAAAAACTGGAGAGAAACCGTTTTGGAGGGGGGGGAAAAGACAACCACAACGGAGAGAGGAAAGAGAAATATCCAATCAAACGGGGGGATGAGCCAAAAGTCCGCAGGGTTCAAGCTGTTTAGTGGGGGGCGATCATAAGGCGGAATTACGGGATAGAAAGGGGTATCTGAGCGCAGGGGGAAGTGTTTAGAAGTCCATGCAGGGTCCGACTCTTGTACGCGTTTTAGCGGGAAAACCAAGAATGAAGGTTAGTTTGGGGGCAACTTGCGTATCAAAAGTCTATATTAGAAGAGGAGCAAGAATCTGAAAAGTGCGAAGATAGGGGGAGAAGGGTCCTGAAAACTACTCATAGTGGCCCAAAAGGACGTCATCAACGGGGGAAACTTCAAAAAACTGAAGGATGGGGACTCCTAGGTGCACGAAGGCATGAAAACTCTCAGGGAAGCCCTCAAGAGTGTAAGAAGGGGTTAATCAGAAATCTGAGGAGTGGGTGCTCACACTTTGAACTGACCTGGGGGGGGGCCCTCAGAACGAAAGAGAGAAATTCAGACATCGCATGACGGGGGTTCCCGTCATCCGGGGGGACGACATGAAAGAGAGGGCTAGACTGGGGACATATAGGCGGTGCTATGACAAAGGATCATAACAACCCAAAAGAAGGATGACGAAGGGAACCTCGAGAGGAAAATTTGTCTATTCGTCGCCATACACGGGACCGTAAAACGGGAAAATCATCTCTTCGGGATCTGGGAGGAGCCGAAAAGGGAAGCCTTAAAGAGACCTACGTGCAATGGTGGTTGCTCGGAAAACGTTTACCTGGATCCAATAAGAAATTCGGAAACAGCCGCGCTGACAGGAACTTGGGAAGGAAGCACGTTAGGGGATGTTCAGTCGGAGATGTCATTCCTTCTGTCCAACCACAGCTTTGTTCCGTTCGTTTCCATTTTGGGGGGGGGGGGGTCAACGTAAAAAAAACAGCAAGGGGTCACGGCTCATCGAGGGGGGGGGCAACTGTCCTAGGAAGGTTATGCTAAAACGTTCGGATAAGGGGAAGAAATCCGCCCCCATCGGGAAAAGAAAAAGGTGGTGAATCGACGGTTAAAGAAAGTACAAAGCCAGAACGAAGGTTCTTGAAAGTCCGTGGACGACAGAAGAGTGCAAGGTGCAGGGAAAGGGAATGTTCACCCGGACATTGAACCAGTGACCAGGGTCGCGAAGGGAGGGGTCCGGACAGAAGGATGGGCCAGGAATTAGATCTTCTAGAGAATCGAAGGGGAGCGAGAAGTCGCGGAATCCTTCCCACGGAAGAGCGAAATTGGACAACATAGAAGGGGCATCGAAAGGAGGGAAATCGGAAGGGGGAGTCCGCACTCGTTAATCGCATTGGAGTTATGTGGCGACGACTCCAAAAAAACCAACAACGGTTAATGAGCGTGGGGGGGTTTGTGGGGCCAACCTGAACAGATAAAATCAACACAACAAGAAGGAGTTGAAAGAGAGAGAGTTCGTCATGGAAAAAACAAGGGAGAGGAACCTTTGTAAAAAGCGTGGTAGAAACGGATTGGACGCCTTTACGAATAACTGGAGAGGAAGAAAAAGCAGTCTGGAGGGGGCCAGGGGAATGTTTGTTCCCATGACGCACCAGTAGGAGGACGTGGGGGAAGAAGAGAAAGAAAGAGGGTATAAAGGGCCTGTCGGCTCAAAAGGGAAGGGGCTCATAGCAGAGGAAGCCGCAAAAGTCTTAGGAGCCAACAAGTCGCACCCACCTAGAAGAAAGGGACTTCCTTACTATTGAAGAACATTCTAGCAAGACCTTGGCGGAGGGCGCATCACTTACTATACAGCAAATTCTGCTATAGCAGTTGAAGAAAAAGGACGATCAAAGAAAAGGCGCTGTCTCGGGGGGGGAGATCAAGTGGAAAGAAACGATTCCCACCCCATCATATGAAGGGCATCCTACGGTGACAAGGATGGGGGCGGGACACGGGTACCACGTTGGAAAGGAAATTAAGTGAGGACGAACCCGGGAAAAGGGTCTGGAAACGTTAGGGGGGGGGAGAGTTTAAGATCCGTCTGAAGAGGGCCGGGGGTAAAGGAAGGTCAAAAAAACTACGGGGACAACGGGGAGGAAATCACGATTAGAAAAGGCGGGAAGATCTGCAAGATCAAAGTTAGAAGGAGGTCCCGTGTCTCCGTGGGGAAACTATAGAAAATTCCCGGGGGTCAGCGAAGAACCCGTCGGAGAGCGGGGGAGGTGGTTAGGATCGACGCCATCAGAGCGATTACGTTGCGGGCGTAAAACGGCCTTCAAAAGATTCGTCAGGCAAGGCAATGTCGTCATCGGGGGGCCTCATGAGTCAAGGAGGGAAACAGTTCTCGATGCAGTCTGCGGCCCCCGGGGTCATTCAAAGTGAGCCCACGCACGCGGGAAGGGGTCCGATCATCACAAAGCCGGGAGGGCTGAATTTAGAGAGGGGGATGCCGGGAGGAACGGCAAGAGAAATCTAAGTGGATGGGGAATGTGCCGTTTGCTTGGGACAAAATAAATGTCTGAAGGGAGCAGGCCACAGAAAGGGAATCGCGTTTAACTCAGGGAGGGATGGGTTGAGATTCTATCCTCGGAGGGAGGTGAGAACAAGGAAATTGAAAGAAAACCAGGGAGGAGGGCTAAGCTAAACAGGGTCGGAACAGATTGCACAACATTAGAATCCCTAACATCAGAAGGCCATTGAGCACCCTAAAAGGGGGGGACTATGACGTCAAGGGGACGCTGATCGGCAACAATTGAAATCCCTGGGAGGGAAGTGATGCCTCAAATAAATAAGGGGGAGGGTGGGATCGAGGAAACAACTGAGGGGAGGGAAAACAGGAAAGAAGAAGGAATCCAAGAACCGGAAGTTCTTTTAGTAGAGTACGCATCTGTTTAAAGGGGTCATTGCGTAGGAGAAAAGGCGAGAAAGGACAATGTATCGAGCGGGGGATGGCGAGGCAACTGGGGGTGGTCTCCAAGGTGGGCAAAATGGGTTAGCGGGAGTTGGAGGCGGAAAGAAAAATAAACCACATCTGCCCTGTCCGGTAGGGAATTTCCGGACTGGGAGCACAATTAGAATGCAGCCTTCACCGTAAATCTGGCGACCGAGAAGAGAGGCTCTGGTCATGAGAAGACACATGTGGTGGTCAAAGGCAACCTTGCGGAAAAACAAAAAAAATTATTGATGTCGGCGAAGTTGCTAGGCAGAAAAATCTCTCAATTTCCAAGACCTGTAGGGGGGGGTCGTAACACGAGTGGCGGTGGAACACAGGTGAAAGGGGGGAAGTGACGTCCGGAGAAAATGGGAGAAATCGAGAAAAAAGCTGATCAGAGGAAGAGGGGGGTCCACTTCGCTAAGAAGACATTAAGTAGAGGGGGGGAAAGGAAATTATCCGGTTGAAGAGGGGCGTTCCACATCATAAAAAACCCCCCCCCCTTAGGCGAATACGTGGGAGGAGCTGACGGTATGTATGAGATGGACGTCCCACAAGAACACTTGCACGTTCTACTTGGGTACCGCTCCGTGGGGGCATCGAGGCGACCAAGCTTTATGCAGTCGAAGTTTTCACTAAGGGGCTCACGGAGGCCTAGAGTTATGTGAGAGCAAGACAGAATGTCCGACTGCGCAAACAGCCCTGAAAGCGCCCCCGAACGGGGAAACGAAGAGGATCAAGGGAAAGTCGTTCCGTTTAGGGAAAAAAGGCTGCCACCGTGCACTCGTGTTCCGTCTGGAAAGGGGATTCCCGTGGAAAGCGGCTCACGAGCATCGGGCTGGGGTGGCAACTACTCAAGTTCTGAAGGAAAAAAGGGGGGAGAAAAGAACCCCCAATCGGGAAAAAGGGTCGCGGTTAGGGTCGGGATAACTGCCTGACAAGAAGTTTGGGATGAAAGTCCCCGTGAGGGAACTCTCTATCGGGGAAAAGGGAGGTTCAGAAGGGGACATCCTGGTCCCTGAATAGGGGAAATTGCAGAGCGTTGGGGGTGTGCGAACCGACATGCTCAAAGATACGGGTTCAGGAAAATTATCGGAAGGAGAAAATTGCGTTGTCGCAACCTTATCAGGGGATTGGTGGAGGGACAGGACCACTTCCAAGTCACTGGTGGCTGAAATAGTAAAACCAGGAAGAAGGGCTAAACGAAGAAGTTCCGGGCCGAGGAATCTAAATCAGTAATTTTGGGGGGGTCTAAGAACAAACTCCGGGTTGAGAAAAAAAAAAAAAGGCGGGACCAAAGTTTAATAAGGGGGGTTCCGGTGGTGGGAGAAGAACAGATCTTAGAGATCTCAATCAAAAGATGAGAAAGGGTTCAGTGACCCACCAAAATCACCAGGGACTCGATTCAACCGTACCGTTGGGTAGAACGTGATAAGTCTGAAAACTTTACGATGATGTCTCTGGTGAACGAGGCCAGAAGAATGAGAGGGGACGATAAAGCACAATGATAAAAGGGTGTGCCCGCATTCACGTCACTCAGTGTGAGGGGACCGGAGATCCAGAAATCAAATCGGGGATCCGGCCCTGGAAGATGGGGGCAAAAGGAAGCATAGAGCAAAATTCAATGAGATCTGAGTATCCCCTGTAGACACCAACTGCTCCCTGGGGGGAAACTAAGGACAGGGAAGAACTGAACCGACCTGGAAATCTCGAAATACTGCACGGAAGGGATCAAGGGGGATAGAGAAGGGATCAGACAAGATCACCCGCTCACCTTTGAAAGGGGACCGAGTGGTTTATCCTTGTCATCAAGACGGCACAAAAAATGAGCCGTGCCGCGCACAAGGCGACTGGAAATTGAACTAGAACGGACCACGTGCAAAGGTGAAACGGAGGAAGGAAAGACGAAAACTGGGATTACGGCAACGTGTTCGTTCGCCGGTGCTGTGAAGCGCATGAGGTTGACTCTCAGAAAACGAGGCGGCAAACGATCGCACGGAGGAAATAAATGCGGAGGGTCAAAAAAAGGAGAGACGAGCGTGTCAAAGTAAAGGAGGTCACAGTTGGAAGGGGACTGGGGGAAAGAAATCACGCCCGACGGCTTAGAAATACGCAGCGCGGGGGGGTTATGATTTGGGGGGAAAGAACTAGATTTCCTGGCTCTTCAGCAGGAGCAGACAAAGACGTGGCATGTCGGAAGGGAGGAAGGGGGGAAACCAGGTCTGTTCGTGTAAGCATTTTCTCGGGGACGCATTCATGCGGGACATCACCGTGAGAAGGTGACCAAACGAAAAGGGGGAATTTGTGTTCGACACTTCCTACCACTCCTTGAGGGGGCAGGGTTTAGAGATTGGAAGACTTCCACCAGGCGGGGAAAGGGGAATTGGGGTTGGAAGTTTGGACATGACACAGGTCCTGTCGGGGATTATCAAGGAAAAGGGGGATAACGGAGGCGGGAATGGGATAGGGGGGGGATTGAGATTTGATGATATCCTCTACTCCCAGTGAAAAAAGCTTAAACCTAACTGACAGGTGGTAAGGATGTGGGAGAATGAAAAGGAGGGAGGGACTCTTGCACAACATGGAAGCCAAATCTCAGAGAATTGAGCGCAAAGCAGGAAGAGGACCGCTGTATCTCATAAACTTGAATCCAGCTGGGCGGGGGAGTCAAAAAAGAATCTCGTTGATTGGGGAAAAGTAGGAGTAGGAGAAAAAGAGAGAGATCCAAAAGGGGGTTCTTTGAGACAAGGTCCGCACAACACGAAGCTGTTTAAGGACATCGGGAAACGGGAGGAGCTTGCTAGCAGTCTCGAGCGGAAGGGGACATGGCTGACATACTGGAGAGTGGATCCGCTGGGGGTAGGTCCTAAATAGGGTGAGGCGGGGTAGCTTCCAGTCACTAAACCACCAAGTTCCCCTGTCAGGGAGGGAGTTTCCGGGATGAGTCGAGGATAAAGACAGCGCCCACAAGAGAAATCCAACGGAGGGAAACATGCTGGCGAAATGAGAGGAAGTGCTCTGAAGCTAACAAATCAAGAGAAACAATTCAATCCACTTTCATTGATGTCGACGAGAGGGAAGAAGGGGATTGAAAGCCTCCCGGATGGGTACGTGTTTTATCGGACAAACTGGAGGTGGCGGTGCTCAAAAAGTTGGAAATGAAACGGTTGGGGATGACCGCAAGAAATGAAAGGAAATAAATCGACATGACGAGGTTCCATTTCCCGTCAACGGGATTAACAGAAGCGTGAGAAGGAAACGAGACCGGGGGACCCTACGGCGGGCGATGTCAAAAGATCCTCACCACCAACAAACCCGATCGAGACGGCGAATCCGTAAGTCTATGAGACGGAAACACGGGAACCTCTGGAGAAAGTGAACACGCAGAGGCCGTATCGGGGGTTAAAAGCCGCATTCTTGGGTGCTCGGATACGAAGAGCCTAGGGGGGAAGGAAAGTTTGCCGTGAGAAAGAGGTCCGACTGTCCTTGGAAAAAAAAATCCTGAGACAAAACGTTTTCAAAAGAACTCCGGGGCGCGGGGAAGTTGAAGGGTCTGCTTCCACCGGGGTCAGTTTCCGGGGGCTATTCAGGAATCATTGTAAGTGCCTTGGGAAACGGCTCATAAGGCATGGGGCAATTTCAGTTTTCGGGCCACGGGGGAGACAGGAGATCAAGAGGTACATATCGACAAGAGCGGTTTCTCGGGTCTAACTCTCTAACTCCATAGTTGACAGGTGGGGGATCTCGCAGAGAGCGGAAGAGGTGCATTGAAGTCCGAGAAGGTGGAACTTAGTAGCGACTTGTACAGGGGTTAGCTGGGGGGGGGGGCGAAACAGAGATCCTCTCTGGGTTGCGATCTTCTAGGTCTACCATTTGGCGAAGAAGAAGGAATCCGAGTTGATGGGAGAGTAGCCAGGGAAAAATCCGCAAAGAAGGAAATGGGGAAAAAAGCATAAATTTAAAGACTCTCTACGGGAAAAAGAGACGGACTGGACAGAGTGAAGATCCATGGGTATAGGGAAAAAAAGTGGAAAAGACCTCAATGGTCGTAGTACACCGCAAAACATTTAATAGCATTCCTGGGACTGTTGGTGTGAAAATTACGAAAGAAAGAGATCAACAAAAAAGGCGGAAAGGAGATACATCTGTTCGTCAAAGGGGGGCCCACCAAAAAGTAAAATTACGCTGGGAAAAAGGGGGTTGGATAAAACGATTGGGCGTCCGTCCACGTGACGAAAAGAAAACGGAAAGGAGAAATGCCGAAGATAGTAGAGGGAAGGGTCCCTTCATGTCTGGTTACCCGAAGCACAATTGAGCGAGGAATGGTGGAAGTATAGAAAAATAGGGAACTGGCGGGCGCACGCAACTGTCGAATAGCAAGAGAGAAGGACTGCCCGAGCGGAGAGAATCTCGTTTTTCCACCCAAGGCTCCCCTTTCAGGAGGAATTCAAGAAAAGCAAAAGAACCGAGAGAGGACGAAGCACGGCGTTCAAGACCGCAAACAGTCGGTAGAGAGGAGCAGAGAAAAGGGCGAGGGAAAAGCGCGGCGAAATGGTCAGGCAAACCTTAATAAAGTTTAAACCAGCACGAGTGGAAAGGAAGGGACGCCGAAAATTGGGGGGGATATCACGAACAAGTTACAAAACAGGGGGAGCAAGGAATGAACGGGAGAATGAAAGAGAGGTGACGGTTCCGGGATGTTGCAGGAAGTGAGGACATTCTTATGGG
>Ga0179591_1309333_pt1 | contig 10365 bp, 9 predicted proteins | sample CZOMad2_1_08_16f_FD_182891 | JGI IMG/M metagenome (GOLD analysis project Ga0179591, IMG submission 182891) | Vadose zone soil fungal communities from Angelo Coast Range Reserve, California, USA - CZOMad2_1_08_16fungal (PacBio error correction) | ecosystem: Environmental > Terrestrial > Soil >...
GACATAAGAATTATTTTAATTCATTGGCAGGATGTCGGAACATGGTGGGGTTAGGGGGGGGGGGGACGGGGGGAAACGCATCGAGCTTTGCAAACGAAAGGTTGAAAAGGCTGGTCGAAAAATGCGATACGCCTGTATGGGGAAAAACTCGGGTAAAAACGTCGGCAACGAATAGGGGGAGGGGCCACGCTCGCTGCGCAACAAGGAAAAGAAGAGGGAGGAGAGAAACCTCCCGCGATCAAGGTGTATGTCCTTGGGCTGCATTTCAAAGATTACTGGAGAATCTGGGTAGGGTGAGAACTGGGGGAAGGAGGAGTCAACGACAAGGGCTGTCCCAGTGAAAGAAAAAACATACGAGAGGGAGCAGTTAAAAAATAACCAACAAACATACCACTACCTCACCCCGGAAGCAAGAGTTCATACGAAGGGGGGGGAAGGGAAGGAAGGCGGTTCTTACTCCGCGTTAAAGAGATATAGAGTAGAAGGCAAGCGGGTGGCGAACCATAGTAAAAAATCGCTGCTTCCCAATATCCAATAGACTGAGCCTGTCTGAGCCATGTCCGGAAGATTTTGATCACCGCATAATAATGGGAAAAGGTAACCGTCGTGGTCTTATATGGGGCCGCTTTGGCTCCTCGGAACACATCGGGCCGAAAGGGGGACTACATTCGTCGGGCGTCCGGATGGTGAACAAAGAGGACTCGGAGTCCTGTGCGGAGGAGAATGGGACCGCCCCCAGGTTACCCACGCTGCTGCAGGGGAGGGCGCCGAAGCTCGCCAAGAGTAACTCGAACGAAAGGGGGTGCGATGATAGTACAAGAAAGTCCAGGGGGTTCTCAAACACGCACGAAAAAGGAGGGAAGGGAGATATTATTGAAAAATCGGGTCTAGGTGAGGGGGGGGGGGGGGGTTGGGGGGGTCGGTGGATCGATCAACTTTGGGAAGCGTTGACGTTTTGGGGGAAAGTGGCTTTGCAAAAGTTTTGGAAGAAGGGCAGCATCACGACGCTACAGGTTAAGACTCGAGGGGGTATTGAATAACTACAGAGGACGCGAACGTCTGGGGGAACAGGGGGATACTGTACCCAGACGGAGGGTTAACGTCGAGGGGGGGGACAGGGAGAATGGTTTTGATCTGTGAAACCGATCAGGGGTTTTGTGGGGGGCCCGGTCTTTAGGGGGTGCCGTTGCCGTGTGGGGCAAAACGGAGAAAACAAGAAAAAGGGTGTTATACCTTGGGGGAGGCACCTTCCTCCACCTACGCGGCCAGGGGAAAGGGGCTATGTTCACGAAAACTGGGGGAAAGGAGGAAAACCTGTAAGGGCAGGAAATAATGGGCTACAACAGGGCGACGTAGGGGGAGCTGATGCAAGACAGTTGACGCGATAGGAGGGGGGGAATCGGGTGGGGTTGGTCGCATTGGTTGAAGGGTTTGAAAAAGAAGGAGTGTTGTGGGTAGAAATAGTCATCCTTTACGAATGCTCCAGGGACAGCTCAACGCTTTAAAACGGATGAAAAACCGGGGGACGCCAGACGGCAGTAACACGGGACCATTATCGGCGTCCCGGTGGAGAGAGCGGAGGTTTTTTCGTCTGCTTACCGGATCGGAAAAAAAAAATCGGGACACTTGTGCTGGATTAATCCACTGTCTTGCCGGTGGGTCAGGGACTCCTCCAGGGCCAGGAAAGAAAAAAGTGCGAGGAAAGCTGTATCTGGGAACGAACCGCCAATTCCCATTATAACGAACATCTACGCAAGTAAGAGAAAGTCATGACGAATAAGGCGGAGGGGGGTGGACGGGGTGGGCTGAATTACTGCTTCGACTTCTGCTTTTCTATCGGAGCTATAAGAGAAAGGAGTTGGACACTCTCAGTGAAATTCCAAGGCGAAGTAATGGGGGGGGGGGAGAAATGAGACCATCGAGCGACCACTTCGGTCCCTCTTCGACCGGCATTCGGCCGCGGACTCAGAGACCTCTAAAGAAGGTGGGCGACCCCGCTTCTGGGCAACCTTCGGAGCGCTCACCTCTATCTCCCTGTTATTCTTCGACCGCTTCGGGGGGACGAAGGCACCGGAAATCGAGATCGCAATAGGCTTAGAAGGGTGGGAAAACAAAAGTGATTGAAGTCAGTGGCGCATCACTGCGCGAAAGACCACAAAGAGACGAATCAACCAAACAACGGGGTGGAAAGAGAGGCAAAATAGACATCCGACCGTATCGGGACAGCCATCTTTCCTGCTCTTTCTTCATTGGGGCGCAAGATCGGGGGAAGACAGGAAAAACGCGGGATATATGAACGCCATATGGGGGGGAGGAGATAGAAAGTGGGGAATGAAGGGGATTGCCAGGAGTGCACCTCGACCACTACCTGGTACAAGTATTACGGCGAAATGGGAGGGCGGAGAACATAACGCGCAGGGAAAGACAGTTCTCTGGCAAGACAATCCTGCTATCACCCCTAAACCAGCTTCCATACAAGGGTTGTCGGGAAGAAAGGTAAGGAGGTTGGCCACTGAGTCTGTGGTGCTATCCCCCACGACTGTTAATCGGTCAACCGTCGGGGAAGGATGCTGGGGTGCCCCAGCAGGCATACCAATAGAGGAATGACACACTATGGCGTTCATCGCTGATCTAACTGCAGCCCTATCTTTCTCACACCCGCAGCACGAGAGGGACAAAAAAAAAGAATAGGAAGGCGATCGTCGGATTTAGCCGGACCGGTCAGGCAACAAGGTGCAGGAATTAACTGCTTCAGGGCGGGTCAAGTAGAGAAAACGAAACATTTGGACGTAAATCCGTGTGATAAAAGCGAGAAAAAAGGATCTATCGAGAGAAGTCGAAGGCCGGGCATCGGGTGGTCAGCAAAGAAAAACGAGCAGGGAAGAAGGGACGGAGCTCGGCCGGAAGGGCGAAGCGGGTCGCGCAAAAATCAGAAGCAATATCTTTTCAGATCGGCCTAAAAAGTCCTTCACGGTCGGGGCGTCAGAAAGGGGAAGGGAAGAGAGGAGCGGCGGGAGGGAAATCGCGAAGGTTGAGTAAAGACGCGTTTGTACCACACTGGAATTCGTTACTAGCAGCGGCGGGGGGGAAAAACACTCCTGGCCTCTTAAGCACACCGGCCACCATAGAAAAAGAGAGGGAGGGGAAACGGTCCGAGTGATAATCGAGACGTGGGTCATGTACGGCAAACCGGGCTGCCGCCCCAGAGAAAAAAGAGCAGCTTATGAAACGGAAATGGATGAAGAGCACACCGGCCAAAATTGACGTCATGCATCAAGATCAATTGCCGAGGTAGGGAGATAAGGTGAAAGCCTACGCCAAGGCAATAGCGCAAAAGGGGAGGGCAAAGGGTGAGATTAATAACATACGATACCGATGAAGAATGGGGCGAACGAAGAAGAGTACAACATTTCTTTAAAAAGGTATGACATGGGTAGCGTTGGAAGAAAAGGTAGGCATCGGGGGGGGAACAGAACCATATTCCTCCTGGGGCGATAAGCTAAAAAACAAAACGGCGGAAAAGAAATACACCAAGATCTTACGAAGACACACACCCAGGGAGTCTCTCTAACTGAATCCTACGCCAAACCGCGAAAAGAAGGGAACCATGATGTCCTGCCTAAAGGAAGATCATCACGGTCGTGACACAAAAACCGGCATAAAGATGAAACGAAAAAATTTGGACAGGCTGGTTTCCTATGGGGTACGGGGGTCAGACGGGTTCTCCAAGGTGCGAAGAAAAAAGAAAAACGGGTTAACTAACACAAAATCTGAAGGGATCAAAAAAAAATAGGGGGGGCCTATAGAAAACAACACCTCTCCGGTCCGAGAGAAAATAGCTCTTGGTACCAATAAACTGTCCAGCGGAGGGGGGAAAAGCCCGATTCGGGGGAAATGCCGATCGCGTGGGGGGGGTGCAAAAGAATGCGGACTCAGTAGAGGGGTACTACCCATCGATGGCACCAAAAACACAAAGAAGGACGCCTCCGTGGAGCGGGAGAAAGGGGACACCAGGAACCATCAAATAGAGATGCCCATCATCAGCCCCCTGATGGAGTACGGTGCGCGACGGGGGAAAAGGGGACTTGAGGGGTCTTCATCAAAAGAACCAGGGTCGAGGGAGATCTAGGGCGCCAAACGCCCTGCAGGCAGCAAACCGGGTACTTTCACTTGAGTGTCTGCCACAATGCGATTCCGCACAGGCCGAAGGCAGGTGTAACAGCGTGGGAGCGACGATGAATGTGACAAAAAGCAGTGAGGCGATGTGTAAGGGAGGGGGAAAAAGCCTATCGCAGAAGACAACAAGGTAAGCACGGGGTCAGTTGGATGCCTCCATAAGGACATCAGAGAGTTCTGGGATCAGGGAGAGAGACTAAGGCTCGGGGATGGACGTCAAAAGTGGAGTCAAAGAAGCGGGAATTGACGGCGATACTAGGAACAGCTCCCCGTACTCATCGTCGTGAGAACTCTTGCTCATGGTCAAGGGAGTTATGAGGGGGTTGCAGGGCATGGTTGAAGCTTAGACGGCGGAGAGGGTTCAGTACCCGTCACCACTTGGAAACACTTGCAATCGGTGAGAGCCGTCAGAGGAGAAAGAAAAGGGAGTTAAGAAGATGTAACTGCCGGAAGTGAAACCGCCAAAGAACGGGGAAAGGATCTCGGGGGAGGTCATGCCCATACGAACGAGCTGGAAGGGTGGTTCATCTGTGCGTTATCGTCCGACCGTTGTGACCTGTTGGAACGATCAAGGGGAGAGTAGAACGCAGTCGACCGCCGGTTTGCGAAAAAGGGGTAGGGGAAAAAAATCGAATGCGTTTCAACAAGACTCATCAAAACACGAACTAAAATGCATCCCAATTCACTGGAACGGAGGGGGGGGGGGGATCACGATCGCACAACAACGTAGGAGATAAAGGAAAAAAAGGTATAAGGAAGGGGGGGAAGGTTTGGCTCCTACATTTGTTTGTCTGATGGCGGGGGAACAGAGGGGAAAAAGGGGGCACATAAAGTGAAAGGGCGGGAGGACAAATGCGGAGAAATTTAGGGGAGCGGGGGCCACAAGGTACAAAATCATCGTACTTTGCTGGACGCTTCGAAGGAAGAAAAAAAGGCAGGGAGGAGGGCAAAGTCAAATCAAGAGACATCGTGGGAGGGTGAGGGGGCTTTCACGCATTTAAAGGAGGGTAAAATACTCTATTGATCTTCTGACGGCTATCAACGATGCAGAGCTGGAAGGTCAGATGAAAAGTTGGAAAAGAGAAAACACGCTAGAGAAGAAATGCCCAGGAAAAAGCAGGAAAACGCCGGGGACCCTGAAAGCCAGAAGTCACGTGTCTTCCGTCAGGAGGTTCTTCAAACCCGCGGGGGACGAAGGGCTGAACCCGGCAATTCACTTCGCTACAATGGCCGGCACATGAGAAGAGGGGGCGAGCTGACCCAAGATCAACAGAAAGATAGTGAGATTCTTACGCCGGCCAAGAATGGGGACAAATAAAAGAATCCGTTCTGAAAGGAAGTGGGTAAGGAAAGTCCGGCTCGGCTTGAACAAAATGCCACAATCCCAGCAAAAGACGGGACTTCAGAGGGGTGAAGTCGTCACGAAGGGGACACATCGCCTAGTCGGTCTGCTATGGACGGAAAGGGAAAACTGGACAACGGCTGAGTTGGCGAAGGGGTGAAAAAGGGGCGTAAACGCCTCTAAACTTTTGCCGGAGGATCAGAACGGTTCGCAATGGAAAGGGCGAAAAACTCCAAAAAGGGAGGGGGGGAGGAGAGATGGATGGGGGGGTCATCGACCCTCGTTGAGGTGCTGGTTCTTGTTGGAGGAATAGAAACCGGTGTACTTTCTTATGATGGCGGGGGTGTGGGTAACGTAAGAAGTGATTTGTTAAGCGACTGCATCGCCACGAACGACGAAGGGAAACAAGCGATCGGAGGAAACTGCAGACGAGCCTACCGGGAAAATTAAATAAGAAAGAAATAAACATACAAAAAAACTTTCAGCAAAGGGGAAAGGATGGTTGCTGGCCTGGAGAGGAGTTGGACAGGACCGGGGTTGGATATCGGTCCACCAGAGAGGTGCTTTTTTCCCTGCCGAGGTTGAGGGGAGGGGGTCACAAACGTGGGGGATCGCACAGGAGGGAGAACAACCGGAACCGTGCGTGAGAAATCTTCAAGAAACCGGAAAGACTAATGGAAATCGTAAAAAGGAGATCCTTTATGGCTTGGGTCTTGACCGTGCTGGATCGGGGGCCAGGTACGTTAAGACATCATGGAGGAAGGAGCGCTGCGCAGGGCATTGTCATTCTTGAGCACCGTTCGGCGATCGAGGGGGACCGCTGGGTGTGGTTGGGGTGCGGCAGCTGTGTGGGATTTGTTCCGCCACTCATGCGGGTTGGGGTGTGGAACAACTCGGCAAGTGTGAGGGGGAGGGAAGAAGGCGAGAAAAGTTTCCACAACTGGCTAAAACAGGCTTCCCACCTTTTCCCTACCTTTTGAACCAGGCAGTCGCCGGCGGCAAGGTATCGGGGAAAAAAGATAGGATCCCTTTTGGACTACTCCTGGGAGAAAGGATGGTTCGGTAAGAAAGGGGAGGGAAGGGAAAAGGATCTGACCTACCCGGCAATGGGTTGAGGAATAGTGAGGAAAAAGTGGGCCGGGGATTTCCGTAAAGCAGCTCATCAAGTCTAAACGGAAAACAGGTACGAGGGGGGAATCAAAGCCCAGGGAAGTACATGAACAAGACTCACTTAAAAATTCACTATACTGCCTCCTACTGTAAGATTGTGTTCCGTTGTGAAAGATAGGGGACCGGGCGGAGATCGCTGAATGGGATATTAATAAAATCGAAGAGAGGGGTGAAACACTAGGTCATTGAACTCGAACTCCTCTCGAAGAACCTCGAGTGAGGACCCGGGAAGGGCCTCTGTAGGCAAAAAGAGTAAGAAGAGGGGCCCGAGGACAAAAGCTTGCTGATGGCGCTAAGAGGATGCACCTAAGCGTAGATGTTCTCGATAGAAGGGAAATAGGGGATGTTCTCGCCACGGTAGACGTCCGGAGGTCCGAGATCGCATCGCAGCTCTAATTATCGTGGTGGATCACAATTATGGCAGAACCTTTGAAACGTCGTGGTTCTCCCCGAATGAGCTACTACCAAACTCCGAATTCCGAATACTAAGCCCAATCTGTTATAACACCTTCTCATCAAGCCGAGAGAACACGCGGGGACTGGAGCTCAGGGGAGGATTTTGGTGGAGAAAGATCGGCGCGAAAACCAACACCAGGTGACTGAGAGATGAACGCCATAATGGGGGGAGAAGGGAAAAGTGCCCGTGAGGCTGGCAGCGGGACACCCGAAGATAACCCCTTTTTAGAGTTCTACAAGGGGGTCTTTCGGCGAAAGAAAACGAAGGGGGGCAAAGCTCCCTTCGCGGGCACCGAAAGACAAACAAACCCCACGTAGTATTATGGAAAGAGATATATGTCGGGGGACCGAAAGGAAGTTTCCTCGGGTTCAGTGGAGCAAGAAAAAGAGCAGTAATCGGTACACAGGGTCTTTTGTCATAGTTCCCTAGTGACAGCAATGCAGGAAAAGGAGATGGACCCCTTTCGGTTGCATCTCTGCGCGGGAAACACTCGCCTAGACTCAAACCCCTTCTCAGATCTGATACCAGCAGGTAGGACGGGAGCAGATTCGGGTTTGGAGATGAAAAAGAGGGGAATCAAAGGCTTGTGGCTGGCATTCGGGGGGACCTGAGGGCGGCATTTGTGCACGAACAGTTCGGAATCAAGTGATAAACGAGAAGAAGCGGAGGGGATGATAGCGCGCTAATATGTGCGGAGGTCGCGAAAGAATCCTGCGGACTGGAGGGGGCGATCGCGGAAAAAAATGGAAGTACTTATTCTCCTCAGCCTTATCTAACGCGAGCTCGCGAGAAGTGACGGGCAGGGAGAGTCAGATTGGGCCGGAAGACTATGAGCAGGGGGGCATTGGAGGCTTGGAATTCCCTGCGTTGGGTACACACTGCCGTTCCTATAGCAGCTATACAAAAAAGAAAATGGAAAACCTGCCAAAAATAGAAAAGGGGGGCGTGGGGTCACTGGTCGATGGTGTAATCATTAGACCTTGGGTTTTACTGATGGGTGGGGGGGGGGAAAAAAAAAGACAGAGTGGGAGCGCACGGGAGGAAAACGGAAGTATGACGGCAAGCACACCGCCCCTAAGAGGTTAAGTCTCACAAGGGTCAGGGGGTCCTATCGCTGTCCATAAGAACGAAAAAAGCATCGAGAGCTCCACGGGTACCCGATCATGCCTATAAAGTGGATTCAGGAACCTTAATACACAGGGCGTCACCTGGAGGTGAGGCCAACTCGGCTAGAAGAATATCTCAAACAGACACCAGGAGGAAGAAGAGGTTCACCAAAACAAGCGGCTACAGAAACAGGCTGCAGAAACACACAAAATGCCTCTCTCGGGATGAATCACGACGAAAAAGCTCGGCGCAGCACTGTATCACAGGGAAAAGTAAGGAGGCATGGCCGGAGAAGCCGGGCAGTGTTCCACCCACCTCAAAGAAGAAGAGGGTGAAGAGGGGGGTTTTAAAATGAGAGGTAAGGGAAGGTAGGAAGGGCAGGTCGAACGGCCGACTGGGTGAAGGGTGGATGCCACGCACTCTAAGACAGAAGAGAGGGGGGGAAAGAGGCCCACCAAGAAAGGGATAGCCGGAGGGGTTTAACCGAGAAAACGTATAAGGATCCATCGAGGAGGGCGAACACCGAAGCGGGAGAAACATTCCCGCCGCCTTCCTCAATTGGAATCCGATCGAGGGGGGGGGGGTTCCAGAGCGTCAGGGGGAAAGGGGGAAAATCATCACCAAAAAAGAAGGGCAAGGTTCACCAAAAAACGAAAGTCGTACCTGGGACGCTCCAAAAAAATCAGCAACCCGTAAACCGAGAAGAAAGAAGTGCCAATGTCTCACGCCCCTACAGGGCTCGTTGAGATAAAGGGAACATGGGGGTGCGAAAGGAGTTGGCTAGAAAAGAAAGCAAAAAGGAGGGCGAGCGATCGCTGAGAAAGTCCCTGACACGTTTCTTTCCAAGGGGGGGGGGGGGGAGGAACGTCAAACTCTATTCACAGCGGCCGGGGGAGATTGGGGAACCTCTGTGAGCCGAGATGAAGGGCCGTGGACTGACTATTTGTGTCACCGTGATTCTACTCAACAGAATCATAACCCACGAAGGGGTCAAGGAAGGACAGTGGGAAAAAACACCTCAAAGCCAGTCAAGCGTCAACAAAAGACATAGCTTTCTGTGAACTTGGGAAGCGGCTAAAAGAAAAGTGCCCCATGTTCTCACTCAGATGCATGGCCGGGATATAGAAGAAGGGAACCGAAAGACGTCATAAAACTTCGAAGGTCATCGGGATTGTTCAAAGGGGTGAAAGGAGTACTTTGACGGTTCGCTTGGGATTTAAATGATCGCTCGAGGGGGGGAAGGGAAACCAAGGTGGACAGCACTCTACAGAAGTGGGATAGCCGGGAGAAAAAAGACTGAGAAACTAAGGATTCTTCAGGCGGACAATAAAAAATGCCATGACCGATCACGGAATGAGAGCGGGAAGGGAGACTCCGAAAAGGTCTGGTTCCGTTGAGTAAGAGGCGGAAAACTCATCAAGTAATAGGACGGACGGTGTACCTGTGTTGTGTATAGAGCTTGATACAATCTACAGGCATTTTTGAAAACAATACGGGGAAAGCTAGGGGGTGCGTTCCACCGCCTAAAGAAACATGGTGGCAGGAAAAAGGAAAAAAGGAGCCCAGGCAACTAACGATTCGGAGAGCTCTAAAACCTGATTAAGAGAGAAGAAAGCGTTAGTGATTGTGGGAAAGGTTGGGAAGGGCAAGAAAAAATTGTTTGCTGAAAAGGGAGTTGAAGAGAGGGCTTGAAATGGGGGGGCAAAGGAGGCGACCGGGACTGTTAGCCGGTATTTATCGACAAAAAGCCTCACGATATACTTTGTAAAGGGAACGAAAGGAGACAAAGGGGAAAAAGTCGTTTCGGAGGCATACGAAGAAACGAGAAAATCAAGGGGGGGATCGGGGGGGAGTGGCGATGATCTTTAAAAATTCTTAATATTGAGATCTTATGACGGCTCTCAAACGATGCAATGCCGGGACTGTCAAAAAAATGGGGGAAGGGGAAGAACCCTCAGGAAAGGTCAGCAGGGAGAAATGAACCCGAAACCAAACAGCAAAGAAAGCCGTGACAACTGAAAGGCAAAAAACTTGATTCCGGGTACTGTTCTTTCGCCGCGGAATCGGGAGGAAGAGGGGGGAAGAGCCTGATGGCTACCATGGGCTTCACATC
>Ga0179591_1361999_pt1 | contig 10365 bp, 10 predicted proteins | sample CZOMad2_1_08_16f_FD_182891 | JGI IMG/M metagenome (GOLD analysis project Ga0179591, IMG submission 182891) | Vadose zone soil fungal communities from Angelo Coast Range Reserve, California, USA - CZOMad2_1_08_16fungal (PacBio error correction) | ecosystem: Environmental > Terrestrial > Soil >...
ACAACCAAATCAAGGAGAAAGGGGGGTGGAGCGATGGGGGGGGAAACGACGAAGTTCAACGAACCAAAAAAAAACAACAAACGAAAAGAACAACGCGCTCCATCAGAGGCCTCTCAACAAGTTGGGAGAAACAACATAATCCGACTCCGGGGGTCAACACCCCGGTGCAGGTGGGGAGAATAAACCGCCCGTGGAAACCGGGGGGGAACGGTCCAACACGGGACTTAAGGAACTCCAAACGGAAGGGATCAATGTACCACATCGGCGTGAAAGAGAATCAGCAAAATGTTCTTGGGGTAAAGTCCGCTGGGGAAGGTTGTTTAGACGACCAAACAATCGGATCGGCAAACAGCTTTCACGAAATCGACGGAGTGGAGGGGGAACCACCCCATGCCAAAAACCGGAACTCTCGCTCACAAACGGCGGGACCCACCCTCCTCAAGGACCGGAACCGTCCGCAAAAAAGGGGGCAAACAACCCCCCCCAAAAACCCGCAGGGGGGGGGGCAGTGCCCAGATCCGTACCTTGAGACCTCTGTGGGACAAAAATTGGGACTTTTACTCGGACATCCGGGCCAACGAGGGTTTAAAGGTGTCCGAAATGCCAGACTGCACAGAGAACTAGATCCCCATAAAGAAGGAGAGACTCAAGAAACTCTGCAAACCGAACTTTATAGCATAACTAAGAAGAAGCTAGGCTGAAAGGGAAAAAAAAACCAAGGGCCGACCCTGCCACTACAGTAAACCATCCACTGAAAAAAACCCAGATCTGCCTACCAGGCGAGGCCCTACTGACCAAAATTCGCAGTGTGAGATGCTGTCCGGGGGTGAAAACGTTGCCACCACAGAAGTGAGTGCTGAAAAACCGGTCGTTTTTTCCCGAAAGCCATCTGCGGCTCCCCGACGAGGTCCCCCAGGCTGGACGAAAAAGGCACCCAGCGGGCGATCCGCCAGGCGTCGACAAGCCACTGAACCCACCACTCCCGGAGGTAAAGGTGGAATGTAAAACGTTTACCCGCCAAAACGACCCCGACTTGGCGATCAGACCAACCAACGGGGCGGCCGCGTGCGGCACAGGAGGCAACTTCGGGTTAACACCAATTTGCAACCTCGACCACAACCCGGCCCTCAGAGCGGGAAGGACACCGAATCGCCAAAGGAGAAGAAGGGAAGAGTTTCCGTCGGGCAGACATACTGCGCTTGACGGGGAACACAATCAAATACAGGGACAGGAAAAGCCCCAAAGGAAGACTATACCGCGGGAAGCTAATCGACTCCGCGAACGTGGCGCAACAAGGTTGACTACTGCAACCAAGGACGAAGTGAATAAAACGCGCCACCCTAAGGGGCGGTCGACTCCCGTCTTACTAAGGCACGTTCGCGCAAGCACCCCCTATCCAAAAGGTCCGCCGGGGGGAAGGAAAAAAAAAAAAAAACCGGGAAATGTGGCTAAAAGAGCCGAAAACCTCACCTCCACCCAACTACTACTTCAAAACAGGCCTGACAATCCCGCGGTGAGTGCGGTAAAAGGGGTCGCACCTCAACCGAACTTCGTACATCGTGGGGGGGGCCCCTGGACAGATCTTCTTAACGCCACGAAAAACGTAAAAAAGACAGGGGGGGAAGACCACGTGATCAGTGGAGGAACGCTCATTGATCCCACCGGGTGCGAACAGGTTGGGGGGGAGAAAAAGACAAGGGAGATGGTAACATGGAAAGGACCGCCCGGGACCACGCTTGCACATCCTACGGCCGTCTGACGCCAAAAACAGTGACGCGAACTTCACGAAAGCGGCACGGCAAAAACGCGGAGCTCGGTAAAGGGGGGAAAAAAACGGGACCAAGTTACCCCGGGAGCTGACCAATTACCTCGTCTACTCGGTGGGCGCAAGGGGGCCGACGACGGCAAAAAAAAATGGGGGGAAATCAAGAAGAGGACCGAGTTGCAAAGAGGTTTCGACCTCACCTCGTCACAAAGAGGGCCGGGGGGTGGGAGAAAGGAAACACAAGCTCGACTGGCTGGGGGGGAAACGGCGAAATTTAGAGGAAACTCGAAGAGGGGACCTACTCTTCCGGACAACTACGGGCGCTTGAGCGCTGTCGCAAAGACATCGATGACGAGACGGTCCCTAAAAAACCTCGCGCCAGGAAACGCAGAGTCAAAAAAAAGGGGGGGATAGGAGAAAACCAGAAAGGGCATCCGGGGGGGGGCGTAAATTCGACGAACCGACGACTATCTCTCCAAAAAGATTCCCCGTGGGAGAAGTTGGTCGCAACAGGTTTAGGGACGAGATCCCTGAAGCGTCATCGGATCGAAAAGAGGGGGGTAGGGAGACTTGACTTTCGAGCGAATCGGCGTGGCATCCGGTGGTACTACTCAAGGTGAAGCCAAGGACAAAGCCCCTCACTGTTGGTACGCAGGGGGCGGTGATGGGAGTCCACATGAAAGACCAACCGGGGGTCTGATCTGGGCTCCCAACTGCGGCGGAACCGAGAACCAAAAACCAACCGCCGCCCTCCGGACCGCCTGCCCTATCACCTTGAAAGGGGCCGGTTCTGTAATTGCCTGGGGAGCACTTGTGCTTTGTTTCGGGGTACCGCTTAACCTGAACGTACAGGCATTGGTGTAATTCTAAACAGCAGGGGTCGGGGACAGGCTTTGGGTGATATTCCTCCACCAAAAGAGCAGCAAATCAATCACATCTGGCCCGTCCAGGGCCCGGAACCGCCGCCCTCTCACAAAAGGGTAAAAAAAGAAAGGCTTGCTGGAGGAGGGGACCGGAAGGCCCAAACAGGGGATCCTCGTTTGAGGGAGTTGCTCCGGGCCGGGCCTCCCGGTGCGGGGGGGCCCGACACGTTCGCAACGGGGTTCGGGGAACGGGAGGCGCCACGCAAGGGTGGAATACCAATGGGGCACAAGACTCAGCGGGCTCGCGTGTTCTCTGCCGTTTCCGCGCAAGCCGGATGCACAAGAACCGCAACAAAACCTGGGAAGTGACGGGAGCCAAGGCAGAAGAGAAGCCTAGAAAAGACGTCCGGAGCGAGGGAAATGACTACCTAATGACCGACGGCCCAGAGGTGGGCCCGGGGGGTCGGAGTATTAACAGGGGAGATTTGTCGCGCACGCCCAAAACCCCCTCAATCGGCGCGTGGACAGCACGCTAAAAAAAAAAGAAAAAGTGATCCCAAACGGGGGGTCTTGTCAGCATCGCAACTGGAGACCTCAAATAGCGATAAGTACCGCGTCTGAGAAAGGGAGAAAAAGGCAACCTCGTCTCATGTACTCCTATAGAAAACCACAAAACTTCCACGGAAGTACAATAGTGCAGTTTCTAGTTTCTCGGCCCGGGGGCGACTGGGGAAAAGAAAAGCGGGGGGGGGAACAAATACTCTTCTCCAAAAACAAAAAAACTTAGGTGGATTAAAATAGGATAGGTGGGCTGGCGGGAATCAAGGTACAGCCTGAAACGCGAAAAAAAAAAAACAGTAGGGTATTACAGTGGCCTAAGTTTGGGGGAGCTCTCGCCGCGAAACGCGGTGTTGGACGCGAGCACGCACGGCGGGAAAAAAGTCAGGAAGCGATGGGAGTGTAGAGTCGTCTCATGTATCTGCAATGAAAAAGGCGCAAATGAGAGGGAGGAGAAAAAGGGCTCTTTATCGGACTCCGCCCTCTCATAGCGGCCGCGTGAAAAAAAAGGAAGCTCCTAAAAAACGCTCCTCATCGCCCAACCAACCACGCAAATCGGCAGACACGAGGAGTCGGGGTCCGCCCTTTCAACCGGGAGACGGCTCCAACGCCAGACGCTCGCTGGACTCGGACTGGAACAAAAGGGGTGTTTCTGAGCCAGACCTGACCTTCGAAACCATTCAGAACGGCAGGCTGAAACCGTTCCCAGAGCGTTCCCTGGGAACTCCACAGGTTGAACCATACTCACAACGGGGAAGAAACGGTCAGGGCCCAGCATCAAAAAAGGGAAGTCTCGGACTACCCAAACTGGCAGGGACTCCCACCACTTAACTATCATCTCAACTACCAGGGGCCGTTCTCAGATTTTGTATGACCCGAGCAGAAAATGAAAGGGGACGTCCTTTACACACAGAACCCAGACAGAGGCAAGGGGACGGACTGTGGGGCCAAGAAAACACGGTTGTGGAAAAGGATGTGGTGCTGAGATCCTAGTGGGGTATGAAGAGCCCCCACAAAGCATTAACAGCTGAGGTGGTGGTTTGTTTTTGCCGATTACACCACAAAAAATACCCGAAGGCAGGGGAGACTGACGATTTCCCCGACCCATCCCCAGGAAAGGAGGGGACATCCCAGGGGGAAAAGGGGGGGACAAAGCAGACCTTCCCAAGGCACTCGGCGGGGGGTTTAAAAGGGGGCTCACACAGTCATAATCGCGGGGGGTCTTTCTCATTTAATTCTGGGGGGTCTAAGGTCTTTCAAGATGCCCTAAAGGAACATTTCAAACAGGTGGGAGAAACCGACACCAGCCCCGGTACCGCGTTTCCTCGTTTCAAATTTTTTGCCGGGTAACCGGGAAAAGGGGAAATCGAATAGGGGCCACCAAGTTCTGCAAAAAGGGGATGCTTCGACCGTCAACAGGTCGAAACTGTATGAGAATGACGTCATCGAGGAAGACAGCCGAACAACTCGTTAAACTACCAACCGCACTCACAACGGACTTCTGTACGCATGTTAACAGGGAAAAGAAGAACATGAAGGACAAAAAAATCTTTGGTCTAACGACTGCACCGACGTTAACCAAGCTCGTACTGCGCTGTGAGAAAAGGGTTGGACTTCTGGCGAAAAACGTCCCTAGGAATCGATGTAGGCAGGACCAGGGAAGCTCAAGCACTGGCGAATCAGAAAAAGACGAGGTCGGGAAAAAAAGGAGGAAGGTCCATTCGACGGTAAGGAGGAGCGGGGTGCAGAGTGAAACGGGCACGTGGGGGGAAGCTGGCGGAAAAAGGGTTCCGGGGAAAGAGGCACAGACGAAGGGAGGGAGAAAAAAAAAACCAAATTTTGCCGGGACACCGCGGCCCAAAAGGCAGCCCGAGGAAGGGTCAGCCGTCGGGGGAACCCGACACGGTTCCACGAGGTTATCGAGGGCGGACTGAAAGAGTCGATAAGGGGCGCGGGGAGGGTACAGGGGTAACTAAGAAGGGAGAATTTGCGAAAATACGGCGGGGTCTAGGGCGTGAAAGGGGAAGGCGAAACAACATCGGGGGGGGTCTCAAACGACTGGGATCACCCGGTGTTTAGGGGAGGTCCGCGAGAAACTGGGGTATACACCCTGTCGAAGGGGCAAAAAAAAAAGGAAAACAGGGGTGCAGAATATCTCTTTGCCCGGTCGGAAGAAATACAGGGATTCTAATTTCCGGGTGTGCGACCCAACGAGACCCGCAAAGAAAGGAGTCCTTTGTGACACGGAAGTCCCTCGGGAGGGGGGTGGCGGAAGGAAAAAATCGGGAGGGCACCCCTTCGGCCGCCGGAGTACTCCGGGACTAAACCACCGTGGAAGCAGGGGGTTATGCCGCGCGCATGCCCCGGGCCGGGGGTCTGACCCAGAACGATGGAAATTAGGGGGGAAGCAGCCTTCACCTGGGCCCAGAAACGGGAGCAAGCGTAGGCGTAAGCCCGGGGGGGAAAAGTAGATCGCCTCAAGTTAGAGGAGAAAAGACTATCAGCGGGAGGAAGACTTACCCTGGAAAGACTCGCAAAGCAAAGTGGTTCAAAATGTGTATGGAAGACTACAATCTTGGACTCAGGGGGGGAACCTGGGCTACGAGACTGTGCTCGTACCTGGGGAAGAAGGTTGAATTCAAAGATGGGAAAGAATTCGGAAAAAAACCAGGGGTGAAAAACGCGGGGTGGGGCCAACGACCGAAAAACTAGGGGGGGGAGACCTAAGGTGTCTTTTCGAGGGTGAAAAGGGACTTTCAACCCTGGTGAATAAACGATGGGGGAGTGTGGCGTTAAAAGAAGAAGGGCATGGGATCTAGCCGCACCCAAAAGGGTAAAAAAGAAGACCGACTTGAATTCATGAAAAGGGCCGCAGGCGCGGTTTTCGGTCAACCTAAACAGGGGTCCACACGCACGGACCAAGGAATCGGTTGTAGACCGGGTTGAATACAAAACTCACCGATTCAAGGTGAGGGTAACGGAGAAAGCGACAGGCCGGGGGAAAAAGAAAGCAGAATATGTTTTGCGGTAGGGCCGACCGGCACAGGGTACCGCAACGAAATCCAAGTAAGGCGAGCTGCCAGGAAAGAACTGGGGCTAGGGTCTTCGGACAAGGAGGTGTAAAAAATCGGTGTTGTGGGCCCTGGCTCTTTCTTGGCTATTCCGCAATTCGTGCCAGGGGAGGAGAGGTTTCAACAAGTTAAACGACGTTGGGACCAGGGTAGAGAAGGCACAGGTTGGCTGCAAAAACGCGGGATGTTCCTCCTTTGATGGTCCCGCCACGGCTGTCCCTTTTTCAGTAACCGCTCTGGGTGTTCGGTCTCGGGAGGGGTGGGAAAAATAAAGGGGAGGGGGGGGGATCTACTAAGAGTAGGGGAAATGTGTTTATTGGAATTACTGAAGACGGTCAGACGGGGTTCGGGGCAATAAAAAAAAACGTGGTCAGGCCAGGGGGCTAGAGACAAATATCGGAAAAAAGCGCATAAAAGACGAGATGTGTGGGTTCACTGCCTGAAAGGCCCCTGAGTCAAAAAGGGGGGGAGTCACATTGGTTGGAGGGGTCGAACCTATCAAAGGGTGTACAATCCCCTTTTCAAATTGGGCGACAACAGCAGTAAGGGAGTTTGAAAAAGCTTCCGGGTAGTCAAAAAGGGACAAGGAGTCAGTCATCGGCAAAAATTGGGGGCTTATCCCGGCGTTGGAGTGCGTGACCTTGAAGTGCTCGCGGGGTGGCGGACAGAAAATCGACGTGGACTCGGAGGGGATCTGAGAGAAAAACAACAAGGTAGGGGGAAGGAAGGAATATTCCACGATCAAGGGTAAAGTCCGGGGTGGAGCGGGAGAAAACGGCCAACGGGGACAAGAAAGCAACTCAAAAAAGACAGCCGCGCCCAGACCGCGAGGGGCTCTGCCGAGCTGAGAGACTCCCGTTGGTTCAAAGAAAATAACAAAAGGGGGTGACTGGTTGCTGAGACAAAAAGCCCGTGGGAAAAGGGGCGTTCACCAGGGGTGCAGAAGACTCCACCAAAAACTGCGACCCACCCAATAGGGCGGACAGCCGAAAAACAGATCGAGGGAAGGGAGTGGCAAAGGCCCCGGCAGGTACCGCATTGTGGTCTAACTGCAAAAATCGTCCCCGGCCGTTGAACGCCGAGGAAAGCAGGCACTTCAAACCTGCCCACCGGACCTTAGGCCTCCATAAAGAGGAGTACCAACCTAGCCAAGGGAAAAGAGGGGGAGAAAGGGGGGTGCACATTCCCACCCAATAAATGTGGTGGACAGGTTCCCCCCGAATGGACAAGGAACCTCCGAGGGCCGGGCAAGGGGGGGGGGGTTTCAAAGCGGTCGCCCCGGAAAAACCGGGTAGGACAGCAGGTGGAGCTTCGCTAGGCCGGACCCAGCAGATCCAGCCTCAGACCGAACGGGAAAACCAATGGAAAACCGAACACAATCACAATCAAGAAGCCCGCCAGGGGATCGGACTGCTTCCGGTACGCCGGGCGGAGACCATCACCCGATTGAGAGATTTGGGGCCCGCGACTCGTTCTACAAAGGAAGGGGCAAAAGAAAAAATGCGCATCTGGCGGAACAGAGTGTCGGGCACTGTTTGCCAAAAACTGACGTGGACCGCCTTGCGTGTCCGACTGACGGTGCAAGAAACTCCTGTAACCAGGAGGGAGAGCAAACTAATGTTCAACAAACCCGCTGCGACTTGCCGCCGGGCGAGCGAAAGCAGTAGCCTCACGGGGGACATAACCAAAAAGAACCCGATCATTAAATGGTGAAAGGACTGGTTTCGAGGCCAAGACCCGCGGCTCAAGCTACATCGGGCAGCGCCAACGTTTTGGTTCAACTCCGAGCACCGTGTGGGTCAAAGTCTTGTCGGGCTTAAAAGGAAGAAACTCAGGGGATCGAGGTACCCTAACCGGAGTCAGCAGGGCAGAGAACGATGTGGTCGTCTTGCAAAGACAAGGACACGGGGGCTGAAGCAAAGGGACCTCGGTGACTCGACTGGTACGAGGGAGGGACATGAAAAAAAGCTGCGGGAGGCCTCAGAATCGAGGCCGAACGTCGCTAACTGCGAAAGGCTCCCGCCTACCCCTAGTTCTAGCCCGAGGACGGGGGGTGACAAGGCGCGACCAAATCTCGCGGGAGGAACCGCACCTGGTACGACGGAAATGCAAGCCCTGGCAACCAGCCACAACACCGATCATGGGGGGTCGCGTCCTCCGAGGGAAACAATGAAAAAGACAACGATCCTCCTTGCCGACACCCGCGGGCTTCCAAGCGGACTTGGCACGACGCTGATAAAGCGGGTGGGGACGGGGTCGATGGGGGACCGAAGTCAAGAAAAAAGGAAAAAGGAGTCTCCGGTTGGCGGTCCCGACCACCGATTCTTTCTTTCGCCAGCCGTCCCGGAGCCCTAGACAATGGGATAAAGGGGGGTAAAACCTTATTTACACCCCACCCTGGGGGGAGACGGGGATTGGACAAGAGGGTGGGGTGGTCGAAAGGACAAGGAAGGAACCGTCGGGGGAAAAAAGAAATTTCAAAAAGCACAATCTGCAAGGGATCCGACTCCCAGGGCATAAATCCCAAAAAACTCAGACCGGCATCGGCGCCGTGGAGCAGAAAGGGGAAGGCGTGAAACGAACGGTTGACTAAAAACCTTGCTGCCTGCCAAGTACCTCTTCGCAGGGACTCACGGGGGGTCGTCAAAACGAAACGAACGGCAACGAGTGGGAGAAGCCGAGCTCGGGGAAGGAAAGTTTGGCAGAAGAGGGGAAGCAGGGTTCACACACTCTGGCAAAGACTGGGGGGGGTTGCACTCCTACAAGCCAAACTTGAGAACTTGGGAAGACTCCCTGAACCCTCAAGAGTCGGTCTGATCCAGCACCAGGGCCAGGAGGGAAAGCGATGTCGGGGTTCGTGGGGAGAAAGACATGACTGGCCGGAGAACGGGGGTCACGCGCCGCATGTTTGGCGCTAGCTCGAGAAAAAAGATGGGGGGACACGAGGGGTGGAAGATACTCTGAACACAAAGGGGGTTCAAGGGGGGTATTCTCGGGTTCTCGACATCGCTGCCCGTGTCTGGGAACGAAAGATCTTGGTTAGAGAAGAGAATGTCAGTCCATACCGAGGGGGTTCGAAAGTCTTGCCCTACGGGACAGGGTCAACATCCGCTTTTTGGGGTTTGGAAGAGGCGGAAGGCAATCCAACCAAGGAACGAGCGCGGTTTGAGCGGCGGTTTAGGGATAAAAAGGGGGGGAACCTGACCCGGGCGTGTCTTATCCCAGGATTGGGAAAAAGGGAACAAAGTCGCCCATACTCCTAAAAACGGTGCCCCGCAAAACGCTGAGCACCGTAAAACCGAAGGGCGACCGAGGGGCGTCTGGGGACCGGGGTAGTGTGCGCAATCCCGTTCACACCAGGCTAAACCGGCTTACCTTCGGGTTTGGTTCGGGGGAACAGATGAGGGGTAAACCCGGGACCTTTGGGGTGGTCAACAAAAGCACCGTCAAAGCAAAAATGTCCCGAACGTCCTATGAACAGGCCACCGACTCTCAAGGGCAGGGTACCGGCGTGAGGGAAAAAAAGGGCTGCTAACGGGCGAAAACAAAGGGGGGAGCTTCCCCCCATTTAAGTTCAAAGTCCGGACAGTGTAGTGGGGAACAGGGAGCAACTCCAGGGGATGGCTTGGACAAGGTAAACTTTTGAAGAAAAGGGTCGGCATTCTCATGGCGTCCCCCGGAAAGGGGTCAGACGCGTTGTAGAGGTAGAGCCAACGGGGGGGGAAATCAACAATCGGGACCGAGCACACACTTTGGGGAACCGAGTCGCGAAAAGCGCACATCAGTGCGGAAGGGATCGGGCCGCACGAAGGAGAAAAGTACCAAAGGGGAGTAGCGGGTGGGTTGTGCGAGGAAGGTCGAGGGTAGCTTCAAAGTCGCAACAGCAAGCCGGTGAGACCGAGGGGAAAAGGGAAGAAAGGGTCTTCTCGCGGGTCAAACTCTCACGGCCGTCAAAAGCAGAAAAAACTTTCGTACAAAACTCGAAACGCGAATTGGCCTGCCGAGAAGGGAGAGGTCAAAAAAAGAAGGAAGCAAAAGGTAGTAAAAGGCCCACACTGGGGTGGGTTGCGCGTTCGCGCATCGACTTGCAAGATAAAAGCGGGTAACC
>Ga0179591_1299849_pt1 | contig 10364 bp, 17 predicted proteins | sample CZOMad2_1_08_16f_FD_182891 | JGI IMG/M metagenome (GOLD analysis project Ga0179591, IMG submission 182891) | Vadose zone soil fungal communities from Angelo Coast Range Reserve, California, USA - CZOMad2_1_08_16fungal (PacBio error correction) | ecosystem: Environmental > Terrestrial > Soil >...
CAAGCGAAATATTTACTCTGCTGGAAGGGAAATGGGCAGATTGTAAGAATTGATGCGGCAAAGGTATGTGCAATGAGATTGGAAAAGTCAATTGCTCTTTCCCTTTTGTATGGTGAGACAGGTTAATCCAGTGTTTTGCGACTTCTCAACTCCCCTCAAACAAAAGAGAAGATCTTGACTCTTCTGATCACTAGAGGGAAGTTCCGACTGGGGAATTGGTTTTTGTTTTGACTGATTTAAAAGGGGGGGTTTACCGACAAACTGGGGGAAAATTAGTGGTTGAGGGGGGACGCTTGATAAAGCGAATTTATGGGGAATCTGGGAGGTTTTACTCTCGGGAACATGTAAGGGGGGACAATCCTCTTACACTGAACTCCTGCCCACGTAAATAAAAAAAAAAAACAAAAAAAAAAAAAAAAAAAAAAAAAAAAAAAAAAAAAAAAAAAAAAAAAAAAACAACAACACCCTCCTGATCAATACCATGGGAAATCTTGAGGTGGGCCCTCCCTTTACTGAAATTCAAAAAGGGGTTGACCCAAGAAAAGAAAAGATTCCTGAAAATGGATGGTGAGCAGATACATCCCCAAAGGTGACGTCCCCCCAAACTCCCATTGCTATCCAGCCAATTTACTAAAAAAAGTTAGTTGTGGTGAGGTTGAAGATGTTTATCGGGGAAGAGTATTCAACTGTTTATGAGGAACAAATAGTCACAGTGGCCCCAAAAGAATTTGCAACTGCCGGTCAAGGTGCGGTAGCAATTTCTTCATGTATATATAAGAAATAAAGTGGCTTTTGCAAAGTGTAAAGTGAATCTTGAATGCTGGAACAAAAAAAAAGGAAGTAGAGGGTGTGTCTGAAAAGGGCCAATGAGGATCATGACAATTGGACAGGTAGTATCTAAATCTGATTAGGAAAAGGAGAAAAAAAAAAGAACTCTGAAATGCCCAACAATAAGGATGTCCGATGTGAGTTGAACGAAGGCAAACCATTGGTCAAAACCATGACTGGCAACCTTACCAAAAATGAGAGGAAAAAAGGGGTTCCAACCTAGGAAAAATTACGGACCATCCAACATTCTGGAGGCTGACCATTCCGACTTTTGCAGACGACTGTTCAGAAAATGGAAAACGTGTCCCCAAATCCGACTGTCCTAACAGATGACTTTTCGACAAGGCTCCGGGAAGGGGAAAAATCACGACCGTACGAAACTTATCCAAGAGTCTAAAAAAAAGGACTGTCCGACCGGCAATACAAGTCTACATCAACTTTAACACAGTCCAAGTTGATGACAACATTCCGGGGGACAAAAAGGAAATTACATATTAAAACCAGGCCAACACTCAAAGGGCAAAACATCCAACTCCTAATCAAAACAAATTACTATGAACTGCCAACCGGATGTTCCAAAAAAAAACAGGAGCCCACATACAAAACAAAGTCAACCATTCCCAAAGACACCAAACCTCTGATGAACTTCTAAAAGGTCCAACTTGAAAGAAACAGGAAAAAGGAAGTGTGCCATGAACGTGAGTATTATGGACAGACCTGTGGACAGACCTGCATTTCAGAAGTGAGCCGGAATGGGAAACCCTAGAATTGAGCATGGGGAGGTCCAAAAGAAGAAACTGTTCGGACTGCGGAATAAGGGGAACCACGTCAGTCTGGCAACTGAAGAGACCTAGCAAGAAAGGAGGACTCTGAGTAGAGTGAAAGCAAATGATCAGGGCACATGGAGCAATTCCAAGCAGCCACCGGCCGGACCTGCAGGTAGTGGGAAACCCACGGATCGGAGGTCCCCAAGTGATATATTCCATAAACGAACATTTTCCGCAAGAGGGGAGTGTTCGATTGGGCAAAACAGTCAGTATAGAAGAAAAAGAGAAGGGACAACTTTCCGAGGGGAAAACAGGGGGGAAAAAGAAGTGGTAAGGAACACCGAGCATTAGAAAGGGGGATCAAGGGCTGATCTGCCTACCATGTGTTGAATATTGAGGTCGGGGAAGGTGGGGGAAAAAGTAAGGTATGGCCACTGAATAGGAAATGAGCCTAAAAAAACCTTGTCCGGAGACTGAAGGGGGTTTGAATGCGGGGCCCCGGAGGTAGTATTCAAGATTTCCTCTGAGGGGATCCGCACTGGTTGGTGGGGTTTGATCTTGGAGGGTCAGGGAAGAGGGTGGGCGGTCACCGGGACATTACAATCCATGCTAAGAAAAAAAAGGAAAAGGAGCTTACGTCATCGTAATGCATATGATGGGGGAAAGGGGGATAATACACATGTAGAAGGCGGGGGTACCGTTGAATAGTAGGAAGGGGAGGAAAAGACATCCGCTGGGACATCCTTAACGAGGGTAGATCTCCATATTTAACGCAGTTGGACTGAATGGGAATCAAGACGAACCCTTGTGTTAGGGCAAGGGGTTCCGAACAAAAAGAAAAAAGTCCGCTTGTGAAGAAGACGGAGAACGCTGTCCTTAAACGTATTTAACTGGGAAAAACATCGACCCATGTGACTGATCAGCCCATTCTAATGATGGGAGGGGGAACTGATTCAAATTGGGGGGAAGGAGGTAGGGGAAGGAACAAAAATTCGTTCCCATCGAATCTGTCCAGATACGCAACTCACTCTAAAAACAAACAAGGATGGATGAAATAGAGAGGGGCTTATGAAGCGGGCGCCATGGGGAAAAAAATAAAAGTCAAAAAGGGTAAGCTTTCAAACTGGTCAGCTCGGTTATTCCATGATGGGGGTCGGACAATTAGGGGGGCCCGTGCTTGCTCAATGGTCTTCCCAAGCGAGGGAAAGTCTGAAGAAAACCAAGGAAAGATTGATATCATCACGGGACCCGCGGAAGGGCACCATTCAGAATATTTTCGTTGAAATGGTAAGAGTGTACATTATGTTTAAGACGCCCATCCAGCGGATGTGGAGGGACAACGAATGAACATGAATAGGGAAAAGTAGCCGCATGGGTCCCGCGGTAAACACATAATAATGCAATCCCGAGGGGGAAAAAGGAAGTGCTCTGAACTGTTTCATTGTGGGGGTACACGAAATCCCCTCCCGGGGAAGGACGACAAATATTCAACAAAGCGGATTCACGAACAGAAGGAATAATTGAATGACATACAGAGACCGAGTCAGACAGTCAAAGTATTCGCTCCGGACAGGGAGGCGAATTGGAACGGATAAACATAAGACAGGTGGTCCTGAAGAAAGCAATATTCATGCAGTAAAAAAAAGGGGCAGATCAATTTCATATAGGGGCCATACTGATCAGGGGGGAAAGGACAAAAAAGGGGAATGGGACGGGGAAGCATAACGGGGAGGATGGGATACTGATCATGGGACCATATACTAGCAATTCCTGGCCGGACAGTAGGGTTTGATCTGAAGTTGGAGTGGCCATGGAAAAGGAGGCCGAAAAGAGTCATGCAGCGGACAGGTTAGGTGTATGGAACGGGATTTTCATTGGAAAGACTGAATCATGTGGTTCAATACTCAAAAAGAGGAAGGCCGGTGGGGGGAAGCAGGTAATTAGAGCAGTGCAGAATAACATGGGGGAACATGACACCAATATTCAATTCAATAACGAACATGTTAGTAATGGGGGACGTGGACATACGATCAGGGGGGAACAAGGGGATCAATATGCAATGCAGGTTCTGGACATGTTTCTGAAGAGGGTTGGGGCGAGGATAATGGGAACTCCAAAATAGGTACTAAATTGGTGAAAACGCCCTGTTCCAATGTGCCCGTAATCAGAGGGGCGAAACACTTTTTGCCGGGAATTTGGAGAGTTCATTTGGAGGTTTTGGTACGGGGTTGGGCAAGAACTTTGTTGGCACGGGGGGGGAAAAGTCTGGGAAAAATTGGCAAGTCAGGTATGGGAATGAGATGGGGACTGGGCAGGGGTTGTTCTGTGGGGCGGTGAAAAGAGGGGCCCTGCAGTTGGCCTGGATAGTTTAAAATAATAGTTGGCCAAGGGGAAGTCGGGTCAGATGGTTGGCCCTTTAGGGTACTTCAAGTCAAAAGGGAAGGATGGTAACAGGTCCCTAACCGAGACAGTCGGCACTTCGGACAGGCGGAGGTCGAAAGTCGAAGGGTCAGAAAGTCAAAGTCGGTCCTAACGGTGGCAGAAAACGGAAGCGGATAGAGTCGGGGTACCGAACCAGGAAAGAAGGGTTGGGTCAATGTCCCAAAAGTTTAAAACAGTGGGAAAATTAATGTTGTACGGTTGGAAAGGGTCATTTTAACTGGGGGAAGGGGGAAGGGAAGGGATAGTCGCAGTCGACTTCGGATTGTCAGATAGGGGGGGCTTGCAAGTGAAGGGAATGGGTCATGACTCAGATTTATATCTTAATCAAAGGCACGGGTGCAGAGGCGCAATTTTGTCACCCAAGGGACATGCAGTTGTGGGAACCCAGTGAAATTTTCTTCAAACCCTTTCGCAGGAAGAAACAGGCAATTGGGGATTCCAAAGTATTGATGAGTGGAACTAACAGCAAGCCTCCCAAGGAAAGCAAAAAACAGCAAGTGAAGGGGAGGGTGATTCCAAGGGAAACCCTCATGAAAGAAGAACAGAATAGCCTCAAATGCCAAAGCTGCAAAGAGAACCAGGAGGGGATTGGTGTGCCTGAGAGGGGGGGAGGGGGGATTGAAAACAAGGGAATGATAGGGTGGATAAACAATCAGTCCCTTAATTCATCTGGGGATGTCTGGGACACCTTGATAGGGGGTCTTACTGGTTATTCAGGGGAAGGGGAGGGGGACAAGAACAAAAGGAAATTTTATAAAAATTTTAGGGGAAAATCAGGAATGTTGTTAGTGTAGGAAGTGATATTCTTGACCAAAGCATCCTAATTTTAAAGGTAAAGGGTAAATCCTAAATTATAGTTCTAGGTTAGGGGACCTCAAGGGGGAAAAGAAAAATACATTTAGGTTTGGAAGAATTAAGGTATGCAGAGCCAAGCAAAAACAAAAACCAAAAGTCTTCAGTCTTAGGGTGAAGGATATGCCATGAGAGGATCCAGAAATGGAAAGATTTGATAGAGTGGTTGGGGGTTATTGAATGATGCATTGAAACAGACGGCAGGATCTGAAAGGGGAAAAGGGAACTCTTTCAGTCTCAGGCAACCTGGGGACTTCCCATTCTCAAAGTTCTATCAAATAGAGGTAACGGAGTCTGATGGAAAAAACAAAAATCTGTCCGAAGTTTTAATGACTCAAGACACAAAACAAGGTGAGAAAGAGATATCATTCAAAAGGAGAAGATAACAGGGATGCAATATAGTAGCCAGAAGAAGGACCGAGATTTGATAGCTTTTTCATGTGATCAGTCAAAGGAACAATGCATTTTGGGAGACTGGTGGAATGTTAGGAAAATGTTCAGTACTTTTGAACAGGGAGTTCTGACCCGACCTCAACCAATCTATCACTCGTCAAAAAGGGAACGAAAGAGTAGAGTTGAATCTTGGTTGGGGGGTTGGTTGGCGGAACAAGTATTGTTTTTAAAAAAAACTACTGAAAACGTAAGGCCTTTATGGCTCCCTCGGGGAAAGGCATAGAACACTATTGATTCCTACTTGAGAAAGTGGAGCCTGTGGTGGGAGCCTGTCAGGGCACTTCATGCCTGTGCATGTCCATAAAATGGGGGGGGGAAGAGTGTTCTTGGGGTGAACTAAAAAGGATACAGAAGGCTATTCCAGAAGAAAAAAGATGAAGGGACAAGTCTGTGTGAGCACCTGCTATATCCATCCGGGATACAGGCCACCCAACTCAAATTTCTATCCATGAACACCAAAAAGAAAGATAGGGGAGAGGTAGAGAGCATTTAAATACAACCTGTGTTTAGGGCTTAAGGTCAAACAAGTGGAAAACAACCACCTCCCTTGACAAGGGGGCCAAAGAATTTGTGGATGCATTGGGTCAGGAAGGGAGATATATATCATCGTGGGGAAAAAAAAAAAAAAAATGTGGACTTTTTTCTGAAAAGGAATGTTAACTGAAATGAAAGGCGGTGGAAACAAAGCATTATGGCATGAAAAGGGAAGAGTAGTAGGGAATATCTAAATCGGGGGGGAGCATTCTGCAATGTGAGCCTCTCTGACGCAGAAATTCAACTATTGAAGACACAGCGATTGTCCTACTGTACGACTAATTCAACAGGGGGACTCAAAGAGAGATAAATCTACTTACTGAAGTACTTTCGGAATCGACATCAAAGAAATCTGAAGAACAACCAACGATTTGGAAATAGCCACTGTCCTACCTCCGACTGTCCCAACAAGGCGAAGGGTCCGACCTTCTGACAGTGTGCGACCCTTTCCTACACGGTACGAAGAAGCACGACTTAAAGTGTCAAAGACGGGGCCGACTTGAAAGAAAACCAAGAAGGTGACCTTCTGACTGTCCGACCTACATCCATGATTCCTACTGTCCACCCAAACTTTCTGAAACCTTCCGGACAAGAAAAACGTGAAACCAATTCCACCATACCAACCTTAAAAATACAAAGTCCAACTGTCCTAATAACAAGCCTCGCAAGTTTCCCAAAAAATCCAACTTTCCAGTTCCACACATAATAAGGAACATTCAAAACAAGGAGGGAACATTCACCGACCCTAAACAAACTGGAGGCTCTAAAATTCCAGTAAACACTGGGGATTCAGTTTATGAGGGGGAGCCGGGAAAAACCACTGAATAAAGGTGGCAGCATAACCTGCACCTGAAGTATACGGAATTGTGATCATATGAACGGATATTACACATCATGCGAATGAACATTGGGGAGGGATCACGGAATTGCCCACCTGGTCAGCGCCACTGAAGATGCAATACAAGCCGGACCTTGGTAAGGTCTGATGGGGGGACAAGAAAAAAAGTATGCACTAGCTCCGGGCATCATCCTAACCTGTCAAGGAATATTGAGTGCAGAAACCCAGTAAGGTGCAATATCCATTGAAAAAAGACCGAACGGACCTGCCCTTGAATAATTTATGGTCGTAGGGGGGGGCCACTGATCAGTACTCTGGAAGCCGAACAGGGACGAGGCATGAAATAAGTGGGGGAGGTCCCACTATCAGGATGAATCAATTCTGATCTGCCTAACAGGGGACGTCTAATATAAGTCGGAAGGGGGGATCAGATGTCCACACAGTGAATTCGTCAGAACCTTTGAGCGGGTGAATTGAACATATGCCAATTAGATCATTCAATATAAAGGAGAAACCTGGTACGAATGGTTTGTGTTGGGGTAAAGAAAGTTATATGAGGGAGGTTTCTGGCCGTTGAAGAAATACATGTGATAAACAGTCCGCCGAATCTCTTCAGGAAAAATTAATTGGTTTCCGATGAGCCGGACACGGTAATAAAGGGAATATTGCGGCATGTGGGATGGGAAAGCAACAGCATCCCGGAGTCAAACGACATATGTAAATATCTAAGGGAAAGCATATTTTTACAGGAGGGGTCAGCAGTCCGGTCCCGTGATGGGGGGGGTTGTAACAAATATCGGGAAGGGGAACAAGTCCCAGCTCGAAAAAATCGAGGAAGCACTCATGGAGGGTCAACCTATGGAACTTGGCACAGAGGGGACAATCCTTGGTATATTCTGGGGAAGCAGCATGATATATTCAATGTTGGGGGGGTGAGGGTAGCAAAGGTGGGGCGGTAAAAGAAGATGGAAGATCTCTCGGTAGAAAAGAATAGGGATGTGAGGAGGGGAGCTGCGCCAGTGACCGCCATGTTCCTCAGCCATCAAATGGAAAAAGATAAAATGAGGGCGGGGAAAATCGCAGCGGTCGCAGGCACAACGGGCTCCGTGGTATTGATCTTGTCATTGTCTTAAAAAGGGGGAAAGAGACAGATAGTGGGTCTCGGACCCAAGAGGGAAAGGGAGAGGGAACCTTGGGGGGGTCCTGAAACCCAGGCAACGCGTGGGGGAGCATACACAGTCACGGTGTAACCGACGATTGAATTCAGTCCGAATGCGAAAGTAATGGTGACGATTGGAAGAACGTCCAGCATGGGCGGTTGATTGTACATTGAAATATAAAGAGGGCACTTGGCCCAGATTCTCCAAGGTATAAATGTGAGCCAAAAATATGGGAACCAAGGGAGTACTCGGACTGGTTTGAGTAAAGCATGGAGTCGGTTACACGGAACACCCAGAACCTTCCTTGAGATGTCCGAACAACAAAAGAAAAAAAGCAGATGAACGGAAAATGAATATTAAGAGGATGGGCCCATTGAGTCATAAAGGAGCTCCGACAGGTGAAAATGGAACGTGATATTCATTTGAAGTCGAGTTGGTAAAATTCCGGAAAATTCAGGGGCAGGTAAACAGGGGAACAAAGATTGAGGTAGAAACATAGGATCATGTGGTAACCCATTGACAAATAATAGTCAGCGTTCCGACCGTTTAGGCTTATCATAACTGGAGAGGGAAGAGATATGGGAAGCCCGGAAATAGTTCATCGCGGACAGTTAGTGGATAAAATAAAATGGTTCGGTTCCATGACAGTACCCCTTCTTCACAAATATTAAAAACGGGAACGGGAAATGGACAAGGGTTACCAGGAGGCATTTGGGTCAACCGACGAAAAAATATTCAAGACCTGCCGTACATGGTTGGTAAAGTGAATATGACAGGGGGCAAAAAGGGGAAGGGTGGCCCAGAAATCAATTCAGTTCCGAAAGGCTGATGGACGGGAAGAAAATTGAAATACGGGGGAGGTTGGAAAAATTCTCTAGTAAAGGATCGGACATGAAAGGAGTATCAGAAAATGGGTGTTGGGGGAATTATCAAAATATTTTGAACAAATGTAATGTAATCCTGTTGCCGAGAAAAGAGAAAGGTTTAGATTAGGAGAAGCATATGGGGATTGCTGGAATTTGTGTGGAATGTTGATTGGGGGTGTTGGGTAATTGGAATTCCGGTCGTAAAAGTTTTAATTGTGGGAGGGGAAAGTCATGTCGTTTTGATGGGACTGTGTAAGGGGTTAAGTTTGGACCGGGGTTGAGCGTTTGAGGGGGGGGGGTTGGGCCCTTGCGTCAGGGGGGGAAGTGTGGAAGGTCAGCCCTTTGGGAAGTCGTGCCAGCCCTGTTGGGAATTTCAGTCCTGCGGACCGTCAACGGGCAGACAGTCGGAAGGTGATAGGAGGGGAAAACCGGAAATTCGGAAGAAAAAAACCCGTCAAAAAAGCGGAAAGGGTCAGAAAGTCAGCAGTCTTAAGCGGAAGGTGGAATGGGAAGCGGAATTCGGAAAAGGATAGGTAAAATCGGAATGGTCAGACATTCGGAAAATTGTGATGTTCCCTAGGTAAGAGGGAAAGTTGGGTGTGAATAGGGTTGTAAAGGGGGGAAGAGGTAGGATGGTCGGAATCATGAATAAGGCAAAGGAGTGAATCTACAGGGAGATTGTCATGATGTAGGGGAATGGCTGGCTTGTCAGAATTTGAGTGGTTGCTAAACTCAAGAGGGGAAAACAAAAATGCATTACCTAAGGAAGTCAAACCATGAAGAAAAGGAAGTGTGGGTTTTGGTCCAAAGAATGCCAAGTTGTCACAGTCACTTACCCTTTCTTTCTGCATTAGAAAAAATCATTTTTTATTCAAAAGTATGGGGAAAAAATACCAAAGAAGAAAAATAAGAGGAAAAGGAGGACCACCAAGAACCAAGATGAAAATATGAAGGCGGAAGGGGGAGGGGGGAAACTGACACCCTGCAATCAGAAAAAACGGGGGGGGTACTCAAAAAAGAAAAAAGAGAGAACAAAAAGAAAAGAGGGAGAATTGGGCTGGGGCGTAAATGGGTTTTCCGATCAACAAGGAGGGAGTGCAGTGCCTCACCAGGCAATTGCAAAGGGAATTTCTCCTTGAATAGCTTAAGTTCAGAAGAGGAGGTGAACCACAATACAAAGAAGTGAAACATTTTAGATCAACATGGGACGGGGCAGGGATTTGCGGCAAAAGGGAAGCATCTTTGCCAGAGTAAAGAAGAAGCAGAGACCAAAATTGTGAGGGAAGGGTAATCATCATGTAGACAGAGCAGGGTCTTGCAGGAGGGGGTGATTAAATGGTGAAGGGAAACGCCAACCCAAACAAAACAGTGACAGCACAAAAACAAAAAAAAGTCGGAATAGTTACTTCAGGGAAGTGCCTGAGATGGATAAAGGAGGTGTCAATAGGGTATGTATTGTTCGAAATGAGCCAGGTAAACAAGTGACTTAAGCAGCCACAATTCCAGGGGAAAGGGAAAAATTAACTCACATAAGTTCAATCGCTCCAAGCCTAAAACCATTCTAGAAGCTCGGGACGAAGAACTTTATCCTCTCAGCGGCCTCCGTAAATAGACTTTTGGAATG